>Ga0316217_10000131_pt1 | contig 112642 bp, 107 predicted proteins | sample 1anoAmetaG_FD_203633 | JGI IMG/M metagenome (GOLD analysis project Ga0316217, IMG submission 203633) | Freshwater microbial communities from Trout Bog Lake, Wisconsin, USA - 1anoA | ecosystem: Environmental > Aquatic > Freshwater > Lake > Hypolimnion/Profundal zone | place: USA: Wisconsin... | reverse complement strand
CATGCCCAAGCTCAAGACCCACAAGGGCGCCCAGAAGCGCTTCAAGAAGACCGGCAGCGGTCTCTTCAAGCGCGGCTGTTCCCACCAGCGCCACATCCTGACCAGCAAGTCCAGCAAGCGCAAGCGCCAGCTGGACATGGGCGGCATGGTGGACAAGTCCGATCTCGGACGCGTCCGCGCCATGCTTCCTTACGCCTGATCAGGGAAACCAACGACCCCGGCGGCTTGCGCCGCCCCCGCAGTGGCTCTCAAAATCCCTGAACGGGGTTGCCACAAGGAAAGGAAGAACCGATGACTCGAGTCAAACGTGGCTTCAAGCGAGTTCAGCGCCGCAAGCGGATGCTGAAGTTCGCCAAGGGTTTCTACGGCGCCAAGTCCCGCCTCTACCGGAGCGCTAAGGAAGCCGTCGAGAAGGCCCTGCTCTATTCCTACCGTGACCGCAAGGTGCGCAAGCGCGACTTCCGCAGGCTCTGGATCGTCCGCATCGGCGCCGCCTGCGAGATGAACGGCATCTCATACTCCCGCTTCATGGGCGGCCTCAAGAAGGTGAGCTGCGGCCTCGACCGCAAGATCCTCGCCGACCTCGCCGTGCGCAATCCCGAGGCCTTTACCAAGCTCGTGGCCATGGCCAAGGGCTGAGCGAAGCAAGCTTCAACATCGCAACAGGACCGAAGGCCGCGCATGCGGCCTTTGTCTGTTTACCCTGAACAACGATCGTGAGGACCCTGCCCATGGAACCCGCGCTGCTTCCCCCTGACATCCAGGAAGCCCACCTGGCCTTCCCCCAGGCCCTGGCGGCCTGCGCCGACCTGGACGCCCTGCTCCGCCTGAAGGGGGCCTATGTGGGCCGCGAGGGCAGCCACGCCGCGCGCCTGATGGAGCTGCTCAAGGCGGCCCCCAAGGAGCAGAAGCGCGAACTGGGCGCGGCGGCCAATGCCTGCAAGACCCAGTGGGAGGAGGGCCTCAAGCTCCGCCAGGCCGACCTGGAGGAGGCCCGCAAGCGCACCGCGGCCCTCGCCAACGCCTGGGATCCGGACCTGCCGCCGCCCATGCCCGCCCAGGGGGCCCTGCACCCCCTGAACCGCCTCATGGACCGCCTGGTGGACGTGTTCCGGCCCCTGGGCTACCACGTGGAGGAGGGCCCCGAGGCCGAGACCGAGGAGCACAACTTCGACGGCCTGAACATCCCCGAGGACCATCCGGCCCGGGGGAGCGCCGACACCTTCTACTTCCGGCAGGGGGGCGGCCTCCTCCGCACCCACACCAGCCCGGTGCAGGTGCGCGTCCTCAAGCGCATCGCCGCCCGGGGCGCCGACGGCCTCTCGGGCCTCGAGCGTGCCGGGGGCATCCGGTTCCTGGCCCCCGGCCGGGTCTACCGCAAGGACGAGATCGACCCCACCCACAGCCCCATGTTCCACCAGGTGGAAGGCATGCTGGTGGGCAAGGGCATCGGCATGCACCACCTCAAGGGCACCCTGGCCTACGCAATGAAGGCCCTGTTCGGCCCGGGCGCGGACGTGCGGTTCCGGCCCAGCTACTTCCCCTTCGTGGAACCCGGCGCGGAGATGGACGTGCGCTGCCCCCTGTGCGGCGGGCAAGGCTGCCGGGTCTGCAAGGGCTCGGGCTGGGTGGAGCTCCTGGGCGCCGGGCTCATCCATCCCAATGTCCTGCGCTTCGCCGGCATCGACCCCGCGGTATGGAGCGGCTTCGCCTTCGGCATGGGGGTGGAGCGCACGGCCATGATGGTGAGCCAGACACCGGACCTCCGCCTGTTCTTCGAAAACGACCAGAGATTCCTCAAGACCATGGGAGGGCTGGACTGATGCTCATCGAACTCACCGCGCTCGTCGCCGAACTCCCCGCGCTGCAGGGCATCCCGCCCCAGGACCTGTCCGAGCTCCTGGCCGGGCTGGGTTTCCCCGTCGACGGCCTGGAGACCGTGGCCGGCGTGCCCGTGCTGGATGTGGACATCACCGCCAACCGCGGGGACGCCCAGTCCCACCGGGGCATCGCCCGGGACCTGGGGGCCAAGCTCAAGGCCCCCCTCGCGCCCCTGGCCCATGCGCCCTACCCTCAGGGTGAGCCCCTCCTGCCCATTCGGCTGGAAGCCGGCTCCGCCGGGCCCTACTATGCCACCGCCATCCTGGAACTGGGCGAGACCCAGGCCACGCCGGCCGGCGTGAAGGCCTTCCTGGGTTCCCTGGGCGCGGGAGCCAAGGACCTGCCGGCGGTGGACGCCTCCAACGAGCTGCTGCACCGCTACGGCCACCCGACCCATGCCTTCGACGCGGACAAGGTGCGGGGCTTCCTCGCCGTGCGCTGGGCCCGGGCGGGGGAGACCCTGGTGACCCTGGACGGCGTGGAACGCAAGCTCACGGAGAAGGATCTCCTCATCGCCGACGCCTCGGGCCCCATCGCCCTGGCCGGCCTCATGGGGGGCGACTCCACCAAGGTCTCCCGGGAAACCCGCCGGGTGCTCCTGGAGAGCGCCTACTTCGACCCCCGCACGGTGCGGGCCATGGCCCACCGCCAGGGCCTGCACACCGACGCCTCCCACCGGTTCGGACGGGGGGCGGATCCCGCCATGGCGCCGGTGGCCCGGGACCTGCTGGCCACACGTTTGATCGAGTGGGCGGGCGCCCGCCTCATCTCGGCCTGGTCTGTGGGCAGCCTGCCCACTCCCCGGGACCCGGTGGCCCTGCCCTGGCCGCTGGTGGGTCGCGTGCTTGGTCGTCCCGTTGACCCGTTGCTGGCTTCCGGTCTGCTGAGGGATCTCGGCTGCGGCCTGGAACTTCAGGAAGGTGGCATCCTCGTGCAGCCCCCCACCTGGCGCCATGATCTGGCCTGTGCCGAGGATCTGGCCGAGGAGGTGCTGCGCCTCATGGGCTACGAAGGAATCATTTCAGAGCTCCCGCCCCTGGAGAGCGATCCCGCGCCCCTGGCCGAGGACTACCTCAAGCGCCGCAAGCTGGCCTCCCGCCTGGCCCACCTTGGCTTCTTCCAGACCGTCACCTACGGGTTCGGGGATCCGCTGGAGGACAGGGAAGGCCATGCCCTGGGCGACGAGCCGGGCCGGCGCACCCTGGCCAACCCCCTGGGGGAGGACTACTCCCTCATGCGCGGCACCCTGCTGCGCGACCTGGACCAGGTGGCCCGCCTCAACCTCGAGAAGGGGGCCCGGGAAGTGCGCTTCTTCGAGATGGCCCCGGTGTTCGAGGCCCGGCCCGGGGAGCCGCTCAAGGAAACCTGGACCCTGGGGCTGGTGTGGGGTGGCGAGCTGGGCGGCGAGGACCCCCTCACGCCCCCCCGCAAGCTCGGCGGTCCCGAAGGCCGCAGCCTCCTACTGGGCGTCCTTAAGGCGCTGGGCATTCCGGAGGCCGTCCTGGCCGGGTTCAGCCGCTGGGAGTTCCAGGGCTGGGAGGGCGGTTCGCGGGTCAATCTGGGCTGGCACTTCGAAGTGCCCCTGGACGCCATCGCCGCCGGGGCCGAGCGGGTCATCGCCCGCTTCACCCCCTTCAGCCGGTTCCCCGTGGTCGAGCGGGACCTGTCCCTGCTCGTGGGCCTGGACCAGGCCTACGGGCCCCTGCGCGAGGCCATGGCCCGGGCCCTGGAGGGGACCCCCCTGCAGGAGCTGCGGTGCGTGGACGTCTTCCGGCACAAGAGCCTGCCCCCGGGCACCCAGGCCTGGCTCATGCGGCTGCGCTTCCAGGCCATGGACCGCACCCTCACCGGCGAGGAGGTGGAAACCTGGGTTCTTTCATCCCTTGAGGCCGCCAGGGGCCTCGGCGCCCAACTTCGGGGCTAGAATAAAGTTCAAGAGGCCCCCATGGACGTGCTCAAGCAACTCGAAACCAAGCTCCAGGCGCTGGTCCAGCAGCGCAACCAGTATCGGGACGAGTTGACCGCCCTGAAGGCGGACGCGAGCAGCAATGATGAAGAACTCAGGGGACTTCGGCGGCGCCTGGAGGATCTCCAGGCCGAGCAGGCCACCTGGCACAAGGAAAGGGACGGCGTGAAAAAGCAGGTTGAAGCCATCCTCAAGATGGTCGAGGGGATCGAATGACCTTGCCCACGGAGGTCCATGTGGAGGTCCTGGGCCGGCAGGTCCGGATCCACTCCTCCGCCTCCCCGGAAGAGCTTTCTCAAGCAACGGCGATTCTTGAGGATACGTTCCGCGACATGGAACGCGCCTATGAGCTAAGATGGGGTGTTCCACCATCAGCGCTGGACACATCCACATGGCTGCTGATGGGGGCCCTGAACCTCGCGCACCGAGTGGCGCGCCAGGAACAGGCACAAAGTCGGCAAACACAGGACCTGGAACTGACCCTCACCAAGCTTCTCGATGATGTTCCGGACGAAGAAACGCCAGCCCTTTGATCCCTGCGAGGCCCGTGAGACGGCCAAGCGCTTGTTCCGTATTACGCCACGGGAGACCTTCCCCCCAGCCTTGTGCGTTCCGCGCGTCGGCGCGCCTTAAACTGGGATTCTGGTAGCCCCCCTACTTGCTAGGGAACACGGCAAGCCTCCACGACCGAGCGGGGATCCTCATCGTCCACAGTGGTTCCTTTGGCGCCGACACCTCCCACCCCCCCCTTAGGAGTTGTCGTATGAGTCCATTGGATTACGTTTTCCTCGCCCTGGCCGTGGCGGCCGCGGTGGGTTTCTTCTTCCAGACCCGCAAGGCCCAGGCGGCGGTGGTCGATGTCTCCAAGGCCACGGCGAAGGCCGAGGCGGAACTCAAGGCGGAGCGGGACCGGCTCCTGGCCGAGGCCGAGAAGGAGGCCGGCAAGGTCGTCAACCGGGGCCAGCGCGAAGCCGACGCCCTGCGCAAGGAGGCCGAGCTCAAGGCCAAGGAGCAGGCCCTGCAGGCCCGCCAGGAGGCCGAGAAGGTTTCCACCGAGCGGATGCAGACCCTGGACAAGCAGGAGCAGCGCCTCCAGAGCAAGGAGGACAGCCTGGACAAGAAGCTGGTCCAGGTGGACCAGAAGCAGAAGGAAGTGGAGACCAAGACCGAACGGCTGCGGGAGGAGCAGGAGAAGGTCGCCGCCCTCCAGGCGGAATCCAAGCGCCTGGCCGAGGAGCAGGCCCGGAAACTGGAGGAGATCGCCGGGCTCAGCCGGGAGGACGCCAAGCAGGAGCTGGTCAGCCAGATGGAATACACCGCCCGGATGGATGCCTCCAAGCTGGTGCGCCGCATCGAGGACGAGGCCACGGAAGAGGCCATGAAGCGGGCCCGGTGGACCATCACTACCGCCATCCAACGGGTGGCCTCGGACGTGGTGGCCGAGACGGCCGTAAGCTCCGTGCAGCTGCCCAGCGATGACCTCAAGGGCCGCATCATCGGCCGGGAGGGCCGCAACATCCGGGCCCTGGAAAAGGCCACGGGCTGCGACCTCATCGTGGACGACACGCCGGAGACCATCGTCGTCAGCAGTTTCGACCCCATCCGCCGGGAAGTGGCCCGCCAGGCGATCCTGAAGCTCCTGGCCGACGGCCGCATCCACCCCGCCCGCATCGAGGAGGTGGTGGAGAAGACCAAGGTGGACATGGACCAGCACCTCAAGGAGATCGGCGAAGCCGCCGCCATCTCCCTGGGCTTCCCCGACGTGCATCCCAAGCTCCACAAGCTCATCGGCCGCCTGAACTACCGCACGAGCTACGGGCAGAACGTCCTGGAACACACCAAGGAGGTGGCCCGCATCGCCGAGTACATGGCCGCCGAACTGGGCGCGGACCAGAAGCTGGCCCGCCGGGCCGGCCTGTTCCATGACATCGGCAAGGCCATCGACCGCGAGGTGGAAGGCACCCACATCGAGATCGGCATGGAGCTGCTCAAGCGCTTCGGGGAGAAGGATCCCGTCATCCACGCCATGAGCTGCCACCACGGGGACTTCGAACCCAAGACCGTGGAGGCCATGCTCATCACCGCCGCCGACGCCCTGAGCGCCGCCCGCCCCGGCGCCCGTCGTGAGATGCTGGAGACCTACGTCAAGCGCCTGGAAGCCCTGGAAGCCATCGCCAACAGCTACAAGGGTGTCCAGAAGAGCTTCGCCATGCAGGCGGGTCGTGAGATCCGCATCATGGTGGACGCCGGCCAGGTCAACGACGACCAGGCCTTCTGGCTGGCCAAGGATGTCACCAAGCGCATCGAAGGGGAGATGCAGTACCCCGGCCAGATCAAGGTCACCGTCATGCGCGAGACCCGGGCGGTGGAGTACGCTCGCTAGCTGTCATCCCAGACGCTCTCCGTCCCAGCGCAGGGCGACGACTTCTTCCAGTTCGCAGGCCAGGGCCCGCTGCCCATCGAAGAGGGCCAGGCATTCCCCTTCCCGGTGCCGGACCGAGGGGTAGACGAGGCCGGGTTCGCCCTGGCTCCGGCACCGGGCCCCGAAGGCCTGGGGCCGGTTGTAGTCCTCGCCGAGCAGGGCGGAGTGCCCCTTGCGAAGAGCAACGAAGGCTCCACCCACCCGCAAGGTCAGGGCTTCGAAAATGCGTGCCGCCCCGGCCGGCTCACCGCTGTCCTGCAGGGCTTGGCCATGGTGGAAGGTCACTTCCGCCAGACAGGTGGCTCGGGTTTTCCCGCCATAGACGACCCGGAAGGTCCCGTCGCTGAAGCGGCTCCGGGGCCCGCGGCCAGGCATGGCGAGGTAGGCGCGCAGATGTGGCAGGCGATCGGACTTGCCGGCTCCCGGGCCCCAGGAGCGGAAGACGCCAACCCGGGCCAGGAGGCTGGCCACCGCGAAACCCTCCTCGGGCGCCACCAGCTGCGCGAGGGGAGAAACGGAGAGGAATTTCAGCTGGTGCCAGGGGTGGTTGAGCAGGTGCAGGCGGTTCACAACATTCCCATGGAGGCGGTTTTCAGGTAGTTGAGCGTTTCCAGGAGATCCTCCAGGTGGCCATCCAGCATCCGGTCCAGGGGGCGGCGCCCCAGGAAGAGGGGCGCGGCGTTGCTCCGCGTGAGCCAGGCCACGCCATCGGGGAACACCACCCCCGAAAGCTCGTAGATACCCATGACGCAGGCCATGCGGTCGAGCTTGTCCCCGTCCAGGTCGCGCAGGTCGCCACCTTCAAGGCGCTTGAGCCATACCGTGTAGGTGCTCTTGGCGATGCCGAGGAGGGCGAGGCGGGACTTCACGGGCAGGCCCAGGCGGTCGGCCACGGCCAGGAAGGTCCGGAAGGCCAGGGCCGAGGGATCGTCGGCCACGGGAAGGACGGGGTGCTGGTGCCTGGCCACGGTCCACCTCCTGGCTTCCAGATTAGGCCATTTTTAGCCTCGCGCAACAATAATGGCCTTCAAACGAGAAAGCGCATGACCAGGAAGATTCCTCCGTTCCAGAGGCCGTGGACCAGGATCGAGGTGAGCAGGTTGCCCGTGCGCAGGAAGCCCAGGCCCAGCACGAGGCCCAGGGTGCAGAGGGTGGGCAGGCCCTGGGGCTGCAGGTGCATGGCCCCGAAGGTGAGGCCCGAGACGGTGATGGCCAGGGCCCAGCCCCAGCGCGGGCCCAGCCGGGGCACGAGGCGCTCGCCCAGCCACGGCAGCAGGAAGCCCCGGAAGAGCAGCTCCTCGAAGATGGGGGCCACCACGGCGATGGTGAGGAACATGGCCGCCAGGGCCAGGGGGCCCCGGGTCCGGCCCAGGAGGTCCATGAGTTCCCTTTGGGGAGGTTCCGCGTTCTGCAGGAAGGGGCTCATGACCACGGCCACCGCCACGACCGCCGTGAAGGCCAGGGCGAAGCAGCCAAGTCCCGTGGCCAGGGCCCGGCCCTGGGAGCCCGGGCACAGCCGGGCCAGGAGGGTCGCCAGGCCGATGCCTTCCGCCTGGCACAAAAAGGCGGTGCCCAGCGTGGCATGGAAGCCGTACATGAGGGGCAGGGCCATGGGCCGCAGGAAGGGGAGCGCCGCCAGGACCACCCCGACCACCAGTCCCGACGCCAGGTGGGTGAGGAACCACCCCAGGAGGACGATGAGGGCCGCCCGGCCGGACATGGCGAAGCGGGTCGGGGACAGGGCCGAGGCCAGGGTCTGGCGCGGAACCATCAGCAGCCGGACCAGGTAGCCCAGGCCCCCCAGCCACAGGAGCAGGGCCAGGAAGCACCCGGCCCCCAGGGCCGCCAGGCGGGGACTGGCCCAGTCCAAGGCCCGGCTCTCGAGGGGGCCCGGGTCCCCTCCCGAGCGGGCCAGGCACCTCGCCTCCAGGATGCTGGCGGCATAGCCGTTCCCCAGGGCCTTCCGGAGTACGGGCAGGTCGCCGGGCAGGGGTGGACGTCCCGTGCCTTCATAAGCCCAGGTCCAGGCCAGGCGGAAGGCGCCGCCCGCGGTCCCGGGGACTTCCTGGGCGAGACGGCCGCCCAGGGGGAGCTGGCCATACTCGCCGGCATGGACGGCCAGCACGGCCCGGTCCCAGCCCCGCGCGCTCTTTTCCGGGAAGGACCCCAGGGGGTCGGCCGGTCCGAGGTGGTCCAGGCTGCGGCCGAGGCCCAGCCGGCCCAGGACCTTGGGGGCGGCCAGGACGAGGTCGGCGAGGCGCCCCTGCAGCTCCACCTGGCCCGGCGGGGGGGCGGGATGGGCATGATGCGCCCGGCTCGTCATGCTGACGACGAGGGCGATGAGGAGCGCGAGGGTCGCGATGAAAGGGTCCGCCCAGCTGCGATCGGGGTGCCAGGCTTCGAGGGCGGGTCTGTCCATGAACCAGGATGATACATTGTTGGCAGGAGTCTCCATGCCCTTTTCCCTGCCCATCGATGTGCGGTTCGCGGACCTGGATGCCTTGAACCACGTCAACCACGCGGTCTTCATCACCTACCTCGAGCATGCCCGCTTCCGCTGGTGGGCCGAGTACCTCGACGGCCGGCCCTTTGCCGAGGAGGGGTTCGTCATCGCCCGGGTGGAAGTGGACTACCGCAAGCCCATCGTCCTGGGCGACCAGGTGCGGGTGGACCTGCGCTGCGCCCATGTGGGCCACACGTCCTTCGCCCTGGCCTACAAGGTGATCCGCACCCGGGACGAGGTGGTCATGGCCGAGGGCCAGACGGTGCAGGTCATGATGGATTTCGGCACGGGGCGCCCGAGGCCGGTGCGTGCCAAGACGCTCGCCTGGCTGAGGGAGCAGGCGTGAGGCTGGGCACCGCGTCCTGGGCCGAAGGTCCTGCCGAACGCAGAACGGTGGTCGCCCAGCTGCCCAGCGATCCGTCGCGGCTCGTGGACCTGACCCGGCTGGAGCACCTCCGTCTCGCCAAGCTGGGCGAAGGCCGGGCGGAGGCCCTGGCTGCCGAGCTGGTGCCTGGCAGCTTGCGGCAGCTGCTGGAAGGCGGACCCCGGGCCCTGCACCGCGCCCGCCAGGTCCTGGCCTATGCGGAGAAGTGGCACGGCCGCCACGGGCTTCCGGAGAGCCTGGCACCCCATGCCGGGTCGGTGACCCTGCTGCCCTGCCTGCCCCGGCCGGCTTCGGTGCGCCGATGGGACGGGGTCTGCCTGGACCGGCTGTCAGTGCAGGGGCCCGGAGGCACCCTGGGCCAGCCACCGGTCCCCACCCTGGCCTGGGTGGGTCTCAAGGATGCCGTCGCCGGCTGCTGCCTGGCCCTGGACGATACCCTGGGCGTGGTCCTGGGAGCCTGGCTGGAGCTGGACATGGTCTGGGAGGGGACCCTGGAACTCACCGCCGGCGGCCGCCGGCGCCGGATCCCCCTGGACACCTGGCGGGACCTGACACCCCAGCACCCGCGCTCCGCCGAGGTCCTCCTGGCGCCGCCCCCCCACTTCAGGACGGGGCCGACCCCGCCCGGGAGCACGATCCATATCAGCACCCCCATGGAGACCCTGACCCTGGTCCTCGGCGAGACCCTCGTCCACCCCACGGTCCAGTAGGAGTCAGCCCAGGGCGAGCATGCGCTCCACGGGGCCCAGGGCGCGGGTGCGGATGTCCTCGTCCAGGGTGATCTCCGGCTCCAGGTCGCGCAGGGCGAGGTAGAGCTTCTCGACACTGTTGAGTTTCATGTAGGGGCAGAGGGCGCAGTTGCACCCGCTGTCGGCGGGGATGGGGATCAGCTCGGCCCCGGGTCTCAGCTTGTGCATCTGGTGGAGGATGCCCGCCTCCGTGCCGACGATGAAGGACGAGGCGGCATCGCTGCCCACGAACTTCAGGAGGGCGGCGGTGGAGCCCACGAAGTCGGCCATGCGGCTCACCGTGGCGTCGCATTCGGGGTGGACGATGAGCCTGGCCTCGGGGTGGCGGGCCTTGAGCTGGGCCACGCGCGTGGCCGTGAACTGCTCGTGGACGATGCAGAAGCCGGGCCACAGGACCATGTCCCGCCCGGTCTGGCCCATGACCCACCGGCCCAGGTGCCGGTCCGGCGCGAAGATCAGCTTCTGGTCCCTGGGGAAGCTCTCCACGACCCGCACGGCGTTGGAACTGGTGCAGATGATATCGGAAAGGGCCTTCACGCCGGCCGAGCAGTTGATGTAGCTCACCACCTTGTGGTCGGGGTAGTGCTTCAGCCAGGCGCCGAAGGCATCGGCGGGGCAACGGTCGGCCAGGCTGCAGCCCGCGTCCAGGTCGGGGATGACCACCCGCTTGTCCGGGTTGAGGATCTTGGCCGTCTCGGCCATGAAATGGACCCCGAGAAAGACAATGACGTCCGCCGAGGTCTTCGCCGCGGCCTGGGCCAGCTGGAGGCTGTCGCCCACGCAGTCGGCCAGGTCCTGCAGTTCGGGTTCCTGGTAGTAGTGGGCCAGGATGACGGCGTTCCGCTCCCCGCGCAGCCGCTTGATCTCCGCCAGGAGATCCAGGGCTGGATCGATGCTTTCGAGATCGGGGACGTAGGGAAGGGCCGGTGCGCTCATGGAACCATTGTACCGCGCCCTTCCCGCCTCTGGAGCGGCGACCTCTAGGCAAGTCCTGCCATTGGAAAATTAATTTTTTTACATAAAATTGCCTGAATTAGCGTTTGCCGACTGCAGGAATGGCTTGAGTTTTGGCTTGGCTATCCTTATTCTTTGATTCATGTCGCCAAGAACTTGACACCCCGGACCCGACGACGCGGGTCCGATCCACGCCAAAGGCAGAAGGAGGGTCCATGAGCAATGCCCAGCCCATCAAGGGGTCGGAAATCCATCGACTGGATCAGATGAAAGCGAGCCGGTTCTTCGGCTGCAACACCTTCAACGAGCGGACCATGCGCGAGAGGCTCCCCCGCGAGGTGTTCAAGGCCTTCCGGCACAGCCTCAAGAAGGGTGAGCCCCTCTCGCCCCAGACCGCCCACGGCGTGGCCCAGGCCATGATGGAATGGGCCCTGGAGCACGGCGCCACCCACTTCACCCACTGGTTCCTCCCCATGACCGGCGCCACGGCCGAGAAGCATGATGCCTTCATTTCGTGGGACGAGCCCGGCGTGGTCATCGAGAAGTTCTCGGGCAGCCAGCTGATCCAGGGCGAGCCCGACGCCAGCTCCTTCCCGTCGGGCGGTCTGCGCGCCACCTTCGAGGCCCGGGGCTACACGGTGTGGGACGCCACGAGCCCGGCCTTCCTCATCGAGAATCCCCTCGGCACCACGTTGTGCATCCCCACCGCCTTCGTGGGCTACCACGGCGAGGCCCTGGACAACAAGCTGCCCCTCCTGCGCTCCATGGAGGCCGTGAGCAAGGCCGCCCTCCACGCCCTGGGGCATTTCGACAGCAAGGCCACCGCCGTGGTCGCCCAGTGCGGGCCCGAGCAGGAATACTTCCTGGTGGACCTGGACCTGGCCCGTGAGCGGCCCGACCTGATCTTCGCCAACCGCACTCTCCAGGGCGCCCGGCCCCCCAAGGGCCAGGAGCTCGAGGACCACTACTTCGGCAGCATCAAGGAGCGCGTCCTGGGCTTCATGCAGGAAGTGGAGCTGGAGTGCTTCAAGCTGGGCATTCCCGCCAAGACCCGCCACAACGAAGTGGCCCCCAACCAGTTCGAGCTCGCCCCCATCTACGAGCCCGCCAACCTCGCCTCGGACCACAACCAGCTCCTCATGGAGATCCTCAAGAGCGTGGGCGAACGGCACAGCCTGGCGGTGCTCCTCCACGAGAAGCCCTTCGCGGGCATCAACGGTTCGGGCAAGCACGTGAACTGGAGCATGGCCACCGACGAAGGCCACAACCTCCTGGATCCGGGCAAGACGCCCGAGGAGAACCTCCAGTTCCTGTATTTCCTCGGCGCCACCCTCAAGGCCATCCACCGCCACGGCGGCCTCCTGCGGGCCTCCATCGCCTTCGCGGGCAACGACCACCGCCTGGGCGCCAACGAGGCTCCCCCGGCGATCATGTCCGCCTACCTGGGCTCCCAGCTCAACACCATCCTGGAAGCCATCGAGCGCGGGGCCGTGGCCGACGCCAGCGAGAAGCAGATCCTCGACCTCAAGCTGGGCAGCCTGCCCGCCCTTGAGAAGGACGCCACCGACCGCAACCGCACCAGCCCCTTCGCCTTCACCGGCAACAAGTTCGAGTTCCGCGCCGTGGGTTCCTCCCAGGCCATCGCCTTCCCCCTCACGGTCATCAATGCCTGTGTGGCCGAGGCCCTGGATGCCATGAACGCCCGGATGGACGAGGACCTCGCCGCCGGGAAGTCCGCCCGTGCCGCCGCCATCGCGGTCATCCGCGAGGTCATCATCGAGACCAAGGCCATCCGCTTCGAGGGCAACGGCTACGCCGAAGCCTGGACCGAGGAGGCCGAGCGCCGCGGCCTGCCCCACGCCCGCGATACCGTCGCCGCCCTCAAGATCTGGGAGGAGTCCAAGAGCCAGGAAGTCTTCAGCCGCAGCGGCATCCTCACCGCCGAGGAGCTGGAGGCCCGCCTCCACATCCGCCACGAGCAGTACCAGAAGGCCATGTCCATCGAGGCCCAGGTGCTCCGCGAGATGGCCGAGACCCAGCTCCTGCCCGCCGTCCTCGAGGACCTGGGCGCCCGCGCCGATTCCCTGGCCAAGCTCTCCGGCATCGGGATCGCCATTCCCGAGTCCATGAAGGCCGCCCTGGACACCCAGACCCGCCTGGCCGGCGTGGCCCAGGAGCGCCTGGTGGCCCTCAAGGCCGCCATGGTGGCCGCCGAGGCCCTGGAAAGCCACCACGAGCGCACCGAGGCCTTCGGCGGCAGCGTCAAGCACGCCCAGGAACTCCTCCGGGATGTGCTCGACCAGCTCGAGAAGGACACCGCCGCCTCCCGCTGGCCCATCCCCGTCTACCGGGAACTGCTGGCTCCCCTGATCTGACCTCTTGCTCGTCCGCTCAAACTGCCGCCTGTCCGCTTTTCCCGGGGACAGGCGGCATCTATTTTTGACGCAGGTCCGGGCCTGAGAATGGGACACTGGCCGTTCGACCTTTCCCCCTGGGACCTACCCGCATGCTTGAAGACATCACCCTCCACGAAGCGCCCCCGATCCTGGCCTCGGCCTCGCCCCGGCGCAGGCAGTGGATGGAGACCCTGCATCTGCCCTACGAGGTGTGGGCGCCCGAAGTGGATGAGACGCCGCTGCCGGGGGAGGACCCCGAGAGCATGGTGGCGCGGCTGGCCCAGGCCAAGGCGCAGATCGTCGGCATGGTCAACCCGGACCGCTGGATCATCGCCGCCGACACCACCGTGGCCGTGGACCACCACATCCTGGGCAAGCCCGGGAGCGAAGCCGAGGCCGTGCGGATGATGATGCTGATCCAGGGCCGGGGCCACCAGGTGCACACGGGCCTCTGCCTGCGCAGGAATGCCGAGGTCTACACCCTGGTGGACACCGCCCAGGTGTACTTCCGCCCCGTGAGCCGGGCCCAGGCGGAGTGGTACGCCTACACCGGCGAGCCCATGGACAAGGCCGGAGGCTACGCGGTGCAGGGCGTGGCCGCCCTCTTCATCGAGCGGATCGAAGGCAGCTTCGCCACCGTGATGGGCTTTCCCGTGGAGCGCTTCGGGGAGCTGGCGCGCCGGCTGGGCCTGCTGGGGTTCTGGCTGGGGATGCCCTGAACCTCAATGGCCCGGTCCACGGGTGATGGGGCCGAACTGGGCCTCGATGAGGGCCCGGAGGTGGTCGGCGTCGTTGAGGAAGAAGTCCCGTCCGCTCTGGCGCGCAAGGTCCCGCAGCTGGCGCTCCAGATGCTCGGCGAAGTCGAGGGGGATCCGGAGCTGAAGTTCGTGCAACGTGGCCATGCCGGCTCCTCCGAGGGCTGGTGCCCAGCTTAACGTCTTACGATGAGCCGCGCCCGCCAGTTCCACTCCCGTGGCCCCGCCGCCGACGATCACCACCCGGGGCACTGTCATGCGGACTCCCCTCGCGATCCTGTTGAGAGGTGCCGAAAACCTGCCGAGGGTGCCCCATTTCCCGGGGACCTTGGACGGGGATGAAGCATTCAGAATGCATGAACGATGTGTTTCAAGCCTTCCGCATAGGTTGGCGTGCCCTGCTCCTGACTTCGATTCTGCTTATCCTGATGGCGAAGGGGCCTCTGGGTGCCCAGGCACCCGGTCCCTTCGCCGGTGCAGAGTACCAGGCCGCAGGCCGGTATCTGGCCGGTGTGGAACCGGTGGGGGCGGCCGGCTGGGAGGCCCTGGACCGGGAGCCGGCCTGCCATGCCCATCGCCAGGCCATGCAGGCAAGGTGGCAGGGCGCCCTGGCCCGGCGGCTCGAGGCCATGGCATGGTTCAGCGCGCTGGAACTGGGCGATCTGAGGAATGCAAGGTGCCTCTTCTACCCCTTCGGGGGCCCGGACCTCATCCATGCCCGGGTGCTCTTCCCCGGGGCGGGCGTGTATGTTCTGTGCGGCCTCGAGCCGGTCGGCAACCTGAAGAACCTCCGGAGCCTCACCGCCGCGGGCCGGGCGGAGGCCCTGGCCCAGATGCGGCGGACGCTGGCGAGCTCCATGAACCAGAGTTTCTTCATTACGAAGGATCTGTCCACGGATCTGCGGGGCCGGGCCCTGGAGGGCGTCCTGCCCGTGCTCGTCGCCGAGGCCGCCCTGCTCGGGGATGAGGTGCGCCGGATGGAGGGCCTCACGCTCGACCCCACAGGCCGGCCGGTGGTCGAGGAGCGTCACCCCACCGGCGTGCGCCTCGTCCTTGGCCGGCCGGGCGAAGCCAGGGAACGAACCGTCTACTATTGGCAGCAGGACTGCGCGGACCGTGGCCTGGAGGGCCGCCCCTTCCTCGAGTTCCTCCACCGGCAGGGGCCCACCAGCACGTACCTCAAATCGGCTTCCTACCTGCTGCACCACTCCACGTTCTCGACCCTGCGCGCCCACATCCTTGCCACCAGTTCCGGCGTCCTCCAGGACGATTCGGGGCTCCCGCACCGCTGCTTCGTGGAGCGGAACTGGACCCTGAAGGCCTACGGTACCTACCGCAAGCCCATCCCCGTCTTCAACTGGTGCGCCCAGAAGGACCTGGCCGAGGTGTTCAGGGGGGAGACCCGGCCCTTGAACTTCTGCACCGGCTACGGGAGGGAGTCCCACCTGGTCTGCTACCGGCCGCCGGTGACGCCCTGAGGCCGATTCCCCATGGTGGGCGAAGGACCCTGGTTGGTGTCGATCATAGTCGATGGTTTTGCCGCTTGAAGGCAACGTGTCGATCGTGATCGACGGGCTGACACGAGACCGGAGCCACGTTCCACCCGGCCTTCCCTGGTGCCCGAAGCCGTCACCCGGCCTGGAGTTTCCCTGTCCCGAGGTACTCGCCTGTCTCCCCGAACCGGCGCTCTTCCAGGTGGAGCCGACCCTCCCGGGACCGGATGAGCACGGTGGCCGCGCGGGTGCCGTAGGTGTCGGAGGCGATGAAGATGGAGGAGAGGAGCCGCTCCCACTCCAGGGACACGCCGGTGTTCGGGAGGGCCGTATCGGGGACGGTGGACCGGTCGGCCAGGATGGCGAAGAAGGGCTCGGGGTCAGGGAGGGTCGCCAGGGCCTGGGCGAAGCGGGCCTTGGCGGTGGCGAGCTTGGGCCAGGGGGTGTCCAGCAGGTGGTTGGACAGGCCGTAGAGCCCGGGGGGCAGGGAACGGGGGGCGCCGCCCCGGTTGGTCCCGTACCAGAGGGTCTGTTCGTCCGCGGTCAGCAGGTTGTACCCGGAATAGGCGGCGGGCTCGAGGGCGGCGTTGAAGGCCTCGGGCCCCGGGCGGCCCAGGAGGTAGTCCTTCACCAGGTGGCCGCGGGAACGGCTGCCCTTGGCGACCCCCGGTTCCCGGACATTGGTCACGGCGGCAAAGCGGCCGTCCTCCCGCACGCCTAGCCAGGCGCCGCCTTCTTCCAGGTCCCGGCCTCCCAGCACGGCCGGGTTCTCGGGCCAGCGCGCGGCCTCGCGGCTGGGGCGGGCGTAGAACTCGTCCCGGTTGGCCGCCACCACCAGGGGGTAGCGCGGGTCCCACTGCCAGGCCACGAGGATCAGGCACATGGGCCGGTGCTCATTCCGTGCCGGTGGCCTTGCCCTTCTTGGGATTGAAGTCCTCCATCATGCGGTACTTCACGCCCTCCACATCCTTGAACTGGCCATCGCGGATGGCCCACAGGGCGAAGAGCACGAAGCCCGCTGCGAAGGCCAGGCCCACGGCGGTGAAGACGATGATGAGAGTCCAGTTGGCGTGTTCCATGGGGGTACCTCAGTTCGCAACGAGGAACAGGTCGAACTTCCAGGCCAGCCCCAGGGGGACGAAGAGCATAAGGAAGAAGAAGATGATCATCTTCACCAGGAAGGGGTTCTCCTGGAGGCTCTTCTTCAGGGAGACGGGGGGGTCCTCCCCTTCGGGGTGGAAGTCGTGGGGGGTGGGGTCGGAAGCTTCAGTCATGAAATCCTCACTTCTCGGCCACTTCGCCGAAGAGGCCAACGAGATACAGGACGCCGAAGAAGAAGAGGTAGAACAGCAGGTAGCGGAGCATGACCTCGTAGTCCTTGGCGCGTGCTTCCACTTTCTTGGCGGGGGCGGCCATGGTCTAGCCCTCCTGCGGGACGGGTTTGGGTTCCAGGCCGGCCTTGAACTGGGCCAGGGCCTCCAGGAACGCGGTGCGGTCCTTCATGGTCACGAAGAACATGCCCACCTTGCGCCGGTCGGTGGTCTTGCGCAGCTTGGGGTTGCGCTTGCCCTCCAGCCGCTCCCGGATCATGAGGTTGCCGGTGCGGTAGTGGCAGTCGCCGATGGCGCAGCCGCACACGAAGGTGGCGTCGGCGCCGTTGGCCAGGGCGGCCTCCATGAGGGTGGGCTTGACCATGCCCGAGCACGGCACGATGACGAACTTGGTCTCGGGGTCGTCCAGGAGGGCCTTGTTGGCGTCGAGCATGCGGTCGATGGGCAGGCTGCGCTCGCAGACGAAACCGATGATGGTGCGCTTGGGTTCGGACATTCAGGCTCCCTTCTTCACAAGGGCCATGAGGTCGGCCTCCAGGGTCTTGGAATGCAGCTCGGGCAGCTCGATGGCCTGGAAGGGGCAGGCGCCCACGCAGATGCCGCACTCGCTGCACCGCGCGGCCTGGACCACGGCGATCTGCTTGAACTTGCTGCCCGGGGCCCGCTCGACCATCGTGATGGCCTCGAAGGGGCAGTCCAGGCTGCAGAAGGTGCAGCCCGTGCACTTGGCCTCGATGACCTCGGCGATGTTGGCGCGGCGGTCCTTGGGGTAGAAGGGGGCCACGCACAGGAGGACCGTGGAGCCGCCCAGGATGAGCCAGGACCAGGTCACGCCCACGTTCTGGATGAGCCAGTAGGGGAACATGTACCAGGCGTCGTAGCGGATCGTCTCGACCAGGGTGCCGATCTGGGCCGGGGCGTCGCTGGCCACGTAGGCGGCCTGGGCCGCGATGCGGGGGTCCGAGCCGTACTTCAGGAGCAGCTCGTGGGTGATGTTGATGGCCGGCAGGGTGCCGGCGGCCAGCAGGATGAAGCCCAGGAGCAGGAAATTGGTGGCCCGGGCAGGCGTCACCACGGGCTCCTTCAGGCGTATGAAGTGCATCCACACCAGGAAGAAGATGGTCACCGCCCCGCCCACGTGGAAGAACAGGAAGCGGGTGAGGGTGTAGTCGGTGATGCCTTCGCCGCCCACCAGGAAGGCCGAGAGGGCCCCCCCGATGACCGGCAGGCCGTCGAAAAGGTGCTGGGTGGCCACGACGATGAAGTAGGCCCGGGCGTCCCAGACCAGCAGATAGCCGCTGAGGCCCACGAAGAGGACGAAGAGCAGGAGGCCGACCCCGGTGATCCAGGGCAGCCAGCGCCAGGAGCGGTGGCGGTCCGTGAAGTAGACCCGGAACATGTGCAGGAGCGTGACGATCATCATGGCCGCGGCGCCCCAGCGGTGGATGCCCCGCACCACGGCCCCGTAGGGGATGCCCCCGGCCAGGTTGATGGGGTCGCCCGGGGTGGGCAGGGCGGAGATGTAGTTCACGCTGGACCAGGCCCGGTCGAGGGTGGGGATGTAGTACATCCACAGCAGGATCCCCGAGAAGATGAGGAACCAGAAGACGTAGAGGGGCAGGGCCCCGTGGAAGTACAGGGGGTTCTGCTCCTGGGTGGTGAGGAAGTTCACCACCTTCTCGAAGCTGACGGTGAGGCTCTTGGTGAGGCGCAGGAATTTGCGGTACATGTCGTCCCCTACTCCAGGGTGGTGCTCTGCTTGCGCAGGTAGGCGGCGCCCACTTCAGCCAGGGCCGCGACCACGAAGGCCCAACCCAGCCACTTGACCACGTCGAATTCCTTGAAGGGCTCCCGGTTGGTGGTCTCCATGCGCAGCTCGGCCGGGACCTGGACACCGGGTGGCGGCCCCACTTCCGTCAGCAGGCTGTGGAGCAGGAAGTAGCCGAAGATCCCCAGGCCGGTCACCAGGAAGATGACACCGAAGATGGGGCGCTTGGACGGGGTTGTGGATCGGGGCTCACCGGAGGTCATGGGTGTCTCGTTTCAGGAAGAAGCGGTCGGACCAGCGATCAAAGAAGGGGCGGGTGCGGTTGAGGCGGCCCCCGGCCTTTTCTTCGGCGTAGACCACCACGGCCAGGGAGGTGAGGGTGAGCAGGAGGGCGGACAGTGAGACGAGGATGCCGGCATAGTTGCTTGCGGTGGGGGCGGCCTTGAAGGCGTTCCACCGGCCGAAGGTGGCGCTGAGGACCAGGACGGCGAGGACCGTCCCGGACCACTTGCACACCTTGATCTGCCGGAGGGAATACATGGTCAGGCCCTCGCCGTCTTGGCCTTGGCCTTGGCGGCCAGGGCGGCCAGCTCGGCGTCCTTGCGGCGGCCCCAGCGGGTCAGGCCGACGAGTGCGCCCGAGGCGAGGATGCCCAGCCAGGCGATGACGTGGACGACCCAGAGCTCGAGGCCCGCGGGCTTGTTGGGGCCCTTGTGGCTGGTGAGCCAGAGGTTCAGGCCGGGCCGGTTCTTCTCGAGCCATTCGTAGGCCTGGTCGGAGGTGGCCAGCGGGTGGGTCAGCTGGAGCTGGGCCAGGACCTTGGGCATCTCGGCCTTGCCCAGGACGTTCCACTCACGGATATCCCCGAAGTAGTGGTAGAGGGTGTTGGCGGACATGCACACGAGGATGAAGGCCACGAAGAACAGGTGGAAGGTCTCGTACCAGCGCTTGCCGTCCCGCTTCATCACGTAGGCCCAGTCCTGGACGTAGCCCACCAGGAGGAAGCCGCCCATGGAGAAGTACCAGATGGGGGCGTCCCGGTGCAGGTCGGCGATGCCGTTGAGGATGAGGAAGCTGAAGGCGATGAAATAGACCAGACCGCCGATGCCGATCCAGTTGAAGATCTGGCGCTTGCCCCATTCCCGCTCCGGGCGGCGGTCCAGGAACATGGCGGTGAGCACCAGGAAGGGGATGGCCACGGTGAGGACGGTGGCCAGGTAGGGGTCCTGGAGCTTGAGGAAGTGGTACATGGCCAGGAAGTACCAGTCGGAGAGGATGGGGTTCGGGGTCACCTCCGGGTTGGCCGGGCTGCCCTGGGCGGCCGGGATCATGATGGCGATGGCGAGTATCACCGCGAAGGTGGCCAGCTTGGCCCAGTGGTTGATGTTCATGCGCTTGAAGCCGCGGCGGTAGACCCGCAGCTCGAAGAAGATCATCGGGATGAAGCTGAGCATGAAGTGGAAGGCGTAGAAGCGGGTCACGGTGGCCGGCCCGATGCTGGTGCCCCCCAGGAGGATCTGGGCGGTGGTCTTGCCCTGGTTCGTCCAGTTGATGAGGGTCCCGCCGGGGATCCAGCCGGGGTTCTGGTCCAGGTAGGTGGGGAAGGTGGCCATGACCTTGGTGGCCCACAGGGCCCGCTGGTTCCAGATGAGGAGGTAGCCCGTGAGGCCGGAATACATGCCGATGATCAGGAGCAGCAGGGCGATCATGAAGCTGAACTCGTTGCCCTGCTTGTACTCGCCGGAGAACCACATGCGGTAGACCCGCATGGTGGCCAGGATGATGAAGGCGTCGGCGCCGTACTTGTGGAGGCCGCGCACCAGGGAGCCGATGGGGAAGGGGCCCCAGCGCCAGTTCTGCTGGATGCGCTCGATGGAGTGGTAGGCCTGGTCCGTGACGGGGATGTAGTAGATCATCAGCACGACGCCGCTGAGGATCACGAGGATCCACACCCAGTACCACATGCCCCCCAGGGAGTACCAGGGGTTCGTGCGGGCCTCCTCCACGTGGCTTTCGTCGAAGAGGTCCATCTTGGCCCACCGCTCCCGGAACCAGGCCAGGAAGGTGGCGGGAGCCTGCAGGAGGCCCCTGAACAAATGGGCAAGTCCGCTAACCAACGCCGCCTCCTTCCGTTCCGGTGATGACGATCTGGCCGTCCTTGATGTCGAAGGACATGGTGCGGGGAGGCCTGGGGGCGGGACCGGAGACCACCTTGCCGGGCAGGAGGCCCTGGAGGTTCACCTCCGTCTTGCGGGTGGGGTCGTAGACCGAGAGGTGGCAGGGGCAGGCGAAGTAGGGGTGGGTGGGGGCGGGGGGCTTGTAGTTGTAGCCTCCGGCCAGTTCCTCGGGGCTCTTCACGAAATTGAAGGTGCAGCCCAGGTGGGGGCAGATGCGCTGGACGACGACGAACTTGGACTTGGGGTCCAGCGGGTTCGTGAACTCGTCGGGCATGCGCACCACGAAACCGGGGATCTTGGCGCCCTGGATCTTGCGGCTGGAGTACTCCACGGACTTGCGGATGTAGATGAACTCCTTGAAGTCCCAGGGCTCGGTGAGTTCGGAGAGGGCGGCCACGATCTGGATGCTGCTGCCCGCCTCGTCGGGGGGCGCCACGAGGCCCTTCACGCCTCCGATGGCGGTGGGCTTGAAGAACCGGATCAGGATGCTGGCGGCCAGCACGGCGCCCCCGACGATGGGGATGCTCGTGACGACCTTCAGGAAGAGCCGGCGCGTGTTCTCCGTCATGATGAACTCCTACTCGTGCTCCTACTCATGTTCATAGCTCCGGCTCCGGACCCCGTCCACGAGCATCCAGCGCTGGTCCTCGGTGAGGACCCCGCGCCAGGAGGGCATGGCGGACCACTGGTGGACGAACTGCTGGAGGGCCTCTGCGGTCATGGACTCCCGCACGCTGCCGGGGATGAACTTGAACTGGCCCCCTTCCGAGATGCGCCAGAAGAGGAAGGCGTCCGTCGTCTGGGCCAGGGCCTTGCGGTCGGAGAAATTGAAGGGCATGGGGTTGAGGGTCCGGGCCAGGGGGCCGTTGCCCTGGGCGGTGTCGCCGTGGCACACGGAGCAGTTCTGGCCGTACAGGTCCCATACGTCCTTGAAACGGGAGGGGGAGGCGTTGGCGATGGAGCGGCTCCACACGTAGTAGACCGTGTTCCAGATGGGCACGGGGTCGCCGGTGGCCACCAGCTGGTCGCCCCTGAGGTCCTTGATGGCGTGGATCCAGCCTTCGCCCAGCTTGCCGCTGGGACCGGGGTGCTCCACGTAGCCCTTCGAGGGGTCACCGGCCAGCTTCAAGGTCCGGCCGTAGGCGATGAGCTGGTAGAGCTGGCCGGGGGTGCGCTGGAAGCGCCAGGTGCGCAGGCCGAAGTCGGGGCCCACCGTGCGGGGGGTGGCGGGCCAGCGGTGTTCGGCCTTGAGCTCGCGCGCCCTGGCGCCGAAATCGGCGTGGGTGGGAGGCAGCCCGGCCTGCTTGGCCAGGTCCTGCTCCTCGGCGGCGGTGAGCCAGGTGCCGTGGCAGCGGGCGCAGTTGGCGGTGTACGTGGCCCGGCCCTTGAGGGCGGAAGGCAGGCCGAGCGGATAGGGCGTCTCGGCCCCGGGCTCCAGGCCGGTGGGGGCTCCGGTGGCGGACAGCACGAGCTCCTGGCCGGACTTCCGGCGGGTGGAGAGCCCCTGGTCGGAGCAGCCCAGGAGCAGCAGGGCGCCCAGAATGGGGATGGCGAAGGAGAGGGGGGTTCGGCTCATGGTCGCGGGCCTCAGGTGCCGCTGGGGCGGATCCAGGCCAGCACGGCCCAGACGAGGATGATGAGATACATGATCACCAGGGCGAAGGGGGCCTTGCCGTGGCCGACCTTGGTGCCCGACACCTCCTCCATGAGGTCCTCGTCTTCCTTGCTGTCCTTGCTGGGATCGTTGGTCATGGGAACCTCACTTGGCCTTGGGGGCGGCGGGTGCGGGCTTCGTGGCGGCCGCGACGGCAGGCGCAGGGGCGGCAGCGACGGCAGGCGCAGGGGCGCCAGGCGCCTTGTCGTAGTCGCTCTCCGCGCCCTGCAGCTTGCCCAGGCCCTTGTTCTGGGCGACGTACTTGAGGAAGGCGGCCAGGGTCAGGCGCTGGTTGGCGTCCAGGGTGAATTCCCAGCGGGGCATCTGGGTGCCGGGCACGCCGCGGCTGATGCGCCAGTACCAGGTGTCCGTGGTATAGGTGGCGAACTTGTCCTCGTCGAAGTTGGCGGGGCGCTTGGTCATGGTGAAGGCGGCCTGGCCCTTGCCGTTGCCGGCCACCCCGTGGCAGGGCGCGCACTGGTTGTTGAACAGGCCCTTGCCGTAGTTGGCCAGGAGGCGGCTCTTGTCGGAGATTGCGCCCTCCTTGAAGCTGTTCTCCGTCCAGGCCCGGGCTTCGGGATCCTGCTCCCGGGCCTTCTCCAGATCCTCCTTGTTCGTGTAGGCGGGGGTCGCCAGGGCCTGGAGGGCGCCCTTGGCGTTGGCGGCCTCGTGGGTGGAGCCGTACATCAGCTCCTCGATTTCCGCTGTGTACTTGTAGGGGACCTCCAGGTGCTCGCCGTAGAGCTCCTCGTTGAGCGCCCGCTGCTGGGCGACGTCCAGCTTCCAGGTGGCCACCTTCTCGGTGACGCCGTTGAGGGCGCCGCCCACCCAGGTGTAGTCCCGCACCTTGGCCCACTTCGTCTCGCCGGTGGTGGCGTAGAGGTCCTTGCCGCCCTTGACGTCCAGGGCGCGGGTGCCGTAGGGGCCCAGGCTCTGCAGGAAGGCGGTGAGGTCCGTGAGCTGCTGCTCGGTGAGGTAGTCGTACCGGGGCATGATGGACCCGGGCTTCACGTAGCGCGGGTTCCTGTGGTGGAGCATGTGGTACTGGTCGGGAAACTTGCCGCCGATGTTGGCCAGGTCGGGGCCGGAGCGCTCGGAACCCAGGAGGTGGTACTCGTCGTAGTAGTAGTCGGTGGACTTGGAACGGCGGCCGTGGTCCCAGTCCTGGGGGCGGCTCACCATGGAGTGGCAGTACCAGCAGCCTTCATGCTTGTAGATCTCCCGGCCCCGCAGCTCCTGGGCGGTGTAGTCCCGCAGGTCCCTGGGTTCGGGGGGCTTGAAGGTCCACCGGGGCACCAGGACCACGACGAAGATGATGGAGGCCATGATGAGGGTCAGCCCGAGGGCGGGGTAGAGGTAGTTGGCTCGCTGGGTGGTCATGGTTCGCCTCTCGTGCTAGTTCAGGGCGCGTGCGGTCTGGGGGACGAGGCTGGCGGCATCCTCCAGGGGCCCTTCCCCGGCTTCTTCGGCCAGTACCAGGGTCTTGACCACGTTGTAGAGGAAGAGCACCTGGCCCAGCACGATGAGCAGGCCGGAGAACGCTCGCATGAGCATGAAGGGGGCCACCATGATGACGCCCCGGTAGACGGGGATGCCCTCCTCCCAGGCCGAGGCCTGGATGAGGCCGCCCACGGTGAGCGCGACGATCATGAGCGTGGTGCCCACGAGGGTGAGCCAGAAGTGGGCGTTGGCCAGCCGCCGGGAGTACCACTGGCGGCCGGAGACCCGCGGCGCCACGTAGTAGATGGCGCCCCAACCCACGAACCCGAAGGTGCCCAGCAGGGCGAAATGGGCGTGGCCCACCACCCAGTGGGTGAAGTGCAGGTACCAGTTGATCCACCGGGTGGCCTGGAAGGGCCCCGTGGTGCAGGTGAGGAGGTAGAAGAACAGGGCCGTGATGAAAAAGCGCAGGGGCAGGTGCGTGCTGATCATCGACCACTTGCCCTTCATGGTCAGGAAGAAGTTCACCAGCACGCTCATGACCGGCACCAGCAGCATCACGGAGGAGATGACGGCCACGGCCTTCAGCCACTCGGGCACCGGGCTCTGCAGGAGGTGGTGGGTGCCCGTGGGGGTGTAGAACATGGCGATGGTGGAGAAGCCGACGATGGAGAGCAGGTGCGAATAGAGGGGGTTGCGGGTGATCTTGGGCAGGAAGTAGTAGAGGAGGCCGATGCCGTTGGTGGTGAACCACAGGCCCAGGATGTTGTGCCCGTAGAACCAGTTGGCGATGGCGTCCCCGATGCCGGGCACGGCGAAGAAGACGCGGTTGCCGATGAGGTAGACGACGGGGAACCACAGGGTGGTGCCGGCGATGTACCAGATGGAGACGTAGAGCTGCTTCTCCTTGCGGTTCAGCACGGTGCCCCACACCAGGACGATGTAGAGGAGCAGGGCGGCCATGACGGCGATATCCAGGAACCAGGGCAGCTCGGCGTATTCGCGGCCTTCGGTGATGCCGTTGGTCAGGCACAGGATCCCCCCCACGATCACGGAGTTCCAGGCCAGCATGAGGATGTTGCCCCAGCGCTCGCTGAAGAGCTTCGTGCGGCACAACTCGGGCACGACGTAGAAGATGGCGCCGATGTTGGCCATGGAGATGAAGCCGAAGGCCACCACGTTCACGTGGGTGGGCCGGATGCGGCCGAACTGCAGCTGGGGCACGTTGTGGACGAGGTCCGGCCAGTAGTACTCCGAGGCCGCCAGCAGTCCGAACAGGGTTCCCACCAGGCCCCACACGGCGGCGCTGATGAGGAAGCGCTTGGAGGCGCTGTGCTCCTCGTCCAGCCACCCGGTGAGCCGGGCATCCCAACTCGTATTAAGTTCTAGCTTCTGAGCCATCTAGCACGCTCCTGCGCATCCACTGGGTGGTGCCATTACTATAGGACTTTCATTCGCCATGGAAACAAGTTTGCATCTCAACATTGAACTTGATTCTGCGATTCACTCGCACATCCGTCAAAGGAAAACATTCGCGGGAGAACCGCATCCGGTGCGGGTTCAAACCTGATGAGGGGATCCTGATTCCCGCCGCGGTCCAGTGTCCGCATGGTGGTCCGCGCCATCTTCCGGCCGACAAAGGATGATCCTCTGGCAGACTGGAAGGCAAAGCTACAACCGCCGCCAACCGTCCGGGTGAACCCATGAGCCATCAGTCCCCTTCCCGCCGCCACGTCACGGTGCATGACCTCCAGCGCATGGCCAGCACGGACGAGCGGATCGTCATGGTCACCGCCTACGATGCGGTCACGGCCCGCATCGCGGACGCCGCCGGAGTGGACGTCCTGCTGGTGGGCGACAGCGTCGGCAACGTCTGTCTGGGCTTCGAGAACACCCTGCCCGTGACCATGGCCATGATGGCCCATCACCTGGAGGCGGTGGCCCGGACGCGGCCGCGCGCGCTCCTGCTGGTGGACCTGCCCTACCTGAGCTACCACCTGGGGCACGAGGAGGCCCTGCGCAACGCCGGCGGGCTCATCCAGAAGGGGGCCCAGGGCGTGAAGCTCGAGGGGGGCGCCCGGCGGGTGCCCGTCATCCGGGCCCTCGTGGAGGCGGAGATTCCCGTCATGGGGCACCTGGGGCTGACGCCCCAGAGCCTCCACGCCATGGGCGGCTACAAGGTCCAGGGCCGCGAGGCCGGGGCCGCGGTGGCACTGCTGGAGGACGCCCTGCGCATCCAGGACGCGGGCTGTTTCGGGGTGGTGCTGGAAGGCATCCCCGCCGAACTGGCCGAGCGGGTGACCCAGGAACTTGACATTCCCACCATCGGCATCGGCGCGGGCCTGGCCTGCTCCGGGCAGGTGCTGGTCTTCCATGACATCCTGGGTCTGCTGGAGGGCAAGCCGCCGAAATTCGTGCGAGCCTACCTGGATGGATTCGAACATTTACGGGAAGGGCTGGGTCGCTATGCCGACGATGTGCGGTCCGGACGGTTCCCAGGCCCCCAAGAGTCCTATATGCTTCCAGAAGCCGCCAGGGAACAGATCAAGGCCTGGAAGCCCACACGCTAGGTTTGCCCCATGCGCATCATCCGAACCATCTCAGAACTGAAGGTCGCCCTCAAGGCGCTCCGGGAGAGCCACCGGAGCATCGGCTTCGTGCCGACCATGGGCTACCTCCATGAAGGCCACGCCTCCCTCATCCGCCAGAGCACCGCCCGGTGTGACGCCACGGTGGTGTCGGTGTTCGTGAACCCCACCCAGTTCGGCCCCGGCGAGGACCTCTCCCGCTATCCGAGGGACCTGGAGCGGGACCAGAACCTCTGCCTGCGCACGGGCGTGGCGATCCTCTTCATTCCCGAAGCCGCCGAGGTCTACCCCACGGGCTTCTCCACCTCCATCTCGGTGGGCGCGGTCTCGGAGGTCCTCTGCGGACACTTCCGGCCCGGCCATTTCCGCGGCGTGGCCACGGTGGTGGCCAAGCTATTCAACATGGTGCAGCCCGACCTGGCCTTCTTCGGGCAGAAGGACCTCCAGCAGTCGGCCATCATCCGCCGGGTGGTGAAGGACCTGAACCTGCCCGTGGACATCCTCGTGGCCCCCACGGTGCGCGAGGCCGACGGCCTGGCCATGAGTTCGCGCAATGCCTACCTCGGCCGGGAGGACCGCCAGCGGGCCCTGGGCCTGAGCCGGGGCCTGTTCGCCGCGGAGAAGGCCTTCGCGGGGGGCGAGCGGGACGCCGCGACCCTGGAAGCCATGGCCCGGGCGGAACTGGCGGGGATCGACGAGGTCCAGTACTGCCAGGTGGTGGATCCCTCGACCCTGGATCCCATGCTGGGCGAGATCCAGCGCCCGGCGGCCCTCTGCGTGGCCGTGGTGCTGGGCGGGACCCGGCTCATCGACAACATCATCCTGACGCCGGGCGGGGAAGCAGCACAATTCATCAGCCACCTGGAAGCCTAGGCCGGTTGGCCTGAACCTTGCAGTATTCCGTGCCGCTGGTTTCCCTGAAGCCACGCTGCGCGGAGTGGTGCCATGAACTTCCCCAGGTTTCACGACATCCGTACGTTCCGGAAACCCTGGTTCGAAGCCTTCGCCTCGGCCCGGCTGAACATCCAGCCGGTGCGGGACCGCCTGGACCTCGCCCGGGCCTACGACCTGGCCTCCAGGCCCGAGGTGGGGGGCGGCATGGAATTCCCGAAGAACCTGACCTGGCCCAGGTTCGAGGAGGGCTACCACCAGCAGCCGAGGAAGGACCTGTTCCTGCTGGCCGAGCGGGGCCGGGGCCGCCGGGTCGGGCTGGTGATCCTCTGGCCCGTGCCTGGCCGCCGAGGCTGGCACCAGATCCTCTACGGCCTGCTGCCCGAGCACCGGGGCCACGGCTACGCGCAGGAGGGGTGTCGCGCGCTGCTGGCCCGCATGGCCGCAACGGGGGTGTCGGAGGGGGTCCTCGCCATCGTGGCGGCCACCAACGTGGGCAGCGAAGCCGTCGTCCGCGGCCTTGGCATGGTGCGGGCCGACGCCGGCTCCAGGGGGACCTGGGTCCTGCCCCTGGTCGTGCCTGAGCCGCGTCCCCTCGCCCTTCCGAAGCCCTGGCCTTCATTTTTGCTGTCCACAGGAGGGTGAGGTCGTCTTTCCTCTCTGGACGGGACGGGCCGGATGCCTCATCCTGGACGGTCGGACGGGACCCTTCCAGGGCCTGTACCAGGAGGCCTTATGCTGCGGAATTTCCTTCTCGGCAAGATCCACCGGTGCGTCGTCACCCGGGCGGACCTGGACTACGTCGGTTCGATCACCCTCGATCCGGTGCTCATACGGGCGGCCGGCTTTCTCGAGAACGAGAAGATCGACATCTATGACGTCACCAACGGGGCGCGGATCAGCACCTACGTCATCCCCGGGACCGAAGGGTCCGGGGAGATCGGCATCAACGGAGCGGCCGCCCACCACGTGGAGGCAGGCGACCTGGTGATCCTGGCGGCCTACGGCTGGATGACCGAGGAGGAGGCGGCCGCCCGGAAACCCAAGGTGGTCTTCGTGGACGAACGGAACCGGATCACCGTCCAGGCCGACCGGGAACGTACGCCCGAACCCGCATTTTTCTGATCGGGCTTCCCATTATTCTTTAGACTTGCTAAAAGAGTGTAGCCGCCGGTCAGGTAGGGCCGGGGGCGCCCGGGGAAGCGCAGGTTGCGCGACCGCCAAGTTCTGAAGAGGTAACAGCCATGGAAGTCAGACGGTCCCTCGTGGTCAATGCGACCCCGCTGGAGATGCGCATAGCCCTCCTTGAGAACGGGCAGTTGTGCGAGTTGTTCATCGAACGCACCACCCAGGTCAGCCAGGTGGGCGATGTGTACAAAGGCAGGGTCGCCAAGCTGCTCCAGGGCATGCAGAGCGCCTTCGTGGCCATCGGCGGAGCCAAGGACGGCTTCCTCTACCTGGACGAGCCCGAGACCCACCGCCTGCCCTCGGAGGAGGCCGCGGACGACGAGGATCCCGGGGACGGCGTGCCGGAGTTTCCGGCCCTGCCCGTGACCCTGCCCCCGGTCAGGGAGGGGGAGGAGATCCTCGTGCAGGTGGTGAAGGACCCCATCGGCAGCAAGGGGCCCCGCCTGTCCCGGCACATCAGCTTTCCCGGGCGGTTCCTGGTGCTCATGCCCGGCATCGAGCACGTGGGCATCTCCCGCAAGATCACCAATCCCCAGGAGCGGGAGCGCCTGCGCAACCTGATCAAGGGCCACGCCCTGCCCGGGGAGGGCTACATCGTCCGCACCGCGGCCATCGGCGAAAAGGACGAGGACCTCGTGAGCGACGTGGCCTACCTGCGCGAACTGTGGACCGACCTCCAGGCCACCGGCGCGCACCTGCAGGCCCCGAGCCTGGTCTGGAAGGACTTCCGCCTTCTGCAGAAGGTCCTGCGGGACCTCTTCCGGGAGGAGGTGGCCAGCTTCTGGGTGGACCGGGACGACACCTACCGGGAGGTGGTGGACTTCGTGAGCCGCCTGCACCCTGAATGGGTGGGCCGGATCAAGCACTTCACCAGCGACCTGCCGATCTTCGAGGCCTTCGCCATCGAGAAGGAGATCGACGCGGCCCGCCAGCCGAAAGTCTTCCTCAAGCATGGCGGCAGCATCGTCATCAACCAGACCGAGGCCCTGGTGAGCGTGGACGTGAACACGGGCAAGTTCGTGGGCAAGAAGGACCTGGAGGAGACGGTCTACCTCACCAACATGGAGGCCATCCCCGAGATCGTCCGCCAGCTGCGCCTGCGCAACCTGGGGGGCATCGTGGTGATCGACTTCATCGACATGATGGAGGCCGCCCACCGGGAAGCGGTGATGAACCGCATGCAGGAGGAGCTGGAGCGGGACCGGAACCACGCCCGGGCCGTGGAGATCAGCGATTTCGGCCTCGTGGAGATGACCCGCAAGCGCACCGGCCCCAGCCTGGAGCGCATGCTCACCTCCGCATGCCCCCACTGCGAGGGGTCGGGGCGAAGGATCAGCGCCGAGACCGTGGTGCTGGGGGTCTACCGCGAGATGGCCCGCCAGGGGGAGCGGTTGCGGGGGACCCAGATCCAGCTCACGCTCCACTCCGAGCTCAAGGGCGCCCTCCAGCCCGACACCCGGGAAGGCCTGAACCAGCTCGCCCGGGCCCTGGGAGCCCACGTCCTGTGGCAGGAACGTCCGGACGGCCCCATCCACCAGATCGACATCGAGGTCGTCCCCAGCCGTTAACTTCTTGGAGCCCGCCATGACAGCCGCCCAGACCCGGTCCACCCTCAAGGACGATGTCTTCCTGCGCATGGCCCTGGAGCTGAGCCGGCTGGGCACCTGCTGCAGGCTGAAGGTTGGTTGCGTCCTCCTGCGGGCCGACGGGGGCATCGCCTCCGGGGGCTACAACGGCGCCCTGCCGGGCATGCCCCACTGCACCCCCGAAACCTGCGGGCCGGGGATGCGATGCCTGCACACGAGCCACGCCGAGGAGAACGCCCTGGGCTTCTGCGATGCGCTCGTGCACACGGCCTACGTGACCGACGAGCCCTGCCTGGTCTGCACCCGGGCGCTGGTGCGCCGGGGGGTGCGCCGGGTGGTGTTCCACCGCCCCTACGTGAGCATCGGCGACCAGGAGCGCGCCGAGCGCGCGGGGATCCTGGAGTACTTCAAGGTTTCGTGGGAGCAGGTGGGACTGGTCTGAGGGTGGGGTCGGACAGGAGGGCTTCCACCTTGGCCTTGGCCTTCTGGAAGGTCGCCTCGTCAATGCCCTTGTCGGAAACCGGAAGATACCCATTAAAGATGGATTCACGGCCTCCGCCGTCCACCAGGGGGTGGAAGACGTGGAGCATGGGGCCCTCGGCCCAGGCCACGCTGGCGTCCTTGGCGCGTTCCGTGGCGGATTTCGAATACTGGGTGATGATGACGCCGTTGGGGCCTACCAACGTGCTCGCCGCAAGGTCCTTTTCAGCCTCGGCCCTGAACTTGTAGGGTTCGATGCCGAAGGCGCTGGTGGCCAAGGTATGGTAGCGCATGGGTGCGACGGGCTCGGCGCCTTCCAGGTACGCGGCGTCCAGCGGACCCTTCCCCCCGAGGAGATGGGTCATGCCCCGGACCACGGACAGGAGGCTGATGGTGCCTTCGCGGGGCGTGGTCTGCACCTGGTCCGAGAAGCCGGGGCCCGCGGCCAGCAGGGTGGCTCTGCACTCCCAGGGGTCCAGGTTGTAGCCGTGGACCCCCTGCAGGGTGAAATCGTCCGTCACGTGATGGTAGCGTTCGCCATGATCCGAGAACAGCATGCGCACCGAGCCCCGGTAGGAGGGATCCTGGTCCAGGGTGTTCCAGATGGGCTCCCATGACCTCAGGATGCTGTTCATGCGTATCTCGTAGGTATGAAAGCTGCTGGTCTCCGGGGTTGCCCGCGCCAGATCGGCGGGCGTGACCAGACCCACATGGGCCTTGGGTTCCAGGGTGATCGGGCGCATCTGCCACCAGTGGGCTACGGCCTGGGCCAGTTCCGGGCGGGTGAGGAAGATGGGCTGGTGGGCGAGGCAGGAATGGAACATCACCCAGCCGCTGCCACGGCCAAGGCGGAGGGCTTCCTTGAGGCCGGCGTCCAGGGGCGCCCAGGGGTTGGTGGTGGGGAAGGGCTTGAACCAGTTCTCCCAGACGGCGTAGAGGGGAAAGCTGACGGCGAGATTGGAATTGACGAAGTTCTCCCAGCCGGCCGCGGGCATGAGGGTGTCGTCCAGATCCATCTGGCGCCCGGCCAGGCTGATGGTGCCACCGTCGTCCATGTAGAACCGTGGCTTCCAGCCCTGGTCCTTGGCCGCCTTCAGGAGCCTGAGGCCGTGCACGTCCCAGAACTCCTCCATGGACGCTCCGACGTGGCCGATGGTGAAGGTCATGGGATCCCCGCCCCAGAGGATCGACCAGAGGAGGCGGGTGGCGGGGATGACGGTATAGACGTTGTGGTAGCGGACGCCCTTGAGGGCCCCCGCCTCGGCGAGGAAGGTGTCGGAGCGCAGGCCATCGATGCCGACCATGAGCACCCTGCATGGCTGGTTGCCTGGCCGGATCCCGGGTTTGAGGCCGGGGAGCCAGCCCGGGATCAGGATTACCAGGCTCCAGGACAGGAGCCACAAGGCCATCATGGCGCTGCTCCCCCCGGCCTTGAGCCGTTGGGTGGTCAGCAGCCAGTACAGGGGGTAGGCCAGCGACAGGCCGGCCAGGAGGGTGAAGATCAGCCAGAAGGGGAGGTTGCGGAGACCGGGCTGGACCCAGAGGGCCGACGGCACGCGCCACCAGAGGAGGGTGTGCGCCCAAAGCAGGCCGGAGCAGACGAAGCCCATGGCCTCCCTCCCCTTCCAGTCCCGCAGCCAGGAGCGGCGGGCCAGCAGGCCCGGCAGCAGCGTCGCCGCCCAGGTGCCTATCCCCGCCAGCACGTAGATGGGCAACAGGATCCGCAACAGGTAGGTCGCGCCGAAGGCGCGAATGGGCTTGAGGGTGAAGGCATCGGCGAGGAAACCGCTGATGCCCGCCTGGACCTGGTGAAAACGCAGCCAGGCCCCGAACAGGAGAAGGGCAAGGAAGAGGGGACCCGCCAGGAGCAGGCCCAGGAGCCGGGTGGGGCGGTGGTTGGGCGAGGGCGTCATGGGTCCAGCTTAACGTTTCCAGGTGAAAAAAAGGGAGAGAGCCTTCGCTCTCTCCCGGATGGCCGGTTCACTGGCGCCCGTGCTACTCGATGGCGGTGACCTTTCTGAAGTTCGTGGAGTTGTTGACCTTGTTGTTCAGCATGACGACGCCGCCGATGAAGCCGACCCCGCCGGAATTCGAGGGAACCTTGATGTAGTACTTGACCTGGCCCAGGGTGGTCCCTTTCATGCCCGAGGCGAACGTGGCCTGGGTCGAACCGGCGCCAGCACCAAGGGAGCCGGCGAACGCGTTGGCGCTCGTGGTCCAGGGGTTCTTGTCCTTGGTGTGGTTGTTGGCGAGGTAGTTCGTCATCGACGTAATGATGGCGGCGCTGGAAAGCCCCTGCTCCTTGTACTTGTCGAACTGGCCAACCAGGTCGCCCATGGTTCCGGAGAGGTTCTCGATGGCCGCCTTGTCACGGGCCCGGGCGCGCTGACTGAGCAGGGCCGGGATGGCGATGGCGCTGATGATGCCGATGATGGCCAACACCAGGAGAAGTTCGATGAGGGTAAAGCCGGACTGTTTCTTCATGAAGTCTCCTTTGTGAGGACGTTGTCCTATCGTAATGCAATTCCGGTGCCGCACTGACGACGGGAAGAGGGTTGGCAGATGTTATCAACATAGCCCTTTCTTTCAAGGGTGTGAAGGGGGGAAAAGCGGCGAATTTTCAGGAGGGGCTGCCTGGAACCAGCTTTCCGGATGCCGCTCCGCGTCAGGTGGGGTGACGCGCTGCGGCAGGTTCAGGGGCGGCGGGCCCCCGTGTGTTTCTTAGGCTATACTTTCGGCTACCCCGGATTGGCATGGACAAGGTCGAACCCAAAGCGCATTCCCTGCCCTGGTCACCCGGCCGGGCAGCCTGGATGTTTCCGGCCCTGGCGGCCCTGCTGCTCCTGGGCTTCTGGCTGCAGAGGGGCCACGCCCTCAAATGGGATGAGGTGGAATTCGCGCGCGCCTCGGCCTGGGTGCGCATGGGCAGGGTCCCCTATCGGGATTTCTGGGAACACCATTCCCCGCTCCAGTGGTACCTGGCGGCACCCTTCGTGGACCGCGGCGCGGCCGGGGTGGCGGCGATCCTCTGGCTGCGCTGGGTCCAGCTACTCGTCTGGCTACCAGGTTTCTGGATGCTCCGCAAGCTCATGGTCCATGAGGGTTTCGATCTGAAGAACCGGTGGGCGCCCCTCACGTTGGTCCTGGCCAGCCCCTTCTGCTTCATGTCCGGGCTGGAATTTCGGGTGGACGTCCTGGCCACGGTGCTGATGATCCTGGGCGTGGGCGGGTGGCTCCTCGCGGGGCGGAAACCCTGGCGCGCCGGCCTGTCCGGGGCCTGCCTGGCCCTGGCCGTGCTGGCCAACCTGCGCATGGCCCCCATGGCCGCCACGGCGGTGGGCCTGGCTCTGGTGCTGGATCCCGGCCGCCGCCGGTGGGGTCCTTGCCGCCAAGGGCTGCCCGTTCTGGGTGGCGCCGTGGCGGTGGGCCTGGGTGGCGCGCTCTACCTGCTCCTCACCCATGCCCTGGGCGCCTTCGGGTCCCGGGTGCTCACCGAGAACTACCTGGCCGGGATGGCCCTCGTCCGGCTGAACCAGAGCCGCTTCCTGGACAAGGTGATGGCGGGCGCCTTCGATCAGATGGACCCGGCCTGCTACGCGCTCGGCCTCCTGGCTTGCCTGGGTTCCGTCCTCGCCTTGCGCGAGGCGAGGCGGCCCGGGGTCCTCCAGGCCCTGCTCGTGCTGCAGGTCGTGCACCTGGTGGCCACCCTCCGCATGGGCGTGCTCTATCCCTATCATTTCCTCACGAGCCTGGTCCTCGCCGTGCCCTTTGCCGCCTGCGCCCTCCAGTGGCTCTGGCGGCTCAGGGCCGTCCTGGCGCACCCGCTGCGGTGGGCCATGGCCTGCCTGGCGGGGCTCTGGGTCGCGGTGGGTTGCGATGCCTGGTGCCTGGCCTACCGGTCCACGGGGATCTCTCTGCGCTACCAGGACTTGATCATGAAGGAGGTGGACCGGAGGACCCTCCCCGGTGAACGGGTCTTCGACGGCTGCGGCTTCGCCCTGCGCCGGGAACCCGCCTACCGGTACTGGTTCATCCCCCTGCTGGTGCGGATCCTGGTCCAGGAACACCGGATGGAACCCTACGCCCCCGCCCAGGCCGACCCTCCCGCGGCCGTGGTGTTCAATACCCGCCTCAGCAACTTCTTCCTGGAGCACCCGGACCTGGCCCGCCACTTCACGAGCCACTACCTGCCGCTCCACCCCCACCTGTGGCTGCCTGGACTCAGCGCCGTCCTGGGCGCCCAGGCGCCGGAGGCCACGTGGACCGTGCCCCGTTCGGGCACCTACCGGCTGCTGGCGTCTCCCGAACTGGCCGGGCATCCCTGGTTCCAGAAGCCACTGGCGATCCTGTCCCTCACGGCGCCGGTTCCGCCCGGGGTGGCCCTGCCCCAGGAGAGCGCCGCCCCGGTGCTGCCGGCAGGGCTGGCCGTGAGTCTGGACGGTGTGGCGTGCGGACCGGGGCCCGGGACCCTGGTCCTGGCCAAAGGCTCGGTTCTCCATATGCGTTATGCCGGGCCGGGGAAGCTGGGGGTATTCTGGGTGGCCGAGGGCGCAGGACCCTGGTTCCAGGCCGCGCCGGTCTTCAATGCCATCGATGCCGAAACCAACCTGGCCGAGGAGTGAGCCGATGACCCCTGAGCGATACATCGAGGACTACCTGGAGGAGACCATCCAGATTGCCCGGACCGTGGACAGGGCCGCTCTCCTCGCGGGTCTGGACCGGCTCAGGAGGCTCAAGGCGGAGGGCGGCCGGCTGTTCATCCTGGGGGTCGGCGGCAGCGCCGGCAATGCCTCGCACGCGGTGAACGATTTCCGCAAGCTGGCCGGCATCGAGGCCTACGCGCCCACGGACAACGTGAGCGAACTGACCGCCCGCACCAACGACGACGGCTGGGAGACCGTGTTCGCAGCCTGGCTGCGCACCTCGCGCCTGGGGCCTTCGGATGTGGTCCTGGTGCTCTCGGTGGGCGGCGGCTCCGCGACCACCTCCCGGAACCTGGTCCTGGCCGTCGAGCACGCCCGAGCCGTGGGGGCGGGCATCCTGGGCATCGTCAGCCGTTCGGGCGGCAGGACGCGGGACCTGGCCGACGTGACCGTGCTGGTGCCCGTGGTGGCCGACGCGCGCATCACGCCCCACGCCGAAGGCTGGCAGGGCGTGCTCTGGCACCTGTGGGTGAACGCTCTTGCCGAGTGCTAGGCTTCGGCCCGCGGTCTTCCTGGATCGGGACGGGCTCCTCAACGAGCTGGTGTTCTACGCCGACACCCGCGAGTGGGAATCCCCCAGGGTGCCGGGCGAGCTTCGTCTGGTGCCGGGGGCCGCGGCAGCCGTGGCTGGCCTGAGAGCCTCAGGCTGGCCGGTGTTCCTGGTTTCCAACCAGCCCAGCTTCGCCAAGGGCAAGACCACCCTGGAGGCCTTGAAAGGGGTGCACGCAGCCTTGGAAGGCCTCCTGGCCGAAGGGGGGGCGGCCCTGGACGGCGCGCTCTACTGCTATCACCACCCCGAGGGAAGGGTCCCGGGCTATTCAGGTCCCTGCCCCTGCCGGAAACCCAGTCCCTTCATGCTGCAGGAGGCGGCCCGGGAGCACGGGCTGGACCTCGCCCGCTCCTGGATGGTCGGCGACCAGGACACCGATGTGCTGTGCGGCCGCAATGCGGGGTGCCGGACCGTCCTGATCCCCTGTCCGGCCTCCGCGTCGAAGCGGGGCACCCAGGTTCCCGAGCGAGTGTGCACGAATCTTGCAGATCTGCTATCACTGGTAGGCCGCCCAGCCGGCGTCCCCGACCCTTCCCTGGAGCCCCCATGTTGAGACCCGGTATCGACCTTTATGCGGATGGCGCGGTGGTGGAGGAGATGCTCGCCGCCAGTGCTGAAGGCCTGGTCGCCGGCTTCACGACCAATCCGACCCTGATGCGCAAGGCGGGGGTCACGGACTACCGGGCCTGGTCCCGGCAGGCCCTGGCGGCGGTACCGGATCTGCCCATCTCCTTCGAGGTGCTCGCCGATGATTTTCGGGAGATGGGGCGCCAGGCCCGGGAGATCGCAGGCTGGGGGGCCAACGTCTTCGTGAAGATCCCCGTGACCAATACGGAAGGGGTCTCCTCGGCCCCCCTGATCGCGGAACTGGCTGGCCAGGGCGTGCAGATCAATGCCACGGCCATCCTCACCCTCGAGCAGGTGCGCACGGTGGCCGCGGCCCTCAACCCGGAGGTCCCCGCCATCGTTTCGGTCTTTGCCGGGCGGATCGCCGACACCGGGCGGGATCCGGAGCCCGTGCTGCGGGAGGCCAAGGCCATCCTGGCCCCGAACCCCAAGGCGCGGCTGCTGTGGGCCAGCACCCGTGAACTGCTCAACATCATCCAGGCACAGGCCTGCGGCTGTGACATCATCACCGTCTCCCCGGACCTCCTGAAGAAGTACGCCCTGTTCGGCATGGACCTGCGGGAGCTCTCCCTGGAGACCGTCCGGATGTTCTGCCGGGACGCCGCCGCCGCCGGGTTCGCCCTGTGATCGCCACCCGCACTCCGTTCCGCGTCACCCTGGGGGGCGGCGGAACCGACCTGCCCTCCTACTACCAGGATCATGGCGGGTTCATCTTTGCCATGGGCCTGGACAAGTACATGTACGTGATCGTCAACCGTCCCGTCATGGGCTCCTCGATCCGCCTCCATTACTCCCAGGCGGAGGTGGTGGACCACGTGGGCCAGCTCCGCCACGAGCTGGCGCGGGAGGCCCTGCGCCTGCACGGGATCGAGCAGCAGTTCGAGATCGCCTCCATCGCCGACATCCCCGCGGGCACCGGGCTGGGCTCGAGCAGCTGCTACCTGGTGGGGCTCCTCAACGCCCTGCACGCCTATCGCCGGGACTACATCTCCCTCCAGGACCTGGCCGAGGAGGCCTGCCATATCGAGCTGGACCTCCTCAAGGAGGGCATCGGCAAGCAGGACCAGTACCTGGCCGCCTTCGGGGGGCTGACGGTGATGAACATCGCCCGGGACGGCAAGGTGGACGTGCGCCAGGTGGGCATGTCCAGCAGCGCCGTGGCCGAATTCGTGGCCAATACCCACATCTACTACACCGGCACGCAACGGGGCGCCCAGGAGGTCCTCGCCGACCAGAACCAGGCCATGAAGGCCAAGGATGCCCCGGATCACGCCCGCGTCGCCGACAGCCTCCATGCCATCAAGGACCTGGGACTGCGCATCCTGTCGGCGATCGAAGGAGGCAACTTCGACCGGTGGGGGCTGCTCCTGGACGAGCACTGGCAGCACAAGAAGAACATGTCCGCCAAGATCAGCCTGGGCAAGGTGGATGAACTCTACCTCGAGGTCAAGGCACGCCACCACGTCCTGGGCGGGAAGATCATCGGCGCGGGCGGCGGGGGCTTCCTGATGCTCTACTGCAACCAGAACCACGCGTCTCTCGAACGGTTCATGGCAGGCCACGGCATGCCCCGCCTCCACTACACCATCGATCCCGAGGGCACGAAGGTGGTCTCGCAGCTCGGCCCCGGCATCACCTGGGAAGCCATGCAGGGCATGGGCAAGGCCTTCGCATGACGGGCCAGGTGGGAATCCTGGGCGGTGGCATCTCCGGCATCGCCCTCGCCGCGCATCTGGAGCGCCCCTGCGAAGTGCTGGAGGCGGGCCCCAGAGCGGGCGGCCTGTGCGCTTCGGTGGAGGAGGCCGGCTTCACCTTCGACGCCGCGGGCCCGCACATCATGTTTTCCAAGAACAAGGACGTCCTGGGCCGGATGGTGGAGGTCCTGGGCGAGAACGTCCACCAGCGCCGCCGGGAGAACCGCATCTGGTTCAAGGGCAACCTGGTGAAGTACCCCTTCGAGAACGGCCTGTCGGACCTGCCCAAGGAGGACTGCTTCGAATGCATCCTCGGCTACCTGCAGAACCCCTGGACCGGGGAGCCCGAAAACCTCCAGGAGTGGTCGTACGCGACCTTCGGCGCAGGGATCTCGGACAAGTACTTCCTCCCATACAACCGCAAGATCTGGAATGTGGAACCGTCCGAGATCTCCCTGGAGTGGGTGTCCCGGATCCCCAAGCCCCCCATGGAGGATGTGCTGAAAGCGGCCATCGGCATCGCCACCGAGGGCTACCTGCACCAGCTGTATTTCCACTACCCCGTCGAGGGGGGCTACGAGGCCCTGGTCAAGGCCTTCCGGAAGCGGATCACGACCGGGCCCGTGCGGGAGCAATGCCCGGTGCTCAGGTTGTCCGGAGGACCCGGGGACTGGCGGGTGGAGACGCCCCTGGGGGTCTCCCGCTTCGAGACCGTGGTCTCCACCCTTCCCGTGCACGAGCTGGCCAAGGTCTGGGACGGGTTTCCGGCCGAGGGCCGCGAGGCGCTGGCCGGCCTGCGCTACAACTGCCTGATCAACGTGCTGCTGGGCGTGGCCGAGGACCGGGGCTACCCCTATACCGCCCTGTACGTTCCCGGCGAGGACACGCTCTTCCACCGGCTTTCCTTCCCCAAGGCCTTCAGCGAGCGGTGCGTGCCGCCCGGACATTCGGCCATCATGGCGGAAATCACCAGCAACCCGGGTGACGGCGTCTGGGAACGCTCCGACGAGGCCATCCTGGACGGCACCGTGGCCAGCCTGGCCGCGATGGGTCTGCTGGATCCCGCCACGGTGGTGTACCGCAGGGTGCTCCGCTTCACCTACGGCTATCCCATCTACGACCTCGACTATTTCCGGAGGGTGGCCGTGCTGCACCGGGCCGTGGCGGACACGGGCCTGCACCTCCTGGGACGGTTCGCGCAGTTCGAATACATCAACTCCGACGTATGCGTGGAGCGGGCCCTGGCCCTGGCGGGGGCTCTGAACGCCGGCCGCTGACCTGGGAGGGGAAGGCGTGCCCTGCGTCCCCCCCACCGTATCCCGCGGTCAGTGCACGCGCCGGAAGACGGCCTGGTTCTTGGCGGGCAGGTGGTAGACCAGCCTCCAGCCGGGGTCCCGGCTCAAGGCCTGGAACACGCGGGTGTCCTGGGGGGTCGGCCGGCCCTTGTCGATGTAGCGGAAGGCCTGACCCATGTCCACCAGGGCCGGGTGGTCCCAGACGATGGCCCACGCGCGGTCGATGGCCACCCATTCGGCCCCCTTCAGAGCCGTGGGCAGATCGCAGCCATCCGGGATGAGGTTCACCTGGCGGGTCAGCCCCCGGCCGTAGGCGGGGTAGAGCCAGGCGTCGGTTATGCCGCCATCGAAGGCGATGGTCTCGCCCTGGCCGGCCAGCCTGTCCACGACCGAGCCCGCGCGGTAGGGGTGGACCCAGATGGCCCGGGATTCCGGGTGGGCCATCTGGAATTCCAGATAGTCCAAGGGTGAGAACGTGTCCTTTGCAGCCGCGATCGCCGCCTGCCACGAGAACACCCCCGCCAGCAGGCCGAGGGTGACCAGGACCAGCGGCCGCTTCGCCCGGTTTTCCCGCTCAAGCAGGGCGACAGCCGGTATGAGGGTCCACAGGGCGATGAGGATGGGGATGAAAAGCACGTAGCGTGGATAGCCGCAGAAAAAGCCGACCGTGCGAAACCCCACCGGAAGGAGGGTCAGGAAACAGGCCACCATGGTCAACGTGGCGGTTCGGGCCTCCTCGGGCACGTTCGGCTGAAAGTGCGCCCTGCGCAGGACGTAGAGGAAGGCGGGAAGCGCCAGCACCAGGGCCGTGATGATCACCCCGAAGTGGCTGAAGTAGAGTTCATTGTGCGGCCAGAACCAGTATTCGCCGCGCCAGGGCACCCAGACTCCCGCCGGGTTGCTGGAAAACGGGACCAGGAGGACCAGGATCGGGAAGCGCCACAGGTTGCCCCATTGGCCATAGAAGGGGGCGGCGTTGCTGGGCCCGCCCGCCAGGACCTGGGCGTTGGAATACCCCGCGATGGAATGGGTGTGGAGCAGGTTCAGGGCATAGGCCTCGCCCCCCAGGAGCAGGAAACCCAGCGCGCATATTCCCAGTAAGGTCGCGAGGCCGGACCGGGTCGGCCCGCTGCCGGGACGCCGGACGGCCAGGACCGCAGGGACGAGCAGGGCCGGAAGGAAGATCAGGGCGCTGGCTTTCGTGCCGAAGGCGGCAAACCAACAAGCAAGCATCATGGCCAGATCAACCCAGGTGCGCGAGCGGGACCAGCGGGCTCCCCAGAAAAAGCAACCGACCATGAAATTGATCATGAGGAGATCGTTCTTGTGGCCTCCGGACTGCAGGAGCGCCACGGGCAGGCCCGCCACCAGAAGGCCGGTGGCGAGCACCCTGGGTCCCCGGCCCCACCAGCGTTCGGCCATGGCCATCGCCTGGACCACCAGGAGCAGGTAGGAAGCCAATGAGAGCCAGGCGCTGCCAGCGTCCGTTCCCCAAAGAACCAGCCAATCGGCCAGCAACATCTCATAGTTGGCAGGGGAGGAGGAAATGCGGATGTCATTGGCCTGGAAGAAGGCGTAGCCATGCTCCCGGGCGATCAGGACGGCCTTGGGCAGGTGGTAGGCCAGGGCGTCATGATTGGCCACGGGCAGGAGCGCGCCCCGGAACAGCAGGAACATGACCCAGGCCATGAGGGGCGAGGCGATCAGGAACACGTGCAGGGGGGCAAGGCCGAAAGGACGGCCCAGGCGCAGTCCGCCCCTGCACCAGGCGCGGAACCCTTCCCTCACCGTCCATGGGTGCCAGGCCAGGGTCAGCCCGCAGGCGAGGGCGGCCGCGCCACCCAGGAGCGGGGCCGGTTCGAGGACATGGGCCCAGGACAACGACCAGTTCAAGGCGATGGCCAGGAGGAGCGACAGCATCAGGCTGCCAGCGGCGGCTTGGGCGGGTCCTTCCGGCGGCGCCTGCTCCCTGCCAAGGAGTCTTGCCAGGGCAAACCCTCCCCAGAGGAGGCAAACGAAAGTGAGGGCCAGCCGCATGGTCACGTCCTGGAGAAGCCCAATCATCGCATCTAATGAGGTTTTGGCCCGGATTTGGCTGCTAAGATCGATGGAACCTGCTTCGCCTGGGAGCCGCCTTTGCCTGAGCCCTGCCGTTTGACTGTCTCGATGATCACGATGAATGAGGAAGGCGCCATTGTGAAAGTGGTGGAGGATATCCGGCGGACTGTGCCCGATGCCGAGATCCTCGTGGTGGACTCCAGCCGTGACCGGACCCCCGAACTTGCCGAGGGCCTGGGCTGTCGGGTGCTGCGCCAGTTCCCGCCCAAAGGCTATGGACCCGCCATGGACCGTGCCCTGCGCGAAGCCCATGGGGACGTGGTGGTGACCATGGACTGCGACGACACCTACCCGGTTCAAGCGATCCCAACCCTTGTGAAGGAGATCCAGGCCGGCTGGGACCTGGTGGACGGCTCCCGCCTTCAGGTCCGCCCGGCGGCCATGCCCTTGGCCAATTACCTGGCGAACAAGGTCTTCGCACTGACCGCCCGGCTCCTGCTCGGACTCCGCACCACGGATGTCCATAGCGGCATGCGGGCCTACCGGAAGACCATGCTGGACCAGGTGACCTGGGACCCCAATGGCCCGGCCCTGCCGGTGGAGTTGCTGCTGCTGCCCCACCGGATGGGCTTCAAGGTCAAGGAGATCGGCATCGAATACAAGGAACGGATCGGACAGACGACACTTCATCGGTTCAGCAGCACCCTGTGGACCTTCCGGCGCATCTTCCGCCTCCTGGCCGTGCCTCGGCGGGTAGGCTGACGGTGGCCATGGACCCGCTCCGGGCTGTAGTGCTCGCCGGGGGGCTCGGTACGCGCCTGGGCCCCCTCGCCGAGGGCTTGCCCAAGGCCATGGTGCCCGTCGGGGGCAGGCCGTTCCTGGATTATGTCGTTCAGCAACTTGCCGGCCAGGGGTTCAAGGAAATCCTTCTGCTCGTAGGTTATCGGGCGGAGCTGCTGGAGGCCCATTTCGGCGAGGGCTCGCCCTGGGGGATCCGCATCCGGTACAGCAGGGAAAGCGAGCCCATGGGCACCGGGGGGGCCCTCCACCTGGCACGGGAGTTCATCCAGGGGCCCTTCCTGCTCCTCTACGGTGACCTCTTCCGGACTTTCGACTATGCGGGCTTCCTTGGCCGGCACGAAGGTGACTGCCTGGCCGTCTACCCTTACCTCGAGGGGCTGACCACAATCGCCTGTCCGAATGTCGGCTATGATGCGGCGGGTGGCCAGGTCCTCGACTACCTCAAGAATGCGCCCGAAGCTGGGCTCACCCATGTGGACGCCGGGTTCGGGCGGTTCCGCAGGGAGACCCTGGACCTCCTTCCCGCCGGGAAGTCCTCCTTCGAGGAGACGGTCTATCCTGCCTTGGCCCGGTCCGGGGCCCTGGCGGGCGAGGAAGTCGACCGGGACTTCTTCGACATCGGCAATCCCGAGGATCTGGCCCATGCCAGGGCCTGCCTGGGCGCGGGCGAGCCCGCAGGGAGAGCGGCCCTGCAGGGGACTGCGAGGAGCCGCCCCCATGGCGCATGAATTGCCATCCCCCGGAAACGGCAGGGCCCTGGAGGCGCCTGAACTAACGTTCGTGCTGCCAGCGCTGAACGAGGCGAGCACCATTGAAGCCTGCCTGGACTGGTGCATGGAAGGCCTGCGGGACGCCGGGATCACGGGAGAGGTGCTCATCGTGGACAGCTCCTCGGATGCGACCGCGCAGCTGGCCCTGGCCAAGGGCGCCCGGGTGCTCCGCACCGAGCGCCCGGGGCTGGGGCAGGCCTATATCGAATCCCTGCCCTTCATCCGGGGTCGTTTCGTGGTCATGGGGGATTGCGACTGCACCTACGATTTCAGGGCCCTGGCGCCGTTCGTGGAGGCCTTCCGGCAGGGTGCGGAATTCGTCATGGGCTCCAGGTTCAAGGGCAGCATCGAGCCGGGTGCGATGCCGGCCCATCACCGGTACTTCGGCACGCCCCTGACCACGTGGATCCTGAACCGGATGTTCAGGAGCCGCTTCTCGGATATCCACTGCGGCATGCGCGGCATCACCCTGGCGGCCCTGAAGCGCATGCGCATCACTTCCAGTTCCTGGGAATACGCGTCCGAGATGGTCGTGAAATCGGTCCATATGGGCCTGGTCACGGCCGAAGTGCCGGTGCATTTCTACAAGGACAGGGAGGGCCGGCTCAGCCACCACCGAAGGACCGGGTGGTGGTCGCCGTGGGCCGCGGGCTGGATCAACCTCAAGGCGATGTTCACCTACGGGGCGGACTTCTTCCTGATCAAGCCCGGCCTCCTTCTGCTGGGCACGGGGCTGCTGCTGACCCTTCCCCTCGCGGCGGGGCCCGTCACGGCCGGTCCGATCACCTTTTCCATCTTCTGGATGCTCCTGGGGATCACCCTGACGGTGCTGGGCCTCCAGAGCCTCTTCATCGGGCTGCTTGGCCGCATCTTTTTCGACTACCGCAGGAAGCGCATCCACCGCTGGGGCCGGATCTTCCAGTACACCCGCATGACCCTGGTGAGCATGGCGTTGTTCCTGACCGGGTTCGTCCTTGATGCGGCCTTCATGAAACTTTACGTGAGCCGGGGCTTCATGCTGTCGATGGCGCTCGAGCGCCGCGTCATCCATGGGGCCCTGTTCGGGCTGTTCCTGATGGTCCTGGGCTTCATGCTGTTCGCCTTCACGCTGATCCTGAACGCCTACCTGCTCTCCCAGCGTTCCAGGGTGCACGATCCCGAGGAGGTCCTGTGAGCCGGTCGGCCGCCTTCGGCCAGGAGCGCCCTCTGACCTGGGTTGACCGCTTCGGGATCTGGCTTTCGGCCCGCCAGGTCCAGCGCTGGATCCGGGAGGTGCGGGGCCTCCGGGTCCTGGACGTCGGCTGCGGGTATCGGGCCAGTCTCGCCGTGCATTTCGCCGCCCTGGGAGCCCGGGTCACCGCCCTGGACCTCGCCTTGGCGCCCGACCTGGCGCAGGTGCCTGGCCTGGTGGCTGTCGAGGGGCAGTTGCCGAACGTGCTCGAAGGCCAGCCGGAAGCCGGCTGGGAACTCATCGTGTGCCTTTCGGTACTCGAACACCTATGGGATCCGGAGTTGGCGCTGCGGGAAATGTACCGCCTGCTGGCCCCCGGCGGCCTCCTCCTCGTCAACGTCCCCTCCTGGCGGGGGCGGCGCTGGCTGGAGTATTCCGCCTTCCGGCTGGGTCTCAGCCCACCCGAGGAAATGGACGACCACAAGCGCTATTTCGATGTGAAGGACCTCTGGCCCCTCCTGGTCGGGGCAGGTTTCCTGCCCAGCGGCGTCCGGTGCTTCCGGCACAAGTTCGGGCTCAACACCTTTGCGGCATGCAGGAAGGGGGCCCCGTGAACGAGGACTGGAACCTGCTGTGGGGCCGGTATGCGGGCTCGGCGGAACGGAATCCCGCCCAGGCTTTCCGCCGGGACCTGGTGGCACGCGCCCTGGGCCTGGCCCCGGGGGCCCGGCTGGTGGACCTTGGGGCCGGGCAGGGGGACCTGGTCGCGGTCCTCGCCGCCCGGGTGCCCGGGCTCGAGATCCTGGGGCTCGACGTCAGTACGTCGGGCCTGGCCGAGGCGGCGCGGAAGGTCCCGGGCGCCCGGTTCCATGCCGCCGATCTCACCCGGTCTCTGGAGCACCTGGAGGGCTGCAAGGGCTGGGCCTCCCATGCCACCTGCACGGAGCTGCTGGAGCACGTGCCCGATCCCGGCAGCGTGCTCAGGAACGCGCGCTGGCTGTTGGCTCCCGGCGCGCGCCTGGTGGTCACCGTGCCGTCCGGCCCGATGTCCGCGTTCGACAAGCATATTGGGCACCTGGGCCATTTCCGGGCGAAGGACCTGGCCCGGCTGCTGGAGGACTCGGGATACGACGTCGAACGTGTCTGGCGGGCCGGGTTCCCCTTCTTCAACCTGTACCGGCTGACGGTCATCCTCCGTGGCCGCAAGCTCATCGGCGACGCCGATGGCCAGGGCGAGCTGCCCCTCCTGGCCAGGGCCTTGATGGGTCTGTTCCGGGGCCTGTTTCGCCTCAATGCCGTGGCGTGGGGACCCGGCTGGCAGCTGGTGGCCGTGGCCAGGCCCAGGCCCTGACGCCCTCAACCGGGCAGGTCGGGCTCGGGAGCCGCGGGCTGCCCCACGAAGATCCGCCCCAGGAGGGCCCTGGCGCCGTTCCATAACCTGGCGATGTTCCTGGGGTGGCGGAGCAGGGTCCAGAAATACGAGCCCAGGATCCTGGGCCTGAAGTAGAAGCGCCGGTAGGCTGTGCGGGAGTAGTGCTCCAGCTGGCCGGCATCGAGCCCTTTGGGGATGAACAGGGTGTTCTGGAGGTTCATCCGGCTCCAGGTCCGGTCGAAGGTACCGTACTGGTCCGCCACACGGTAGGCGTGGGTGCCGGGAAGGGGGGTGAAGGCTGTGAAATGGAAATCGTCCAGGGGCAGTTTCAGCATGAAATCAATGGTTTGGCGGATCGACTCCTCGGTCTCGGTGAGGTGGCCGATCATGAAGAAGCCCCGGGTCTTCAGTCCGGCCCTCCTGGTTTCACCCACCGTGGCAGCAATCTGTTCGAGGGTCACCTCCTTGCGGATGAAGTCCAGGATGCGCTGGGAACCGCTCTCCACGCCGTAGCTGATCTGCCAGCACCCGGCCCGCTTCATGAGACGGAACAGCCTGGCATCGCCCTGGTCGACCCGCGAATAGCAGGACCAGGTGAGGTCGATCCGTTCCCGGAGCAGGGTCTCGCAGAATTGGGTCAGGTGTTCTTCATCGGAGACGAAGTTGTCGTCATAGATGCTGATGTCCCGGATGCCGAAGTTCTTCTGGAGGTGGCGGACCATGTCAAGCACGTAGTCGATGCTGAAACTGCGCAAACCGCCGTGGATGGACTTGCTGTTGCAGAAGATGCATTTCCCGAAACAGCCCCGGGAGGTGACGATGGTGGTGGAGGGAAGGCGCAGGTAGGAGGGGGCCGAGGGGCGGTAGAACGTCGCCAGGTCGGGCACCAGGTCCCAGGCAGGCATGGGCAGGCGGTCCAGGTCGTGGATCAGGGGTCCCCGCTTGGTCCGGGCGATGCTTCCGTCCAGCCGGTGGACCAGGCCCGGTACCGTCCTCAGGTCCCCCCCGTCCTTCAAGGCGTCGAGCAGGGCCGGGAAACTGTCCTCCGCTTCCCCGACGAGGCCCAGGTCGAAGCAGTCAAAGCGTTCGAAGGTTTCCGTGGGCACCGAACTCAGGTGCGGTCCGCCGATGACGATCCGGAGCCCGGGGACCCCGGCCTGCTGAAGCTTGCGGGTGATTTCGGCGGTGCGGTCGATGGACTGGGTCACGGTGGTGATGCCCACCACCCAAGGCTTGCGGGCCAGCACCGCCGCGCACGTCTCCTCCACATCCAGGTTCATGGCGGCGGCGTCCAGAAAGCCCACGTCATACCCGGCCTGGCGGACCACCGCCGCCAGGCTCAGGAGGCCGTAGGGCATGGAGCGGCCCGCCGCCGCGGCCAGCGAGCCGGAGCGTTCCTTGACATCCAGGGGTGGATTCAGCAGAAGTACGGATCGGGCAGCCACCATGGTCCACATCCTCAGGTTTGTCAGTCAAGTTACTACAGTACGCGGGCCCTTCAGAGCAGATCCCCGAAGGCCATGACGTTGACTTCGGCATCGAAGCTCTCCCCGATGCCCAGGGTCCGGGTGAAAATGGCCTCCACGCGCTCGGTGACCAGGAACAGGCCCAGGCGGGACGAGCCGTCGTAGCGGGCCGTGACCAGGCTTCCCTTGTCCAGGTGGACGCAGCCATCCTCCAGGACGAGCAGCCTGCCCCGGCAGGTCAGGGCCAGGCCCTGCGGAACGGCTGGGCGGGCTGTCCGGGTGACCCGCGGAACCCGGGCCGGGTCCCCCGCGAACATGGTGAGGGCGTCACCACCGCGGAACCAGGGGTGGTCGGCCAGCTCCGGGGAGGCGGCAAGCCAGTAGTCCCCGGTGCGGGGGACCAGCCAGGTGGACTCCGGGTTGGCGGCGTCGAGGGTGGCCGAGAGCCCGGGCACCCATACGTGCATCAAGCCGGGGAGGAAATGGGACTGGAAATAGGCCTGCATGGGCGGGTTCAGGTTGACCCAGGCCAGGATCCGGCCCCCGAAGACGATGGCGCCAGGAGGATCCTTGGCCAGTGCCGGCACGGGGAGCCCCTCGGCCTTGCCTGCCAGGGCCAGAAGGCGGAGGTGGAAGGGCAGGAACCAGTATTTGAAGTAGGGTGGACGGGCCAGACAATAGCCCACCCCGTCCCATACCTTCTCCCCGGGTTGCGTCACGCGGACCGACTCCCGCATCACCTGATCCATGTAGAGGGCCGTCTGGCGCTGGCTGCGCCACTGATAGAGGAAGCCGTAGTCCAGGACCAGACCCAGCACCAGAAGGCCTCCGGCCGCCCGTCGGGCCCTGGGGCCAAAGCGTCGCGTAGCCAGGTCCAGCCCATGGGCCAGAACCGGCGTAGCCAGGATGATGGGCAGCTGGACATGGTAGTTGAAGTGTCCGGAAGCCTTGGCCATGATGGTCAGCTGGAGGAAAAGGAGCAGGGCCATGCGATCGGGCAGGGTGCACCGGGCCGGGCGCCGGCACCAGGCCCCAAGTTGCGCCAGACCAGCCGCGAGCATCGCCAACGCTCCCAGATCCAGTCTGTTGATAAGCGTCCAAAAGGTTGCAAGGTAGGAGGTGGGGGGCGCCAGTGGATTGGACCGGATGATCTGGTCACCCAGGGCATTCTGCTGGACGCAAGCCGCCCAGAAAGCATGCATGCTGCCCGAAAGAACAAGGTACAGCGCGCCAGCCAGGGCAACGGCCCCCGCCCCCGAGACCAGGGACAGCGCCCGGGCCGTCCGCCAGCGCCAGCGGGCGGCCTCGGGGTCAGCGCAGGCTTGGAGGGCAAGCGCGGCCACCACCCAGGGGCCGAACCGCATGTTGGCCAGGGGGGCCAGGGCCAGGATGGCTCCCGCCCAGCGGAGGCGCCACGGGGACTGGCCGGGGGTCTCGAGGAGCCAAAGCCCTGAAACAATGAAAAAGCTCGAAAGGGTCTCCTGCCGGTATTCCACCGCATAGAGCAGGAAGATCGGTGAAAGAAGGAGGCAGGCCAGGGCGACCCAGCGGCTGGCCTTGGAGGCGCCAGAGCGGACCACCAGACGGTTCAGGAGCCAAAACAGGGCCACCCAGACCGGGATCTGGGTGGCCCGCATGGCGACGAGGGTGGCACTGCCCGGGCCCTGGAAGAAGGTTTTCAGGGGGGCCATCAGGAACCACTGGAGGGGCGTGTGGTGTTCCCAGAAGTCCCGGTAGGGGACCAGTCCCTGGCGCACGAACTCCGTGGCCCGCACGAACTCGAATTCGTCCCAGCTGAAGGCCCGGTAGCCGGCCAGCATGGCCAAGGCGAGGAGGCAGCCGATGGCGAACAGGACCTTGCCGAGGATGGCCAGGCCGTCCCTGCCCGAGGGCCGGGTTCCGGGAAGGCCTCCGGCGGAAGGGTCCGGGTCCATGGTCAGACCACTCCGGGCCGGGGCAGCGTGCCCAGGGGCTGCATCACCCGGAACTGCGCGGCCACCTCACGGATGCAGCGACGCACGGCCAGGTCGCTGCCCAGCCGCGGCGTCCAGCCCAGGGCCGCCATGCGCGCGGTATCCATGTTCACGAAGGCCACGTCGCCCTTCCAGCCGCGGGAGCCGCCGGTGTATTCGATGGCGCAGTCCGCGCCGGGGATGCCCAGCTCCTCGAGGCACCAGCCGGCGATGAGGTTGACGCTGGTCCGGTCCGGCACCGCGAGGTTGTAGCAGTTCAGCCGGGCCCCGGCCGTGGCCTGGCCGAACATCATGCCGTCCAGGCAGTCTTCTACGTGGACGTAGGGCTTGGCCTGTTCCCCGTCGCCCAGGATCTTGAGGCGGGTGGGTTCCTGCATGAGCCGCAGGAGGAAGTCGTGGATGACCCCATGGGTCGGATTGGGTCCGACGATGTTCCCGAACCGGAAGATCCAGGACTGGATCTCGTAGTTGTGCGCGTAGGCGGCGATCAGGCCTTCGCAGGCCAGCTTGCTGGCGGCGTAGAGGGAGATGGGGAAGAGGGGACCGTAGTGCTCGGGGGTGGGGTGGACGGTGGGCTCGCCGTAGATGGCGCCGCTGGACGAGAACACCAGCTCCCTGCAGCCGGAGAGGCGCATGGCTTCGAGCACATTGTAGGTGACGACGGTGCCGCCCTTCAGGTCGAAATCCGTGTGCAGGGTGCCGAAGCTGATGTCGCTGTTGGCGGCCAGGTGCCAGACCCGCCCGGGCTGGAAGTCCTGGAAGATCGCCTTGACCCGGTCGCCCTCCAGCAGGTCCTGCTCGAGGAACCGGAAGGCGGGGTTCCCCGCGAAAGGCTCCAGGTGGGCCCGGCGGCCCAGGAAGAAGTTGTCGAGGCCCAGGACTTCGTGGCCATCCCGGAGCAGTCTGGGGATGAGGTTGGAGGCGATGAAGCCGGCGGCGCCCGTGACGAGGATGCGCATGGGTTATCCTTCTGCTGAGACCAGGTCGGGGACGGTCCGGCCGGGGCGGAGGTAGGCGCCCAGGCCGATCAGGGAGAGTGTCAGGCGCTGGATATGCAGGACGATGCTGAAGGCGATCAGGGCCGGCGCCGGGTAGCCCAGGGGCAGGCCCAGGCCCAGGATCATGGCCTCCTGGAGGCCGAAACCGCCCAGGGAGATGGGCAGGATCATGGCGAAATTGAAGAAGGCCAGGAAGCCCACGGCCCCGGCCATGCCGAGGGAGGTGTGCGCGGACAGGGCCGCGCCGTGCACGGAGAGCGCGTTGACCAGGGCCGAAGCGAGGGAGAGCAGGATCATTCCGGCCAGTGGGGCGCCCCGGCGGCTCACGACGGGCAGGTGCTTCCAGTGGCGCATCCAGCCGGGAGCGAGGAGGGCGCCCAGGAGCACCAGGGCGCCCCCGGCTCCCCAGAAGGCCGGAAGCCGGAGGAAACCCGGGGCCTGGGCCAGCAGGCGGCCGCACCCGTCATGGGCTTCCAGGGCCAGGGCCGCGCCCAGGGCCCAGGTGCCGGTTCCCACCACCCGGGTCATGAAGACGACGAAGCCGCAGGAGGCGTGGGTCCACTGGTAGCGGCGCAGGCGCACCCACACCATGCCCTCCGCCCCGGCCGAGGCGGGCAGCACGTAGAAGAAGGGCCGGCTTTCCGCATAGAGGGCCAGCCACTGGGAGAACCGCGGCTGGCTCTCCTGCAGGACCCGGCCGGCAGCCATCAGCCTCAGGGGTTCAACAAGGAAATTGCCCAGGAGGAAGGTGGCCACGGACACCAGGGCCAGCGGCAGGTTGAGCCGGCCCAGGGCGCCCGGGATGGCGGCAAGGGGGACCCTGCGCAGGGCCAGCCAAAGAATGAGGCCGGTAAGGCTCAAGCGCAGCGCCCAACCGGCCCATGCTTTCCAGGGAAGCGAATTCAAGCCAACTCCTTCAGTTGCCGACCGGGCGTGGCCTTCCCGGGCGCAGGGCCAAGGGCAGCCAGGTGGACGGCATAGCTGATGTTAGCGCGAAGCCATCATTTTAGATCTTTCAACAAGCGGGAAGCCCCGGTATGGCCCGGGTCCCATGCCAAGGCGCGCTGCGCGTCAGCCCGGGCTTCCGCCAGCTTGCCCATGGCCTGGAGGATCTGCCCGCGCCTCCAGTGCGCGGCCGCGTAGCCTCCGGTGCCGCCTTCCAGGGGTTCCTTAAGCACGCGGTCGAGGCTGGCCAGGCCTTGTTCCCGGTGGGTTCCGGACCGGGCGGAGAGCTTGCCGAGTTGCAGCCGCAGGAGGCTGGGGGCATCGGCCCCGGGCAGCGCGGCCTCGGCCGTCGCCCAGGCCTCCTCGGCCTGGCCCGCGTCCAGAAGGGCGTCACATATGGCGCAAACGGCCCTCGCGTTACCCTTTACGGCTGGCAGGAGCCTGCGGGCCTCCTGGGCCTGGCGCCGCTTCTGCTCGGCGTCCCCCAGGGCCTTGCGCGTCTCGCGGCTGCCCAGGGCGTCCAGGTAGGCGTAGACCGCGTCCGGGTCCCTGGGGGCCAGGGCCAGGGCGGTGCCGAAGGCTCCCTGGGCCTCGGGCCAGCGGCCGGCCATGGACAGGACCGTCCCCTGGAGGACCCAGCCCTGGGCGGGGTTCAGGTTCTTGAGGGTCTCCGCGCACGCCAGGGCCTTTTTCGTCGAGCCGCCCAGGATGAACCCGGGCAGGGTCTCATAGGCGACGCCCAGGGTCATCCAGGCCGGGGCGAAGTTCGGGTCGGCCTTCACCGCCGCCCGCAGGTCATCCATGGCCCCGGTGACGCCGGAGATGGAGCCCAGGTTCCGCTTCTGGACCGCGAGGCCGGCGCTGGCCAGGGCCCGGGCCAGGAGGGCCTCCGGGGACCCGGGGTCCAGTTCCACGGCCCTGCGGGCCGCGGTCATGGCCTCGGGCAGCCGCACCAGGGCAGACAGGGCCTGGGACCTGGCCGCCAGGGCCAGGGCGTCGTCCGGCCTGGAACGGATGCGGGCGTCGGCGTCCGCGAGGACCTTGAGGTAGCGGCCCGCGTCCAGGTCGGGACGGGGCCATGGGCCCTGGGCGGCCAGCAGGGTGCCAAGGAGGAAGAGGATTCCGGGCCGCGTCAGCATAGGTGGAGTATAAGGCAAGGTGGATGTGGCGGCCGGTTTCCGCTAATTTGAGAGGTCGTCGCAGATGTTTCGTGGAGGTTGCCGATGCTCATGAAGGGTAAACGCGGGTTGGTGGTGGGTGTGGCCAACAAGTGGTCCATCGCCTGGGGCATCGCCCAGAAGCTCATGGAGGAGGGGGCCGAAGTGGCCTTCACCTACCAGAACGACCGCCTGGCCAAGAATCTCCGCGACCTTACCGCGGACCAGGAAAACCCGATCCTCATCCCCATGGATGTGACCTCCGACAAGCAGATCCTCCTGACCTTCGAACTGCTCAAGCGGGTCTGGGGCCATCTGGACTTCCTGGTGCACGCGGTGGCCTATGCGCCCCGGGCCGCCCTGGAGGGCCAGTTCGTGGCCACCACCCGGGAGGACTTCCGCATCGCCCACGATGTGAGCGCCTACTCCCTCGCCGCCCTCTGCCAGAGCGCCCAGGCCCTCATGACCGAAGGCGGGGCCGTCATCGCGCTTTCCTACCTGGGGGGCACCCGGGTCGTGCCCAACTACAACGTCATGGGCGTGGCCAAGGCCTCCCTGGAGGCCAGCGTGCGCTACCTGGCGGCGGACCTGGGGCCCCAGGGCATCCGGGTCAACGCGGTGTCCGCAGGGCCCCTCAAGACCCTGGCGTCCTCGGCCATCTCCGGCTTCGGCGGCATGCAGCGGCACCACCGCGGCCGCGCGCCCCTGCGCAAGGACACGGATCTCTCCGAGGTGGCCGATGCCTCCCTCTTCATGCTCTGCCCCCTCTCCCGCGGGATCACCGGCCAGGTGCTCTACGTGGACGGCGGCTTCAGCATCATGGGTGATTAGTTCGAGCAAGCTCGGCCAGTTTGGCCAGCACCGCCTCCACATGGCCTTTCACGCTGACCTTGGGCCAGACGTGACGGACCACCCCTTCGGGATCCACCAGGAACGTGGACCGGATGATGCCCTCCACCTCCTTGCCGTACATGATCTTCCTGCCGAAGGCCCCCAGAGGCGCCAGGAGGGTCTTGTCGGGATCCGAGAGGAGCGGGAAGGGCAGTTCCTGCTTGGCCACGAACTTCTGGTGGGAGGCCACGGTGTCCCGGGAGAGCCCGTAGACCCGTGCCCCCGCGGCCTGGACCCTGGCCCAGTTGTCCCGGAAGTCGCAGGCTTCGGTGGTGCAGCCCGGGGTGGCGTCCCTGGGGTAGACGTACAGCACCGTCCAGGCGCCCGCCAGGGTGGCGGGGGTGACGGTATTGCCGCGGTCATCCTGCAGGGAGAAGGGGGGCAGGGGGTTGCCGGTCTCGAACATGGGGAGCCTCCACGAGGAGCAGAGTACACTGATATCCCTGAGGGGGGACCGCCCGCTCGCGTTGCGAGCTCTGATGCAACGCATGCGTTGCATCCCCTCAGACTCCCCCGCTCCATGACCGGGCGGAGCCCGGACATGGAGCCTAGTTGCCTGGAGGAAGCTTGACCGTACCATTGGCCGGACGCGCACCGTGGTGGTGGAAACTCGTGGCGCCCCACCGCAAGATCCTCTTCCTGGGCCTGTCCGCCACGGTCCTGTGCAGCCTGGCCGCGGCCTGGGTGCCCTTCTGGTCCGGCCGCGCCGTGCATGCGCTGGAGCTTCGGCAGTGGCACGCCAGCCGGAACGACCTCTTCTGGATGCTGGGCTTCACCCTCGTGGCCGGCCTGGGGCGCTACCTCATGCGCAACACCCTCATCGGCCTGAGCCGGGAGGTGGAGAAGCGCCAGCGGGAGGAGCTGTACGATTCCCTCCTGGCGCGGCCCTTCTCCTTCTACGAGGAGAACCGCATCGGCGACCTCATGAGCCGCCTGGGCGACGACGTGAACACCGTGCGCATGGCCACGGGCCCCGGCCTCATGAGCCTGCTCCAGACCGCCACCCTCCTGCCCATGACCCTGGCCCTCATGCTCCATGCCAGCCCGAAGCTGGCCCTGGCCGTGCTGACGCCCTTCACCCTCCTGGCCGTGGGGTTCTACGTCATAGGGAAATTGAGCTACAGGATCCAGCAGAAGCTCCAACTGGTCACCTCCCAGCTGAACACCTTCAGCCACGAGACCATCTCGGGCGAGAAGGTCGTCCAAGCCTTCGGCCTCGAGGAGCTTCGGGTGAAGGCTTTCGAGGACCTCAGCCGCGCCCAGGCCCGGCTCAACATCCGGCAGACGATCCTCTTCGGCGCCTACATGCCGCTGTCGGCCTTCACCGCGGGCCTGGCGGCCCTGGTGCTGGTGGCCTTCGGCGGTTCCCTGGTCCTTCGGGGCACCCTGACCCTGGGCGATCTCACGGCCTTCACCGGCTACCTGGCCGCCCTGGCCTGGCCCATGATGTCCCTGGGCTGGTCCGCCAACCTCTTCCAGCGTGGCAGCGCCGGCCAGGAGCGCATCGACCAGATCCTGGCCCACCCCGGGGCCTTCCTGCCGGGCCACCTGCCCCTGACCCTCGCCCCGGGTCCCGCCGCCATGGCGGCCAGCGCCATCGTCCACCGCTTCGAGACGGGCCGGGGGATCGGCCCCATCGACGTGGCAATGCCGCCGGGTTCGCGCCTGGCGATCGTCGGAGGGATAGGCTCGGGCAAGACCGTCCTGCTCCAGGTCCTGGCGGGCCTCCGGTCGGTGCAGGCCGGCACCCTGACCCTGGACGGCCGGCCCCTGGAGGCCGACCTGCTGCGGGAGCACTGGGCCGGCATCGGCTGGGTGCCCCAGGAAGCCTTCCTCTTCTCCCTGACCCTGAGGGAGAATCTCGCCCTGGGCCGTACCGGCGCCACCGAGGAGGACTTGTGGGAGGTGGCGAAGGTGGTCTGCCTGGATGACCTCCTCCGGCGGCTGCCCATGGGGCTGGACACCGTGGTGGGCGAGCGGGGCGTGGTCCTGTCCGGGGGCGAGCGCCAGCGCACCGCCCTGGCCCGGGCGCTGCTCCGGAAGCCCCGGCTGCTCCTGCTGGACGACGCGCTTTCGGCCGTGGATGCCGAGACCGAGGCCCGCATCCTGGACAACCTCGCCGCGTTCCTGCAGGGCACCACCCTCGTCCTGGCCACCCACCGGGTCTTCGTGGCCGAGCTCTGCGACCGGATCCTGGTCCTGGAGGACGGGCGCGCCGTGCAGAGCGGAACGCCCCAGGAACTGGCCGCGCAGGCCGGCCACTTCATGCGCATCAAGCGCCTGCAGAGCCTGGAACGGGAGATCCTGGGGGAGGCCGCCTCCTGACATGACTGATGGGGGACCGCGCGTTCGCTTCGCTCACTCTCCGTCCCCCCTCAGACTCCCCCACGTGTTTCCCGGGCGAAGCCCGGGCACCACGTCTAACTTCTCCGGCGCCTAGGACGGGTCCTCCGGCCAGTGGTGCTTGGGGTACCGCCGGGACAGCTGCCCCCGCAGCTCCTTGTAGGCCCGCTGCCAGAACCCCGCCAGGTCCGTGGTCACCTGCACCGCGCGCCTGTTGGGCGCCAGCAGGTGCAGGACGAGCGGCACGGAGCCGCCCGCGATGCGGGGCCCCTCCTTCAGCCCCAGGAAATCCTGCAGCCGGGCCTCGATCCAGGGGGCCTCGCCCCCGTAGTTCACCCGCACCCGGCGGGGCTTGAGCTGGACCCACTCCGGGGCCCAGGCGTCCAGGAGCCGCGCGGCCTCGGGACCCAGGGCCCGCCGCGCCGCCCCGGGCCAGTCGGCGGCCTCCAGGTCCTTGAGCCGGGCCAGGCCCTCGCAGGCCTGGGCGAGGATCGCCTCGCCCAGTTCCGGAGAGGGCGGGATGCCCAGTTCGGGCCGGTGCCGGGCCAGGAAGGCCGCCCGGGCCAGGAGGGCGTCCAGGGGCAGGTCGAGGCCCGCCGCGGCCCGGGCCAGGACCTGGGCGGCCCCGGGGTGGCCGGGGGGAGCCGGGCGCCGGCTCTCCAGCAGGATGAGATCCTCGAACCAGAGCCGGGCATGGAGGTCCACCCGTCCCGTGCCCGGGTTGAAGAGCAGTTCCTCCGTGTCCCGCACCGAGTCGGGGAAGGCGTCCAGGAGCCAGTCGGGCTCCAGGCGGGAGGCGGCCTGCACCAGGACCTGCCCGCCGGCGTTCTCCGCCTCCAGGGCCAGGATCCACTCGGCCCGCTGCACCCGGCACTGGGGGGAAAGGCGGGCCCCGCCCCCGCCGACGAGGGTGCAGGTGCCGTTGCCTCCGACCCTGGCGATGCGGTCGGGGTAGGCCGCCACCAGGGCCCGCAGCAGGCTCCCCTCGTCGCCCTCCAGGGGGCCGTCCCCCAGGGCCCTGAAGGCCAGCCGGGCCTGGCGCAGGGCGGTCGGATCGGTCGCGGAGTCCGAGGCCATGGGGTCCAGGAACTGGTCCAGGCGGGCCAGGAGATCGGACTCGAGCGCATGCTTCGGGGCCGCGCCGTGGGCGCCACCCCGGAAGGTCATCCCCGACCGGGCCCCCAGGTCCCCGGTCTCCAGCAGGACCGCCCCCAGCCTGGCGAGGTGGGGAATGCCCAGGTCCTCCCCGGCCGTCACGAGCCGGGCCAGGCGCGGGTGCAGGGGCAGCACCGCGCAACGGCGGCCCAGGGCGGTGATGGCGCCCCTGGCGTCCAGGGCGCCCAGGCGCTCCAGGAGCTTGGCGGCGCCGGCCAGGGCCTGGGCCGGGGGCGCCTCGAACCATGCCAGGTCCGCTCCGGCCAGGCCCAGGTCCGCCAGGGCCAGGAGGGGTTCCGCCAGGTCCGTGCGCATGAGTTCGGGCGGGTCGTGGGGGGGCCGGGCGTTGAACTCAGGCAGCGTGAAGAGCCTCAGGCAGAGCCCGGGGCCGGTGCGCCCGGCCCGGCCCGTGCGCTGCAGGCAGCGGGCCTGGCTTATGCGATTGGTGCGCAGGCCCGGCAGCCCGGACCAGGGGGAATGGAAGGCCTCCTTGCCCAGGCCGGAATCCACCACCGCCGCCACCCCTTCCAGCGTCACCGAACTCTCGGCCACGTTCGTGCTGAGGATGACCTTGAAGCGCTCGGAGGGGGCCACGGCCTCCTGCTGGGCCTCGAAGGCCAGGCTGCCGTGGAGGGGCAGGAGCCGGAAGCCGTGGACTTCCGCGGCCCTGGCGCAGGCGCGCAAGCCCTTGCGGATCTCCGCCGCCCCCGGCAGGAAGACGAGGGTGTGGCCCTTGAGGCCGTCCCGGTAGAGGCGGTCCACGGCCTCGGCCACCTGCGTCTCGAGAGGACGGGTGTCGGGCCGGGGCAGGTGGCGCACCTCCACGGGCCAGGGCCGGCCCGGGCACCGGATGACGGGGGCCCCGAGGAAGGCCGCCACGGGGTCCGCGTCCAGGGTGGCGCTCATGACTCCCAGGCGCAGGTCGGGGCGGGGACCTTTGCGAAGGCGGGCCAGGAGGGAGATGGCCAGGTCCGTCTGGAGGTGGCGTTCGTGGAACTCGTCCAGGAGCACCGTGCCGATGCCCCGCAGCAACGGATCGGCCTGGAGGCGGCGCAGCAGCAGCCCCTCGGTCACGAAGCGCACCCGGGTGGCCCGGGACACTTTCTGCTCGAAGCGCACCGCGTAGCCCACGGTGCGGCCCAGGGGCTCGCCCAGTTCCGCCGCCAACCAGGCCGCGGCCAAGCGCGCGGCGAGGCGGCGGGGTTCCAGCACCCAGCACTCGCCCCCCTCCAGGAGCCCGGCATCCAGGAGTGCCCGGGGCACCCGGGTGGTCTTGCCCGCCCCGGGTTCCGCCCCCAGCACCAGGCAGCCCCGGCCCTCCAGGGCCTCCAGGATGGCCGGCAGGTGGGTGTCGATGGGCAGGGGCGCCAGGAGGGGGGGCGTCGTCAAGGACGCTCCTCCAGGGCCGCCGCGAAGCCCCGGAAGAGGCCCAGGGCGCTGGTGCCCGCCGGATGGGGGAGGTTCACGAGGTTCTCCGGGTGCCACTGCACGCCCACCACCCAGCGCGCGGGGTCCAGGGCCTCCACGCCCTCCACCAGGGACGCCCCGGGCCCGTCGAACCAGGCCACCGCGGCCAGGGGGGGCGCGAGGCGCCCCACAGCCTGGTGGTGGCGGCTGTTCACCTGGACCCGGTCCGCCTTCAGGAGTCCGCGCAAGCGGGAGCCGGGGGCCACCCGCACGCCGTGGGCCAGCTGTGGCGGCTGGTCCGAGGCGCCCAGGTTGTGCAGGGCGGGGTCGCAGCCGTAGTGGGAGGGCACGTCCTGGATGAGACTGCCCCCCAGGGCCACGTTCAGGAGCTGCTCCCCGCGGCAGATGGCCAGGATGGGCAGGCCCAGCTCCCACGCCCGCAGGACCAGGGGGAGCTCCAGGGCGTCCCGCTCCGGGTCCGGGGTGGCCGCGGGGTGCACCGGCTCGGTGGGATCCCAGCGGCAGGGATGGATGTCGTCCCCCCCGGTGAGCAGGAGCCCGCGGACCCCCTCCAGGCTGGGTTCGGGGTCCCCCGGCAGGGCCCGGCGGATCTCCCCCCGCCAGCCCCCCAGGCGGATGGCAGGTTCGTAATGTCGCTCTGCGGAGGACTTGTTCCGGCAGGTGAGGAGAAGGCTTGACACATCCGCTCCAAGTATCACTATGGACACCCTACCACCAGCTCAGACGGACTGAGGCACGCGGTGAGGCGGAGAGCTCCGCCATCGACTCAAGGAGGATAGATATGTCCGGATCATTAAACAAGGTCATGCTCATCGGGAACCTGGGCCGGGATCCCGAACTCAAGATGACCCCCTCGGGCCAGGCCCTGGCGCGCTTCTCCGTGGCCACCACGGAAACCTGGAAGAACCCCCAGGGCGAGAAGCAGTCCAAGACCGAGTGGCACAACGTGGTGGTGTGGGGCAAGCAGGCCGAAGTGGCCGAGAAGTACCTGCGCAAGGGCAAGCAGGTCCTCATCGAGGGCCGCATCCAGTACCGCGAGTACACCGACCAGGCGGGCGTGAAGAAGACCGCCTGCGACATCCGCTGCGACAATTTCGTCATGCTCGGCAAGATGGAAGACGGCGGCAGCCGGTCGGCTTCCGGCGGCGGCATGGATGACTACGAGCCCACCGGCGCGCCCACCGCACCCTCCCAGGGCGCGGCCTATGATGATGACATTCCGTTCTAAATCAAACATCACCAATCTTTAAGTAGAAAGCCATCCCCTTGCAGGGATGGCTTTCGCGCTCTTGCCCAGATCCCTGCAGGTATTTCAATATGTTCGTTGGTTCCTGGTGAAGTGCGCCAAGTGCCGCCTATACCCCTACGACCTTGGCGCCAGTCCAGACAAGTCCGACCAGCCTGTCCTTCCGGCCTGACACCGCCAGGTCCGCCTTGAAGACGACCGTGTTCATCGCCTTGGCCCGCCTGACGCTCCTGAAGGTGAGTCCGGAGGCTCCCTCCTCGTGGGCCTTGCCACCAAAGGCTTGCGCCGGGCCCCAGTCCTCCGGGTCGTGAAGATCCCGGTGCCCTTTTCGTACATCGAGAACGGTGCCGCTCAGCTCGAAAGCCGACAACTGGAAGTAGTGGACCAGGCCCTTCTGGGCGCCCGTTTCACCCAAGGTCCGCTCCAGGTGGAACGCCACCTCGGCGCAGCAGGTCTCCGGCTCATGGCCCATATAGACGGCGCGAAACGTTCCATCGCAGAACCGGCTCGAGTTCCCCGGGGCCTTGCTCCCAAGGTGGGCACGAAGCAGGGTCAAGGGGTCATGCGCCTGCTCAAGCATCCCCATCGGTGGGACGGCCACGCCGAAATCAGCGAGAAAGGCGCTGATGCCTGGGCTCTCCTCCGGGGAGGCGAGGGTCCTCATGGGGGAAAGGGTGATGATCTTCCTCAGGTTGTGCCAGAGTGAGCGGTCAAAGGTCATGGCTGGGACGCCCCGCGTCTTGCCCGGCATCAAGCCCACCCGCCATAGGCGCCTTTCAGGTAGGTGAGGGTGGCGAGGAGATCCTCCATTCTCCCTCCCAGCATCCGCTCCAGGGGAGGTCTGCCCCCGAAGACGGCCGCACGGTTCGAAGCCCTGAGCCAACCCGGGGCCGAGCCGACCAGGCGGCCGCCGAGTTCATAAATGGCAAGAAAATACCCGAGCCGGTCCCTGCGATCCACATCCAGCACCGGATCGACTTCCTTGAGGAGCGTGAAATAGAGACTGCGGCCGACATTCAGGATCTTCAACCGCTCCTGGGTAGTGAGATCCAGTTCCCTGGCCGCCTTGTCGAAGACCCTCAGGGCTGATGCCAAGGGCGTGAGGCTGGAACCGGGCGCCATGGAGGCCGAGCCCCTTCCGCTCGGTGTTCTCGGCTGCACCTCTGGCGACTTGGCTGGGCTTTTGCTCATTTTTCCGGGCGCCGGAGTGGTCAAGGGTTTACCTCCCGCTGTCTCAGTTTAGTCCAAATTGGGACTGTAACAACCAAATTGGACTTTATCCCGAGTCGAATTTTCAGAGGCCTTCCGTTCGCTTGGTCCGGTCTTGACCAAGCGCCTTTGCCCTTGCACCGAAGTCGCGGAGGGCATGAGATTAGGCTTGTCTACGTTTTTAGTTGCTATTTTTTACGCCCCTTAACCATGCAAATCCTTTTTGATCGATACGCTTCTACGGGCTGGATGCAACCACTCAACCGCACCTTTGAGTTGGTCCGGGGCGCCTAGCCAGAAACGCTACGCGGCCGGGCAATGGCCGTTGGTGAAAAAGCTTGTGCCTTCCCCGCCCCCCTCTTATCCTTTTCTTCGGCCCTCCCACCCATTATCCAGGGGGAAGGCAAACACTGCCCCCAGCTATTGGGGGCTTAACTTTTTTGGGAAAAATTATGGATAGGCTCGTCATTTTGGTCGACGCTGGCTACTTTCTGCGGCAATCGCTTGAGATCCTCAGTGGCCGCACCAGCCATGATCGAAGGGATCTTGTGATCACCTCTTTTGCTCCGATGATCGAAAGCCTCGTGGAAAAGGCCAAGGCAATATTTGAAACCCCGACCAGGGAATTACTCCGCGTCTACTGGTACGACGGTGTAATGCCAACCGGGCACACACCGCAACAGAAATCGATTGTGGCGTTGCCCGATGTGTTGTTTCGGGCCGGCACCGTCAATGCCCAAGGCCAACAAAAGGGCGTGGATTCACTCATCGTGACGGACCTGATCGAACTTGCCTCGAACCATGCAATCTGCGATGCCGTCCTGGTGACCGGGGACGCCGATCTAGCCGTTGGCATCGAGATAGCCCAAAAGAAGGGAGTCCGGATCGCTGTCCTTGGGTTGGAGGAAAAAGCCAGCGCTAATAGTGGGAAGATGGTGCCATGTTCGCCCAGGCCTACGATCCCGAATCCTTCCGTGCCCTCGGCCACCGCGCCGTGGATGCCCTGGCCGACCATCTGGCCCTGGCCCAAAGCCGGGACCTTCCGGTGCTTCCCTGGCGGGAGCCGGCGGATGCCCTGCTGGACTGGCCGGCGGACTTCTCCCGGGAAGGGGGGGCTGACCCCATGGCCCTGGTGACCAAGGTCCTGGCCGGGTCCCACCACCTCCAGCACCCGCGCTACGTGGGGCACCAGTGTTCGGCCCCCCTGCCCCTGGCCGCCGTGCTGGGCGCCGTGGCCGATCTCCTGAACAACGGCTCGGCCGTGTACGAAATGGGGCCCGTCTCCACCGCCATGGAGCACTCGCTGATCCAGTGGCTGTCCGGCCGGGTGGGTTTCGATCCGTTTCGGGCCGGGGGCATCCTCACCCACGGCGGCAGCGCCGGCAACCTCACCGCGCTCCTCGTGGCCCGGCAGGCCACGATCCCGTACGACGTCTGGGAGGAGGGCTACCGCGCCCCCATGGACCTGTGCGTGGTGGCCTCGGACCAGACCCACTACTCGGTCCGCCGGTCGGCCCAGATCCTGGGGCTCGGCGGGCGCAACGTCATCGCGGTGCCCACCGACGCGCGCTTCCGCATGCGCCCGGAGGCCCTGGAGGCGGCCCTGGACCAGGCCGCGGCCCGGAACCTCCGGGTGCTGGCGGTGGTCGGCAGCGCGGGCTCCACGGCCACGGGAGCCATCGATCCCCTCGAGGCCATCGCTGACCTGTGCGAGGCTCGGGGCCTGTGGTTCCACGTGGACGGAGCCCACAGCGGCGCCTTCGTGGTGTCCGACCGGCTCCGGCCGGCCCTGGCGGGCATCGAACGGGCCCACAGCGTCGTCATCGACGCCCACAAGATGCTGATGATGCCCTCCCTGGCCACCGCGGTCCTGTTCCGGGACCAGGGCCATTCCTTCGAGACCTTCAGCCAGCAGGCCTCGTACCTGTTCGACCGCAGCGCCCGCCAGGAGTGGTTCAACCTGGGCCACCGCACCCTGGAATGCACCAAACGGTTCCTGAGCCTGGACCTCTACGTGGCGCTCAAGGTACTAGGCACGGAGTTCTTCGCCCGCCATCTGGAAGCCATGGCCGAGCTGGCCACCTGGTTCGCGGCCGAGCTCGAGGCCCGCCCCGGCTGGGAGCTGGCCGTGCGCCCCCAGGGGAACATCGTCTGCTTCCGGGCCCCGTGCGGCCCGGGGGATCCCGACGCCCATCAGGCCGCCCTCCGGGAAGCCATCGTCCAGGAAGGCTCCTTCCACCTGGTGAAGACCCGGCTGCGCGGCCGGACCTGGCTGCGGACGACGCTCATCAATCCTCTGACTACAAGGGAGGACCTCCTGGCCCTGATGGAGCGCCTTGTCTCCTGAGGAAGCTGATGACCGAAGCCACCACCACGTGGTCGTGAGCTAGGATGGCGCGAGCATGTCCCTTTGAGGTCAGGTGTCCAGGTCCCGGATCGTGTCCTGGATGGCCCGGCGGGCGGAGCAGACGACTTCAGGACCCGCCTCTGGCCGCGCGAGGAAGTCCACGAAGGCCGTCAGGTCCAGGAGTCTGGCCATGGCCCTCCATCCGGAGGGCAGGTGCCCGCCCCCCTCGGTGAACCCCTGGACAAGGCCGGGCTCGAAACCCGGATGGCCCCCCGCCGGAGGGCGCAGGAGGTGGCCCAGGTCCTCCAGGGGCGAGCCGCTGTGGGCGAACTCCCAGTCCAGGACCCCGCTCACGCGCCAACCTGCCTCCGTGCGTTGGACCAGGAGGTTGCCGGTATCGAAATCGGCATGGACCAGGCAGGGCGTCTCGACCACCAGCGCCTCGAGCCGAGGGGCTTCCCGCTCCACCAGGGCCCGGTAGTCCGCGGCCAGGGCCGGTCCCAGGCGCTGGAACACCAGGTCGGTTTCCAGCCAGCCCAGGACCTCCAGGAAGCCGTCCCGGCCCCTGGGCAGGGGCTGGGCGACCTGCAGGGCCGCATCCAGCAGGCCGGGCTCCGGGAAGGTGACGCGCCCCAGGGCCGCCAGGGAGGCCCCCACGGCTCGGCCCAGCGCCTCGCCGCTCCCGGGGTCGGCCCGCAGGGTGGCGCCGAGCGTCTCTCCCTCCAGCCAGGTGGTGACGGCGTAGGGATGCCCTGTGGCCGGATTGGAGGCTTCCAGGGCCAGGAACCGGGGCACGGGCAGCAGGCCATCCAGCCTCAGGGCGAGGGCGGCTTCCAGGCGGGCTGCCCGTGGCTCCCGAACATAGATCTTCAAGAATAGGGGGTCCTTGCGCCCTTCCACCTCGACGCGGTAGGTGAGGTTGGCCAGCCCGCCCCCGGCCCGGCGAAAACCCCGGAGCCGGGCTCCCGGTAGCGCCGGTTGCAGCATCGCTTCGAGGGTCGCGGGTTCGAGCACGACCTGGGGTGCCATGAACTGCCAACCCTCTTTCATTCCCCGATCCCCCTCCGCCCGGCAAGGGCTCGCCACCGGTTCATTCTGGGGGCCGGCCTTACCCACGTCCAGCGAGCTTGGGCGGGCTACTTGAATTCGGCGAATACAATCGCCATAATAAAGCAAATTTGGCTATTGTATTAGCCAATTTCGAGGTATCTGCCATGTTCCTGGAACGTGAACTCAATGGCTCCGTCCTCCAACGTCTGGTGGAAGGCGGCAAGATCATTCTCCTTTTCGGCGCCCGGCGAGTGGGCAAGACAACCTTGGCGCGCCATCTTCTTCAGGCGCTCCCTTACAAGGCACTCGAACTGACGGGGGACGATGGAGTCGTATCGGCGTTGCTGGGCAGCCGGGACGCAGTGAGGTTGGACGCCCTCGTGTCCGGCTATGAGGTGCTATTCCTCGATGAAGCCCAGCGCATCCCGGATGTGGGTCTGGCCCTGAAACTCATCCATGACCGTCATCCGGACTTGCGCATGCTCGTGACGGGTTCGTCGACCTTGGATCTGGCTTCGAGGACCCGGGAAGCCCTCACGGGCCGAACATGGTCTTTCCAGCTCAATCCTTTCTCCTACCATGAGTGCCTTGGCATGAGGAACCTCTTCGAGCAGGATCGGCAACTGGATCGGGACCTCGTTTACGGCCTTTATCCAGAAGTTCAATCCTTCGAAAATGATGCGGATCGGGCCGCCTACCTGAGGGAACTCCAATCCGCCTATTTGTTCAAGGATCTGCTGGAGATGGGCGGCCTTCGCCATCCGCGCAAACTGGTTGACCTGGTGCGCATGTTGGCCTACCAGATAGGCTCGGAAGTCTCCTTGAACGAGCTGGGTACGGCCCTGGGCTTGTCCAAGGACACGGTGGCCAACTATGTGGACCTGCTGGAAAGGGCTTTTATCGTATTCAGGCTCCAGGGTTTCAGCCGAAACCTGCGGAACGAAATCCATCGGAACGACAAGGTGTATTTCAATGACTTGGGGGTGCGAAACGTAGCCATTGCGGACTTCCGCCCATTCAGCCTTCGCCAGGACCAGGGCGCACTCTGGGAGAACTTCCTGATCGTCGAGCGTCGAAAGCGGATGTCCCCTGGCGTGGAAGGCCGCTTCTGGCGCCTGCATTCGGGAGCCGAGGTGGACTATGTGGAGTTGGCAGGCGTGACGATCGCGGCATATGAATTCAAGCTGTCACCGACCGCTCGGGCCAAGGTTCCTGCCACGTGGCGCCAGGCCTACCCGGACGCCTCCTGGCAGAAGATCGACCGGAGCAACTACCTCCCGTTCATCACCGGGTAGCTGGCAAGACCTGCTTCAGGGTCGGCTTGTGGACGTTCAACCCTGGGGATGCAGGAACCGGTCCACCGCGCCCAGCCAGAAGGACGGCTGGTCCACGAAGGTCATGTGTCCGCTCCGCGGCACCACCACCAGCTGGGAGCCCGGGATCAGGGCGTGCATCTCCTCTGAGAGGGAGGGCGCGCACTCGTCGTGGTCGCCCACCGTGATGAGGGTGGGCACCTTCAGGGCCGGCAGGCGCGGGGTGAAATCCACCGAGGCCAGGTTGCCGTCGATGACGTACTCGCCGTGGGAGCCCCACATCTCGCGGTAGAGGTCCCAGGACATGGCCCCGGAGGCCAGGGGGTCGTAGTTCGCGTCGGGGCGCTGCCCGTAGAGGTAGGGGAAGTAGCCCTCGCCCCAGGCGGCGGTCATGTAGTCGGCGGGGTAGCGGCCCTGCTCCCAGGGTCTGCCCTTCCCGAAGAGGCCGGCCTGCTCCAGGGCGTCCAGGCGGTGCCTCAGTTCGGGGGTCATGGCCTCCTTCCTCTTCCGGAAGACCGCGTTCATTTTCGGGGTGCTGTGGAAGGTGCTGCACAGCACCAGGCGCGTGAGCCGGTCCGGGTGGGCCAGGGCGTAGGCCTGGGCCAGGACGCCGCCGAAGCTGTGGCCCAGCAGGGCCATCTTCTCGATGCCCAGGCCGGCGCGCACGGCCTCCAGGTCCTCGACCATGGCGTCCAGGGTGTAGCCTTTCGGGTCATCCAGCTTCTGGGAGCGGCCCGAGCCCCGCTCGTCGATGAAGATGAGCCGGCTGGTGCGCATGAGCGGGAGCAGGTAGGGAAGGAGGTAGTCGTGGGAGGCCCCGGGGCCTCCGTGGACGACGAGGAGGGGATCCCCCTGGCCCATGGCCTTGAAGTAGATGAGCACGCCGTGGGCATCCACGAAGCCCTCGGCCTGGCCGAACACGGCCGGGGCGGGTGTGGAGGCGGGGGTTCTGGGCGGGGCGGCGTGCAGAGGCAGCAGCGCTGCCAGGGCCGCGCCGAGCAGATGGCGCTTCATGGAGGTCCTCCGACTTGATGATGCCTAGAACTCGGGGCCGATCTTCGTTCCGTCGCTGAGCACGGTGTTCTTGGGGATCACCACGATGCCGTCCTGGACCACGTAGTGCCCTGCGTCCAGCTCGGTGCCGCGGGGGAAGGGCTTGATGACCACGTTGGCGCCGATGGACACGTTCTTGTCGATGATCGCCCCCTCGATGTGGCAGTTGGGGCCGATGCCCAGGGGCACCGTCTGGCTCTTGCGCTGGTAGTAGTCCGCGCCCATCAGGATGCTGTCCTTGATGTAGGCGCCCCGCCCGATCTGGCTGCGCAGGCCGATGATGGAATGGGTGATCTCGGCCTGCTCGATCATGCAGCCTTCCGTGAGCAGCACGTTGGTGAGCCTGGAGTCGTTGCAGGTGGACCCGGGCAGGAAGCGGGAGTTGGTGTAGATGGGGTGGTGGGCGTCGTAGAGGTTGAAGGGGGCGTTGGGGCAGGTGAGCTCGAGGTTCACGTCGTAGAAGGAGCGGATGGTGCCGATGTCCTGCCAGTAGCCGTCGAAGTCGAAGCCGAACACGTTCATCTTCTCGATGCTGTGCGGGATCACGTGGTGCCCGAAGTCGTCCCAGTCGGGGTGGCTGGTGAGCAGGTCCACCAGCACCTCGGTCTTGAAGAGGTAGATGCCCATGGAGCCCAGGAACGGGCGCTCCGGGTCGTCCCGGCTGACCATGTCGGCCTGGGCCTCGGGGGTCTTGGGCTTTTCCACGAAGGAGAGAATGTTGCCGTCTGCGGCGCGCTTGAGGAGGCCGAAGCGGTCCGCCTCGTCCTTGGCCACGGGCTGGACGGCCACGGTGATGTCGGCGCCCTTGGCGATGTGGTAGGCCACCATGGGCGCGTAGTCCATGCGGTAGAGGTGGTCCCCGGCCAGGATGAGCACGTGGTCGGTGCCCACCACCTGGATCTGGTAGAGCTGCTTGCGGATGGCGTCGGCCGTGCCCTGGTACCAGCCCTCGCTGGTGGGCGTCTGCTCCGCGGCCAGCACCTGGACCCAGCCGGTGTGGAAGACGTCGAACTTGTAGCTCTCGGCGATGTGCCGGTGCAGGGAGACGGAGTTGAACTGCGTCAGCACATGCATCCGGAAGATCCCGGAATTGATGCAGTTGCTCAGGGGGATATCGATGAGGCGATACTTCCCGGCGATGGGCACCGCGGGCTTGGAGCGCATCTTGGTCAGGGGGTAGAGGCGCGCGCCGCGCCCTCCTCCGAGAATCACCGCGAGGACATTATTGAGTTTGGGCATGGGCGCTCCTGTCTATGACCGGCAGCAAGGGAAAAGAAAGTCGATATATTAAAGTAAGCCCAAACGGGTGCCCCTAGGTGACGGAAATGGGCATTTTTTTTTGGGTTGCCAAGCCGCCGCAGCGGGTTGCAACCCGGGCGCTCACCTGGAGCGCAAGGCCGACCACGCAGACTTGAGCCAACCCAGGAAACCGCCCGGGGCGGGGGCCTGGACTTCCGTCCGGGAAGGCAGGGGCGCCTGGGGCGTAGCGGGTGCCGGCGGACGGGCCGGTGCCGGTGCTGGCATGGGCGCGGGCATGGGCGTGGGTTCGGGCACGGGCGGTGGCGGCTGGGGTGCGGGGGCCTCGGCCTGGACCTTCCTGGGCGGGAAGGCCGGATGGGTGTCGCCGGCCTGGATCCTGGCCATCTCCTCGAGGTTCATGCGCATCGTGCCCAGGGGGTTGGTCTCGCCCTGGGGGGGGTCGATGAAGGTGAGCTGCAGCTGGCCGAGGGTGATGCGGTCCCCGTGGTGGACGGGGCTGGCGGGGACCTTGGCGCCGTTGATCAGGACGCCGTTGCTGCTGCCCAGGTCCTCGATCTGGAAGCCCGAGGGGGTCCTGCGCAGAAGGGCGTGGTGTCTGGAAATGCTCGGATCGGCGAGGCGCAGGGTGTTGTCCAGCTCCCGGCCGATGTTGACTTCCTGATCCACCAGTTCGAATTCCCGGGCTCCATTACTCTCCTGAATGAGCAGTTTTGCCATTGTTTCCCCTTTTTTTCATGGAACTCAAGAGCAGTCTAGTGGTGTCTATGGGGTTATGCAAACACACAGCCCCCTTTTATCCTGGGGATTTTGCGGAGGCCGGGGTTCGACCTTGACCTGGGCACCTTGAATCAGCCAATCTGGCATCCATTCTCCCGCGCGGAGGCGGCATGGTCCTTTTCAACGCAGCCACCAAAGAGCTGACGGCAAAGATCGTCTATTACGGTCCCGGCCTTTGTGGCAAGACCACCAACCTTCAGCACGTGTACGACGACCTGCCCCAGGACGGCAGGGGCAAGATGCTTTCCCTCAATACCCAGACGGACCGGACCCTTTTCTTCGATTTCCTGCCCATCGAACTGGGCACGATCCGGGGCATGAAGACCCGCATCCAGCTCTACACCGTGCCGGGCCAGGTCTTCTACGACGCCACCCGCAAGCTCGTCCTGCGCGGGGCCGACGCGGTGGTGTTCGTGGCCGATTCCCAGGCCCAGGCCCTGGAAGGCAACAAGGAGAGCTTCCAGAACCTCATCGAGAACCTGAAGGACCAGGGCTCGGACCTGGAGAAGCTCCCCCACGTCATCCAGTTCAACAAGCGCGACACCCCCAACGCCCTGCCCCTGGACGTCCTGGATCGCGAGATCAACCGGTTCGGCGCACCCACCTTCGAGGCCTGCGCCACGCTGGGCCAGGGCGTGCGCGAAACGCTCACGGGAGTGGCGAACCTCGTCCTCCAGCACCTTACGGAAAAGTACGGTGGCGGCGTCTCCGAGGCCCCGCCCCCATCGATCTTCGCCGCGCCCCCCGCTCCCCGGGTGGAGCCGGTGAAGGAGGAACTGCCCCTGGAGGTGGAGGAGCTGGACGCCGCCGAGCTGCTCGAGGAGCTGGAGGAGCTCCCCTTGACCGAAGGCGGGGGGATGGCTTCCCGGGAAAGCGCCGGCCCCACCGGCAACAGCGTGGTGGAGGTTCCCGTGGTCCTGGACCGGAGCCTGTTCAGCACGGGCGGACCGGTGGAAATCCGGTTAAAGCTGTATTTGAAGTAGCGCTTAATCTAAAGCTTTGGGCTATTGGGCTTCATCGGGCAAACTATAAGGTTCAGGCCCGAGGTCCGGATGTCCAAACCCGTCGTCACCCGTTTCGCCCCCAGCCCCACCGGCATGCTCCACATCGGCGGGGTCCGCACTGCGCTGTTCTGCTGGCTATACGCCCGACGGCATCATGGCACCTTCATCCTCAGGGTGGAGGACACGGATCTCACCCGGTCCACCGATGACAACATCCGCATCATCGAAGAGGGCATGGCCTGGGCCGGCCTGGACTGGGACGAGGGCCCCGTGCCCGGCGATCCCAATGCCTTCCGGGGCCCCCACGGCCCCTACCGCCAGATGCTGCGCATGGACCTCTACCGGGCCAAGATCGCCGAACTCCTGGACCAGGGCTTGGCCTACCGCTGCCGGTGCAGCAAGGAGGACCTGGACGCGCGCCGCAAGGCCGCCGAGGCCGAAGGCAGGGCGTTCCTGTACGAGGGCCTCTGCCGGGACAAGCACTGGGACGCCTCCGAACCCGCCGCCATCCGCCTGGTGATGCCCACGGACGGCGACCTCGTCCTGGAGGATCTGGTCAAGGGCACGGTCACGGTGCCCGCCGCGAGCCTCGACGACTGGATCATCGCCCGCCAGGACGGGACGCCCACCTACAACTTCTGCGTGGTGGTGGACGACGTGGACATGGGTGTAACCCATGTGGTGCGGGGGGATGACCATGTGGCCAACACCCCCAAGCAGATCGTCCTGTACCGCGCCCTGGGCTACGAGCTGCCGGCCTTCGCCCACCTGCCCATGATCCTGGGCAAGGACAAGCAGAAGCTCTCTAAGCGCCACGGCGCCGCCAGCATCACGGAATTCCGCGACCTGGGCTACCTGCCCGTGGCGGTGCGCCTGTGCCTGGCCAAGCTGGGCTGGACGCCCAAGGTGGACGGCAAGGCCGCCGAAAGCGTCGAGGAGGAGCTGCTCACGGACCAGCAGCTCATCGAGAATTTCGACCTGGGGGAAATCCAGAAGGCCGCGGCCGTGTTCGACCTGGACAAGCTGACCTGGATCAACCAGAAGTTCATCCAGCGTCTGGACTGGACGGACCTCGAGCCCCACCTGCGCTGGCAGTGGCGCCTGCGCGGCCTCGAGGAGGCCTGGACCTCCCGTACCGACGCCTGGAAGGCCCTGGCCATCGGCTGCAACAAGAACCGGACCACGCTCAAGGACATCGCCGACACCCTGGCCTTCCTGTTCCAGCGTCCCGCCTCCTTCGAGCCGGCCCCCGTGGCCAAGTTCATGACCGAGGCCGTCAAGCCGGCCCTGCGGGAGGTCATGGAGCTCAACGACTACGAACACGATGCCCTCAAGGCCGGCCTGGAAGCCATCCTCGAGCGGCACGGCTTCAAGCTCAAGGATCTTGCCCAGGCCCTGCGCGTGGCCTTCACCGGCGGGGTGGTGAGCCCCCCCATTTTCGACACCATGGCCCTCCTGGGCCGGGACGAAGTCTGCGCCCGGCTCCTACCCTGGATATGAGATGACCCAAGAGACCCCCGCCCCCGAGACCCGCAGCCTCCACTTCATCGAGGAGATCGTCGAGGAGGATCTGTCCGCGGGCAAGCACGCCGGACGCATCTGCACCCGCTTCCCACCGGAACCCAACGGCTACCTCCACATCGGCCACGCCAAGTCCATCTGCATCAACTTCGGCCTGGCCAGGAAGTACGGGGGGACCACGAACCTGCGCTTCGATGACACCAACCCCGCCAAGGAGGACGTGGAGTACGTCGACTCCATCCGGGACGACGTGCGCTGGCTGGGCTTCGATTGGGCCGGGGAGCACTATGCCTCGGACTACTTCCAGTTCCTCTACGACTACGCAGAGTACCTCATCGAGCGTGGCCTGGCCTACGTCTGCGACCTCTCCGAGGACGAGATCAAGGACTACCGCGGCAACTTCTTCAAGGCCGGGCGCAACAGCCCGTACCGCGAGCGTCCCGTGGCCGAGAACCTGGATCTCTTCCGCCGCATGCGGGCCGGGGAGTTCCCCGACGGCGCCAAGGTCCTGCGGGCGATGATCGACAACCAGAGCCCGAACATGAACATGCGGGATCCCCTGATGTACCGCATCAAGCGCGCCCACCACCACCGCACCGGCGACGCCTGGCCCATCTACCCCATGTACGACTATGCCCACGGCATCTCCGACGCCATCGAGCACATCACCCACTCCATCTGCACCCTGGAATTCGAGGATCACCGGCCCCTCTACGACTGGTTCCTGGCCCAGGATGTGGACAACCGCTTCTTCCAGCGCCCCCACCCCCGCCAGATCGAGTTCGCCCGCCTCAACCTCACCTACACCGTCATGAGCAAGCGCCGCCTGCTCGAACTGGTCAAGGAAGGCTTTGTTCGCGGCTGGGACGATCCCCGCATGCCCACCATCACCGGCCTGCGCCGCCGCGGCTTCACCGCCGCCAGCATCCGGGCCTTCGCCGAGAAGGTGGGCGTGGCCAAGCGCGACATGGTGGCCGACGTGGGCCTCCTGGAGCACTGCGTCCGCGAGGACCTGGCCGGCAGCGCCCCCCGGGCCATGGCCGTCCTGCGCCCCCTCAAGCTGGTCATCGAGAACATGGCCGAAGGGGAGGTCCACTGGCTGGACGTCCCCAACCACCCCGAGGATGCCTCGCTGGGCCGCCGCCAGGTGCCCTTCTCCCGCGAAATCTACGTGGAGCGCGAGGACTTCCAGCTGGAGGCCCCGAAGAAGTGGTTCCGCCTGGCCCCTGGCGCCGAGGTGCGCCTGAAGAACGCCTGCCTCGTGCGCTGCACCTCCGTCGTGCAGGACGCCGCGGGGGAGGTGGTGGAGCTGCGCTGCACCTGGGATCCCGCCTCCCTGGGCGGTGACGCCCCCGACGGCCGCAAGGTCAAGGGCACCCTCCACTGGGTGGCCGCCTCCCATGCGCTGCCCTGCGAAGTGCGCCTCTACGACCGCCTGTTCACCGCCAAGGACCCCATGGACGTCCCCGAAGGGGGCGACTGGCGCGAGTTCATCAACCCCGCCAGCATGGAGATCCTGGAAGGCGCCCTCCTCGAACCCAGCCTCGCCACCGCCGAACCCGGCGCGGGCTTCCAGTTCGAGCGCCAGGGCTACTTCGTCACCGACCTGGACAGCCGCCCCGGCGCCCTGGTCTTCAACCGCACCGTGAGCCTCAAGGATTCCTGGGCGAAGACCGTCTGACCTCCGGGAGCGGGAAGACCAGGAGGTTCCTCCTGGCCTTCCCATACAGCCAACGGCTGCTGCCCCGGTGGGTGGCCGGGTTGATCCAGATCGCACAATAGGGTTCCTTGTCCCGGACAGTCCGAAGGCTGTTGACCTTGAAGGACGGAGCGCCTTCCGGGAACTTCACCTCGCCCTGGTTGACATTCGAGATGATGCCGCCGCTGGAACCGGCCTCGTCGCCCGTGACCGCGCCGATCTTGGATTCATCGGCGAGTACGACCGCCTTGCCGTTGTAATTGAAGTCGGGAGAAACGGACAGGGCCTCGTCCAGGCTCGCGGTGATCTGGTAGGGGATGGGAACATCGTTCGGGGGCGTCTTGCAGATGTCCGACGACAGGCTGACGGCGATGAATGAGCCGTCCTTCTTTGCACATTCCTAAGGGGCATGGGGGGCCTCCATGGTTTCAGGTTCAGAATCGGGGAGGAACGTGACACCCCGGTGCTCGCCCCGCATGGCGAGTCGCAGTTCCACCTCCTCGGGGCCGTCTTCCTCGGCGAAGTCGTTCCGGTGAAGCAGGGTTACCCGCCCTTCATCGGGTTCCAGCAGGAGGGTGTCCAGCGGCAAGGGCAACTCCTCGTAGTCCCCCGACTCATAGCCTAGGAACAGGAAGGGGTAGAGTTCCGGCAGCTGGAAGCGGATCCGGCCGCTGCCGTCCTCGAGGCGCAGGACGCCGGGCGCTTCGGGTGGATAGAGGTTGGTGAGTTCAATGATCTCGTCGCCGGCGAGGTGGCGGCATTGGAGGTCGGGGTGGGCGCAGTTGTTGAAGGCGGGGGAATAGCCGATGGGGAACAGGTCCCGGCGCGGCACCCAGGTTTCGTCGATGTAGCCTGCGTAACGGAGGCGAGGCTCCCAGTTGCGGGTGTACGTTCCCAGCCCCTGCGCGCGGAGAGCAGGCTCGCTCTCGTCCCGGTCCCTGCCCAGCGAGGCTCGCCAGGCCGCCCAGGCTGAGAAGGGATGGTCCGGGTCCTCGATCTGTGGGGCGGGAAGGCGTTTGATGCGCGCGGCCTTGAGGAACCAGGCCGGAGCGTAGCCGCGTCCGACCGTGTTCTCGTCCCACCAGGCCTCGGCAAGGACTCCGTCCTTTTGAACGTCCTCCCAGTCCTGGAGGGCCTTGGTCTTGTCGACACCCTCCTTGCAAGTTCGTTGAGCCACCCTCTTGGCCCAAGGCTCGGAAGCGTGGACCTTGATGTGGCCGCCGAAGGCATACTCATAGCGCATGGGCAGGGACGCTACCGCGGATGGCCGCGTCAGCTTCCAGGGGCTCAGGCGGCTCAAACCAAGGGTGGACATCCTGGCCATCCAGTGGACGGTCCGTGCAACTGGCGATCGCCGCTTGAGCCAGCGCTCTCCGGTCACTTGGAGACACTTGTCCAGAAGAACCTCCTCCTGGCCGGGCCGGGTCCACGCGTCCTTTGCCGCGGCAAGAACCCTCAAGCGGACCGGGAACCGGCGATGAGGCACCCCGTCCGGGGCGTAGGCCGTGCCCGCAAAGATGACGTCACACTGGGGCTTGGCGGGCGCGTGCTCGCTCTCGATGCGAAGGCTGCCCTCCAGTCCTTCGCCGTGATGGGCGTCCTTGAGGCGGACGGGCTGCTGGTCCTGGCTGAGCCGAAGGTAATGAGTGCAACCTCGGGCGGACGGCCCTTCGATAGCGACCAGGTCGAGGGTGATCTTCACCACGACTACGGCCAGAATCCTACCCTCCAGGCTTGTGGTATCGAAAGGGAAGCAGTACAAAGGCGTAAAGTTCGAAAAGGCCAAGCCACTCTCCATTATGCAATTTTTACTATTAGATTATTCCCAAGTAGCATAAGATAAATGACCAAATTTACATCGCTTTTTACCCAAATATATTTCACAAAGATCACCACTCCTGGGGTTTCTGGTAATTCGGTAGGGCTTGAAGATTTCCTTCATCATGGGGATTGAGAATCTCCTGGCTTCATATGCGCAGTTTCCGAATTCGCTATCATCGCCCTGTGATAAATTTGGTTCAAAGGCCACACCACCGTCAGAGTAAGGCGACCAAGCAAAAATGAATCTATTGTTCAATGGAAAATAAATGTCTGGAGTAGAGGGACAGCAGGGACAGCCACCTGGAGACTTGACATGGGTTTTGACTAAAAATATTTTCCTATCACTGCCTGTTACACCAATTATTAAGGTATGCGATTTGAATTTTCGACCAGTTATGAAATGAACTTCGGTAGAGGCATCGAATGATTTTTTCACAATATAGTTATTGATACCTCCTGTGAGTTCTTTTAAGGTCACGAGGCGGGTCGTATTGATTTTATAGAGGTCCAACAAGGATGAGCTTATGCAATTTTTCGGTATTATGGTTTCAGGTGATATTCTGGCCTCATTTGCCGTTGCCATGTTGAATAAGCAGGCTGTAGTAATAAAAATAGTGTATATTCTCATGTTATACCACCTTTCGTTTCTTTGCTTTTTCATCGGCGAGTTTGTCGGCAATGCGTTTCTTTTTTGCAATTAATTCAGCTTTCTTTCTGTCAAATTCCCTCCTCATGGCCTGTGCATTTTCAATTGTTTCATCAGGAATTATTCCGAAAGTATTTGCAGTTGTATTGAGTGTGATTTTTAATTTGTTTATTTTGGTCCCAGCTCTCATTTCTTCGATTAGTTTTTTCCCGTTTTGATCCGGCCTTGGTTGCCAACAACCCATGCTGTATGGTGAAGCTTGGATTTCAGTTGAAGATAATTTGCACCATGGGTTTTTCCAGACATGACGTTTACTGTTGGGGTTGGGTGGATGTATGTTGATTCCATCATGCCGATATTTTCCACAATAATTGCCGTTGACATTCATTGTCGCCGTGCGCAGAACGCCGTTTGTGGGCCGACCTGGTTCCTCGGGAGGGATTCTGACCTGGACGCATTCGAACCCACCACGAAATTGGTGCTCTACATTTTCCCAGGTATAGGTTCCATTCAAGGTCCTGGCCCCATTCCCTGGATGGTCAGGAATGGTCCTGATGTCGCCTTCGACCAAAATTGCCTCTGAATGTGCAATTTGTTTTATTGTTCGGGCTTTCATATTCAATTCAATTTCATCAATAATTTTGTGTAATTTGTAATTTGCATTATAATCGTCCTTCGCATCTCTATCTATTATTTCGAGCCATAACGTTATGCATTTGCTTTTTATAATAAACGGGAATTCCTGACCTTCGTAAACTGGAACAGGCATTCCGCCGTTCGCAAAGAAAAGGCCACTTTCGGCATTGTCTTGTTTCTCGTCCCTCATGGTGGAAATGCCTTCCGTTCTCGATTTCGTTCTTCAGCGCTTCGGGTTGGCCTCGATGTCCTTCCCCGAGAGGTGCATGGGGCCCTCCGCGAGGATGTTGATCTGCTTGCCGGTGAGGGTGATGGTGCCGTCGGAGGTCATGACGAGGCGGCTGTCGCCGACGATGAGTTCGTACTGGTCCTTGACCTCGACCTTGTAGGTGGCGCCGACGCGGGTGTGCTTGTCGGTGCCGACCTGCTGGTAGTCGGTGAGGGCGACGGCCTCCTGCTTGGTGGCGCCGACCATGACGCCGTAGGCGGCGCCTACGGTGAGGAAGCGGGCTCCGCCCACCTCCTCGGTGCTGGAGAGCAGGACCTTCTCGTCCTTGGTGCCGCCCACGTCGATGGACTGGTGGCGATTGATGGCGAGGGTCTCGTCGTTGCCGACGGTCTCCCGGCGGTCGTGCCCGATCGCGGTGGTCTCGTCGTTGCCGACGGTCTTGCGGCGGTCCTGTCCGACGGTGTGGCTCTCGTCGTGCTCCACCTCGATGCGCTGGTCGCGCTCGGCGTGGAGCCAGACCTCCTCCTGGCCCAGGCGGTCCTCGAAGCGCAGGGCGTTGGCGTTCTCGCGGGTGCCTTCCTTCGTGGAGCGGGTGAGGATGCCGGTCTGGGTGCGGTTGGCCGGCAGTGGCCAGGGCGGCATGCGCACGAGGTTCCACATGTGGCCGGTGATGATGGGGTGGTCGGGGTTGCCGTCCAGGAACTCCACCACCACTTCGGAATTGACCCGCGGCACGGCCATGATGCCGAAGTTGCTGCCGGCCCAGGGGGAGCTCACCCGCACCCAGCAGGAGCTCTCCTCGTTGAAGGCGCCCAGGCGGTCCCAGTGGAACTGGACCCTCACGCGGCCGAACTCGTCGCAGAAGATCTCCTCGCCCGGAGGGCCCACGACCCGGGCGGTCTGGGGGCCCTGGATGCGGGGGACCTGGGTGGTGCGGGGCGGGCGGTAGGGCACCAGGGCGGGGATGGCCGTGAACCGGTTGCGGTAGTCGGCCTCTCCGGCCTGGTTGAGGTAGTTGTTGTTGGCCGTGTGGAGGACGGAGGTGACGAAGTAGCGGCGGTCATGGACGATGGGGCCCTCGCGGAAGTGGCCCAGGAGCTCGAAGGCGCGGCCGCAGGTGAGGAAGCGGCAGTTGGAGGCACCCTCGAAGGTCTCGAAGCCCAGGTCGCTCTCTTCACGGCGGCCCTGGGCGAAGTCCTTGCCGCCCTGGAGGTCGGCGTAGGCATAGGCCCCGGCATAGCGGTAGTCCTCCATGGGGGGCAGGCCTTGCGCGTGCTGCGAGTTCTGCTCGGCCAGCCTGGGCTGGAGGGGGCTCTTGAAGTCGAAGGTCTTGGCGGCCACGGCGGTGGCCACGACCCGGGTGCTGGCCTTCCAGGCGTCGATGGTGTCCTCGGTGGCCGCTCCCGGAATGGCGTTGTAGGCGATGCGGTGGGCCAGGGGCATGTTCTCGGCGGCGATGGAGGTGTCGCAGAGGACGAGGGTGTGGCCGTGCTCGTCGAAGCGGTAGAAGTAGTGGATGCCGTGGGCTTCCATCAGGCGGGAGACGAACTGGAAGTCGGACTCCTGGTACTGGGCGCACAGGGTGATGGGGTTGTGGTCCTGCCGCTTCAGACGGAACTCGGTGCGGGCCAGGTGGCCGTAGGCGCCGAACACGTCCTTCAGGATGGTGGGCAGGCTCTTGTTCTGGAAGAGCTTGCAGTTGAAGCGGTGGGTCAGGAAGTCGGTCCAGGGCCGGAGGGTGGCCTCGTACCGGGACAGGCCGCCGTCGGTGCCGGCATGGCTGAAGTCCGACACATGGCCGTGGAAATGGCGCAGGCCTCCGTCCGCGGTGCGCAGGGAGACGCGCAGGCCCTTGCCCATGAAGGCCCTCAGGTCGAGGTTGCCGTCCTCGGCCAGCAGGCCCAGGGTGAAGGCGAAGGGTTCGGACACGGCCTCCCGGCCTTGCAGCCGGTCCAGGAGGAGGCCTGCCTCGGGGAACGGTGTATGGAGCGTGAGGAGGCGGTTCTCCTGGGAGCGGAGGAAGCCTTGAAGGATGGATGATGCATTCATGGGAGAACTCCGTGTCGACAGCGGTACCGCTCTCCCCTGGGGGTAGGTTCGGGCCGCGTGTTCAGGCCGCCTGGGTGCGCCTTGGCATCACAATGCGCACAGGCCTGTCCGGGTTCCGCACGCCCGCAGGTTTCTGCGCCGGGCCGGCAATAGGGCGGCCAAGACGCAAGCCTGGCGAGCGATGGGAATGAGTCTCAACAGCGGTTTTATAGCTGGCGTGCGCGAGGCGGAAGTTACTCGCGCCCAAGGCAAAGGCAGGGGGTTTAATCGTGGCCGGAAGCCGGTATGCTAGTGGGCACACCGTTTGTTCTTATGTGACCCCCCTGGTAATTTGGAAGCGTGAGGCTTCCCTTTGGAAGCCTGCCGGAAAGCTGCCTGATGGAACCCATCGCCCGAACCCTGCACCTCCTGCCCCAGACCTTCTGGATGATCGCCAAGGTGATCATCGCCTTCTTTGGTCCCCTGACCCTGGCCGCCATCCTGACCTGGGCGGAACGCAGGGGCAGCGCCATGATCCAGGACCGCATCGGCCCCAACCGGGCCGGCGGGACCGGCAAGCTGCGCCTCCTGGGCCTCCCCCAGCTGGCGGCGGACGGCATCAAGTTCTTCCTCAAGGAGGACCTGGTCACCACCGACGCCAACGTCGCGCTGTTCTGGCTGGCGCCCTTCCTGGCCTTCGTGCCGGCCATGCTGGGCTTCGCGGTGATCCCCTTCGGGCGGAGCTTCACGGACGGCGGCGCCACCTACCACCTCAGCCTCCTGGATCCGGGCAACGGCATGGGCATGCTCTATCCCCTGGCCATCGGCGCCATGGCGGTGTACGGCATCCTCATCGCGGCCTGGAGCAGCAACAACAAGTGGTCCATCCTCGGCGGCATGCGCTCCTCGGCCCAGATGGTGAGCTACGAGATGGCCATGAGCCTGACGGTGGTGGCCATCTTCCTTCGCACGGGCGGCTACGATCCCCAGGAGATCATCGCGGCCCAGGCGGGCCTCTGGAATGTCGTCCCCCAGTGCGTGGGGTTCCTGGTCTTCTACGTGTGCATGTTCGCCGAGACCAACCGCCTCCCCTTCGACTTCGCCGAGGGCGAGAGCGAGATCGTGGCGGGCTTCCACACGGAATACGGCTCCATGAAGTTTGCGCTCCTGCAGCTGGCGGAGTACGTGCACATCGTCGTGGCCTCGGCCCTCATCGTGACGCTGTTCTTCGGCGGCTGGCGGGTGCCCTTCGTGGCCAACCCCCCCGTGCTGCTGTCCATCCTCTCCTTCGTGGTCAAGCTGGTGTTCTTCTGCCTCACCTTCATCTGGGTCCGCTGGACCCTGCCCCGCTTCCGCTTCGATCAGCTGATGTTCCTGGGCTGGAAGGTGATGCTCCCTCTGAGCCTGGGCAACCTGATGGTCCAGGCCTTCCTCATGCACCGGCGGGGTTGAGAACATGGCCGTCATCGTCAAGAACGTCGAACTCACCTGGGTGGACCGCACGTACGTGGTGCCCGTGCTCAAGGGCATGGTCATCACCCTGCGCCACTTCTTCAAGCAGCTCTTCACGAAGTCACGGAACCGCTTCACGGTCCAGTACCCCGAGTGGAAGCGCACGCCGGCCCCCGGCTACCGGGGCCTCCACGAGCTCAAGCGCTTCGAGGACAACTCCATCAAGTGCGTGGCCTGCTTCATGTGCGCCGAGGCCTGCCCGGCCCGGTGCATCACCATCCAGGCCGACGAGTTCGGCGACCTCAACCGCACCCAGGGCCTGCTGGAGAAGCGCCCGGCGGTCTTCAAGATCGACATGCTCCGGTGCATCTACTGCGGCATGTGCGAGGAGGCCTGCCCCAAGGACGCCATCTGGCTGCGCAACGACTACGAACAGGCCTCCTATGACAGGCTTTCCATGCAGTTCGGAAAGTGGGACCTCATGAACACCTATGCGGACCAGGACGGGAAGGCCAGGATCACCTCGGATCCCACGCCCTCCGTGCCCCGGACCCCCATCCAGTTGTAGGACCCGCCCATGTTCCTGATCTTTGCCCTCATCACCCTGCTCGGCGCGGTCTCCCTGGCCTTCCAGAAGAACCTCGTGGTGGCCGGGCTGTCCCTGGTGCTCTCCTTCCTGGGGGTGGCCGGGCTCTTCCTGCTCCTGGCCAATCCGGTCGCCGCGGCCCTGCAGGTCATCGTCTACTCCGGCGCCATCGTGGTGCTGGTGCTCTTCGTGATCATGCTGCTGAGCGCCCACGAGGAGGAGCCGGCCCGGGCCGGCCATCCGATCCAGCGCTGGGGGGGCGCGGCCCTGGCCCTGCTCCTGGCCGTGGGCGCGGTGAAGGTGGTGCTCTCTTCCGGCTTCCTGGCCACGGCCGTGCCCGTCCCCGTCAAGGGGCCCATGAACCTGGACCTGCTGGGGAACGCCCTGTTCAACCATCACCTCGCGGCCTTCGAGATCGTCGGCCTGCTGCTCCTGGCCTCCATGGTCGCGGCGGTGGCCCTCGTGAAGAAGGACCTGTGACGGAGCCGACCATGACAACCTTCTCCTCCCTCGCCCAAGGCAGCCTCCAGGGCTATGTCCTGGTGGCCCTCCTGCTCTTCGTCATCGGGCTGTTCATCGTCCTGAGCCGGCGCACCGTGCTCGTGCAGTTCATGGGGGTCGAGCTCATGCTGAACGCGGCCAACGTTGCCCTGCTCGCCTTCGCCAAGGCGCGGGGGGGGGACGTGGACGGCACCGTGTTCTACCTCTTCATCATCGCGGTGGCCGCCTGCGAGGCCGCCGTAGGCCTGGCGCTGGTGGTGGGCCTGTTCCGCCACCGCCAGACCACCGATTCCGACCGCGCCGACGCGCTGAAGCTGTGAGGGCGTGATGCAACGGACCGCCTGGCTCATCCCCGTCCTGCCCCTCCTGGGCGCCGCCTTCCACGGGCTCCTGGGGCGCAAGGTCCCCAAGGCCGCCGTCACGGCCGTGGCCGTCGGCACCGTGGCCGCCTCCTTCGTCCTGGCCCTGCTGGCCTTCTTCGCAGCCAAGGCCGCGCCGGGCCACCGCCTGGACTACGTGTATTTTGATTGGATGGCCGTCGGGGGGATGCATGTCCCCTTCGGGCTCGTCTTCGACCCGCTCAGCACCGTCATGGCCCTGGTCGTCTCGGGCATCGGCGCCCTCATCCACCTCTATTCCGTGGGCTACATGTGGGAGGAGGAGGGCTATGCCAGGTACTTCTGCTACCTGAACCTGTTCGTGTTCTTCATGCTCACCCTGGTGCTGGGCTCCAGCCTGCCCCTGCTGTTCGTGGGCTGGGAGGGCGTGGGCCTCTGCAGCTACCTGCTCATCGGCTACTACTTCGAGACGGACTACGCGCCGGCGGCCGGCATGAAGGCCTTCCTCTTCAACCGCGTGGGCGACCTGGGCATGACCATGGGCATGATGGCCCTGTTCGCGGCCTTCGGCACCCTGACCGTGGGCGAGATCCTGGTGAAGGCGGGCGGGCTCGCCCCCGAAACCTGCTTCGGCGTCCTCACCTTCGCCACCCTGATGATGTTCGTGGGGGCCACGGGCAAGAGCGCCCAGATCCCCCTCTACCTCTGGCTTCCGGACGCCATGGCGGGCCCCACGCCCGTCAGCGCCCTGATCCATGCCGCCACCATGGTGACCTCGGGCATCTACCTCATCTGCCGGCTGGCTCCGGTGTTCACGCTCACCCCCACGACCCTCACCGTCATCGCCTGGACCGGGGGCGTCACCGCCCTGTTCGCGGCCACCATCGGCCTCTTCCAGCGCGACATCAAGAAGGTGCTGGCGTACTCCACGGTCAGCCAGCTGGGCTACATGTTCCTTGGCCTGGGCGCCGCGGGTTTCGCCGCGGGCTTCTTCCACGTGTTCACCCATGCATGGTTCAAGGCCCTCCTCTTCCTCGGAGCCGGCAGCGTCATCCACGGCCTGCACCACCAGCAGGACCTCTTCAAGATGGGCGGCCTCAAGGCCAAGATGCCCGTCACCTTCTGGACCATGGTCATCGCCACGCTCTGCATCATGGGTTTCCCGGGCACGTCAGGATTTTTCAGCAAGGACGAGATCCTCTACCTGGCCTTCCTCAAGAGCCCGGCCCTCTATGTCGTCGGCCTCCTGGGCGCGGTCTGCACGGCCTTCTACATGTGGCGCCTGATGGCCCTGACCTTCTGGGGCGAGCCGCGGGACCACCACGCTTTTGATCACGCCCACGAGAGCCCCTGGACCATGACCCTGCCCCTGGCCCTCCTGGCCGTGGGTGCGCTTCTGGCGGGCCTCCTCGGCCTGCCGAAGATCTGGGGCGGCACCTTCGCCATCGAAGGCTGGCTCGAGCCCGCCCTGAACTTCGGCCAGGCCGAGGCGGGAGAGGTGGCCGAGCACGGTTCGGCCGCGCTCGCATGGGGGCTGATGGCCCTGAGCACCACCCTGGCTCTCGGCAGCGGCCTGGCCGGGTTCCTCATCTACAGCAAGGGCATCAAGGGCGAGGAGGCCTTCGCCGCCAGGCACCCGGCCCTCTACCGCGTGCTCTCCAACAAGTACTATGTCGATGAAGGCGTGGAGGCCTGGCTCCTGGCTCCCGTGCGCTGGCTGGCCAACCTCTCCTGGAAGTTCTTCGACGTCATCCTCATCGACGGCGTCGGGGTCAACCTGCCCGGGGCCATCACCCGCATCGCGGGGGACTTCACCGCCCGGACCCAGACGGGCCGTGTGCGCAACTACGCTCTGGGCATGGCCTTCGGGACCGTGCTCCTGCTCTGGTTCTTCTTGAAGTAGGACGCCCCGTGATCACGCCCTGGATGACAACCCACCTTCTGACCTTCCTCGTCTTTGCGCCCTTCGCCTGGGGGGCCCTGCTCCTGCTGTTCCCGGAGCGGCAGACGCCCCTGGTCAAGCTGCTGGCCCTGGCCGGCTCCCTGGGCATCTTCGCCGTGGCCGCCGGACAGCTGTTCCACCTGCATCCGGATGCCCTGGGCCAGATTGCCAGCGAGCGGTTCTTCTGGTTCTCCGCCGTGGGCATCCCGGTGGAGTACCACCTGTCGGTGGACGGCCTCAACCTCTGGCTGGTGCTCCTCACGGTCTTCCTGGTGCCGGTGACCCTCCTGGGCACCTGGAACAGCATCACCAACCGCCCCGGCACCGCCATGGCCCTGTTCCTCATGCTGGAATCCGGCATGCTGGGCGCCCTGGTGGCCCAGGACCTCCTGCTGTTCTACCTCTTCTGGGAGGCCATGCTCCTGCCGATGTACTTCCTCATCGGCGTGTGGGGCGGCAGCGAAAGGCGGTACGCCTCCACCAAGTTCATGCTCTTCACCCTGGCGGGGTCCCTGCTCTGGCTGGTGGCCCTCCTCTTCACCGCCGGCAAGGCCGGGAGCTTCTCCCCGGCCATCATGGCCCAGGCCGTGCCGGCCCTGCCCGTGCACACCCAGCACCTGCTCTTCATGGCCTTTGCCCTGGCCTTCGCCATCAAGGTGCCCCTGTTCCCCCTGCACACCTGGCTCCCCGACGCCCACACCGAGGCGCCCACGGCGGGTTCCGTGATCCTGGCCGGCGTGCTCCTGAAGCTGGGCTCCTACGGCTTCATCCGCTTCGCGATCCCCATCTTCCCGGATGCCGCGATCCACTTCTCCAAGGTCCTCGCGGCGCTGAGCGTGGTCGCCATCATCTACGGGGCCCTGGTGGCCATGATGCAGACCGACATCAAGAAGCTGGTGGCCTACTCCTCCGTGAGCCACATGGGGTTCGTGATGCTGGGCATCGCCTCCATGACGCTGCTCGGAACCCAGGGCGCCATGCTCCAGATGCTCAACCACGGCATCTCCACCGGCGCCCTCTTCCTCCTGGTGGGCATGGTCTACGACAGGGCCCACACCCGGAGCATCGCGGCCTTCGGCGGCGTGGCCACGAAGATGCCGGTGTTCACGGCCTTTTTCCTCATCGTCACCCTGAGCAGCATCGGCCTGCCCCTGACCAACGGCTTCGTGGGCGAGTTCCTCATCCTCAACGGAACCTACGTCTCGGGCTTCGGCTGGGGCCGCGCCGCGGCCTGCGTGGCCACGCTGGGCGTGCTCCTGAGCGCGGCCTACATGCTCTGGATGGTCAAGCGCGTCTTCTGGGGCCCGGCCAACCCCGACCCCGAAAGCGGCACCCAGCACCTCCACTCGGACCTCAGTCTGCGCGAGATCGTGGTGATGACGCCCCTGGTGATCCTCATCTTCTGGATGGGCATCCATCCCCAGACCTTCCTCGGCGCATCCGAACGGCCCGTGGACCGCGCCCTGGTGCTGGCCCAGGCGCCGGCCAGCCGGACTTACGCCGCAGCGGCCAAGTTACCTACGCCTGAACCCGAGGTGAAGCGATGAACCTCTCCGCGGGAGAACTCTCCGCCATCCTGCCGCTGCTCATTCCCGCCCTGGGCGCGTGCCTGCTGCCCATCGCGACCCTGGACAAGGACCAGGCCACGGTCAAGTGGATCCGCGCCGCCATGTTCTTCATCGCGCTGTTCAGCCTGGCCGGGGGTTTCTTCTTCGTCACCCGGCTGTGGGCCAGCGGGGCCCAGCCGGTCTACGGTGGCCTGCACATGGACCGCCTGGGCCAGTTCGCGGCCATCTTCGTCATGGTCGCCGCGGCCCTGGCCGTGCTCCAGCTCTGGGACCACCTGCACCAGGAAGGCTGGGTGAAGGGCGAAACCCTTTCCCTCCTCCTGTTCTCCGTGGTGGGCATGGTGCTCTTCGCCTCCTCCACCAACCTGATCCTCCTGTTCCTGGGCCTGGAGCTCCTCTCGCTGCCCCTCTACGCCCTCACGGCCACGGTCCGCATGCGGGCCCAGGCCCTGGAAGGCGGCATGAAGTACTTCATCACCGGCGCGGTGGCGGCCTCCTGCTTCCTCATGGGCTCCGTCCTCCTCTACGGCGTCACGGGCTCCCTGGACATCGCCGCCGTCGGGCAGGCGCTGGGGGCCCGGACCCCTGATCCCATCGCCCTGGTGGGCGGCGCCCTGCTGCTGGGGGGCTTCCTCTTCAAGATCAGCGCGGTCCCCTTCCACCAGTGGACGCCCGACGTGTACGAGGCCGCCCCGCACCCCATCTCCGGCTTCATGTCCGTGGCCACCAAGGGGGTCGCTGTCCTGGCCCTGATGCGGGTCATGGGCGCGGGCCTGCCGGCCCCCTCCTTGCGGATCCAGGGCGCCCTGGCCGCGGTGGCGATCCTCACCCTGCTCCTGGGCAACCTGGCCGCCCTGGCCCAGAACAACATCAAGCGCATGCTGGCCTATTCCTCCATCAGCCATGCCGGCTACATCCTGCTGGGCTTCGTGGCGGGCACCCGGGACGCCTACAGCGGCATCCTGTTCTACCTGGTGGCCTACCTCGTCATGAACATGGGAGCCTTCGGCCTGCTGACCTGCCTTGGACTGGTGGGCGACAAGACCACCTTCCAGGACGTGCGGGGCCAGGGCTGGAAACGGCCGGATCTGGCCATCGCCGCGACCCTGTGCCTCCTGAGCCTGGCGGGCATCCCCCCCATGGCCGGCTTCTACGGCAAATACATGATCTTCAAGGAACTCATCCTCCAGGGGCATGTGTCCATGGCGGTGGTCGGGGTGCTGGCGAGCCTGGTGTCGGTCTACTACTACCTGCGCCTGCCCGTAGCCCTCTTCCTGGAAAAGCCCACGGAGAAGGCGGAACGGGAAGCCTCCGAGCGCCCCCCGGTGCACGCGCCCTTCGCCGGGGCGGCCCTGCTCGTGTGCGGGTTCCTGATCGTGGTGATGGGTTTCTTCCCAGGCACGCTCTACAGGACCTTCGCCTCGAGGGTCATGGAGGATACCTTCCACCTCCTCCGGTGAACGGTTTTCCGAGCACAAATCCGGAATCGGCTTCAACCTTTTTGCCGTTGCCTGCCTCATATGGCAAGGTAGATGGAATATGAACCCACTGGATTTGAGGTCGGCATGAAACGAAACGCGTGGATCGGAGTCGGGGTGGCCGTGGTGCTGGCTGGCGGAGGGGCCGCCTATTTCCTGCACGGCTCCAAGGACGAGGTGAAGTGGAAGACGGCCAAGGTCGACAAGGGCCACATCACGGCCCGGATCAGCGCCACAGGCACCCTCAATGCCCTGATCCAGGTGCCCGTGGGCACCCAGGTCTCGGGCGTGGTGACCGGTCTTTTCGCCGACTTCAACAGCCTGGTCAAGAAGAACCAGGTCATCGGCAAGATCGACGAGACCCCCTGGATCACCCAGCTGCACAACGCCGAGGCCGTCCTGACCAATGCCAAGTCGGCCCTCGTGTTCGCCCAGGCCGACTACAAGCGCAACAAGCGGCTCTGGGAGGAGAAGCTCGTGGACGACGCGGACCTGGACGCCAAGAACCTGGCCCTCAGGACCGCCGAGGGCAACCTTGAGGAAGCCAAGGCCGGCCTGGAGACCGCCAGGACCAACCTGGGCTACTGCACCATCAAGGCCCCGGTGGACGGCGTGGTGGTGGCCCGGCTCGTGGACGTGGGCCAGACGGTGGCCGCCAGCTTCAGCACGCCGAGCGTCTTCTCCATCGCCCAGAACCTGTCCAAGATGAAGGTCCAGGCCGCCATCGACGAGGCCGACATCGGCCAGGTGAAGGTGGGCCAGAAGGCGTTCTTCACCGTGGACAGCTACCCGGACAAACAGTTCCGCGGGATCGTCAGCGAAGTGCAGCTGAACCCCGTCATCAACCAGAACGTCGTCACCTACAACGTGATCATGGAAGTGGACAACGAGGCCCGCTACGCCCTGGCGCAGGGGGCCCAGGGTGGGCGAGGCGGCAGGGAGGGCCGGGGAGGCCCCGGCGCGGCGGGCGTGGCGCCCGCCAGCTTCCATCCGGGCGGCGCCACCCCCGGGGAAGGCCGCCAGGGGGGCTGGAGGGGCGGGGAAGGTCATCCCGGCCAGAGCGCGGGGGCGAAGGCGCCCGAGGCCGGCAAGGCCGGCGCCATCGTGAAGAACCAGCCCGCGGACATCGAACTGACCACGGCCCGGTACATCCCCCCCGGCAGCCCCATCTACAAGGGGGAGCTGGCCCTCTTCCCCGGCATGACGGCCAACTGCACCATCGTCACCAAGGAAGTGGACCAGGCGGTGCGCGTGCCCAGTTCCGCGCTGCGCTTCAACCCGGCCCTGTTCATGAAGGACCTGGAGGTCAAGCCCGCCCAGGGCGCCGCCCGCGCCTCGGCCAGCGGTCCGGGCGGTGGCGGGGGTACCGGACGTGGCCTGGTGGCCAAGCGCGAGGACCGCGTGTGGATCCTCGTGAACGGCAAGCCCAAGCTGCTTCCCGTCCGGGCCGGGGCCACGGACGGCATGTTCACCGAGATCTCCGGGGAGGGCGTCGCCGAAGGCATGGTGGTCCTCACGGGCGTCGAGAACATGGGCAAGGTGAACATCAGCGCTGCCCCGCTGGGCGGACCCGGCGGGATGCGCCGCTGATGCGGCGCCTCTCCCCAAGGACGGAGGTCCGGGCATGAACCTGTTCGATTTCGTCAAGCTGGCGCTGTTCGCCATCACCCGGAACAAGACCCGGGCCTTCCTCACGATGCTGGGCATCATCATCGGCGTGGGCGCCGTCATCGCCATGATCGGCATCGGTGAAGGCTCCAAGAAGGCCTCCATCGACATCATCCAGAACATGGGCTCCAACATGCTGACGATCTTCAACGGCGGCGGGGCCTCCAACAGCCGCATGGGTCCGCTTGGCTTCGGCTCGGTGGCGGTCCTGCTGGAGGAGGACGCCACGATGATCGAGCGCGAGCTGAAGGGATCCTCCGTGGAGGCCGCCACCCCCCAGGTGCGGGCCAACCGGACCGCGGCCTACCAGAACAGCAACGCCATCACCAGCATCCAGGGCTCGGGGGTGCAGTTCCTCCAGATCCGGGGCTGGGAGGTGATGACCGGGCGGTTCTTCAACGACCAGGAGGTCAAGGGCCAGGCCAAGGTCTGCGTCCTGGGCACCACCGTGCGGGACGAACTCTTCCCGGACGGGGAGGACCCCATGGGCAAGACCATCCGGGTGGGGGGCCTCCCCTTCGAGGTCATCGGCGTGCTGGAATCCAAGGGCGCGGGCATGATGGGGGACCAGGACGACCTCATCGTGGCCCCCTACACCACCGTCATGCGCAAGATCATCGGCGTGGACCACATTTCCAACATCCTTGTGAGCGCCAAGGAGAACAAGTCGGATCTGGCGGAGATCGAGATCACCGCCCTCATCCGCCAGCGCCTGCGCCTTACGCCCAAGGACGACAGCCCCTTCATGATCCGCAAGCAGGACGACTGGGTGAAGATGCAGGACCAGCAGGCCACCGTGCTCACCACCTTCCTGGCCATGGCGGCCAGCATCTCCCTCATCGTGGGCGGCATCGGCATCTCCAACATCATGCTGGTGAGCGTCACGGAGCGCACCCGGGAGATCGGCGTCCGGCGCGCCCTGGGCGCCACCCGGCACAGCGTGCTCATGCAGTTCCTCACCGAGGCCGTGGTGCTCTCCTGCCTGGGCGGGCTCATCGGGGTGGGCATCGCCTACATGGTCATCTGGATCCTGAAGACCTTCGCCGCGCTGCCGGCGATCGCCGAACCCTGGGCCGTGGCCCTGGGCCTGGGCTTCTCGGGCGTCGTCGGGATCGTCGCCGGCTTCCTTCCCGCAGTGAAAGCCGCCAACCTGGACGTGATCGACGCGCTCCGGTATGAGTAGCGAAGGGGGTCATGATCCCTACCAGGCCCTGAGATACCGCGAGTACCGCTGGTTCCTGGGGGGTTCCGTGGCCCTGGCCATGGCCACCCAGATCCAGACCCTGGTCATGGGCTGGCAGGTGTACCATCTCACCCACGATCCCCTGTCCCTGGGCTTCATCGGCCTGTCCGAGGCCGTGCCGTTCCTGGGCCTGTCCCTCATTGGCGGGTGGGCAGCCGACCGCCAGGACCGCAGGCGCCTGACCCTGGCCGCCATGGCGGTCCTGCTGCTGGGAGCCTTCCTCCTGCTGGGCCTCAATATGGCCGGCTCCCTCTGGGCAGCCTGGCCCTTCTACGCCATCCAGGCCCTGTCCGGGCTGGGGCGCGCCTTCTACCGGCCCGCCTTCCAGGCCCTGGGCACGGAGCTGGTCCCCCGGGAGGCCTTCCAGAACGCGGCCACCTGGCGGAGTTCCTCCTTCCAGCTGGCCACGGTGACCGGGCCCGCCCTTGGCGGGCTGCTGTTCGGCTTCGGCAACGCCACCATCGCCTATTCGGCTGAAATCGTGCTGATGGTCTTCGCCGTGGCCGCCATGGGCCAGCTGGCCCCCCGGCCCCGCGCCCCGGGCAACACCCCCATCCTGAAGAGCCTGGGGGAGGGCATCGGCTTCGTGTTCCACAACCGCCTGGTGCTCGGGGCCCTGAGCCTGGACCTGTTCGCGGTGCTTTTCGGGGGCGCCGTGGCCCTCCTGCCGGTCTTCGCCTCGGACATCCTCCGGGTGGGGCCCCAGGGACTGGGCCTGCTGCGCGCGGCCCCGGCCCTGGGCTCCGTGGCCATGGGTTTCTGGCTCGCCCATCATCCCCCGCGCCGGCGCGCCGGGCTGATCCTGCTGGCGTGCGTGGCCGGCTTCGGCCTGTGCTGGATCGCCTTCGCCCTCTCCAGCTGGTTCTGGCCGTCCATGTGCATCCTGGCCTTCAGCGGCGCGGCCGACAGCGTGAGCATGGTCCTCCGGGGCACCCTGGTGCAGACCTGCACGCCGCCCGGGATGATGGGGCGGGTGCAGGCGGTCAACGGCTTCTTCATCGGGTCCAGCAACGAGCTGGGCGGGTTCGAGTCAGGTCTGGCCGCCAGGCTGCTGGGTGTCGTGCCCTCCGTGGTGTTCGGCGGCCTGGTGACCCTGGGGGTGGTGGGCCTTACGGGTTGGAGGGTACCCGAACTGCGGCGCCTGGAGAAGATAACGGGCTAGGCAGCCTGCCCAGCCAGATGTTGCGGCCGACCGGGTACCACTGGAGCCCCGGGAACAGGGCGCGGGGCGAAGGGCCCGAGAAATAGGCCAGCCGGTCCACGGGGCGCATCTTGGCGAGCCAGGGTCTGAACGCGGCCGGGTTGTCGTATTCGGTGACGACTTTCTGGAAGGTGGCCCGGTCCTCGTCCGGCATCATGGCGGGCTCGAAGCCCAGGATGTAGCGCCAGGGAGCGTGGGGGTTCCGGTAGAAGGTGTCGTAGAAGATGGCCATGTGGGCCGCGTAGAGAATGCCGCCGTCCCCCGGCAGCCAGCCGCGGAGTTCCGGCCGGTCGGTAACGATGGAATTTTCATGGGTCCGTTCCGACCAGCGGCGGTCATCGGCGGTGGTGACCAGCAGCAGCGCCGCCAGGCAGGTGCCCGCAGCCAGGACCAGACGGCCCACGGGCGCCCGGCTTCCGAACCGCAGCACCCGTGGTTCCAGTTCGAAGGCCAGCCAGAGCACCGCGCAGGGCAGGCCCCAATCCACCCAGAAGCGTTGCACCTGGAGACCCAGCAACCACCCAACCAAGGCCAGGAGGAAGATGGGATCGCCCAGAAGCGTGCCCTCGCGCTCCCCTCCCAGCTTGAAGCAAAGGAAACCCAGCAGGAGCATGCCCATGGCGCCACTGCCCATGGAGGGGGCGAATTCCGTGACCATCGGCCCTGCCGTGGCCAGGGGCGCCATGGCATGGCGCATGTGCAGCAGCTGCCCGCCCAGGAAGGCGATGGGGTGGCCCGTGAGCACACCGGCGAGGAGGGAACCGCAGATCCAGGCCAACAGCAGCCCGCGGGCCTCCCGCCAGCGTTGGGCGAGCAGGAAGGCCAAGGGGATCAGGGCCAGGAGGTACCAGCTGCCGTGAAACAGGGCCGCCGCGCAGAAGAGGGCGAGGGTCAACCACCACCGCCGGGCCGGCCCCCGGGCATGGTCGCGGGTCCAGAGGGTCATGAGGAACACCAGGCAACCCATGGCGACCAGGAATGGGCGGCCCAGGAGCAGGCGCATCTGCCCGCCCCCGGAGATCCATGCGAACACCCAGGCACCAAGCCAGGCTTCCGGGGCCCTGAGCCAGGGCAGGGGCGCCAATAGCACCAGGGCGAACAGACCGGCCACGGTCAGCAGGATCAAGCCCTCGACCCCGCAGTCCGTGGCCAGATGGACGCACCGCAGCAGGCCGTGCCAGGTGGTATGCGGGTCCTCCAGGATGCCGGGCCGGAGGACCAGGATCTCCGCCCAGGGCCTGCCGTCCACCGCCTTGGCGGCGTGGCGCAGGCAGTCATCGGTGGGGAAATACCCCCGGGCCAGGAGCAGGGCCGGGATCAGGAGGATGACCAGGACCACCAGCGCCCCGGCCACCTGGCCGACGCGTGGGGTCAGTCTGTCCCGGATCAGGTCCGGGACCCTGCGGGTCGAGAGCATGGCATCCCCTTGTTTTCAGGAGGATACCATTGCCCTAGTTGAGAACGGCCAGCGCGGCGGCGTAGTCGGGTTCCTGGGCGATCTCGGGCACCAGTTCGGTGTGCACGACCTTGCCGGTCTCGTCCACCACAACCACGGCCCGGCCCAGGAGGCCGCGGAGGGGGCCGTCGGTGAGGGTCACGCCGTAGCTGGTGCCGAAGTCGGGATTGCGGAAGGCCGAAGCCGGCACCACCTTGTCCAGGCCCTCGGCGGCGCAGAAGCGGCCCGCGGCGAAGGGGAGGTCCACCGAGACGCAGAGCACGGTGGTGTTGGGGGCCTTGGAGGCCTGGGCGTTGAAGGTCCGCACCGAGGTGGCGCACGTGGGCGTGTCGACGCTGGGGAAGATGTTGAGGACCAGGCGCTGGCCCTTGAAGTCGGGCAGGGAGACCTCGGAGAGGTCCTTGCGGGTCAGGGTGAAGGACGGGGCGGGGCCGCCGACCTTGGGCAGGTCGCCGACGGTGTGGATGGGGTTTCCCTTGAGCGTGATCTGGGCCATGCTGTCTCCTTGTGGGCTTCCGTAGCCCATGAACCATTATGCCTTCTTTTTAATATCCCCAACCCAGGGGAAAGATCCTCGCGGCTGGATTTCCAGGGGCCCCCACGGCACTCATATCCATCCAGGGTGCGGGGGCGAGGTCGGTGGGCAGGGGCAGCCGGGGCTGGAAGAGCGTCAGGTCCCCGCCGAAGACCTTGAGGCCGGTGTTGACCTTCTCCATCTTGATGACCCTGAGATCCGCTTCGACCACCACCACCGCCTGGCCCATTTCCTTCAGGGACCAGGCCACCAGGTCGGCGGTATCGGCTCCCATGGGAATGGGGTTCATGAGGCCCTTGACCGCAGGGGGCGTGGGGCCCGAGGAAGGAACCTTGGGCAGCATGGGGGGTGAGGTCAGGGCCAGGGCCAGGAACAAGGGGAGCATAATGAGTAGGTGCTTGCGTGGCCGCCCGGGTTCCCAGGAAACTGGAATTATTCAAGGAGGATCTATGAAACTAGTGCGCATCAATCACCTGGGCATCGCCTCGGCCACCCTCGACGAGGCCATGAACCGCATGGGCCGGCTCTTCGACATGGAGGTCGACCACTTGGAGGAGGTCCCCGAGCAGCGGGTGCGCACGGCCTTCTTTCCCGTGGGGCCCAGCACGCTGGAATTCCTGGAGGCGACGGATCCCGAGAGCCCGGTGGGCAAGTTCCTGGAGAAGCGGGGGCAGGGCATCCATCATGTGGCCTTCGAGGTGGACGATGTGGACGCGGCCGTGAAGGAACTCCTGGCCAAGGGGGTGCGCATGATCGACAAGGAGCCCCGCCCGGGCGCCCACGGTGCGCGCATCGCCTTCCTGCACCCCGCTGAGACCGGCGGCGTGCTGATGGAACTGTGCCAGTCCGGGCATTGACCGCCGGTTCACCGCCCGTGCAGGAAGCCGTATAGCCACCAGAACAGCTGCCCGGCCACCAGGATCCCCACGAACCACTTGACCAAGGTCAGGGCGGGGCCGGCCGTGCCCGGAGTCTGGGGAGGGCGCCGGTCCGGGGCCGGGGCGGGGGTGGGGGTGTAGGATGGGCGGGAGGTGGTCGGGGACTCCCTTTCCAGCTCGATCTTGACGAAGCTGGACTGGGTGTAGGGGGGAGAGGGGCGCATGCTCCCGCTGGCGCTGGCCGCACCAGGGGCGTCCGCAGGCTGGGTTGCCCGCTGGCGGCGCAGGGGGACGATATCCCCGCTGTGGTCGTCGTGCCGGAAGAGTTCCTCCACCCTCGTGCGCGCGCCGGCGTCCAGGGGCGAGCCGTCCAGGAGGGGCAGAATCAGGTCCATCAGGGTTTCGGGGCGGTCATCGGGATCCTGGGCCAGGGCCTGCCGGAACACCCCGGCCATGGGGTGCGGTAGGCCGGGGGGCAGGACCGGGGGCTGGGTGAGGATGTGGGTGATCACGGCCGCCACGTTGGCGCCTGGGTGGGGCAGCTGGCCGGTGAGCAGCTCGAAGGCGGTGACGGCGAAGGAGTAACGGTCAGTGGAGGGCGTGGGCTCCTGGCCCCGCAGGAGCTCGGGGGCGCTGTAGGCCGGGGACCCCAGGAACTCCCCGGTGCCCTGGAGGGGCGCCATGGTCCGGGCGATGCCGAAATCCATGAGCTTGACCCGGCCATCCCCGGCCACGAGGATGTTGTCGGGCTTCACGTCCCGGTGGACGATGGCGTGGCGGTGGGCGGTGCGCAGGGCGCGCATGGCCTGGATCAGGATGCCGAACCGGGTCTCCAGGTCCAGGGAACCATCCCGGATGAACCGGCCCAGGCTGCTGCCTTCCACGAACTCCATGGCCAGGAAGGGCCCCAGGCCGGGCTCCTCCCCGACGTCGTAGACCGTGACGATGTTCGGGTGGTTCAGCTGGGCGGAGATCTCGGCCTCGCGCCTGAAGCGTTCCAGGGCCTGGTCCCGCTCGTCGCCCGGGGCGCGCACCACCTTGAGGGCCAGCCTCCGCTTCAGGAGGGGGTCCTCCGCCAGGTAGACCACCCCCATGGCGCCCTGGCCGAGGACCCGCTTGACCACATACCGGCCTATGCTTTTGGGAAGTTCCGCCATCGCCCTGGATCCTGAGCCTCATCATAACGGGAGGGCAGGCGTTTTCCGGCACTCTTTGAGGCACTTGGGCGGGCGGAATCCGTGCGGGTCATGGCACTATTTTCAAGGGCGGCGAACCTGTCGCCGCCCCGCGCCGCAAAACCCAGCTTTTGAGGAAGACCATGGCATCCCTGATCGAAGCGATCAACGTAAAGCGGAAGATGTTCTTCGAGCTCGAGGACACCCCTTTCCACTGCCTGGACGTTGAGATCTCCACCCCGACGGCCCGCGGCGGCCAGACCCTGGTGCGCCTGAAGATGCGCAACCTCCTGACCCGCGCCGTCTTCGACAAGACCTTCAAGGCCGGGGACAAGTTCAAGGAGCCCGACCTCCAGATGGTCCAGGCCTCCTACCTCTACTCGGACGGGGAAGGCTCGCACTTCATGGACCAGGAGAGCTACGAGACCCTCACCCTGGACGGGGACATGGTGGGCGACGCCCTGGACTTCCTCGTGGAGGGGGCCCTCATCCAGATCCAGAAGTACAACGGCAATCCCATCGGGCTCCAGCTGCCTACCCATGTTGAATTGGCCGTCACCTACACCGAGCCCGGCGCCCGGGGCGACACGGCCAGCGGCAACGTCACCAAGCCCGCCAAGCTGGAGACGGGCATCGAGATCCGGGTGCCCCTGTTCATCAAGGAAGGGGAGAAGGTCAAGGTGGCCGTGGAAACCCGGGAGTTCGCGGGGCGGGCCTGATGGTGCGCAAGTACCGCCTGGGGCAGAGCCGGGACGCCCACGATCTGGACAGTCCCGACGCCTACGCGCGGGAGGGCCGCGGCCAGAGCAAGCGCCGCCAGCAGTCGGCTGAACGTCTTGCCACCGAGGCGGAAGCCCACGATGCCGAGTCCATGCTGCTCCTGCCCGACCCTTCCCCCTGGGCCCACCTGGAGGAGGCGACCCTGGTATGGCGCCACAGCCAGATCGTGGACCTGGAGCTGGACGACCGCACCCCGGTGCGGGCCACCCTGGCCGGCAAGCTCAAGGGGGTCAAGCTGGTGGTGGGGGACCGGGTGCGCTTTTCCAAGGTGCCGGTGGAAGCCGTGGATCCCGACCTCCCCCAGGTGCAGGTGGTGGCCGTGCTGCCCCGGCGCACGCTCCTCAAGCGCGGCGGCATCGACGACCGGGAACCCTGGCAGCTCATCTGCGCCAACGCCGAGGAGCTGTGGGTGTGCGCGGCGGTGGTGGATCCTCCCCTGCGTCCCGGCCTCCTGGAGCGGGGCCAGGCCCTGGCCCTGGCCGCGGGCATGGGCTTCCGGATCATCGTCACCAAGCGGGACCGGGCCTCCGTCAAGGACACCCTGCCCGAATTGGACCCCCTGCGCGCCCAGGGCCTGCCCATCCTCGAGACCAGCGCCGTCACGGGCCTGGGGATTCCGGAACTGGCCGGGCTCCTGCGGGGCCGGACCGTGGCCCTGGTGGGCCACAGCGGCGTCGGCAAGAGCACCCTCGTCAACGCCCTGGCCCCTGAACTCAACATGAGGACCGGCGACATGAGCCGCTACGGCACCGGCCGCCAGACCACCACGGGGGCACGGTGGCTGCCCTGCGCCGAGGGCGGGACCCTCATCGATACGCCCGGCATCAGGAACCTCAGCGTGCGTGGCTTCCCCCGCACCCTGCTCCCGACGATCTTCCCGGAGTTCTCCCCGGAATGGATCGAGGACCCCATGGCCCTGGACCCCGAGGACGAGGCCCTGGGCCTCGACTACCCGGAGCGCCTGCAGAGCCTGCAGCGGCTGTGGCTGGAGATGGACGAGCGCAACCCCAACCAGAACGTCTTCCGGTGAAGCTCACTCCCAGGGCGCCGGCGTCTCCAGCGCCAGGCCCGGGGTCGGCACCTTGATGATCTGGAAGCTGGCGGACAGGTCGAAATCCCGGGGCATGATGTAGCTGGGGTGGCGGATGTGGAACCGCTCCGACTTGCCCATGGGCGCCGTGGGCGGCTGGATGGAGATGCCGGCCTTGTAGAAGGCCTTGGCGATGAGGGCCGAGCAGATCACCTCCCGGCTCGTGCCGCTGCCCAGGTACAGGCTCCGCGGCCGGAAGCGGCGCGGCAGCAGGTGGATGGGGAAGAGGTAGCGGGTCAGGTCCAGGATGTTGGCCTGGTCGTAGCGCACGCCCAGGTGGCCCAGGACCTCCTTCATGATCCGGTCCAGGCTCCCGGGCCGCAGGTTCACGGGACGGCAGATCCGGAGGTTGCAGTGCAGGTACTGGGAGACGGGCGTCACCCGCACGCCCTCCTTGAAGTCGCTCTCGATGAGCAGGCAGGCCGCCTCGGGGCCGTACCGGTCCAGGGCCCGGTCCGCTTCGGGCCCCCCCCAGCGCAGGAGCGCGTCCCCCAGGTACATGGTCGCGTGGCTCCAGGAGCTCTGGGTAAGGTACTTGATGAGGTGGCTGATGCGGGCGTCCCCCTCCACGAGCACGACATCCCCGGGCTGCAGGAGGGCCTTGAGCAGGGCTTCGTCGTTGGGGACCCAGCGCTGGTAGCTGGAGACCGTCTGGGTCAGGTAGTCGATGAGCGTGCGGGCGATGGCATCGTTCAGGAACATCAGAGCTCCACCAGCTCCACGGAAGCCAGGGGTTCGCCCAGGAACCGCTCCCCCACGTCCTGGAGGCGGGTCCCGGCGTCGGTGAGGAGGATCCTCAGGTCGCCCCTGGCGCTTTCCGTGCGGAAGCCCAGGGAGCCCCGGAGGAGGTCCTCCACGGCCCTGGCCGCGAGCTCCCCGCTGTCCAGCCAGGTGGTGCCGGGCCGGGTGCGGGTCAGGGAGGGCAGCAGGAGGGGGTAGTGGGTGCAGCCCAGGACGATGGTCCGGACTTCGGCCGGCATCTGCTCCAGGTAGCGTCGGCAGATGGCGTCGGTGATGGGATCGTCCACCCAGCCCTCCTCCGCGAAGCCCACCAGCAGGGGGCAGGCGAGACTGTGGAGGTCGGCCCCGGGGTTGCGCCGGCGGATGGCGTCTTCGTAGGCGCCGCTCTGCACCGTGGCCAGGGTGCCGATGACCCCGACGGGGCCCGTGACCTCGGACGCTGCCTGGGCCCCGGGCTCGATGACGCCTATGACCGGGCAGGGTGCCGCGGCCTGGAGCGCGCCCAGGCCGTGGGCCGAGGCGGTGTTGCAGGCGATGACCATGAGCTTGGGGTGGTAGCGGCCCAGGATGGTCCCGGCCTGCAGGGCGTAGCGCTGGATGGTCTGGTGGGACTTGTTCCCGTACGGCACCCGGGCGGTGTCGCCCAGGTAGACGATGGCCTCCTCGGGCAGGAGCTTGCGCAGCGCCCGGACCACGGTGAGGCCGCCGATGCCCGAATCGAACACGCCGATGGGCTGGTCCGCCCGGCCTCCCCGGGTCAGGGTCGACGTCATGGCAGCCGTTGCGCGAGGATGGCGATCCAGGCGCCCTCCTGGACGACCCTCAGGGGACGGAAGCCGTAGGCCACCAGGCTGATGAGGGCCTCGTCCTGCCGCTCGGCCAGGATGCCCGAGGCCACGAGCCTCGCGTCCGGGGCGGCGATGGCGGCGATGCGGGGGAGCAGGTCCTGGATGGTCTCCAGGAGGATGTTGGCCAGGAGGGTGTTCCAGGGGCCGTCGGCCCGGGGATCGTCCAGCAGGCCCACGTAGTGGGTGAAGGGGCGTACGCCGCCCAGGACGCCCTGGTTGAGCGCCATGAAATCGTCCATGGCCGGGCCGCAGTCGGGGTCGTTGTCCAGGGCCGTGATGCTGCGGGCCCCGGACAGCCAGGCGGCGAGGGCCAGGATGCCCGTGCCCGCGCCGATATCCAGGACGGGGTCCCGAAGGAGGCCCTGTTCCGCCAGGTCCTCGAGCAGGCCCATGCACAGCCGGGTGGTCTCGTGGCCCCCGGTGCCGAAGGCGAGTCCGGGGTTCACGACGATGGGGGTGCGGCCCGGGGGCACGGGGCTGTGGTCCCACAGGGGGAGGATGTGGAAGCTCCGGCCTACCTCGATGGAGCCGAAGCCCTCGCGGCTCCTGGCGAGCCAGTCCTCGTCCAGGAAGTGCTCGCCCATGAGCAGGCGCACCCCGGGGAAGGCCGCCAGGCCCGCGGGGTCGGGGGGCTCCAGCCCGGGTGGGAAGTAGGCGAAGAAGGCGCGGGGCGGGTCGGCGTCCCGGTAGGTGGCGGTGGCGCCGTGTTCGGTCAGCCAGTCGCCAAGCGTCTCCTCCGCGCCCTCGGGTACATCCAGAAGCCATCGGGTGTGGGGGTGCAGTTCGTCCATCCCTTTAGGGTATCAGATCGATCCTTCGGTGCTGTCAGGAGCCAGATCCTCCAGGTCCAGGCGTTTCATCTTCTCAAGGAAGGTGGTGCGCTTGAGGCCCAGGAGCTCGGCGGCCCGCTTCTTGTTGCCCCGGGTCACCTGGAGGCTCTGGAGCATGAGCTTCTTCTCCATGTCCGACACCACCTGGTTGAGATCGACGCCTTCGGCGGGCAGGTCCGGGCTGGGGGAGCCCAGGCCCAGGGAGGTGTAGGATTCCATGGGCGGCAGGGCCTGGACCAGCTCCCGTCCCTCGGGGAGCCGGTCGGCCAGGAAGGTGAAATCCTCCCGGGTGAGCACCGGCCTGCCCGCGGAGAGGACGATGGCGCGTTCGATGGCGTTCTCCAGCTGGCGGACGTTGCCGCCCCAGGGGAGGGCCATGAGCAATGAGTCCACGGACGGATGGATGGCCTTGGGGTAGAGCCCGTGTTCCCGGGCCTTGCGGTTGAGGAAGTGCTGGGCGAGGAAGGGGATCTCCTCCCGCCGGAAGCGCAGGGGGGGCAGGGTGATGGGCACCACTTCCAGGCGGTAGAAGAGGTCTTCGCGGAAATGCCCCTCCTGCACCCGCTGCCAGAGGTCCAGGTTGGTGGCGGCCACCACGCGCAGGTCCACCTTGATGGGCCCGCCGCCGCCCAGGGGCTGGACCTCGCGTTCCTGCAGCACGCGCAGCAGGCGCACCTGGGCCCCCATGGGCATGGTGCTCACCTCGTCCAGGAAGATGGTGCCCCCCGAAGCTTCCCGGAACTTGCCGGGCGCGTCCTTGCGGGCGTCGGTGAAAGCGCCCCTGGTGAAGCCGAAGAGTTCGGACTCGATGAGGTTGTCGGGGATCGCCCCGCAGTGCACGGGGACGAAGGGCTGGTCCGCCTGGGCGCTCATGCGGTGGATGGCCCGGGCGATGATCTCCTTGCCGGTCCCGCTCTCGCCCTGGAGGAGGACGGTGGCCCGGGTGGCGGCGGCCGCCTTGGCCTTGGCCAGCACCTCCTGCATGGCGGCCCCGATGCCCACCAGGCCCAGGCCCAGGGCCTGGGTGACCGTCAGGCTCATCTGGGGCAGGGCCGCGGGGCGCAGGCCCGCCTGGGGGGGAAGCTCCTGGTGGTACCCCCACCGTACCGACCCCAGGGCGCTCCAGGCGGCCAGGAAACCGGGGGCCAGGGACCCCGGGTCCGGCGGCAGGAGCAGGAGGATGGGCAGGGCCCCCACCTCGCCGCAGACCCGCACCAGGGCTGGCGGCGGCTCGGGGGCGGTAGCCGTGACCACCCAGAGGTCCGTCTCCCGCGGGGGCAGGGCCGGGGTGGCCGCGCGGTCCGTGGTGATCTCCCAGCCGACGGCCCAGCGGTGCTCCAGCCCGAGCGTAGGCTCGCCGAGGGTGGACCAGTGGAGGCGGGGGAGTGGGGGCATCGGGCCTTTCTTTGTTCTAACCAGCCTAGTTGTTGCAAAAGCCAGGTCAAGTCAAAAACATGACACCCGCTCATAAAGTTTGGACGGGGAGCTTCCCCGGACCCCCTTCCATGCCGCATCCTGGAGACGCACCTGGAGGCTCCCGATGGCAGCAATGAAGGCCCTGGCACGATCCATCCTCTCCCTGGCCGCCCTGCCTCTGGCGGCCCAGGCCTGGGATCTGCGCGTGGAGGCCCCGTTCCCCCAGGGCCAGAACCTGCCCCAGACCCTGCTGCAGGGCTCGGGCGACCTGCTCAGCCAGAAGAAGCTGAACACCGGCAACGGCCTCATCCTCACCGCCAGCCACCGCATCGTCCGGGTGGGACCCGTGCTCAAGTTCGAGTGGAGCCTCGAGTATTCCCAGCTGCAGACCACCGGCCAGGTCCAGCAGGGCCAGGCCCTCCTGGGCAGCACCCTGAAGCAGAACGGGGTGGGTGTGGGCGTCAACGCCCAGTTCTGGGTCCCCTTCACGGGCCTGGCCGCGGAGTTCGGCGCCGTCGAGCGCTTCCATTCGTACAAGTACGACCTGGGCGGCACCTCCCAGGACCAGAACGTCGCCCGGCCCTGGCTGCGCGTGGGCCTGCGATGGAACCTGCCCCTGCCCATCATCAACCCGTACGTGGCGGCCAGCTACCAGCAGCCCATCACCAAGGACAATCCCGTCTCCCTGAACTCCGCCACGGACCTGAAGACCTACGTCACCGCCCAGGGCGCGGGGCAGGAATTCCAGCGCCTGTGGACGTTCGGGGTGGGGCTGACGTTCTAACCTCGCGGGAGGTCCTTCGTCCTCCCCGGAAGCCACGCCAGGATGGGCGAAAAGGCGAGCCCCAGGGCCATTCCCCATTGATGGGCCGCGGGCAGGCTGAGCCAGCCGGGTTCGCTCGGCAGGACGGAGGTCCCTCCGAAGGTTTCCAGGAGGACCTTCAGGCCCAGGCCGCCCAGGAGCAGGGCGCCCTCCAGCCGTGAAGTCCGGTCCCGCGCCAGCTGGACGCCGGTCAGGGCCCAGGCGGCGCAGGCCAATCCCGAAGCGCCCCGGTACTGGGCCTCCCCCAGTCCGGGCAGCAGGGCCAGGCTGAGCAAGGGCGCCAGGACCAGGAGCGCCGCGGCAAGGCCGGGCCACGCCCGGGGCCGGAGCAGGGCGAAGGGCACCAGCAGCGCGATCAGGTTGAACAGGGCGTGCTTCCAGCCGAAGTGCAGGGCGTGGCAGGTCCAAAGGCGCCATGGCTGGCTGACAGCCCCCCTGGCCAGGACCCATGGGTTCATGCGCGCTTTCGCCGGATGACGGCCGAGGCCGCCAGGACCAGGCCCAGCAGGGCCTCCGCCCCCCCGAAGGTGCCGCCGCGCCGGTTGGGGGCGGACGGGTCCGGGGGCAGGTCGTGCAGGGAGACGCCCTCCTTGGTGGCCACATCCACCTCCTCGCGCCCGCCGGTGGCGACGTCGGCCTTGAAGCCCTCCACCTCCTTCTCCAGGTTCCCGGCCAGATCCTTCATGGCCAGTTCCAGCCCCTTGGCGGAATCCTCGCGGAGCCGCGCGTGGACGTTGATGGCCGTGGAGCTGCCCTTGACGTTGCTCTGGCCCGGGGCCCGCAGGAGGAAGGTCCGGGTCGGCACGTCGAAGACCGCCGCGTCGATGAGGGTGCGGGTATCGTTGGCGTCGCCGGGGAGCACGTAGGCGCCGACGATGGACAGGTAGGCGATGGAATACCACTTGGGGTTGGTGTACTGGATCTGGTCCACGCTCACCAGGGCGACGACGTTCACACCGTAGAGGCTGCGCACCTGGTCCAGGTTGTCGAACCCGCCCTGGGGCGTCAGGTAGGTGGAGGGAATGACGCGGATCTCCTTGACCCACGGCTTGTCCTTGAAAGTGTCCTTGAGGATGTCCAGGAGGGGCTTCTCGCTGCCCGCGGGCAGGAGGGCGTTCTGCCCCGACCCCCCGGGGGTGGGCACGAAGGCGATGCCGACCCTCAGAGGAAGCTGCAGCCGGGCTCCCGATGGATTGGGGGCCGGCGCGGTCTTGTTCTTCGGGTACAGGTAGTCCATGAGTCCGCTGCGGTGGGAGACCACCGTGGGCGGCAAACAGGCCAGGGCCGCCAGGAGCGCGGTCGCGCCAAGGACCGTTCGGCAGGGCAGGGCACGCGTCAGCATCGGACCTCCATGGCTGGAATGGGATGGGCCGATTGTAATACGATTCCCTGCCAAAAACGGTCGTACGTCAGGGGCTGCGGCGAGCCCGGGTCACCAGTACTTTTCGAAATGGATCTGCCCGGGTTTCTTGCGGGTGTGTTCGGTGAAGCCGTCCTCCTCCAGGATCGCCTGGAGGGCCTCCACCATCCCCGGATTGCCGCACAGGAAGAAGTCGGTGTCCGCGGGGGTCGGCTTGAGGCCCCAGCTCCGCTCCAGGGCGCCCGACTTCCAGAAGTCCTGCAGGTGGCCCGTGGCGCCCTGCCAATCCGTGCCCTGGGGGCGGCTGATGACGGGCAGGTAGAGGAAGTTGGGGTAGTCCCGCTGCATGTGGAACAGCTCGTCCCGGTAGCCCAGGTCCTGGCTGTACCGGGCGCCGTGGACCACGGCGAAGCGGCGTCCGCTGTCGCTGCCCAGGTGGGTGCGGAGCATGGACATGTAGGGGGCCAGGCCGGTGCCCGTGGCGATGAAGACCAGGTTCCGGTCCGGGGCCACCTCGTCCAGGGTGAACAGGCCGGTGAGCTTGGGGCCCACCCACAGCTTGTCGCCCACCTCCAGGGCGAACAGGCGGGGCGTGAGGGCGCCGCTGGCCACCTCCACGATGTAGAACTCCAGGAAGTCCTTGCTGAGGGACGAGGAGGCGATGGAATAGGCGCGGCGCACGAAGAGGTCCTTGGCCGGCGCCTCCTCCTCGGGATCCGAGGACGCGCTCCTTGGCGCGCTGGCGGGCAGGCCCAGCACCGCGAACTGCCCGGGCTTGAAGGCGGGCAGCTCCCAGCCCTGGGGCGCCACGCGCATGATCATCAGGCCCGGCGCGATCTCGGTCCGTTGGGTGACGATGGCGTTGAGGTCCGGCATGGTGGGGCCCTTTCGAACGTCTGGCGGTGGAACTCCATTGTCCTTGAAAAGGCACGTCCGCTCAGGTGAAATTTCAGCGGCGCAGAAGCCCGAACACGAGTTTCGCCACGAAGGGGAGGCTGGCCGGACCCTGGGCCCAGGACCACAGGGGCAGCCGGCGCAGGAGGGTGGGCACGATCGCCGCCTGGGCCCGGACCTCCCGGCTCGCCAGATCCAGGCTGTAGACCTTCCCCAGGTAGTCCAGGCCGGCCAGTTCCGGCGCCATGCGCACCAGTTCGGCGTTCAGGTGGGGGAAGGACACCACCAGGCCGTCCCGGTCGCAGGTTCCCACCCGGTCCACCAGACGGCGGCACCGGGGGTCCTCGGCGTCATAGACCAGCAGGAGGGTGCTCAGCATGCTCGGTCCAGGCCTCTAGGCGTGCACTCCGGCGACGGCCCCGGCCAGTTCCCGGACCCAGGCGGACACGGTCCGGACGCCCTTGGGCGGCTCCAGGGCCTGCCGGTAGCGGATGAGCTCGCCCTCGTGGTTGACGACGAAATCGTTCTCTTCCAGGTAGGTGGTCACCGGCAGGCGGGCGGTGGCCGCCAGGCTCAGCTCGCCGGGGATGGGCTCCAGCGCCAGGCTGAAGGGGGCGGCTGCCAGGATCTCCTTGAGGGTGGCGGTCTCGGCGGGGCCGGAGAAGGCCTCGTCGTGGAGCAGCACCACCGCCTTGATCTCGCCGCTCTGCACCCGGGCGAGCAGTTCGCCGAGTGCGCCGAAGCGGAAGCCCCGCTCGGTGAACCCGCGGCGGTTGCAGACCGCGTCCTCGCTGAGCTGGAGCCTGGGAAACCGGATCGGCTCCACCTTGTCGCCGCTGCCGAAGCGCAGCTCGGGGCTGGAGGCGAGCTCGCCCAGGCGCTGGGCGCTGTCGCAGCCGAAGGTGCCCTGGCCCACCACGGCCACGGTCACGTCCCGCAGGGCCGCCGCCAGCTCCTCGGCCGTGGCGGGGCCGCCCCTGAGCAGGGGCGCCGTGAGGCGGCAGGAGGGATCGAGGGCGTAGCGGTGCCAGGCCAGGCGGTCGCTGTCGAGCATGTAGTGGGTGGAGGGCTTCGTGCCCTGGGGCCGGGGGCGGAAGCGCCAGACCCGGTTCTGGTCCACGTCGGCCCAGATGGGGTTGGCCAGGGGGGAATGGCGGTTGATGGTGGGGATGGCCTTGAGGTACCAGACCCGCTTGTTGAAGCGGAAGTCGCGGCTCGTGAGGGCCCCCACGGGGCACAGGTCCACGACGTTGCCCGCCAGGGGGTTCTCGTCCATGGACCGCCCGGAGAAGGTGGTCACTTCCAGGTGCGAGCCGCGGTTGGCGACGATCAGTTCGCCCGTGCCCGAGATCTCTTTCGTGAAGCGCACGCAGCGGGTGCAGTGGATGCAGCGGTTCTTGTCGATGACGATCTTGGCGCCCAGGTCCTCGTAGCGGTAGCGGCGCTTGGTCTCCACCATGCGGCTGTCGCCGCTGCCGTAGGCGTAGCTGTAGTCCTGGAGCTTGCACTCGCCGGCCTGGTCGCAGATGGGGCAGTCCAGGGGGTGGTTCAGGAGGAGGAACTCCATGACCCCGGCCCGGCCGTCGGCGACCGAGGCGGAGTTCGTGAAGACCTCCTGGCCCTCCCCGGCCATGGTGGTGCAGGAGGTGGCGAGCTTGGGCTGCCCCTTGATCTCCACCAGGCACATGCGGCAGGTGGCCACGGGCGAGAGGGTGGGGTGGTAGCAGTAGCTTGGCACCGGGAATCCGGCCTGGGCGCATGCGTCCAGCAGGAGCGTTCCCGGCTCCACCTTGACTTCGATGTCGTTGATCTTCAATGTCGGCATGGCTCGTCCCGGGTATCACCTTCCAGCATGAGGCATTGGGCCGAAACGGACCAGAGTCCTTTATGGCGTACGCTGGGAAAATCCGTGAGGCGCGGGAATCCTCCAAGCCTCCATACGGGGTTTTAAGCCTTGCTAGTCCGTGAAAGAATGGATCTTTGCGGGGACAACCATGGCGACGGCTTTGCTTTCGGTCTACGACAAGACGGGTCTTCTCCCCCTGGCCACGGGCCTGAGGGCGCTGGGCTGGGACCTGCTGGCCACCGGGGGGACCCTCAAGGCCCTGCGGGCGGCGGGTCTGCCGGTGCAGGAGGTGGCCGATTTCACGGGCGCCCCGGAGGCCTTCGGGGGGCGTGTCAAGACCCTCCACCCGCGCATCCATGGCGGCCTCCTGTACCGCCGGGACGAGGCGGGGGACGTGGAGGACGCCCGCAAGCTGGAGATCGAGCCCATCGATCTCGTGGTCGTCAACCTCTACCCCTTCGAGGCCACCATCGCCAGGCCCGGGGTCACCCCCGCCGAGTGCATCGAGCAGATCGACATCGGCGGCCCGAGCATGATCCGCTCCGCCTCCAAGAACCACGCCGCCGTGACCGTGCTCACGGACCCCTCCCAGTATGACAATTTCATCGCCAAGCTCACCGAGGGCACCTGGTCCCTGGAGGACCGCCGGGCCTGCGCCCTGGCCGCCTTCCAGCGCACCGCCGCCTATGACGCCGCCATCAGCGCGTGGATGGCCGACACCCAGGACGCCGAGGGCCTCCCCGAGCGCTTCAGCATCGGCCTGGAAGCCAAGCAGACCCTGCGCTACGGGGAGAACCCCCACCAGCCGGCCGCCTTCTACGTGCGCCCCGGCGCCAAGGAGGAGGGGGTCGCCGCCTGCCGCCAGCTGCAGGGCAAGGAACTGAGCTTCAACAACCTCCTGGACACCGACGCGGCCGCCCGCACGGTGTTTCAGTTCAAGGCCCCCTCCTGCGTCATCGTCAAGCACAACAACCCCTGCGGCGTCGGCCGCGGCCCCCACGTCCTGGAAGCCTTCCTCAAGGCCCAGGCCGGCGACCCCGTCTCCTCCTTCGGGGGCATCGCCGCCTTCAACCGCCCCGTGGGCATCGAAGTGGCCCAGGCCATGGTGCAGAGCTTCTGGGAGGTGGTGGTGGCCCCGGGCTTCTCCCCGGAGGCCCTCGCCCTGTTCGGCGCCAAGAAGCAGCTGCGGCTCCTGGAAGCGCCCCCCGCGTGGCCCCTGTCCGCCCACGGCCTGGATCTGAGGAGCATCGGCGGCGGCTTCCTGGTCCAGCGTCCCGACGACGCCTTCACCCCCGTGGAGCAGTGGCAGGTCAAGGCCTCCGGCAAGGGGCCCAAGCCCCTGGTGGAGGACATGATCCTGGCCCAGACCGTGGCCAAGGCGGTCAAGTCCAACGCCATCGTCCTGGTGCGGGACGGCGGGACGGTGGGCATCGGCGCGGGCCAGATGAGCCGGGTGGATTCCGTGGAGATCGCCTGCCGCAAGGCCGGGGATCGCGCCCGGGGTTCCGTCCTGGGCTCGGATGCCTTCTTCCCCTTCTCCGACGGCGTGGAGCTGGCCGCCCAGCACGGCGTCAGCTGCTTCATCGAGCCCGGCGGGTCCCTGCGCGACAAGGACGTGATCGAGGCCTGCCAGCGCCTGGGCGTCTGGCTCTTCTTCACCGGCACCCGCCATTTCCGCCACTAGAAAGAAAGTGAAACGATGAAAACCTCCGAACTGAGAACCCGCTTCCTGGACTACTTCGCCTCCCGCGGCCACCGCGTGGTGGCCTCAAGTGCCGTGGTGGGACCCGCCGACGATCCCACCGTGATGTGGACCAACGCGGGCATGGTCCAGTTCAAGGACCTGTTCCTGGGCAAGGAGAAGCGCGACTACACCCGGGCCGCCAGCTCCCAGAAGTGCCTGCGGGCCGGGGGCAAGCACAACGACCTGGACCAGGTGGGCTTCACCGCCCGCCACCACACCTTCTTCGAGATGCTGGGCAACTTCAGCTTCGGCGACTACTTCAAGGCCGACGCCATCCGCTACGCCTGGGAGCTGGTCACGGGCCCCCTGGACCAGGGCTGCCTGGGGCTGGACCCCTCGCGGCTCTGGGTGTCGGTCTTCGAGGGCGCCGATGGCGTCCCCGCCGACGAGGAGGCCGAAGGCATGTGGGCCGCGGCCGGCGTGCCCCGGGAGCACATCCTGCGCTTCGGCAAGAAGGACAACTTCTGGCAGATGGGCGACACCGGCCCCTGCGGCCCCTGCAGCGAGATCCACTACGACCGCGGGCCCCAGTACGCCGGTGACGACCTCCCCAACGGCGAGGGGGACCGGGTCATGGAGATCTGGAACCTGGTCTTCATGCAGTACGAGCGCGACACCCAGGGCAACCTCAAGCCCCTGCCCCGGCCCAGCATCGACACGGGCATGGGCCTCGAGCGCGTGGCCTCCATCCTCCAGGGCGTGGACAGCAACTACGAGATCGACCTGTTCAGGCCCATCTTCGAGGCCATCTGGAAGCGCGCCCGGGTGGACCCCGCGATGCGGGCCGAGACCGCCAACCGCACGGCCTCCCAGGTCATCGCCGACCACATCCGGGCCGCCACCTTCATGGTCTACGACGGCGTCGTGCCCTCCAACGAGGGCCGCGGCTACGTGCTGCGCAAGATCATCCGCCGGGCCCTGCGCTTCGGCCGCAAGCTTGGCATCGAGGGCACCTTCTTCGCCGAGCTGAGCCCGTCGGTGTTCGCGGCCATGGGCGACGCCTACCCCGAGCTCGAAGGCGAGCTGAGCCGGATCACCAAGACCCTCGCCCGGGAGGAGGGCCAGTTCTCCCTCACCCTCACCACGGGCCTCAAGCACCTGGAAGCCCTCAACACCGCTTCGGGCGCCCTGCCCGGCGCCGAGATCTTCAAGCTCTACGACACCTTCGGCTTCCCCGTGGACCTGGTGGAGGACTGGTGCCGCGAGCGGGGGCTGCAGTGCGACCTGGAAGGCTTCCACGCCGCCCTGCGCGAGCAGAAGGCCAAGGGCCGCGCCGCCATGAAGGTGCACGACATCCGCCTGGGCGGGGACCTGGCGGCCCTGGCCGACCTGCGCGCCACGGCGTTCCTGGGCTACGAGACCACCGAGGCCCACGCCAAGGTGCTGGCCCTCTTCGACCATGGGAGCCGCAGGGTCAAGGAGCTCTCCGGCACGGGCTTCGTCCTCCTGGACCACACCCCCTTCTACGCCCAGGGCGGCGGCCAGGTGGGAGACACCGGCACGCTGAAGGCCGAGGGCGTCACCTGCCAGGTGACGGACTGCACCGCCCCGGCCCCGCGCCGCCACCTGCACCACGTGGTGGTCTCGGGCAGCCGGCCCCTGCGCGAGGGGGAGGGCGTGTTCGCCTCCGTGGACGCCGAGCGCCGCGCCCGCATCCGCGCCCACCACACCGCCACCCACCTGCTCCACGCCGCCCTGCGCGAGGTGCTGGGCACCCACGTCAAGCAGGCCGGCTCCGTGGTGGACGCCGACCGCCTGCGCTTCGACTTCAACCACTACGCGCCCCTGGAGCCCGACCAGGTGCTCGAGATCGAGCGCCTCGTGAACGAGCAGACCCTGGGCGCGTACCGCTCCACCAGCCAGGTCATGCCCATCGAGGAGGCCCTGGCCGCGGGCGCCATGGCCCTGTTCGGCGAGAAGTACGGCGACAGCGTGCGGGTCGTGTCCATCCCGGGCTTCTCACGGGAACTGTGCGGCGGCACCCACGTGGCGAACACCGGCGAGATCGGCCTGGTGAAGATCGTCAGCGAGGGCGCCGTGGCCGCCGGCGTGCGCCGCCTGGAAGCCGTGGCGGGGGCCGCGACCCTGCGCCGCCTCCAGGAGGACGAGCACCTGCTTTCGGCCCTGGCCCGCCAGGTGAATGCCCCGAGGGACGTGCTGGGCACCGTCCTGGCCGCCAGGGACGCCCGCATCCACGAGCTGGAGCGGGAGCTCAAGGAGTCCAGGCTCAAGGCCGCGGGCAGCGGAGGCGCGGCGGAGAAGGTGGAGGAGCTCGGCGGTCGTACCGTGGTCACCCTGTCCGTGGAAGGCATCGACGGCCCGGCCCTGCGCGAGATGATGGACCAGGTGCGCACCCGGCACCGCAGCGCGGTCATCGCCCTGGCCTCCAGGCTCGCCGAGGACAAGCTGGCCATCCTCGTGAGCGTCTCCCTGGACCTGACGGGCTCGGCGGACGCCGGCGCCCTGCTCAAGGCCATGGCCCCGCACGTGGACGGCCGGGGCGGGGGCAGGAAGGAACTGGCCCAGGGGGGCGGCACGAACCCCCAGGGCCTGCCGGCGGCCTTCGACGCCCTGAGGGCGGCCCTGGCCTAGCAGCAGCACGAGACCAGGGAGGACCGCAATGAAGCGCTACACGCTGAAGTTCGCGATATCCACCCTGGTCTCGGGGCTGATCCTCCTGTCGGTGGCCTCCATCGCCACGGCCCTCTACTACGGCACCAGGCGGGCCCTGTTCCTCACCACCAACGAGATGATGGGGCAGGTCTCGCGCGCCATGGGCGACAAGCTCACCACGCGCCTGGAGAAGGTGGAAAAGCTCAATGTCCTGATGGCCGAACTGATCCTCAGCGGGAAGGTGGACCCCGCCAGGGAGGAGGTCTTCACGGACTTCCTGAAGGACGTCCTGGCCGCGACCCCCTCGGTCTCGCTCATCGACTGCGGCCTGCCCTCGGGCCACAAGTACCAGGCCCGGCGCATGCCGGACGGGAGCATCTCCCGGCGCATCGTCCATCGCGGCGCCCATGAGGTGGCCAGCACCTGGCGCCACCAGAACCCCGCCTACGCCAGGGCCTATCCCGACACCGTCAAGAGCCTGGAGGAGGGCTACGACCCCCGCACCCGGCCCTGGTGGAAGGCTGGGCTGCAGAGCGGGAAGCAGGCCTGGACCCAGATCTACGGCAACACCTCCGGCTTGAACTACTCGAACGTCAATCCGGTCTTCGACGCCCGGGGCCGCCTGGCCTGCATCGTGGCCATCGACATGAAGGTCCAGGACCTCTCCCTGTTCCTCAGCGGGATCAAGGTCGGCCGGACCGGCAAGGCCTTCATCATCGACAAGGACTTCCGCGTGGTGGCCATGCCCCTGCGCTCGGAGGGGGACCTGGGCCGCATGGTCAAGCAGGTGGCCGCCGGGAGCGAGTCCGAGTTCGCCCTGAAGGATATCGACGAACTGGAGGACGCCAACATCCGCCACGCCGTTCGGCGCTACCGCAAGGCGCCCCTCATGGGCGGCCGGGACTTCCTGGCCTTCCGGGATCCCGAAGGCCGCCGGATGCTGGCGTCCTTCGAGCCCGAACCGGTCTATGGCTTCACCTTCGGCGTGGTGGTGCCGGAGGAGGAGATCCTCGGCTCCATCAAGCGCAGCCTGAACCTCACCCTGGCCCTGACGGGCGTGCTGCTGGTGGTGTCCCTGCTCGCCGCCTACGCCACCTCCCGCGCCATCGCCCGGCCTCTGGGAACCCTCGCAGGGGAGGTGGACCGCATCCGGCTCCTGGACCTGGACGACCGGGCCCCCGTGGCCACCGCCATCGCCGAGGTGGCCCTCATCGGCCAGTCCGTGCGGAACATGAAGCAGGGTCTGCGCTCGTTCAAGAAGTACGTGCCGGCCGACGTGGTGACCCGCCTCATGCACCTCCAGAAGGAGGCCGAGATCGAGGGTGAGAGCCGCGAGCTGACGGTCTTCTTCTCCGACATCGCGCACTTCACCGACCTGTCCGAGCAGCTCAGCCCCGAGCGGCTCGTGGAGATGCTCGGGCATTATTTCGAGGGCGTCACCCGCATCCTCCTTGCTCATTCGGGCACCGTGGACAAGTTCATCGGCGACGCCGTCATGGCCTTCTGGGGCGCCCCCAGCGCCCTCCCGGACCACGCCACGCAGGCCTGCCGGGCCGCCCTCAAGGCCCAGGCCCGCATCCGGGAGCTGAACGCGCAGTGGCTGGCCGAGGGCGGGGTGGCCTTCCACACCCGCATGGGCCTGCACACGGGCGAGGCCATCGTCGGCAACATCGGTTTCGAAGGGCGGATGAACTACACCGCCATCGGCGACACCGTGAACCTGGCCAGCCGCCTGGAGGGCCTCAACAAGTTCTACGACACCCGGATCCTCATCAGCGAGACCACCCTGCGCGCCGCCGGCGACGCGATCCTCGCCCGCAAGGTGGACCTGGTCACCGTCAAAGGCAAGGTCCAGGCCGTGGGCATCTTCGAGCTCCTGGCCATGCGGGAGGACGCCGACGAAGCCACCCTGGAGGCCGCCGCCGCCTTCAACACCGCCTTCGCGCACTACGAACACCAGCGCTGGGCCGAGGGCCTGGCCATCCTGGAGACCCTGCCCGGCGACCCCGACGGTCCCCGCCGCACCCTGCTGGAACGCCTCCGGCACTTCCAGGCGGCCCCGCCGGGGCCGGACTGGGACGGGGTGTTCCGGCATATGGAGAAATAGGCTTGGCCTTGCCAACTCCATTCCATCGGCATGGGGGGCCAAGGTCGCTCTTGTCTGGATGGAGAGCCATGCTCAGATGTGATGGTGAGCGTGCGATGGGGCCTGGCGGCAACTCCACAATGCGCTCCGGGTCTCCCCAGGCTACGGCAGCCAGATTCGTCACCGTGTCACGCACGCCGTCAACGGACTAATTCCTTCCTGCCTTAAATGAACACTCCCCTCCCTACGCGGCGCAGGTGCGCCGACGAAAGGGAGAGGTTTCTTTTTCTCGCTTCGCAGGAGTTGCGGAGGGCTGTTCGCCCTGCTTCCGTCTTACCACCCCTCGCCCTTGCGGGCGGCCAGCCTGCTTAGCCTGGCCTGATCGAGCACAACCCGCCGTTCCAGCGGTGCGAATGAGCGCCAGTCCGCGCTTCCTGATGATTTTGGCCGCGTTGAGGTCCGCATTGTCCGCGAACCCGCACCGCTGGCACAGAAAGGTTGCCTGGTCCGGGCGGTTGGCCTCCTCCGTGTGGCCGCAGGCCGAGCACTCCTGGCTGGAATGGTGGGCCGGGACCAGGATGAGCAGCTTGCCCAACTTTCGCAGGGCCTGCTCCAGGTAGACCTTGAACTTGCCGAGGCCAGCGTTGGCCAGAGCCTTGTTCAGACCCGTCTTCTGGGCGCCGCCGTTGCGGAGCCACTGCCCCGTGGCCTCGTCCCGCTTGGCCTTGGCTCGCTTGGTCATCCCCTTGAGGTTCAGGTCCTCCAGGGCCGTGACCTCAGGGGCGTCCTGGGCGATCCTGAACGACGTCTGGCGCAGGAAGTCCTCCCGGATGGCCGCGCTGTCCGCACAGCGGTGGGAGGCCTTGGCCTGCGCCTTCTCGCGCCGGCGGGAGCCCTTGGGCTTTCGGGCGACGGCCCTCTGGTAGTGCTTGCGCTGCTTGTCCAGTCGCTTGAGGCGTTCCTTCGCCGCCTCATCCAGCTGGTACAGCCCACCACCGGAGGTGGCCGCAGGGACCACGATGCCCCGATCGATGCCCTGCACCTTGGCGTCCAGCTCGGGGTCTTGGGCCAGAGCCTTGAGGCGCTCCTCGTCGGGCAGCAACTCAGGCCCCTCAAGGGCATCCGAGCTGTAGCTGAGGAACCAGTGACCGTAGCGAGTCCGGGTGAGCACCAGACTGTTGGGTTTCGGCACGTCCCGGTGCTGGACGAACTCCAGCACCCCGATGGGGTGCGCCACGGTGCCGAGTTCCACCCGGTTCGGCCCTACGAACCGGAACAGTTCCCGGGTCAACCAGACCGAGTTGCCGTCCCATTTCTTCTTGGAGCGGGGGCGCCGGAAATGGCCCGGATTCTTCCAGTGGTTGGTCCAGCCGCGCATGTAGCGGACTACGCCATTGCGCAGGATTTGGGACGGGACCCCCGACAGCCATGGCGTGAGTTCCGGATCCTTGAACTGGGCGAAGCTCTGGTCCAGGGGAAACCCTTCGCCCTGGGGGTCCGAGTCGGTCCAGGACGGGCTCAGGATGGCCCGTTTACGCAGCCATAGGAGGTAGTTGACCTCAGCATCTTTAGCATTCCCTGCCACCCGCTGGCAGCCGATCCACCGCGCCAGGGTGTCGGCCATTTCGGGTTGTGGATAGCATCGGGTTCGGAAGCCAAGTTGCATGGCCATAATTTAGGCGAAAAAAAAGAAAAGGCAAGGGACGA
>Ga0316217_10000130_pt1 | contig 114123 bp, 94 predicted proteins | sample 1anoAmetaG_FD_203633 | JGI IMG/M metagenome (GOLD analysis project Ga0316217, IMG submission 203633) | Freshwater microbial communities from Trout Bog Lake, Wisconsin, USA - 1anoA | ecosystem: Environmental > Aquatic > Freshwater > Lake > Hypolimnion/Profundal zone | place: USA: Wisconsin... | reverse complement strand
CCGCTACGGCGCCCTATCAAATGTCTGGTTATTTTGGACAGCAGTGGTGTTTGTTAGCCCCGCGCTTCAGCGTGGGGTGGGGTTGGCGTAACCAAACAAGGTATGAGGAGTCCCGTAGGGACGGCGCTTCTGGAACGCACTTTTCGCGCGCTTGCGAAAGGAATGGAAAATCCAAACCAGGGGCGACTCCCGTAAACGTCAAACTCCGACTGTCTCCCCGGCAGAGCCGGGGGTTTTCCCTTGTTAATAACCAGACATTTGATAGGGCGCCGTAGCGGATAAAGGCTTTGGGACAGTGTTGAGCATGGATTAGGGATGAGGTCTTTGCTTTTTTGGTCGTGAAGGCTTTTTCTTCACAATGCCGCGACAGTCCGATCTCACCTTGGCCCACCGTGGCAACTCACTCCCTATCCTGCTTCGGCGTGAGTGGCTCGATAGTGAGCCCACTCCATCCGCTGATCTCCGCGCACAGTTTGAAGCCGACGCGCGCATCTTCATGGAGCAGATCGACCTCCGGCCGCTTCTGGTTCAAGACGGATATCTATTCTGATTCCACGAGTTATCTTCGCCCCCAGGCGCCAAATGAAAGTGATGCCACTGTCTGTTCGAAGACGAGGAACGCCGCAATTTCAACTACAGGGATGATAGTGCGCTTGAAAACAGAAAGGGAGAAAAACAGGCCCTTTACTGCATAACCGTAGTAACTTCTACAAACTATCAGCCCTTTCAGAATCGGTACTCTGTGGCGGGCTTTCGCTCCGGAGAGCCGGCTTTTTATGGTCCGAGTATCCCGATGGTGTGCTGCACTGTACACAAGGATGGCATCCGCCAACTCCCTGAACTTCACGCCCGCATTGCGCATCTTGTCGGGAAGCTTGGCGCCAGCTCGAGCAGCTGCCTTCCGCTGCTGGTAAAGAGCGATTGCATCTCCCCTTCGACCCACTTTTTCGCGCTTGAGCTTTCCATCGACCCGGTGCCGGATCCACCACGCGCCGCTGCCCGGAACCTTTTCCCAAACACCAGGGACGTGCGACCGCGCTTTACGGGGCACTTTTTTCTCCAGGGATCATCTGGTACAAAGTATCTCCATATGTACCACCAGAGTTAATTCATATGCCCTACCCCAGTATCTAATATTCCGTATGTTATAGATTTCATGGTGCCCGGAGGGGGACTTGAACCCCCACGGCCTTGCGGCCTGCGGATTTTAAGTCCGCTGCGTCTGCCAATTTCGCCATCCGGGCTTGGAAGGCACAATATACACTCCATGTTACCTGAGGGCACAGAGTCGCCTTTCACACAATCCTCGGCCCCGTTCCATCCCCCACAAACTCCGCCCAAACCACGCACGGGCACACGCGCGCACACCTGTCCAGGCAACCCGGCCCCATTGGCGAGCGGCTACTGCGCCCTGCGGAAACAAATAGTCTCGCCGTCCAGCAGGTACTCTGCCGAGCAGACGTCGCCGCCGCAGATCATTGCCTCTCCGGCGTAGAGTTGTCGGCGGGTAATGAGCCCCAGCGTGCCGCAACGAGGGCAGGACATGACCGCAACAAAGGGATTCTGGGCATGGCCCAGCTTGGCCTGGTTTTCCAGTACAAAAATCGTACCGGGGTCCATTCTTTCGGGAATCCATTCCTCAAGAAACTGCAAGTCGGCTGACATCGTTCCCTCCATTGGGTTGATGTAACCGAGCCGCGTCCGATGCTGCCAGGCCGGCTCCGTTGTCGAGCAATAGCAGGCTGCGAATGGCATCCCGGAGGCTGAAGAAGCCTCCGGTCGCAATCAGTGTTGCCGGGAATGGCTGCGGAAGTCAATCGGAATCGCAATCGGAACGTGTCGAGCGGGATTCCCCGGCCCGGAATGGATGTCATCCCTTATCGAGAAGTCCCGCTCTCTGCCCTGCCCCGTGAACCGGCAAATGCGTCGATCTCCCTGTAGATTTCCTCGTTGCGCAGAATGGCCTGCACGTACTCGCGCGTCTGCGTAAACGGAATCGACTCCACAAACTCGTCCATGCCCTGATAGGGGCCGGCCGTCTGCCAGTCCGCCACGCGGTTGTCGCCCGCGTTGTAGGCGGCCAGGGCGTACTCCTGCACGCCGCCAAAGCGGTCCAGCATCTGGCGCAGATAGCGCGTTCCCAGCCTTATGTTGGTGGCCGGGTCAAGCAACTGGAAGGTCTGGAAGTGGCTCATGCCCTCTTTCTGCGCCATGGCCTTGCCCACTGCGGGCAGCAACTGCATCAGCCCGTAAGCGTTGGCATAGGAGACCACCGAGGGGTTGAACTCCGATTCCTGGCGCATCAGCGAGGCCACCAGGTACGGATCGAGGTTGTTCTTCTCCGCCTCGGCCTTGATCGTCTCCCACCAGGGCTCCGGAAACAAAATCATCCAGTAGGCCAGCGGAATGGACTGGATGGGCGCGGAGGCCGAATACGGCAGCGCCCGCTTCAGCGCCCGCATGGCGCGAAACGTCTCGCCGTAGGAGGCGTAGATCTGCGCCTCGGCCAGCGCGCTCCAGGAGGAGGAATCCGGATCGGCGGCAATCTCCTTGGCAATGTAGTCGTTCAGGCCCGCATTAGCCAGCAGTCGCGCCTTGGCCAGGTGCGGGCTGTCGGCCGGGAAACTCTCCACCAGCAGCGGCGCAGGCACCGGCTGTTGGCGATCCGGCTGCGGTTCTTCCGCCGGCAGCGCATTCCCCATCGCCGCCAGCCGTTTGCGCGCCATCTGCGCATAAAAATAGTGCTGATAGGTGCGGACAATCGAGCGATAGTTGACCGCGGCCTGCGCCGGATTGTGGTCCTGCGTCTCATACAGGCGGCCGCGCCAATAGAGCGCCGACACCGTCTCCGGGGCGCTCGGATACAGCCGGATCTGCTCGTCGAACAGCCGCTCGGCATCGGCGTAGAGCCCCTGCCGGTAGCTCAGCCAGCCCGCCCGCCAGTGCACCGCCGCGGCGTTCTTGCTGGTCGGGAAGTGCGCGGACAGGTAGCTGTAGTACTCCACCGCAACGGGATAGTTGCGCTTCAGCAGGTACATGTTGCCGCTGGAGAAAAGCGCCTCGGCCAGCCAGGGACTGGCGGGGAATCTCGTTTCCATCTCGGCAACAATCCGCTGCTGATCCACCATGCTGTCGCGGTCCCGGGCCAGTTCCATCAGCAGGTACAGGCGTCGTGCTCCGTTCTCGTCGTCGCTGTCGGCCAGCGCCTCGGCCTCGGCCGTGGTCAGCCTCTTCAGCTTCCACTGGCAGGCGGCCTCCGCCACGGCAAACCCGTTGCGCGCCTGGGCATCCAGGCCCGGTACGCGGAGCAGCGCGTTATATTGCTCGGCGGCATCGCCGTAATGTCCGGCGTTGTAATACGCATCGCCCAGGCTGCGCAACTCCGCCGTCGTCAGCCTGGACTCGGCCCCCATCTGCGTCAGTTTGGCGCGCGCAATCTGCGCGTCTGCGCTCAGCGGATGGCCCAATAGCAGTTGCTTGAAAATGCGCTCCGCCTCCTCGGTCTGCCCCAGCGCGTTCGCCACCTGGCCCTGCGCAAGCTGGAATGCAGTGCGGTTCGCGGCATCCGTGTCGGCGGCCTCTTCCAGTACGCGTTGCGCGCCGGCCGCATTGTTCAGCGTCAACAGCACATTGGCCTCAAGCTCGGGAATCTCATCCTCGAAGATGCTGTCTGGATACTTGTCCGTGAACCCGCGAAGCAGTGCTCCGGCGGCCGCTTCGTCTCCCGCCGCATGGCTGGCCTGGGCGTCAAAATAATCCGCATAGTCGGCCAGTTCCTGGCTGGCCTTGCTGGCCAGGCGCAGGCTCGCCTCCGCCTCGGCATAGCGCTTGTCCGCCAGGTACGCATGGCCCAGCGCCAGGTAGGCCGCGCCTGCCGCTTCCCCGCTGTGCCGGTGCGCATACGCGGTCACGCCCGCATAGGCTTCAGGCGTGCGCAGCGTGGCCAGTTGCTGCGCCATCGGCCGCAGCTCCGTGGACGCCACAAAAGCCTGCTTGATCCGGGCGGTGTGCGCCCTCCGCGCCGCCTTGCTCACCGGCTTGTGATGCTTGCCCTTTTTCTTGGCCGTCTTTGCCTTGCTGTCCGCCTTTGCCTTGCCGGCAGCAGTACTATGGGCCGCTTTTGCCTTGCTCGATTTGGATGGGTTCGCCGAGCCCCCGGCGGTTTGCCCCGCCACCGGCAACACAACCATCAGAACGCACAGCAGGCCCGCCAGGCACCGCGATGCCATATGGGAAAAGGAAGCTGGAGAAGTCTCGACCCTCATCTCTCCACTTTATGCTGCTTTTGCCCCGCCCGGGCGCCTGAGAACCAGTGGGGTTACGGCGCAGCCCGTCCATCAGGCTCAAACAGCAGCGGACGGTATCTCCCGCGGCGCCTTATGTTTGGTCCTCTGCACCGCCGTCCGTTACACTCATCTATTGCAGGACTTTTCTGTGTGGCTTAACAGGCCTCAAGGAATTTCCGCAACCAAGCCCCCATGTCGACCATCCAACCTATTGCAGGTGAACTCGAGCCGCATCCCGACGTAGCCCTGGTAAGCAGGGTGCGCGAGGGGGACGTTTCGGCCTACGATGAGCTCGTCCGCAAGTACGACCGCCAGATCTTCCGCATTGCGCAGCACATTACGCAAAACCGCGAAGATGCTGAGGACGTCATGCAGGACGCGTTCCTCAAGGCCTATGAAAAAATCGATCAGTTTCAGGGGAACTCGAAGTTTTACACATGGTTGGTTCGCATTGCAGTCAACGAGAGCCTGATGCGGCTGCGCAAGCGCCGCACCGGAAAAATGGTCTCCATCGACGAGGACATCGAGACCGAGGAGGGCAGTGTCCCCCGCGACCTCGCCGATTGGGCGCCCGATCCCGAGCAGAACTACGGGCAGGCCGAGTTGGCCGAGATTCTGCGCAAAACCATCCAGGGGCTGCCCCCGGGATTCCGCATCGTGTTTGTCCTGCGCGATGTGGAAGGTCTCTCCACGGAAGAAACCGCAGAGACGCTCGGGCTGAGCGTTCCCGCCGTGAAATCGCGCCTCCTGCGCGCCCGTCTGCAACTGCGCGAGCGTTTGAGCCGCTACTTCCGCAGGAAAAAAGTGTCAAGAAAAATGGGGGTTGAAAAGTGACCTGCACTGAGTTCCTCGCGTTGCTCGACGACCTGATCGACGACTCGGTAAGCCCGGAAACCCGCGCCGAATTGCAAAAGCATCTCCACGGCTGCGAACACTGCGAAGTGACCCTGAACACCACGCGCAAGACCATTGAAATCTACCGCTCCCACGAGATCTACGACCTGCCCCCCGGCCTCCGCGAACGCCTTCACGCCGCCATCATGGCGCGCTGCAAAAAAGGCTGTTGAAACCCGCCCCGCCGCCGATTTCCCACTTGTCGTTATAACTTTGGAATGCTTTCAATAATCTGTTTGTTAGGGCTATTTGTATAGGCCATGCATCTCCATGACATCTTGAACTCCCACAGCCGTCGAGGCCTCGCATGACAAGCCATACCCGGTTGTTATAGAAAAGACGAAGAATTATGAATCTCGATGTTCGGCCTTTCTGGATGATCGGAGCCCTTGCCGCCACTGGCTTTGGGGTGCTCGTGCTGGTCGTTCGAAAGGCATACCCGGCATACCTCGGCCGCGTACTCCTGATTTGGGGCGCCGCAAACCTCTGCCTCGGCGCCAGCTACGCCGTCCGCCTGGGACACACATGGGAACACGAGTTCGTATTTAATGCCCTCGGCAATACCCTGGTTGCTATTTGCCTGACCCTCGAGTTTTGGGCGATTCGCGAGCTCAAGCGGCAGCCGACCTTGCTCAAATTGCTCATCGCCCCACCCTTGCTGATGTTTGCCGCCTCCACCTGGTTCACCTTCTTCCAGCGCAACATCTCCATTGAGAATATTGTCTTCAACTGCATCGATGCGTCCATGATGGTGCTCATCGCCAGTTCCCTGCTGCGCTCTGAGGAGGGCCGCAGGCCATTCGCCGACGTCGTTCTGTCCGGGGTGTACCTGCTGCTGGCCGCCGCCATCTCCGGCGTCATCCTCAACTTCTTCATCGACCGCCAGTTCAGCCCCGAATACAACTTCAACAACCCGCGCGCCATCTTCAACAACATGGCCGCGATTATGGCCGAAGCCGTGGTTTTCCCCGTGCTCCTGCTCATGCTTTCCGAGCGGCTCAACCGGACCCTCGTGGCTCAAGCCATGCGCGACCCGCTCACCGCTCTGTTCAACCGCCGGGCCTTCGAGGAGATCGCCTTCCGCGAAATGTCCGGAGCCACGCGTACCGGGCTGGGCATTTCCCTGCTGATGTTCGACATCGATCGTTTCAAACAGGTCAACGACCAGTACGGCCACACCACTGGCGACGCCGTGCTCAAGGCCGTGGCGGAGACTCTCCGCGCCAGCCTCCGCGATGAGGACTTCCTCTGCCGCTGGGGAGGCGACGAGTTTTTAGCCCTCCTGCCCAGGGCCAAACGCGAACCGGCGCAGTTTGTGGCCGAGCGCGTACTCCAGGCTTTTAATGATTTCTCTTTCCCGCTGGACGGAAAATCCATCCCGGTCGCCGTCAGCATCGGGATCGCTACCAATGAGGGCGGTGCCAAGGATCTTCCCGCGCTCGTCGAGTTGGCGGATGACGCACTCTATCGGGCAAAAGAGGCAGGCCGCAAGAGGTTCGCTTTCGCTGAACAGGGCAATCCTCTCGCTGGCAACCTCCAGTTGGAAACTCCGGATTGCCAGAGCCCCGATTGAAAGCCCGCCAACCCGTCTGACCAAACTCCGCTGCACGCAGCACCCGCTCTCTTTTCCTTCAGTCCCTCAGTCCCTGGTCCCTAGTCCCTCAGTCCCTGGTCCCTAGTCCCTCAGTCCCTGGTCCCTAGTCCCTCAGTCCCTGGTCCCTGTTCCCTGTCTCTCTCACTCCGCCCGCAGCGCCTCGGTAGGGTTCACGCGCGCCGCACGGTATGCGGGAATATAACTGGCCAGGAACGCAAAGAACGAAAGCACCGCCGCCACGCCAATCAAAGTCGGCGCATCCCACGCCTGTACTCCGAACAGCAGCTTGCGCATCAGCATCGCCGCCGCCACTGAGCCCGCCAGCCCCACCAGCACGCCCACCGCAATCAGCCGGCCGGCCTCTTTGAGAATCATCCGGTACACCGTGCTCCGCTGCGCCCCCAGCGCCATCCGCACGCCAATCTCCCGCGTCCGCTGGCTCACCGAGTAGGCAATCACGCCGTACAGACCCACCACTCCCAGCACCAGCGCCATCGCCGCAAAACCGCCCACCAGCCACGATGAGAACCGGTGCAGCAGCGCCGTCTGCGTCTTCCCGATCCGCCCGTTCATTGTGGTCTCATCCAGCAAGCCCAGGTTCGGGTCAATCCCGTGCAGTGTGCTCACCAGCGTCGGCAAAAATCCGCCCGGGTCCTGCCCCGTCCGTACTGCCACCGTCACATAGCTGTCGGGCGAGTAGTAAAGCTCCTGGTACTCCGCCGGCCATTGCGGATCGTCCAGCGCGCCCTCCCGCACGTCCGCCACCACGCCCACAATCGTCCGCAGCGACTTCGGGTCCAGGCTCCCGTTCCCGATCACATGCCCAATCGGGTCCTCGCCCGGAAAGTACTTCTTCGCCAGCGCCTCGTTGATCACGATCACCTGAGGCTTCGTCGCGTCCTCGTCCTCGCGGAACAGCCGTCCGCGCACCAGCCGCGCCTTCAGCGTCGGAAAATACGCCGGGCTGATGTCCCGTTCGTCCACCTCGTTGTGTTCGCCGTTGTAGGGCTTGCCCTCAATCCGGATCCAATCGGTGTTGCAGTTGCACGCCACCGGCTCCAGGCTCGTCAACCCCACTGTCTCCACGCCCGGCAGCGCCCCCACCCTCCGTTCGATCTCCCGGTAGAGCGACAGCTTCTGCGCATCCTTGCCGTACACGTTGTCCGGCGCCATCACCAGCACCGTCGCCAGGTGGTTCGGATCGAATCCCAGCTCCACGTGCAGCAGCCGGTAGAAGCTCTTCCCCAGCAGTCCCGCTCCGGCCAGCAGCACCACCGCCACCGCCAGCTCCACCACCACCAGATTCGCGCCGAACCGCCGCCACATCCGTCCCGCCGCGCCGCGGTCCCCATCCGCCAACCCGTCCCGAATCTCCACAAACGTCAGCCGCAATATCGGCGTCAATGCCAGCAGAGCCGCGCCCAGCAACGCCACCACGCCCGCAAACATCGCCGTGTGCCCGTTCAATCCCACGCCGCTCAAAAACGGCAGACCCGCCGCCATCCCCTTCGGAATCAGTCCCGTCAGCAACTGCATCAGACCCGCCGCCACCAGCACGCCGCCCGTGCATCCAGCCGCTGCCAGCAGCAGCCCCTCGGTCGCAAACTGCCTCACCAGCCGCGCCGGAGCCGCGCCCAGCGCCCCGCGCACCGCCACTTCCCGCTTGCGGCTCTCTGAGCGCACCAGCAGCAGGCTCGCCACATTCACGCAGGCAATCAGCAGCAGCAGTCCCGAGGCCGCCAGCAGCGTCAGCAGAATCGGCCGCACCGTCCCCACAATCTGCTCCGACAGCGGCTTCATCGCCGCGTCCTGCCCCTTGTTCGTTCCCGGATACTCCTGCGCCAGTTGCGCGGCAATGCCCTGCATGTCGCCCAGCGCCTGCTGCATCGTCACGCCCTCGCGCAGCCGCCCCACGCCCACCAGGTTGTGGCAGCCTCGCCGCGTCTCGCATCCATTCGGCGTCAGCAGCGGCACCCAGAACTCCGCTCTGCCCTCCGGCGCAAAATCAAACGACTGCGGCAGCACGCCCACGATCGTGTACGCCTCGCCCGTCAGATCCACCGTCTGCCCCACCACGTCCTGCCGCCCGCCAAATCGCTTCAGCCATGTCCCGTAGCTCAGCATCGCGATCTTGGCCTGCCCCGGCCGGTCCTCGCCCGGCAGAAAATTCCGTCCCAGCACCGGCTTCACGCCCAGCGTCGTAAACAGCCCATCGCTCACCCGCGACGCCTGCACCGGCGTCACCCCGCTCCCCGTGCGCAGCAGGTATCCCGTCCCCGTGTACACATCCAGCGAGCTGAACGATTTGTTCATCCGCTTCCAGTCCTTGTAGTCCTCATACGAGATGTCCGCCCACGGAATCGCTGCGGCCCTCTCCGTCACCGCCACCAGACGGTTCGGCTGCGCATAGGGCAGCGGCTGCAGCAGCGCCGCGTCCACAAATCCGAAAATCGCCACGCTCACGCCCATCCCCAGCGCCAGAATCACCACCGCCGTCGCGGCAAACCCGGGATTCCTGCGCAACTGCCTTGCCGCAAACCGCAAATCCTGCGCCACCGTCTCCATCCTGAACCCAACCACCTCGTGGCTCCGCTCCCGCAACCGCGTCGCATTCCCAAACTGCCGCATCGCCGCATAACGGGCGGCCTCCGCCGTCATCCCGCCGGCCCTCAGCTCCTTCGCCATCTGCTCGCGATGGAACGCCATCTCCTCGTCCAGTTCTTCGCGGAATCGTCCCCGCCCAATGAGCCGCGCCATCTTGCGAAAGAATTCATTCACCCTCTGCATAGCTCTCTCCGAAATTGCTCACCCGCCGCACGCCTAAGTCCCAAGTCCCTCAGTCCCTAGTCCCTTAGTCCCTCAGTCCCTAAGTCCCTTAGTCCCCAGTCCCTAGTCCCTAGTCCCTAGTCCCTCAGTCCCTCAGCCCCAATGCCCTACGCGTCCTGCAGCACCCGCCCGATCGCCGCTATCATCTGCTCAAACTCGCTCAGCTCAATCCCCAGCTGCTTCCGCCCCGCCGCCGTCAGCGTGTAAAACCGCGCCCGCCGGTTGGTCTCCGTCATCTTCCACTCCGCCTTCACCCACCCCTGCAACAAAAGCCGCTGCAGCGCCGGGTAAAGCGAGCCCTCCTCCACCGTCAGCACATCGTCGGAGACGCGCTTGATTGAAAGCGCAATCCCGTAGCCGTGCAGCGGCGCGCGCGTCAGTGTCTGCAGAATCAACATGTCCAGCGTTCCGGGCAAAAGATCGGGTTTCTTGGCCATGCGCTAATATATAGATTATCTATGGGTAGAGAGTCAAGGGAATCCTGCAACCAGCTTAACCAGAAATCCGCTGCATGCAATGTCTGGCGGTCTACCCGCCGCGTGATTTACCCTCGTGAATGGTATGAAACTCAAGCATTCGCTTCCATTTCCCGTTCTGGCAGCCGCCGTTGCCGTCTTGTTTGCCGGCTCCGCCTTTGCCCAGCAGTCCACCAAGCCGGCAAACCCGCCCGCCGAAGATCTGCCCGACGCCCCGGTTGCCACCCCCGCCGCTTTAAACGTTCCCAACGGGCCCACCGTGGTCATGGACACGTCCATGGGGCGCATCACCTGCCAGTTCTTCCAGCAGCAGGCGCCCACGGCCGTAGCCAACTTCATCGCCCTGGCTGAAGGCACAAAGGATTGGACCGACCCCAGAAACAAACAGGTCCAGCACAACAAGCCGCTCTATGACGGCACCATCTTCCATCGCGTCATTCCCGAGTTCATGATTCAGGGCGGAGACCCGAAGGCCAACGGCACCGGCGAGCCCGGCTACGCTTTCAACGACGAGACCACACCGGGTCTGGACTTCGACCGGCCGGGACGCCTGGCCATGGCCAACTCCGGACCCAACACCAACGGAAGCCAGTTCTTCATCACGGAAGTGGCTTTCCCTTCGCTCAACGGGCACTACTCGCTGTTCGGCCAGTGCGACGATCCCAGCGTGGACGTCGTCAAGGCCATCGCCCGCGTCAAACGTGACGGCGACGACAAGCCGCTCACCCCCGTCGTGCTTCAGAAAGTCACCATCGTGCGGGCCGGCCAGCCGCTTCCGCCGTCCCCCAGCGGAGCCCGGCCCGCTCCCACGCCCGCGCCTCAACACTAATCTTTCCTATCCACAGAATTCCGGTGTTCCATGTCTCGCTTCTGAGACATGGAGCACCGCGAAACCCCAACGCATCTCAGGAGTCTCCATGGCACTCGCAGCAGGAACCTACGCCGTCTTTACCACCACCGAAGGCAAAATCACCGTTCGCCTTTTCGAGTCCGAAGCGCCCATCACCGTCAAGAACTTCATCGAACTCGCCGAGGGCGTCAAAGAGTGGGTCCACCCCACCACCCGCGCCAAGTCCACCACCAGGCTCTACGACGGAACCATCTTCCATCGCGTCATTCCCGACTTCATGATCCAGGGCGGAGACCCGGCCGGCAACGGCATGGGCGGTCCCGGATACCGCTTTGAAGACGAGACCAAAGGCTCCGCGCACAAGTTCGACAAGCCTGGGCTACTGGCCATGGCCAACTCCGGGCCCAACACCAACGGCTGCCAGTTCTTCATCACCGTGGCCGCCACCCCCTGGCTCACCGGCAACCACACCATCTTCGGCGAAGTCGTCGAAGGCCAGGAGATCGCTACCAAAATCTCCCTCGTCCCCCGCGGCGGACAGGACAAGCCCAAAACCCCCGTCGTCCTCGAATCCGTCGTCATCGAGCGCGTCAGCTAGCATCCCGAGTCAGTAGCTGGCGTATTACTTAGTTAGCTTTTCGTCTATTACTGCGATGGCTGTTCGTTGATTGCTGAGTTAGCATCCAGCTTATGGATGAGTTAGATGCTCGGATCATAATTGAACTGTCATCCTGAGCGACCGGAGCATAGCGAAGGGAGTCGAAGGACCTGCTTTTGTTCTTCGTCATGGATGCGATGAACTCTGGACATCGCATCCACCCGCTCTAACCAGCCCCCCCGCACAACCCCAGAATGGCCTCGCCAAACTTCTCCACCTTGGCGGGGCCCATTCCATCCACCTCCAGCAACTGCCGCGGATTCTCCGGCCGCGCCAGCGCCAGCGCCGTCACCGTCCGGTCGTTCAGCACCATGTAGGCCGGAAGCCCCAACCGCTTCGCCTCCCCTGCCCGCCACGCCTTCAGCCGCGTCACCAGCGCCTCATTTGCAACCGTCAACTCCACCGGCCCAGCCCCCGGCTTTTTCCCCGCCACGGCCTTCGCTTTCTTCGCCTGCGCCGGCCGGGCAGCCCGCCCGCCAAACGCCTCCACAATCCCATCGCTCAGCAGCAGCGCCAGCGGCGTCCTCGGCCGCACTTCCAGCCCCGCCGCCGTCAGCCGCACCTTCCGGAACCGCCTTACTTCCCCGTCTTTTTCGTACTCAGCGTCTTCAATATCGGCCAGCCCCGCCCGCACCATCGCGTTCAGCAGGCCGTCAAAGCCGCTCCGGCTCAGCCCGCCCCCCGGGTCCACACTCCGTTGCAGCGTTCCCGCCGCCTTGTAGTCCACCGGCCGCAGCTCGTCCACAATCGCCTGCACCATCTCCCGCTCCGCCGCCGACGCATGCCGGAACAGCCGCAGCACCGCCCCCGCCGGATCGCACACATCGCACACCCCGCAGCTTTTGCTCGCGTCCGCAATGTCGCCAAAGTGCCGCACCAGCGCCGCCATCCGGCATTCGTTTGAAGTGGTAAACCGCAGCACCTTCTCAAACTGTTCCACGCGGTACTGCGCCTGGATCGTATACGTCTTCTTCCAGCCCGTGCCGCCCCGCGTCACGTTGCCGCCAAAGTCCACCCGCGCCCCGCCGTGTATCTCCAGCTTTTCCAGCGCCTTGTCAAACTCCTCTTCCCCCAGCCGCGTCGCCCCGCGCAGCTCCTCCACCAGCTGCGGCTCCTCCTTCAGCGCACGGAACACCTGGTTCAAATGGTCCACCGGCGGATAGTCGCGATTCAGAAAAAAGTCGTGCGTCCTCTGGTCGGCATACGAGTGCATCAGGTAGGTCCGGCTCGGCCCGCCATCGCGTCCCGCGCGCCCAATCTCCTGGTAGTAGCCCTCCAGCGTCGCCGGCAGCCCGGCGTGGATCACCGTCCGTATATCGGCCTTGTCGATCCCCATGCCGAAGGCGATCGTCGCCACCACCACTTCCAGTTCGCCCGCCTGGAACGCCGTCTGCACCTGCTCCCGCGTCTCCGGCTCCAGCCCCGCGTGGTACGCCGCAGCAAGAACAGGTGCGGGCTGGTTCGCCGAGGGTACGGGCTTTAGCGCGAAGGGTACGGGCTGGTAGGCCGGGGTTTCAACCCCGGCATTCAACCCCTCAGAACGATCCCGGGCTTTAGCCCCTGAGGCATTCTTCACGCCCCCTTGTCCCGCCAGGCTTAGCGACAGCTCCTCGGCCAGCCGCTCCGCCTGTTTCCTTGAAGTCGCATACACAATCGCCGGCCGCCTCGCCGGGTCAGCCAGCAGCCCGCAGATCGCCGCCGGCCGTTCCGGCATTGAAACCTCCACCACTTCAATCCCCAGGTTGTCGCGCCTGAAGCCGTGTATGAACCGCTCCGGCTTCACCATCCCCAACTGCGCCACAATGTCCGCCTGCACCGAAGGCGTCGCCGTAGCCGTCAACGCAAGCACCGGCACTCGGTCCGTTCCCAACCCTCCGGATTGGTAGGCCGGGGTTTTACCCCCCGCATCAACCGCACCAAAATCATCGTGGGCTTTAGCCCCTGCGGCAGGATCGTCCAGCGCATCCCCTCTCAGCGCCGGCAGATACTCGCCCAGCATCCGGTAATCCGGCCTGAAGTCGTGTCCCCATTGCGAAATGCAATGCGCCTCGTCAATCGCGATCAGCGCCAGCCTCCGCTTGGCCAACATCTCCGCAAACCCCGGCACCCGCAGCCGCTCCGGCGCAATAAACAGGAACTGCAAACTCCCGTTGAGATAATCCACGCACGCCTGCCGCGCCACGCTGCGCTCCAGGCCCGAGTGAATCCTGGCCACCTTCAGTCCCAGCGCCGTCAGCTTCGCCGCCTGGTCGTCCATCAGCGCAATCAGCGGAGAAATCACCAGCGCCGTCCCGCCCCGCGCCAGCGCCGGCAACTGGTAGCACAAGCTCTTCCCCGCCCCGGTCGGCATCACCAGCAGCAGGTCCCGGCCCGCAATCGCCGCCCGGCACACCGCCTCCTGCCCCTTCCGGAACCGCGCAAACCCAAACACCGTCTGCAGCAGCTCCCCCAGCTCATCCGCAGGAGTCAACCTGTCCGATGAGCCCGCCATCACGTCCGGTTTGGAAGGAGTCGTCAAAAGAAGAAGAAGGCCCGATGCGTCCGCTTCGCAGCGAAACCTGCGAAGCCCCTCTTCCAACTTTACAGGAGCCAGTGCCGTTACAAATGCTCCGTCATCCTGAGCGTCCCCCTAAAAACTCCGTCATCCTGAGCGACCCCCTTAAAACTCTGTCATCCTGAGCGACCGCAGCGAAGCGAAGGGAGTCGAAGGACCTGCAGAGCGACCCCCTAAAAACTCTGTCATCCTGAGCGACCCCCAAATACTCTGTCATCCTGAGCGACCGCAGCGAAGCGAAGGGAGTCGAAGGACCTGCTGAGCGACCCCCTAAAAACTCTGTCATCCTGAGCGACCCCCTTAAAACTCTGTCATCCTGAGCGACCGCAGTGAAGCGAAGGGAGTCGAAGGACCTGCTTTTGCTTTTGCATTTGCTTTTGCTTTTGCTTTTGCATTTGCTTTTGCTTTTGCTTTTGCATTTGCATTTGCTCTTGCTTTTGCATTTGCTCTTGCATTTGCATTTGCTCTTGCTCTTGCTCTTGCTCTTGCTTTTAGTAGCTTTGCAAGGGCGCGGCTTCAGCCGATGGGAAACCGCTTTTGCACCCTCCCTCAGCTACAGACGCAGCCGCTGATTTACACACCCCATCGAAGTGCATTAGGCTTTCGCCATGGAAGAGCGATACTACTTCACATATATCGTGGCCAGCCGGAGCCGAACCATTTACATCGGCGTGACTGGCAACCTGCTCAAGCGCATCTTCCAACACAAGAAAAAAAACTACGAGGGATTCTCTGCAACCTACAACTGCAACCGGCTTGTCTGGTTTGAAAGATTTACCGGCCCCAGTAGCGCGATTGCTAGAGAAAAGCAATTGAAGGGTTGGGTCCGCGCAAAGAAAATTGCTCTGATTGAGAAGTCCAACCCAACCTGGGAAGATTTGAGCCAGACGTGGTATACGCCCTCAATATAAAAGCTCTCCGCAAAAAAACATGCTTGCCATCCTGAACAACCCAAGTGGACTGTCATCCTGGGCGACCCCCAAAAACTCTGTCATCCTGGGCGACCCCCTAATACTCTGTCATCCTAAATACTCTGTCATCCTGAGCGACCCCCTAATACTCTGTCATCCTGAACGACCCCCTAATACTCTGTCATCCTGGGCGACCCCTTAAAAACTCTGTCATCCTGAGCGACCCCTTAAAAACTCTGTCATCCTGAGCGACCCCCAAAACTCTGTCATTCTGAGCGACCCCCTAAACTCTGTCATTCTGAGCGACCGCAGCGAAGCGCAGGAAGCCGAAGGACCTGCTTTTGCTTTTGCTTTTGCCTTTGCATTTGCATTTGCATTTGCTGTTGCATTTGCCGGGTGCCCCTGGTGCCTCGCGTTGGGCGCCAGGGAATCCACGCCCCCCGCTCCCCCGTCTTGTCACCACGCACAATTTCCGACCGCAGCCCAATAACGCCGCAAGTTATTCATAATGATGACCTTGCCGCCATAATTGCGATGCACTCAATTCCCCGCAAAACACGCAAAATTACGCACAAATACACAACATGAAAATCCCCGAAATCCAACCGCACCATATTCATAATAAAAGCCTTAACCGCCATTCACTGCGTCTTCCCCGAGTCTCCGGAAGGGCCTGAAACTCATCGGTTTTCACGCCAAAATCAGGGCTTTTCAAGCAAAATTCAAGGTTTTTCATGCAAAATTCAGCCCGTCTTCAAGCCCTGAAGACAGCTCCAAACCTCGCCCCACTCATCATTCTGACAACTGACAACTGTCCACTGACAACTGACAACTGACAACTGTCCACTGGCAACTGACCACTGACAACTGACAACTGTCTTTTGCACATAATTACCTCCCTCCGTCGCACACTCTATTCAGGGAGATTTTTTAATGTCCAGAGCAGCCAAACCAAAACTCACCCTGATCCCCTCCACCGCCCCCGCGCTTCCCACCGGCCCCAAACCCACCCGCACCGCGGTCAGGCGTTGCTGCGCCGCATGGAAGCGCGCCTACGATGCCTTCATGGAAGAGGCCCGTCCAAGCGGATTCAACAAGCTCTACGCATCCCAGGAAGCGGCCGAGGCCTACCGCAAAGCCATGCCCCAGCTCTCCGGCCACGACGGCATCCGTGACTTCATCGCCTGCACGGCGCAAGGCGTCCTCATCGGCGCCATTCCACCCCAGCAGGCCGGCTCGCTTCTGTACGCGGCGCAGGTCGCGCTCGGCTCCCTCAAGAGCGAGCCGGAAACGCAGGCATCCAAATCCGAGTAAATATCCTCCGGCAGAGCCGGAGGCTTTAGGGTTGGTGACCCCTCAAAGGGGCATGTGCCCGAGCGCTCCAGGCCAATAGAAACCAGTCGCCCCGCGCCAAAAGAATCCCATCGCCCCGCGCCAAACGAATCCCATCGCCCCGCGCCGTAGGCGCAGCGTTTGTTAGCCCCGCGCTTTAGCGTGGGGTGGGCGTAACCAAACAAGGTATGAGAAGTCCCGTAGGGACGGCGCTTCTCGAACGCACCCGTCCTTTTCGCGCGCTTGCGAAAGGAATGGAAAATCCAAACCAGGGGCGACTCCCGTAAACGTCAAACTCCGACTGTCTCCCCGGCAGAGCCGGGGGTTTTCCCTTGTTAATAAAAAAATGTTTTTAGCATTTTAAGCACTTTTTTAAGCGTTAATTTCCTGTAAGCATTTACGAATGAATAGTTTACAAATTCAGCCCCGTTACTTATCAGTAACCGTAAACCCTCGATTTTTGCCGTTTTTTGAGCAAAAAACCCCCTTTTTTGAATAAAAAACCCCCTTTTTGAACCGGAAAACGCCTCTTTTTCGCCCCAAAACCGCACCTCTCCTCCCGCAACGCTCCGCGCGCCCTTCGCCGCCAAACGTCCGCCGCGGATCTCGTCTAGAATGCCTGCGGGCAGCCACTTGCCCTGAAGGACGGAGCCAATGCAATCGACGCGCAATGCAACCCGGCGCAGTTTCTTGAAAGGCGCTCTGCTCGCCACGGCGCCGCTGCTGGCAAACGCCGCCGCGCCGAGTGCGGCAGCAGAGTCAATCGGCTCCGCGCAGAAAGATGGCCGCGCGCAATGGCTTTCTATCGTCGAGCGCGTCGCGCAGCCGGTTCTCGAGGCCATCAGCCGCCAGCAGCTCCGCGCCTCCATGCCCGTCGAGTGCGTCAAGGGAGAGGAAGCCGCCCGCGCGCAGTCCACGCATCTTGAGGCCGTGGGCCGCCTCCTGTGCGGCCTCGCTCCCTGGCTTGAAGCTGTGCCCTCAGGCAGCGCCGCCGAAGCCCAACTGCAAGCCCGCTACCGCGATTGGGCGCGTCTCGCCATCCGTTACGGCGTCGATCCGCACTCGCCCGACGCCTTCAACTTCGGCTCCAATCAGCAGTCCCTCGTCGATGCGGCCTTCCTGGCTCTCGCCCTGGTGCGCGCGCCCGGCGAACTGTGGGCCAAGCTCGACAGCGCAACCAAAGACAACGTCCTCCGCGCCCTGCGCGCAACCCGCAAGATTCAGCCCGGCTTCAACAACTGGCTGCTCTTCTCCGCCATCATCGAAGCGTTCTTCTGCAAGGCCGGCGAGCCGTGGGATGCCATGCGCATCGACTACGCCCTGCGCCAGCATCAGCAGTGGTATGTGGGCGACGGCCTCTATGGCGACGGCCCGCAGTTCCATTGGGACTACTACAACAGCTTTGTCATTCAGCCCATGCTGCTCAACGTGCTCGACGCGGTCGGTCCCGCCGCCGGGCGATGGGCCGCCATGCGCGCGCCCATCCTGGCGCGGGCCCGCCGCTATGCGGCCATTCAGGAGCGCCTCATCAGCCCCGAAGGCACGTTCCCCGCCATCGGCCGCTCGCTCGCCTACCGCTTCGGCGCCTTTCAACTCCTTGCCGAGATCGCCCTCCGTCACCAACTGCCCGAGGGCGTCCATCCGGCCCAGGTCTGTGCCGCTCTCACCGCGGTCATGACGCGCATGACCTCTGCCCCGGGGACCTTCGACAGCCAGGGCTGGCTCACCATCGGCTTCGCCGGCCACCAGCCGGCCATGGGAGAAACCTATATCTCTACCGGCAGCCTTTACCTCTGCTCCGCCGCATGGCTACCGTTGGGACTGGCGGCAACCGATGCGTTCTGGAGCGCACCGCCGGAGCCCTGGACCCAGCAGAAAGTCTGGAGCGGAATAGATATCAAAGCGGACCACGCCATCGCCGAATAGCACGATAACAGCAGCAAAAAATGCCCCATCCGCTTCGGAACGGATGGGGCATTCGCTTGTTCACGGCATCTTACCGCGTGGACGTTTGATCCGGATGCATCGCCACTGCGTGGGTGATTCTCAGGTTCACCGGCCCCAGCAGCCCGGAAGGCATCAGCGGCGTATCCGCTTTGAACTTGGTGATGTTGGTATGGGTGAAGCGCTTGTCCGCAGGCAGGCTCTGGTCGCCAATGATGCGGTTCGGCCACAGGTTCGTCACTTCCACCCGCAGCGCATTGGTTCCACCGTGCACAACTGAGGTGAGATCGATGATGAACGGCTTCTTCCACAACACGCCAACCTCTTTGCCGTTCACTGCGACTCGAGCGGTCTCGCGCACATCGCCCAGATCCAGCTCCACGCGCGCATGTTCGGGCAGTTGCGCTGGAACCTGGAAATCGGCCGTGTACGCAACGGTTCCGGAAAAGTGGCGAACGCCCTCCTCCTTCGCCTCGCTCCACGATGCCAGTTTGTCCAGATGCACCACAGCCGGCGCGCCCCAGTTGGGAGGAAACTTGAGGGTCCACGGACTTCCGAGCGGCGTGACCAGAGGTTCCGTCACCGTAGCCGTGTACCGCCGTCCCGCGGCGTCGGTCGCCGCATAGCGCCCGCCCTGTTCCGCCTGCAACAGGATGCGGCCATTCTGCACGTTGGCCGTGAACGGCGCGGTCCCCGGCGTCAACCGCGGAAACACTTCCTGTCCATCGCGTTCCAGCCGGACAAGATGTGCTCCCGCGGCCCTGCGGAACACGATCACGGTCGAGCCGTATGGCGGAAACCACAGTGGCAGATTGGTGCGGCCATCGGCCGTCGAAGCGTAAAGTCCGAGCGGAGCGATGGCGCCGCTCTCCGGCGTCCACATCTCCGGCGCAAGCCCATGGATGCGGAAGCTCATCACCGTGGCCACCGCCGCCGGCCTGATGTTGCGGATGAAGTAAATCTCCGTCCCGCCCACCCGCCGGTGGACAAAATCGAAATCTGCATCGGAGGCTGGTCCGGCGCTGATCAGGTCAGGCGCTACGCCGTCATTTTTAAGCGCCTCGCGCGCGGATTCCCCGCAGACGATCTTTCCCGCACCGGCCTTGCTCGCCGTTTGTCCCTTCGTTCCGCATCCTGCCCAGAGACGGTCTGCCAACACGACAATCTGCGCATCCGTCGCGCGTGCCGTGGGCAGGCCCGTCAGGCGCGTCGGCTTGCTGCCCACCACCGTTGCCCCTTCGCGCACCAACAGGTCAATGGCTTTCAAGGCGGGCAGCGAAATGTTCGTAAGCGGCGGCAGCACCAGTTCGCGATAGCGTGTGCCGTTCGCCAGCCGGATGCGGTGATTCTCAACCGTCAGGCCGTGGGTAAGCACGTCTTCGTCCACCACGTCGTAGTCGTAGCCTGGCATCACATGCGCCGGATCGGTTCCCTTGTACTGCACAAAATTGGGAACCTGGTCGCCGTAGTAATACAGTACATCCGACACCGGCACGCCCTGCTGCATCAGAAACTGCACCCGGCCCATGTAATCGAAGAACGCCTTCCCATCCTTGAACCACGTCACCTTGGGATTGAAGTGCGTTCCCGCAAAATACTCCTGCCCCGGCATCCCCGTCGCAGCCGGAGAAGAAGCAAATTGATGCCACACCAGCAGGTTCAACCCCGCACACACCGCCTGGTCAAAGGTCGGTTTCAGGTCCATTCCCGGCGACTCTTCCCACTGCGGACCAATGCTGGTGAACCCCTCCCCCGCCACCAGCGTTTTTCCATAAATGTGCGCCGCGCTCGACGCCTCTTTCACAAAAAAGCGATCGATGTCCCCGGTGCGGTGAACCTTGGATGGAGCCCAGAACTCGGTCTGCGGAAACGTGCCGGCGCCCAGCAGGCGCAACGCGTCCACAGGCGCGCCATGCGGACCGCCTGACTCGGGATGGAAGCCGAGTCCATTCCGGGCCGCCAACTCTCCGAAGACCTGGTAGTGACCGCTCAGGACAAGGTCACCGACGGTGCGGCGCAGGTCGTTCAAAAAACGGTCGCTGGCGTCGCGGCTGGTCACGATGCGGCCCGCAACCACGGGCAGATACGGAAGCGGATCGTAGCCGCGCCCCGCGATGAAACTCGCGCGGAAGCGCCCGGTCCAGTTCACTCCGCCCACTTCCCAACTGTCTGTGTACACATATTTCAGGGAATTGCCCAGGTAGGGTTTGGCAGCGGTCAGCATGGGCTGAACATTGGTATTCCAGTAGGAAGTCAGCGCGTCGCGGTCGAGGTAGTCGATGACCAGTCCCTGCCAGGCTCCGCTGCTGGTGGAAACACGCGCATCGGAACTTGTGTAGCCGATGCGCAGCACCTCCCAGTCGCCGGGCGGCACATCCCAATCGAGCTTCCCCTGGTACGACATCTTTGCCGTCAGGTCCACTTCCTGGCTTGCGTCGAAGTCCTCCTCACCGGCAACAGAAGCGAAATCGCCCAGCAGCGGCTTCGAATCCGGAACCGAGAACCCCGCCTCGACAAAAACCGCTTTCCTCTTCAGGTCGCGAATCGGCTTGCGCACATCGCCGCTTGCCGCATCGCCGGCCAGCGCCGCGCCGTGCCGCAGCGGATAGGCCAACACCGCGATATCTCGATAGAAACCGTTCTTGCCGGGCGGCGCATCGATCTGCAGTCCGCCTTGCAACGGGCCGTGCACCGTCTTCCGCGTCCACGTCAGCAGCTTCGCGGATTGCTCGGGAGTCACCGTGGGGCCGCCTACATTCCAGCCGCTCTGAATGGTGAGGCTGATATGCAAATCAAGCCGCCTGGCCTCTTTCAATGTGTGCAGAAACAGTCGCTGCCAGGCAGGAGTTGCAAACATGGGCCCGGCCGGCACGAGTGTGTTCCCGCCCTGCTCCGATCCATTTGCGTCCATGAGGATGGCGCCGCCATAGCCTTCGCGGCGCATGGCCTCCAGATCGCCGGTGATCGTCGCCTCGTCCGTGTGGCCGTTCAGCCACCACCAGTAAGCCAGCGGTTTGGCCGAGTCCGGAGGAGTGCGAAACTGCGACGCGAGAGCGTCGACCTGGCTGGTTGACGCAGCCTGCGGCAGGGCGGGCACGGCACTCATGGCGATCACGGCCGCGATGAGAACTCGTCTCCATCTGGATCTTCCATTGCTGGTACGGATCGGTATTTCCATGGTTTGTCTGCTCAGCTTTTGGTCTTTCGAACCGGTCCGAATTATATAGGTAAGCTCAATCCTCAGGAATAACAGGCGCAATGGCCTCATTCCTTTTATTCAAATTGCTCCATGGACCCGCAACCCCAGCGAAATCTCCCCACGCGCCAATTCCCAAAGGGAAAGCCAGCTAAAGTAATAGAAGCTGATCGTTCCGCCCAGCACCAAACAGAACGGATAAGGAAGTATCTTTGAGCGGTCCCGAGGAAACAACGCGCGAAGGAATCATCGAGGCCGCCGGCGCCGTGGAGCCGCACATCGATGGCGGCATCTCTCATGCCTGGCGCGCGCTGCGCCATCGCAACTTCAGGCTGTTCTTCGGCGGCCAGACCATCTCCCTCATCGGCACGTGGATGACGCGCATCGCCACTTCCTGGTTGGTCTACCGGCTGACCGGCTCCGCGCTCCTCCTCGGCACGGTCAGCTTTGCCGGGCAGATTCCCACCTTCTTGTTTGCCCCCTTTGCCGGCGTATGGGTAGACCGGCTCGACCGCCGCAAAGTGCTGGTGGCTACGCAGGCGTTGTCCATGGTGCAGTCTCTGGCGCTGGCGGCCCTCACCCTCACGCACCTCATCACCATCCCCTGGCTGCTGGCCCTCAGCGCCATGCAGGGCATCATCAACGCCTTCGACATGCCGGGCCGGCAGTCATTCATGGTGCACATGGTGGAGGACCGCCGCGATCTGAGCAACGCCATCGCCATCAACTCCTCCATGGTGAACATGGCCAGGCTGGTGGGCCCGTCTCTGGCCGGCATGTTGATCGCTGTATCCAGCGAGGGCTGGTGCTTCCTGATCGACGGCATCAGTTACCTGGCCGTCATTGCCTCGCTCCTGATGATGCGCCTTCCCGCCCCTGCGGCCCGGCGCAATGTCACTTCGACGTTCTCAGAGATGAAGGTCGGATGGACCTATGTCTCGGAGTTCCTGCCGGTACGCACTATCCTGCTGCTGTTTGCCGTTGTCAGCCTCATGGGCATGCCGTTCGTGGTGCTGATGCCGATCTTCGCGGCCCGGGTCCTGCACGGCGGCCCGCATACGCTGGGCTTCCTCATGGGCGCCATGGGAGTCGGCGCGCTGCTGTCGGCCCTGTCGCTGGCGGCGCGCAGAAGCGTACTGGGATTGGTCAGAATGATCCCCATCGCCGCGGCCGTCTTTGGCCTGGGGCTGATTGGCTTCGGACTGTCGCGCTCCTTCTGGCTCTCCATGCTCATGGTGTTCGTAGCCGGCATGGGCATGATGCAGGGCATGGCGGGCAGCAACACCATCATCCAGACCATCGTCAGCGAAGACAAGCGCGGCCGCGTCATGAGCTACTATACGATTGCCTTCGTGGGCATGGCCCCCTTTGGCAGCCTGCTGGCCGGAACCATGGCCCATGCCGTGGGCGCTCCCTTGACGGTGATCGCGAACGGAACCGCCGTCCTGCTGGGCGCGGCCTGGTTCGCCACGCAGTTGCCCGCGGTGCGCCGCACAATCCGCCCCATCTACCGGGAGATGGGAATTCTGCCTGCAAAGGAAGGAATGTAATCATGAGCAGTCTCAAACTCGATGCAAAGCACACCGCCATCGTGGTCATCGATCTACAGAAAGGCATCGCCGGAATGCCGGGAGCGCCGCTGCCGTCGGCCACGGTCATTGCCAACAGCGCGCGCCTGCTCGCCGCGGCCCGCCAAGCGGGCGCGCAGCCCATACTCGTTCATGTGGGCGGCGCTCTGGACGGAGCGGACCGGCTGCATTCCACCAGCGACCAGCCGATGCGGGCCACCGGACAAATACCGCCGGACTGGAGCGAATTTATCCCCGAGCTCGACCGGCAACCCGGAGACGTTGTGATTCTCAAACGCCAATGGGGCGCCTTTTACGGCACGGATCTGGATTTACAGTTGCGCCGCCGCGGCCTGACCACCATCGTTCTGTGCGGAATCGCTACCGAGGTCGGTGTGGAAAGCACGGCGCGCGATGCCTACGAGCGCGGCTACGAACTGGTCTTTGCCGCGGACGCCATGACGGGAAGGCTCGCTGAAAGCCACGTCAACTCAATCGAGCGGATCTTTCCCCGCATGGGGCTCGTACGCCCCACCGGGGAAATTCTCGCTGCCCTGCAGTCGTGACGACTAGGACCCGATCGCTTTAGACGCCGCACAGATGGACGGTGACGCCCATCTCCGCAAGCATGGCGGCCTTGGTCGCAAGAGCCTTGTCCGCGCTCTCCGTTGAAGGCGCGTACGCAACGTTTACGTGGTTGGCGCGGTGCCGGGCCATGAACTGATTCTGGCTGACGCCATGGAAGACCGCGTGCACAATCGGCCACTCCGGGGTGGTTTCCAGCCAGCGGCGCTCCGTCTCCGCGGCGGGAAGACTGACTACCGTGCCCCGGCCCAGATCGGCATGAAGCGCGCCACCCTCAACAAAGACGCGGCTCCAGACAATCTCGCCCGGCTTGCCCACACCCTTCAGCGATCCGCCGCCGAGCGGGAAGTACATGGCCGGCTGGCGCTGGCTGGTGGCGCCGGCATAGCCGCCAACGTAGTGATTGGCCGGCGCGGCTCCTGAAATTTGCAGCAGCCACACAAACGCATCCAGGCCTTCCCCTTTGTAATGCTCACCCCAGCGAACATCGTGCAGCGTGGTCGAGGGGTCAAGCCCCAGCGCATTCCAGCAGCGGTTGGTCACCAGCGCATCCACGCCGGCGCATTCATCCACCTCGTTGAAATGCACCAGCGGCCCGCCGGCGTACAGTTCCTCTTTCGTTCCTTCCGCATACACCGGGGGACGGTCGGCATTGTTCAGCATGCCCTCGGCCAGGTCGGACGCGGCCACCATGTCCTTCAATCCCTGCTGGTACTGGATGCCGACAACGTCGCAGCCAAACTCCTTGGCGATGCGGACCGCTGCAATGTACATCTTGCACTGCTCGATCACTTGATCGAGCGTCAGTTCGGTTGCCGGATTCTTGCCGAAATCGAACTTGACTCCCTTGGCAACCAGCCACTGGTACACCGCCTCGGCATCCGCCTGGCTCACTGTGCGCATCTTGGCCACCAGCGCGGCCTGGCTCAGCCGCTCCTTGAAGATGCCCGCCGGATTCAACAGTTCGTCGTCGATGATGGCGTTGTACATGCCCATGCAGCCCTCGTCGAAGATGCCGACGATGGCCTTGCGATACTTCAGATCGCTGGCCAACTGGGCTCCCAGCTCTGCGCTCGCGGCTGGCAACTTGCTCTTGTCCAGCGCGTGCACATGCGACAGATCGTGGCTGATTTTTCCATCGCGCAGCCATTCCGTCAACGCGCCAAGGAAGTAGTCGTCGGTAAAGTCCTTGCTCCAGATGGAGGAGAACGTCTTGCCGGCCTTGACCATCGAACCGTTCAGGTTGAGCAGGCCCACCAGTCCCGGCCACTGTCCCGACCAGTTGGCCACGGTCAGAATCGGACCCTTGTGGCTGCGCAGGCCCGGCAGCACATGATGGGTGTACTGCCACGCTGCCGTCGCAAACACCAGCTTCGCCTCGGGATGAATGTTCATGAAGACATCCATGCCCATGCGCTGCGATGAGATGAAGCCATGCTTTTCCTTCTCGTTGTACGGGAAGGCGCGGACCAGCTTGATGCCCTTCTGCGCAAAGGCCGCGGTCAACTTCTCTTCCATCTCGCGCTGCGCGTCCCAGCAGGCCTGGTTGGCCGAAAGCCGCAAATCTCCGCTGGTAATCAGCAAAACTTCATCTGCCGCCGGTTTGGTTATCTCATGATTCCGTAGTGCCATCTCGATATGCTCCTCTTGATTGACCTGATTTCCGCCACAGACAAATATACACCTCTACATGATGGCTCAGCTCTGCTGGAAACGGGCGCATTCGCCCGGAACTGAACACGCCCCGGATACAAGCATGGTACCGGGCAGGTTCTAATAATTTTCCAAGTAAATAGGTATAACTATGCCCCCGGAATTGCACCATACAGGCCGATAACATAACTGGGCGGCCAGATTATCTAGACCCTGTCCAGCCTTGGTGTAGGCAACCATTCGAGACGCATTGGCAGGCACGATAGAACCAGAAACACGCGGTAGATGCCAGCCTTTGGCAACCTCTTATTGACCTGATCGCGATAGCTCGTGAAGGAGCCATACGTTGGGGATATCCCTGGAACAAGATGATGCGCTGAGCTTGATTCGTCTTGAAGGCACGATCGACATCTCGTGCGCGGCAGATCTCAAGGAGTTGTTGCTCAAGGTTCTTCAGCCCGGCCGCGAGGTGCGCGTCAACCTCGACCAGGCGACCGATCTGGACGTGACGGCCATCGAGTTGCTTTGGGCCGCCGAGCGGGCAGCACGAACTTCAGATGTACGCTTTGCTCTGTCCGGCCAGGTTCCCAAACGGATCTCCACGGCTGTGGCCGATGCGGGATTCGACAAATTCCCTGTTTCCCTTTAAAAGACGGGCGGTTCAACAGGCCATGGTTCAATCCAACTCCAGCAACGCGGACCAGTTCAAGCAAAGTTTCCGGGAAGAAGCACGGGAGATCCTTGTCGATCTGGAGTCGGCCCTGCTGGAGCTGAACGAAAACAGCGGCGACCGCGAACTGGTAGGGCGCGTCTTCCGCGCATTGCACACCATCAAGGGTTCGGGATCGATGTTCGGTTTCGAAGAGCTGGCAGCCTTCACGCACAATCTTGAAACAGCCTTCGACGAGGTGCGCAACGGCAGGCTGCAAATCAACTCCGAGTTGATCGACCTGACCCTTGCCGCGCTCGATCAGATCCGCGCCATGCTCGAAGATGGTTCCGGCGGTGCAGTCCTTGCCGACACAGCCGCCTGTGACGAAATCCTGACCAAGGTGCGCCGTCTCACCGGAGCGCCGGAGAAGCGGCCGGCAGGCGACAATGCCGTAACCCCGCCGCCACCAGCCGCCGGTTGCGGCGAAGAGCGCGTGTGGCTTATACGGTTTGCACCCAGTCCCGACATGATGCGCGACGGAACCAATCCCCTGCTGCTGCTCAACGAGCTTCGGCAGTTGGGCGGCCTCTCCGTCAAGGCCAGCATGGCGGCTGTTCCCACTCTGGTTGAGTTGGATCCGGAGCGCTGTTACATCAGTTGGGAAATGGTGCTGGCAACCTCTGCCGGCCGCGATGCGATCCGCGATGTGTTCATCTTTGTCGAAGACAGTTGCGAGTTGGCCATCGAGCCCGTTCCGCCAACGGCCTCCGCCGCACCCGCCGGGTTGCACGGCGCAACTGCCGGGGCGCTCGAGGAGCCGCGCTCTCAGACAGCAGGACGCCGCACATACGACAAGCCCGACAACGCCTCCAGTCTGCGCGTGCCCGCGGCCAAGCTCGACCAGTTTGTCGACCTGGTGGGCGAACTGGTCACCGTGCAGGCGCGGTTGAGCGAACTCGCCGCCCGGCGCGACGATACAGAAATCGCCGAGGTCTCGGAGGAAATCGAGCGGCTGACCTCCTCGCTGCGCGAGAACTCGATGAACATCCGCATGTTGCCGGTTCGCGCCACTTTTGAAAAATTCCGGCGTCTGGTCCACGATCTGGCGCGCGATCTGGGCAAGGATGTCGAACTGACCATCGAGGGCGCCGATACCGAGCTGGATAAGACCGTCATAGACCAGTTGAGCGATCCGCTGATGCACCTGATCCGCAACAGCATGGACCACGGCATTGAGCCGCCCGATGTGCGCGCGGCCGGCGGCAAGCGCTCCAGCGCAACCATCCATCTGTCCGCGCGGCACTCCGGAGCCAGCGTGCTGATCGGCGTCTCGGACGACGGCGCCGGCATCGATGCGGAACGGGTGCGCAGCAAGGCGGTGGAAAAAGGACTGGTGGCCGCCGACGCTCAGTTGACCGAGGCCGAGACTTTTGCCCTCATCTTTCAGCCCGGCTTCTCGACGGCTAAACAGATTACGGATGTCTCCGGCCGCGGCGTGGGCATGGACGTGGTCCGGCAAAGTGTCGAGAGCCTGCGGGGAACCATCGATGTCGCCAGCAAACCAGGCATGGGGACCAGCGTGACGCTGCGCCTGCCGCTCACTCTGGCCATTATCGACGGGTTGCTGGTGACGGTCGGAGACGATTACTTCGTGCTGCCTTTGGCCAACACCCTGGAGTGCATCGAGCTAACCAGCCAGGACATCGAAAAGGCCAACGGCAAGCATGTTGCCAATGTGCGCGGGAAGATCGTTCCTTACATCCGCCTGCGCGAACACTTCAACATCCGCACCCCGCGTCCGGAGCTGGAACAGATCATGGTGGTCGAAACCGAGGGCGGGCGCTACGGATTTGTGGTGGACCAGGTACTGGGCGACTGCCAGACCGTCATCAAGAACCTGGGCCGCTTCTACCGGCACGTCCAGGTGGTCTCCGGCGCCACCATTCTGGGCAATGGCTTGGTTGCCCTGATTCTCGATCCCGAACGGCTGGTTCAGGATGCAATGCGCCTCGGCCAGCAGGCCGGGCGCCGGCGCACTCCTTCCAGGGAGCGCGGGAACAGATCTACCAGGCAAGCTTCTCTTGTCAATGCAGATCAGAAATGCGCCGGCGCTGATGGTAGCGCCGGAGCCTGTCCACAACGATTCTAACCATCTGAATTTTGTACTCTCCGGATTCCGCGCCTGCCGGCATTCCCATCCACCCGTCAACGGGCGAATGGGGCAAATGGCAAACAGGCTGACGGGCCAACAGGCTGACAGTTCTGCGGATTTTGGAGAAAGCGAAGTAAAGCAAACAGAGGGGCGGATTTCATGCCGACGATTTTGGAAAGTGAAGGCCGGAAGCTGCATGGCGCCGGCAACGGAAATGGCGGAAACGGTCACGGTGGAAACGGTCATGGAACCCACGGCCGTGCGGGCAGCGCACAACCAGTTGTTGAAGACGACTCGATGCTCGTCCTGCAGGAGATCATGCGTCTGGTCGACGCGTCCAAGGAAGGACGCCTCTCCGAGCGCGGCAAGGCAACCCTGTTCAACGGCGTACAGCGCGAAATGCTTCAGGGCATCAACGAAATGCTGGACGCAATCCTGCTGCCCATCGGCGAGGGAAACCGCGTGCTGGCCCAGATTTCCAGTGGCAAGATCGACGAGTTGATCGCACAGACCTACAAGGGCGACCACGAGAAGATGAAGATTGCCGTCAACAACGTAGGGACTGTGCTGCAAGACCTTCAGAAGGAACTGGCGCGTTTGACCGCAGCGTCGAAAGACGGTCAGCTCTCCGAGCGCGGAAAGCACGATCAGTTCACTGGCGTGTATGCAGACATCGTGCACGGCGTAAACGCAATTCTCGATGCCGTGATCGCTCCGTTGAATGTAGCCGCGAATTATGTGGATCACATCAGCAAGGGCGACATTCCCGCCAAGATCAGCGATACCTACAACGGCGACTTCAACACCATCAAGAACAATCTCAATACCTGCATCGACGCCGTTAACAATCTGGTAGCAGATGCTGGATTACTCTCCAGGGCCGCCGTCGATGGCAAGCTGGCAACGCGCGCCGATGCCGGCAAGCACCAGGGTGATTACCGCGCCATCGTGCAAGGCGTAAACGAAACATTGGACGCAGTCATCGGCCCCTTGAACGTGGCAGCCAACTACGTGGACCGGATCAGCAGGGGCGACATTCCCGCTAAGATCACCGACACCTACAACGGCGACTTCAACACCATCAAGAACAACCTGAACACCTGCATCGATGCGGTCAACGCGCTGGTCTCGGACGCGGGCATGCTGGAGAAGGCAGCCGTGGACGGCAAGCTGGCAACGCGCGCCGATGCCAGCAAGCACCAGGGAGATTACCGCAAGATCGTGCAGGGCGTAGACGATACGCTGGACGCGGTCATCGGACCCTTGAACGTGGCCGCACGGTATGTGGACCTGATCTCCAAGGGCGATGTGCCCGCGCAGATCACCGACACCTACAACGGCGACTTCAACACCATCAAGAACAACCTGAATGTGCTGGTTGTTGCCATGAACGACATCACCGCGGCTGCCGAGGAAATCTCCAACGGTAACCTTACGGTGGACATCCGCGAGCGCTCGCCGCAGGACAAGTTGATGCAGGCGCTTGGTTCGATGGTCAACGGCTTGACGCGAACGGTCTCCGATATCCGCTCCATCGCGGGCGAAGTATCGGCAGCCAGCCAGTCCATCTCGACTGCCTCCATTCAGGTATCGAAGGGCGCCAGCGCGCAGGCGGCGGCCGAGGAGGCTTCTTCCTCGATGGAGGAGATGGTCTCCAACATCAAGCAGAATGCCGACAACGCGCAGCAAACCGACAAAATCGCCAACAAGAGCGCCAAGGACGCGCAGGAGAGCGGCAAGTCGGTGCTGGAAGCAGTGGCCGCAATGAAGGAGATCGCCAACAAGATCTCGATCATCGAGGAGATTGCCCGCCAGACCAACCTGCTGGCGCTCAACGCCGCGATTGAAGCGGCGCGCGCCGGCGAACACGGCAAGGGCTTTGCCGTGGTTGCCGCCGAAGTGCGCAAGCTGGCCGAACGCAGCCAGAAAGCAGCCGGCGAGATCAACCAGCTCTCCGCTAGCACGTTGAAGGTATCCGAGAAGTCCGGCGAAATGCTGGATAAACTGGTGCCCAATATTCAGCGCACCGCGGAACTGGTGCAGGAGATTACTGCCGCCAGCAAGGAGCAGGATACCGGCGCCGAACAGATCAACAAGGCGCTGCAGCAACTGGAGCAGGTGATCCAGTAGAATGCGTCTGCCTCCGAGGAGATGGCTTCCACCACCGAGGAGTTGACCGGCCAGTCCGATCAACTGGTCAGCGCGCTGTCGTTCTTCCATACCGGGGACGAGGCTGGCGCTCCAGGGCGGAAAGGCTCGGGCTCAAAGTCGGCGCGGCCGGCTCCGGTTCAGCAGGCACGAACCATGAAGCCGAACGGACACGTTCCGGCCGCCGCTGCCAAGACATCCGGCAAGGCAGGTGTCAGCCTCCGGCTCAACGACAAACATGACGACCTTGACGGGGAGTTCGAACGGTACTGACCGGTTGGGCGCGGACCGCAAACCAGCGGCCCGCGCCCCAGTCTTCAGGATGAGAACAGGAGCTGTTTATGAGCGTGAACGAAATCACTGAGACACGGCAGTATCTCACCTTCAAGCTTGGCAACGAGATATTTGCCACCGACGTGGCCAAGGTAAGAGAAGTGCTTGACCTGACCACCATCACCGCCATTCCACGGACGCCGGACTTCATGAGCGGCGTCATCAACCTGCGCGGAAGCGTGGTTCCGGTCGTCGATCTACGGCTTTGTTTTGAGATGTCGAAGACCGAGAGCACGCGCAACACCTGCATTGTTGTCGTCGAGGTGTTGCTGGACAACGAATCGACCGTCATCGGCGCACTTGCCGATTCGGTCGAGGAAGTCATCGACCTGGAGCCGGATCAGATTCAGCCGGCGCCACGCATTGGAACCCACATCCGGACCGACTTCATCAAGGGGATGGGAAAGCGCGATACCCAGTTCATCATGATCCTGGACATCGATCGCGTCTTCTCCGCCGAAGAGCTTGCGGTGGTCCGCGGGCCGGAGTCCAGCAAACCGCTGATGGAAGTGGCTGCATAAAAGGGGGAGCGGGGCGCCTGAAGTGCCCCGCCCACACGATGAGCACACGCGACGAATGTATCTCAAGCCGGGACTATGCACGGCTCTGCGAGTTGATCTACGCAGAGGCAGGCATTCACCTGGGCGCGGGAAAGAAGACCATGCTCGAGGTACGCATCAAGCGGCGGTTGAAGGTGCTCAACCTGAACACCTACAGCCAATACTGCGACTACCTCTTCGGGCACAAGGGACTCAAGAATGAGATCACCCATCTGATCGACGTGGTCACAACCAACAAGACCGATTTCTTTCGCGAACCAAAACATTTCGATTACCTGGTCGACCAGGCGCTTCCCGACCGGACGGAGCGCTCCGGCGGTCGGCAGTTCTTGATCTGGAGCGCGGGCTGTTCGACGGGCGAGGAGCCTTACACGATGGCCATCGTACTCGGCGAGTATGCGCTGGCTCATCCCGGCTTCCGTTTTCGCATCCAGGCCAGCGATATCTCCACCATCGTTCTGGACAAGGCTGAAAAGGGAGTCTATACGGATGAGATCGTGGCTCCTGTGCCGCTGGCGCTCAGGCGAAAGTACTTCATGCGGAGCCGCGACCCCGGCTGCAATCGTGTGCGCGTGGTGCCGGAGTTGCGCAAGTGCATCGAGTTTCGCCGCCTCAACTTCATGGATTCCGATTACGGCATCCCGGCGAAGGCAGACGCGATCTTCTGCCGCAACGTAATCATCTACTTTGACAGGCCAACGCAGGAACGCATACTCCAGAAACTTTCCAATTGCCTGTTGCCGGGCGGGTATATGTTTGTCGGGCACTCCGAGACACTGCACGACATGAATCTTCCGTTGACTCCGGTGGCGCCGGCTCTCTACAGGAGGGTCGATGGCAGAGCATGAGGCAGGATTGCCCGAAGTCTATCTGCAGCCGGGACAATCGCACCTGGTCAGGCATCCGGCGATTCTGCGGACATTGCTCGGCTCCTGTGTCGGCATCGCATTCCGTGCGCAGCGGATTGGCGCCGGCGCGCTCTGCCATCCCATGCTGCCCAACTACCCGCTCAATCTGCCGGCAAGCTTGAGCCGCGCCGCCGGCATCCGTTACGTCGACTTTGCGATTCGCGATCTGGCCCGGCAATTCGACGCCCTGGGCGCACGCCGCGGCGATGTCGAGGTAAAGCTGTTCGGGGGTGGAGATGTGCTGATCGTCGCCAGCGATGCGTCGCGGCCAACCGTGGGCAGATTGAATTGCGAGGTCGCGCTCCGGGTACTCGAGGAGGAGGGCTTGCATGTCGTGGCATCTTCCCTGGGAGGCAACTGCGGCGTCAACATAATCTTCAACACCATGACCGGGAAAGTGCTGCTCAAGAGGCACGGCTGAGACTTGTTCGTACGGCTGGCTCTGCGGGCTTGCCGGGACTGTAGCCAACTGCTTCCACCGCAAAAGAAGCCAGGAGACCGGGCTTATGAGCACACCGAAAATTCGCGTTCTGATCGTGGACGACTCCGCCGTGGTTCGGCAAACGCTCCGCGATGTGCTCGAGTCCGACCCCGAAATTGAGGTCATCGCCACTGCCGGCGATCCCTTTGTCGCCGCCGACCGCATCAGCGAACAAGTGCCCGACGTGATCACGCTGGACATCGAAATGCCGCGCATGGATGGACTCACTTTCCTGAAGAAACTCATGAGCCAGCATCCGATTCCCGTGGTCATCTGCTCCAGCCTTGCCGGCGAGGGAACACAGAGCGCCTTCAAGGCCCTTGAATACGGCGCGGTTGAGATTGTGACCAAGCCCCGGATGGGAACCAAACAGTTCATTGAAGACTCGCGGATCGACATCTGCAATGCGGTGAAGGCCGCGGCTCAGGCCAGGCTGCGCACTCTCCGGCCCAGCCTCACGGTCGAGCCCAAGCTCAACGCCGACTGCATTCTATCCCCGGCCACTCACGCCATGGCCGAGACCACGGAGAAGGTAGTGGCCATCGGCGCTTCCACCGGCGGCACCGAGGCGCTGAAAACCGTGCTTGAAATGCTTCCCGCCGATACCCCGGGCATCGTCATTGTGCAGCACATGCCGGAGCTGTTTACGCGCGCCTTTGCCGCCCGGCTCGACGGGCTGTGCAACATCACCGTCAAAGAAGCCGAGACCAACGACACCGTCATTCGCGGGCGCGCCCTGATCGCACCGGGCAATCACCACATGCTGCTCAAGCGCAGCGGTGCGCGCTACTACGTGGAGATCAAGGACGGACCCCTGGTCTGCCGTCACCGCCCCTCGGTAGACGTGCTGTTTCGCTCCGCCGCCCGCTATGCCGGACGCAACGCAGTGGGCGTCATCCTCACCGGAATGGGCGACGACGGAGCCCGCGGCATGTTGGAAATGAAGCAGGCCGGCGCTTTCACCATCGCCCAGGACGAAGCGACCTGCGTAGTCTTCGGCATGCCCAAGGAGGCCATCAAGACGGGTGGCGTCGACAAGATCCTGCCGCTGAATTCGATGGCTGCGGCGATTCTTTAATCAACCGTCTTCTGCGCGCAAAGGGCTCGCATGCTCATCAGGAAGGCGCTGCACCGCAATTCCATGAGGCACGCGCATCAGGCAGTTTCATCAACCCTAAAACCAAAAAGTATTCTCGATGATTCGCGCAGCCTCAACCGGGTCCGGGTTAGCCCGATGCCCCGTCAAGGCTGCGCTTCATACGTCCTTTCTCCTCCGATCACGCGAGATCGAAGCGGTCAAGGTTCATCACCTTGCTCCAGGCCGCTACAAAGTCGCGCACAAACGTCTGCTGTGAATCGCCGCACGCATAGTATTCCGCCAGGGCCCGGAGTTGGGAGTTCGAACCGAAGACCAGATCGACGATCGTGCCCGTCCACTTGAGCTTGCCGGTGGCGCGGTCGCGGCCTTCGAGCACGCCGGGTTTGGTTGCGGACTTCTGCCACTTCGTGCTCATGTCGAGCAGATTCACGAAGAAATCGTTGGTCAGGGTTTCAGGGCGCTTGGTGAAGACGCCGAGTTCGGACTCGCCGTAGTTGGCATTGAGGGCGCGCAGGCCGCCGATCAGAACCGTCATCTCCGGAGCGGTGAGGGTGAGCAGGTTGGCCCGGTCGAGGAGAAGCTCTGCCGCAAATTCCTCCTGCCCCTTGCGGATGTAGTTGCGGAAGCCGTCGGAGGTGGGCTCCAGCACGGCAAACGACTCGACGTCGGTCTGCTTCTGCGAGGCCTCCATGCGGCCGGGCGAGAAGGGTACCTTCACGTTGTGGCCGGCCTTCTTCGCGGCTTGCTCAACGGCCGCGCAGCCGCCCAGAACAATGAGGTCAGCGAGCGAGACCTTCTTTTTACCGGACTGGGCGCTGTTGAAGTCCTTGCGGATCGCTTCCAGCTTCTTGAGAACCCCGGCCAGTTCGGCCGGCTGGTTCACTTCCCAATCCTTTTGCGGCGCCAGGCGAATGCGCGCCCCGTTCGCGCCGCCGCGCTTGTCGCTGCCGCGGAAGGTTGAGGCCGAGGCCCAGGCCGTCCTGACCAGTTGAGGGATGGAGAGGCCTGAGGCGAGGATCTTCGCTTTGAGATCGGCGATGTCCCGCTTCCCGATCAACTTGTGATCCACGGCGGGAATAGGGTCCTGCCAGATCTGCGGCTGCTTCGGAACCAGCGGGCCCAGGTAGCGCGCGGCCGGCCCCATGTCGCGGTGGGTGAGCTTGAACCAGGCCTTGGCGAAGGCATCCGCAAACTGCCTGGGATTCTTGAGAAAGCGCCTGGAAATCTTTTCGTAGACCGGGTCCATGCGCAGAGACAGGTCGGTCGTGAACATGATGGGGGTGTGCTTCTTGTTCGGGTCCTGCGCGTCGGGCACGGTGTTCGCCGCGGCTCCGTTCTTGGGAATCCACTGGTGAGCGCCGGCAGGGCTCTTGGTCAGCTCCCACTCATAGCCGAAGAGGGTTTCCAGGTAAGCGTTGTCCCACTTGGTCGGGGTGTGGTTCCACGCGCCCTCGAGTCCGCTGCCGATGGCGTCGGCGCCGCTGCCGCTGCCGAAACTGCTCTTCCAGCCCAGGCCCTGCTCCTCAATGGGTGCGCCCTCGGGTTCGCGGCCGACATACTTGTTGGGATCGGCGGCGCCATGCGCTTTGCCGAACGTGTGTCCGCCGGCGATAAGCGCCACAGTCTCCTCGTCGTTCATCGCCATGCGCGCAAAGGTCTCGCGGATATCGATGGCGGCGGCGATGGGATCGGGCTTGCCGTTGGGGCCCTCGGGGTTGACGTAAATCAGGCCCATCTGGACCGCGCCGAGAGGATTCTCAAGCTGGCGGTTGCCCTTGTAGCGCTCGTCTCCCAGCCACTTGGTTTCGGGGCCCCAATAGACTTCTTCCGGCTCCCAGATGTCCTCGCGCCCGCCGCCGAAACCGAAGGTCTTCAATCCCATCGATTCCAGCGCCACGTTGCCGGCAAGAACGATCAGGTCCGCCCAGGAGAGTTTCCGGCCATACTTCTGCTTGATGGGCCAGATGAGGCGGCGCGCCCTGTCGAGGAGTACGTTGTCCGGCCAGCTGTTGAGGGGAGCAAAGCGCTGCGCTCCGGCGCCCGCGCCGCCGCGGCCATCGGCGATGCGATAAGTGCCGGCGCTATGCCACGCCATGCGGATGAAGAAGGGGCCATAGTGACCGTAGTCGGCCGGCCACCAGGGCTGCGAGTCCGTCATCAGGGCGCGCAGGTCCTTGATCACGGCGTCCAGGTCCAGGCTCTTGAACTCCTTGGCGTAATTGAATCCCTCGCCCAGGGGATTGGCCTGCGCCGAGTGCTGGTGCAATATCTTCAGGTTCAGTTGATTGGGCCACCAGTTTGCGTTCGTTGGGCTTCCAGCCGCCGCGTGTTTCAGAGCGCCGCTTGAGAACGGGCACTTTGTTTCGTCTGACATGGTTCTCTCCTTTGGCTGCTTGCAATGCACGACCCGCACTCGTGTAGGGCAGGTCACCGGTCGATCGGCTAAGTCTTATTCATGGGATTAATGGAATCCTGCAAGAGTACCGGGCCGCGCAGGCCCGCGGTGTGCAAGTTCTGGCTTTCGGCAATGGGTGCTCCGGAACTCGTAGACAGGCGCTAAGAATGCGTGCATCTCCTTGTGTATGCCTCTTTGGTTGCAAGCTGTTGGATGATATCCAGTCGACTTGAGTTGGCTCGTCCCGCAAAAATTGGCTGCGCGCCAAGTGCCTGTCCTCACAAATCATCCGCCTCGCCAGCCAGATGGAATCCCCGCGCCACGAGGCGATCCGAGGCCCGGAAAAGCAAATTCGCATGGCTGTCGGCCAGGCAAGACGGGCCCCTGCAGCCTCCACTGCCCGAGCATCCCAGCAGCAAAAACGCTTAAAATACAGCAATACCGCACTGTTTGAAGGGTATTTTCACATAAGAGGAATTCCGGCCTCCCTTATCCACAAAAACCCGGTTTCCCGCCGTTGACCCTGCCTGTCAGGGTGCTTAGAGTCTGTAATCGAGCGGTACTTTTTCCCCGCGTCCGGACAGTGCTGGAAAGTAGCCGCCGCTCTCTGGAACCTGGTCGCTCACAGCCTCATCGAATCGGAGTCAGAATGCTGAAATTAAAGAAGATCCACATCCTCGGCTTCAAAAGCTTTTGCGACCGCACGGAATTGTCCGTGACGGGAACGGGCATTGCCGTGGTGGTGGGGCCGAACGGGTGCGGCAAGTCCAACATCCTGGACGGGGTGAGCTGGGTACTGGGCGAACAAAGCGCTAAAACCTTGCGTGGCACGCACATGCAGGATGTCATTTTTTCCGGAACCCGCGACCGCAAGGCCCTGGGCATGGCAGAAGTGACGCTGACCATGGTCGATCCCGAAGCCTACGAAGGCCCGGTGCCCGTGGAGCCTGAAGTGGTCGTGGAGCACGACGGTCCAACCGACTGGGATGAGAACGAGGTGCGCCGCCTGCGCGCCGTGGAGGCCGAGGAGATTATCGCCGCCGAGCAGCCCGGTCAGGCCTTGGACGAGGATGGGGATCAAAACCCGGATTCGCCCCAGTCCTCAGCCACCGCCGAAGGTCCGCAGGCGGTGGTGCTCAAGATACGCCGCCGCAAGTTCCAGCGCACCCCGCAGAAGGGCGAGGTGGTCATCACCCGCCGGCTGTTCCGCACCGGCGAGAGCGAGTACCTGCTCAATGGCAAGCTGTGCCGCCTCCGCGACATTCAGGACATCTTCATGGGCACCGGTCTGGGACCGGAGAGCTACGCCATCATCGGGCAGGAGCGCATCGGGCAGTTGCTCAGTTCCAAGCCCTACGATCGCCGGGCCATCATCGAGGAGGCGGCGGGCATCACGCGCTTCAAAAACAAGAAGCGGCTGGCCGAGCTGCGCCTGGAGAGCGCCAAGCAGAACCTGGCCCGCGTGGACGACATCTTTGAAGAGGTCGCGCGGCAGATGAACAGCCTCAAACGGCAGGCCGCCAAAGCGGAGCGGTATGCCGCCGTGCGCGATGAACTGCGCGGCCGCCTGCGCGTGGTGCTGGCCAGCCGCATGGCGCTGATGGATGCCGGGCAGGCCGGGCTGGAGCAGGAGATTGCGTCGCTGACTGAGCGGATCAACGGCTCGGCGGCGGAGATTGCCGAACTGGAAGCCAATCAGCACGCACTCACTGAGCGCGGCTATGAGTTGGACCGCGAGGGCCATGACGCGCAAAACCGGGCCAACGAAGCAGCCGTCGAGTTGGAGCGGGCAACGGCGCGGGAGCGCGGCAACGCCGAACGCGTGATCGAGTTGGAGACGCGCATCGCCGCGGCCGGCGCGGAACTGGAGCAGACACGGACGCAGTTAAGCGGCATCGCCGAGGAGCGGAAGCAGCAACAATCGTTTCTTCAGACGGCAGCCGAAGAGGCCCGTGATTTTCATCAGAAAGTGGACGCACGCCAGCAGGAAGCGCGCACGGCGGCAGAAGAGGTTTTCAGCGCGGAGCGGCAGTTGGAAGCCAACCGCCGCCACGCCATGCACCTGTTGACCCTGGCCGGCAACGCCCGCAACTTCACGGCCCAGGGAGAAGAGAGCCTGGCCGCGCTGGAGCGCGAGGCGGAGCGGCTCAACGCCGAGATTGGCCAGGCGCGGAACGAATTCGAGAAGTTGGGCGTCGACAGCGGGCAGGCGCGCCAGCGCTTTGAGTCCTCGGCTGAAGATTTGAAGCGGCTGGAGGCTGAGATTGCCTCGCTGCGCGAAGAACTGCAAACCCGGCGCGCCGAAGAAAACACGCAGCGCACGCGCGCCAATCAGTTGCGCAGCGAGCAAGCCTCCGTGGCGGGTCGCCGCGACGCGCTGGGGTCGCTGATTCGCAACCACGGCTACTCCACTGATACCGTGCGGCGGCTGCTCAAGCCCGGCGCGCTCGGCCAGGGCATGGCGCCCGTGGGCACGCTGGCAGACTTCCTTGAGGTCAGCGGAGCGCACGAAGGCGTGGTGGACGAGTTTCTGCGCGAGGAATTGAACTACGTGGTGGTGGAGAGTTGGGGCGCTGCCGAGGAGGGCGTGCGGCTGCTCAAGTCCGGCGTCGATGGCCGGGCCACTTTCCTCATTCACCCTTCCGAGCAGAGCGCGCTCTTTGAGGAGCCCACAGACGCAATCAGCGCCCCCGGACTCACTCCGCTGAAGGATTCGATCAAGGTACTCAACGGCTTTGGGCGCACGCTGGAATCCATTCTGCCCAAGCTCAGGAACGGTTACCTGGTCGAGGATTCCGGCGAAGGCCAGCGGCTGTCCGCCTTGTACACCTACGCCTATTTCCTCACGCCTGAGGGCGAATGTTTCCACAACGCGACGGTGACCGGCGGCAAGCCGGCCAGTGAAGGCCCGCTGGCGCTCAAGCGCGAGTTGCGCGAGGCTGAGAACAAGCTGGCCAAACTGGAGACCGGCCTGGCGCAGGCTGAAGCAGAAGCGGCAGCGCTCACCCGGACCATCGAGGAGCTGACGGCGCAACTGGAGACACGCAGCGCCGAGCGTCGGCAGGCAGAGACCGATACCGCCAATCAGGGCGCGACCTTGCGGCAGATGGAGGGCGAGACCCAGCGCATTGAGCGGCGGCTGCAGGATTGGACCGCACAGGCTGCCCGCAACAAGGATGCGCGCGAGGCCAAACTCGGCTCCATCGCCCAGAAGCGCGAGGAGACGCTGCGTCTCGAGGCTGAACATGCGCAGGCCGAGTCCGGCCTGGATGCCTCGCAGGCGCAACTGGATTTGCTGCGCCAGAAGCGCGAGGGCTTGCAGCAGGAAGCCGCGCAGGTGACTGCGGAGCTGGCCGGCCTGGAAGAGCGCCGTCGCGGCGCTGAAGCCGCCTTCCAGCGTATTGACCGGCTTCATGCCGATTTGGATCGCCGTGTGCATGTTATTGAGCAGCAACTGGCCGCCGCCGCCACGGAGCGGGAACAGCGCATCAATGAGAGCGCTGCGCTGGCAGGCAGGCAGCAGGAACTGACAACTGCACGCGCCGAGGCCATGGCCCTGGCGCAGACCGTTGCCGGCCAGGCGCAGGCTCTGCGCCAGCAGCTATCGGCCATTGAAACGCAAATGAAAACCGGCCGCGCCGCCGTGGACCAGTTGCGCGAAGACCGCGCCGGCCGTTCCAGCCAGTTGGCCAAGCTGCGCGCCGATTTGGAGCACTTGGAAGGCAGTTGCCTCACCGAGGTCAATCTTGAGGCCCAGGTCTTGCGCGAAGACGCGGAGATCGTGCGCCTGACCGACGAGGCTCTGGCCGCTGAAGAAGAGACCTGCTTCACCCTGCGCCAGCGTGTGGAACAAATCGGCCCGGTCAACATGATGGCCCTCGATGAATATAAAGAGACAGCGGAGCGCCACGGTTTCCTTGAGACGCAGCGCAAGGATCTCATCGAATCCATCGAGAATACGCAGGAGACCATCAAGGAGATCGATCAGATCTCGCGCACCAAGTTCGACGAGGCCTTTGCCCGCATCAATGAGAATTTCGCGCAGGTCTTTTCGCGGCTGTTCCAGGGCGGGCAGGCCTTCCTGCGCCTCACCGATGCTGAAAATCAGGCCGAGAGCGGGCTCGATATCGTGGCCTCGCCTCCGGGCAAAAAGCTGCAGAACGTGCTGCTGCTTTCAGGCGGAGAAAAGGCGCTCACCGCCCTGGCGCTGCTGGTCGGCATCTTCCAGTTCCGGCCCAGCCCCTTCTGCGTGCTCGATGAAGTTGACGCTCCGCTCGACGAGCTCAACGTGGGCCGCTTTGCCGACCTCATGCACAGCTTGAGCAGGGACACGCAGTTCCTGGTGGTCACCCACTCCAAGCGCATGATGCAGTCCGCCGACATGATCTACGGCGTAACCATGCAGGAGCCCGGCGTCTCCAAGGTAGTCAGCGTGCGCCTGGGAGCCAACGCACAACAACGCGCCACAGCGTAGCCGCATCGTCTGCGCATACGCAGCGATGCTGTGCCTGGTTCTATGCCTGCAGCTCGATAGAGTTTCTGTTCAATAAGGGGCCTGCGCCCGAGCGCTCCATGCCGATAGAAACCAGTCGCCCCGCGCCGTAGTGTTTGTTAGCCCCGCGCTTTAGCGTGGGGTTGGCGTAACAAAACAAGGTATGAGGAGTCCCGTAGGGACGGCGCTTCTGGAACGCGCCTGTCCTTTTCGCGCGCTTGCGAAAGGAATGAAAAATCCAAACCAGGGACGACTCCCGTAAACGTCAAACTCTGACTGTCTCCCCGGCAAAGCCGGGGGTTTTGCCTTGTTGAATAATAGACAAGAGGAACTTCCGATCCGCAGGTCACTTTGGGTTCAGAATGGATTTTCAGGCAAAAAACCGCCCCCGAAGGAATACTTCGCCTCGGAGGCGCTTGCGTTAACAAGATAGAAGGGGACCAGTAGCCGGCACTGGAGGTCGGTAGCACGCGGCTACTGGTGATCCCACATAAACGAAGCGAGCAGCGGCTTCCCCTTTCCACGGCTACTTCGTGTCTCCCGGCTCTAAGAGAGTTTTCTTACGAACTCTCCGAACCATGTTGACAACCGAAGTGTCTCCCATGCGGGAGGCTCGATCTGTGACGGTCGTCACAGGGGGCTGTGCCATCGTGCTTGCCTGCGTTCTTGGCCCCATTTCACCATCACTTGCAGAACACATACTGGTCAATTTTGTTCATTGCGCGCAGCAGACTTTGTTCACTGCGCGCTGCAGACTGCACATTGACAAACCGCTCCGCTCGCTCGAAAATCGGAGATTCAGTGCCCTCTTAGGAAAGGCTTCCCGTGAACTCTCTTTTGACTACGAATCTTGGCGATACGCCCCTGCTCGGCCGCGGCAAGGTCCGCGATCTTTATGCTGTCGGCGATGCGCTGCTCCTCATCGCGACGGACCGCATCTCGGCTTTCGATCACGTGCTGGCCACCGGCATTCCGGGCAAAGGCAAAATCCTGACCCAGATTTCCCTGTTCTGGTTCGACTTGTTCAAGGACATGCCCAACCACCTGATCACTGCCGATGTCAGCCAGTACCCCGCCTCGCTGCAGCCCTATGCCGATCAACTGCAAGGCCGCTCCATGCTGGTCAAGCGGGCCCAGATGTTCCCGGTCGAGTGCGTGGCGCGCGGCTACCTGACCGGTTCGGGATGGAAAGAGTACAAGGCAAGCAAAACCGTTTGCGGCATCCCCCTGCCCTCCGGGCTGCTGGATGGATCGCGGCTTCCGGAGCCGCTCTATACTCCCTCTACCAAGAGCCAGGACGGCGCGCACGACGAGAACATCGACTTTGCCGCCACAGTTGCCCTGGTAGGCGAAGCAGACGCCGCGGAGCTGCGCCGTTTGACGCTGGGTCTCTACACCAGGGCCCAGGCATATGCCGAGGCCCGCGGCATCATTCTGGCCGACACAAAATTTGAGTTCGGAAGAACCGCGGATGGGATTATCCTTGCCGATGAAGTATTGACTCCCGACTCCTCGCGTTTCTGGGAGGGTTCGGGCTGGAAGCCCGGCGGCGCGCAGCCATCGTTCGACAAACAGTTCGTACGCGATTACCTTGAATCAATCCACTGGAACAAGCAGGCTCCGGCCCCTGGACTGCCGGATGAAGTGGTGGAGCGCACGCAGGCCAAGTATCTTGAGGCTTTTCGCCGTTTGACCGGGCGGGATATGAGTTTGTAGAGCGTAGACGGAGTGCACCATGGCGTGGGTCGATTGGGCCATCTTGATCGTGCTGGCGGTCTCGATGCTGGCAGGAATGACGCAAGGCTTCTTCCGCTCCGTCTGCTCGCTGGGCGGGTGGTTCCTGGGCCTGGTGCTGGCGGCCTGGAACTACGCACACGTTGCCGCGCTTTTCATTCCTCTGGTGCGCATCGAGGCGGTCGCCGACGCCATCGCATTTCTGTTAATTGCGTGCGTCGTGATGGGGATTGTCAATCTGGTCGGCGCGTTCCTGGCCAAGTCCCTGCGCCTGCTCGGGTTGGGTTGCCTGGACGCTATCGCCGGCACCGCCTTCGGTTTTTTGCAGGGCGCGCTGCTGGTCACGTTGTGCATTCTGGTGACAGTGGCCTTTTTCCCCAGGGCTCACTGGCTCACTGAGGCCCGGTTGCCCAGGCTGTTCTTCGGCGCATGTCATCTCAGCACGCACATGAGCCCGGTCGAGCTGGCCGACCGCGTGCGCGAAGGGCTCAGGCAACTGGAGCAGGAGTCGCCCCGCTGGTTACATCCAGGGAACGGCGCTGTTTGATCCAGGCAAGATGGGAACGCGGAAAATATGTCAAGATAAGGATGCAGCAAGAGGTGGACGTGAAACGAGAACTGGATAGCCTGGTGACGCAAATGCACTCGAGCGGTATCCGCTATGAGGACGCTGTGCGTGAGTTCAAAAAGCAGTACCTGCGCGAGGTATTGTCCGCGCACCGGGGAAACCAGTGCAAGGCCGCTGAAGAGTTGGGGATGCACCGCAATACGCTCAGCCGCGCCATGGCGGAACTGGGCCTGAATCTGGCCGAAGTGCGGGCCGGCCTCAAGCGTCCGCCGCGCAGCGAACGTCCTGTGTTTAGCGCGGTACGCCAGGGCTTCCGCCAGGGCTGAACGGTTTCACTGAAATCATGCTGACAACTCCTCCGAGCAAAGAAGCGCGCGTCGCCATTGAGCCGGGTTTTGCCTGGGACGCGCAGGACGCCTATCTGTTCGACATCGACGGCACGCTGTTGCGCAGCCGCGACCGCATCCACATGGATTCCTTCGTTCCCAGCGTGCGCCGGGTTACGGGATTCGATGTCTCGCTGGACGGCGTTCCCATCCACGGCAGCACCGATACCGGAATCCTGCGCGATGCCTGCCGCCAGGCAGGAATTCCGGCCGAAGTCCTTGAGCCGCAACTGGAAGCCATCCTTGCGGCCATGTGCCAGACAGTGGCCGAGCAGCGCCATGCCATGGATCTGAGGCTGATGGCGGGCGTGGAAGACGCGCTGCGCCACCTGGCGCGGAAGGGCGCGCTGCTGGGCGTTGCAACCGGCAACCTGGAAGCCATCGGCTGGATCAAGATTGAAGAGGCCGGGCTGCGGGAGTGGTTCCGCTTTGGCGGCTTCAGTGACAATTTTCCGATCCGCTCCGAGTTGGTTGGCCACGCCGCGCACAAGGCCAGAGAAATGGCCGGACCCGATGCCCGCGTCTGCGTGGTTGGCGATACCCCGCGCGATATCGAGGCGGCGCACGCCAATTCCCTGCCGGTGATTGCCGTCGCCACCGGCAACTTCAGCTTCGACGCCCTGATCGAGCACAAGCCGGAAGTATGCGCCTCATCCCTGGCCGATCTGCTGGCAGTCACGCAGGCCGCGCAGTGACCCCCGCTCCATCACCAACGGGCGCAACCTCGAATCCATCGTTGCGGCGATGCGCGGGATTCTGGACGGCTGCGCTTCTGCTGGTTTGCTTCCCCGCCGCGGGACTGCCCCAGGCAGCAGGCCCGCTCCCGCCCAGCCAGCCGGCCCAGGGCGCGCCGCAGGCCCCCGATGCGGCCACCAGCGCCAAACCAGCCAATCAGCCGCGTGGCAGTGACCGCCGGCGCGCCGTCAAGCTATACCTTGAGTCCAGCAAGCAGTTTGCCGGCGAGCAGTTTGAACAGGCAATGCGGGGCTTTGAGCAGGCCGCCACGCTCGACCCTTCGAATGCCGACTACCGTCTGGCTGCCGATGTAGCCCGCAGTCACGCGGTCACGGCGCTGATTCAAACCGCGGCCAAAGACCGCATGCGCGGTGATGCGGCCGGCGCGCGTGCCGCCCTGGCCCATGCCCTGGAACTCGACCCAAAAAACATCGCGGTCACTCAGCACCTGTACGAGTTGGGCGACGATGCCCTGCTCGGGCTGTCAAAGCCCCTCTACCAGCAGGCTGCAAGCACCGTCGGCGAAGCCGCGCAGCTTGCGCCCGCTGCCGCGCTGCACAGCTTCCATCTGCATACCGACCAGCGCCAGGCCATCCTGCAGGTCTTCAGGGCGTACGGGCTGGAGGCTACGCTGGACGAGAGCGTACACTCCGCGCTGATCCGGCTGGACATCGATGACGCCAGCTTCCAGCAGGTCACCCGGACCCTGGGACTGCTGACCAACACGTTCTATGTGTCCCTGGACGCGCACCGCGTGCTGGTGGCCCGCAACACCCGCGAAAACCAGCAGCAATTCACCCGTCAGGAACTGGAGACCGTCTACCTTTCCGGGCTCACCGCGACGGAATTGACCGATGTCAGCACCCTCGCCAAGAGCGTCTTTGACGCACAGCAGGCGGTCACAGAGCCTTCGGCAGGAACCATCACTCTCCGTGCGCCGGCCAGCACGCTGAACGCCTTCAATGCCACCATGCGCGAGCTTCTTGACGGGCGCAGCCAGGTGCTGCTCGATGTGCACATGATCCAGCTCGCACACATCAGCACGCGCAACACCGGGGTCCAGCCGCCGCAAACCATGTCGGCCTTCAACGTCTATGCCGATGAACAGTCCATCTTCAAAGCGAATTCATCCCTGGTGCAGCAGATTATCTCCTCCGGGTTGGCTGCTCCCGGTGACACTCTGGCCATTCTCGGCATTCTGCTTGCCTCCGGCCAGGTCTCCAGTTCCCTGTTCTCCAACGGTATTGCCCTGTTCGGCGGCGGACTCACGGAGTCCGCGTTGTCTCCGGGCTCAATTAAAGCAAACCTCAGCCTCAACTCCTCTGACTCGCGCGAACTGGACCACATCCAGTTGCGTCTCGGCAATGGCGAAGAGGGAACACTGCGCCAGGGAACGCGTTATCCCATTCAGACTTCCTCTTATTCGAGTCTCTCGTCCAGTACGGCAAGCATCGCCGGGCTCACCGGCGCAGGCAACTCCAGCAGCCTGTCTTCCCTGCTTTCGCAGTATGCCAGCAGCGTGCCCAATGTTCCGCAGGTCGAGTATCAGGACCTGGGCTTGACCCTGAAAGCGACCCCCGGCGTGATGCGCAACAACTCGGTTGCCCTCACTCTCGACTTGAAGATCACGGCACTCGCTGGATCCTCCGTCAACGGCAATCCCATCCTCAACAATCGCGCTTATTCCGGCGTGGTCGAGCTCAAACAGGGAGAGGGCGTCGTGGTGGTGAGCGAACTGGACAGGCAGCAAAGCCGCGCCATCAGCGGCACCCCGGGCATCAGCGAGATTCCCGGCCTCAACAACCTCACCGGCGACAACAAGCAAATCAACAGTTCAACGCTGTTGATCGTGATCACGCCGTATGTGATTCGCGGCACGCAGGCGGCCGGCCACTCGCCCATGATACGCATTGAGCGCACCGCCACAACGCGGTAGCGCCAATCCTCCGCACTCACGCAAAGCAAAGAATAACCCCCTCCCGTCCAGCGCGATCCCTCGTCGAGGGTACGCGCTAAACAGGAGGGGGTCACTGTCTGTAGTGCTTCGTTCGCAACCGCCCTAGTTCGACACGCCGTCTTCCTTGGCCTGGAAGTCGATGATCTTCTTCAGCGTCTCGTAAGGCGCATTGGCGGGAACCTGACGGCCGTTGACCATGAGCGTGGGAACCTGGTTAAGGCCCAGGTCGGTGGCCAGCTTGATTGAGGCATCCACCGCGGCCTTCGTCTGCGGGCTGGCGACGCAGGCCGCGATCTTGACCGGATCCTGGCCAGCCTTGGCCACGGCGCTGTTCAGGGTTAGCGTGGCGCCATCGGCGGTGGCCAACCCGTCCTGGCCGTCAAACACGGCCGATGCAAACTGGAAGAAAGCGGTGCTTCCGCCAAGCTTGGCCACGCAAACCCCATAGCTGGCCGCCTGCACGGACTGGGGATGGATGGACGCCAGCGGGAAGACCTGGAACACGATCCGCGCCTTGGGATAATCCACCACGAGCTTGTCGATATTCGCCTGGGCTTCCTTGCAATGGGGGCACTGGAAATCGGCAAACTCAACCAGTTCCAGGCTCTTCGATGCCGCGTTGCGATAGGGGCCGTCGGCGTGCTCTTCCAGCAGCGCGCGGGCTTCCGCAAACGGATGTACGCCGAAAGCGACAATGTCGTCGCCGGCGATGATGTGCTTGCCGTCGGCGAGCGCAAAAAACTGAATCCCCGTGGGCTTTTGCTTGCCGGTCTTGTCGCCGACAAAAATCACCACTTTGCTGATGCCTTCCACGCGTGTCTTCACGATGGCCTGCACCTGCCAGATGCGGGTTTCGTCGTATCCCCAACTGGTCTGCAGAAAGGCGTTGACCGTCTCCTTGGTGGGCAGGGATGCGGTGAAGTTTGCCGGATCGGGCTTGGGAAACACGGGCGCTGCGTTTGGAGCCGGCGCCGAGGGTTCCTGCGCGGGCGCGGCCGGAACCTGCTGCTGCGCGGCGGCCTGCAATACGGGCAGGGACAAGGCAACCAACGCCACAAAACTGGCACTGGCAAGACGAACGGACGGACGGATCAAGCTGTTTCTCCTTATTTCGTGGGATAGCTCCCGCACTACTAGCTTATACCTGAACCTTGACGGCGATGGGAAACCGGCGGCCCATGCCGAAAGACTTTGAGGTGACCTTAAGAACCGGCGCGGCCTGCTGGCGTTTGTACTCCGAGCGCTCCACCAGCCGCACCACCTGTTGGACGAGTTCCAGGGGAAATCCGTAAGTCTGCGCAATGCGCTCCGGAGTCTCATAGCGCTCCACATAGGCTTCCAGAATCGGGTCGAGAACTTCATACGGTGGCAGCGAGTCCGTGTCCTTCTGGTCCGGCCGCAGCTCGGCCGAGGGCGGCTTTTCCAGGATCGCCCCGGGAATCACCTCGCCGTCGCGGTTGATCCAGCGGCAAACCGCATACACGCGCGTCTTCACCAGGTCGCCGATCACCGCCAGGGCGCCCACCATGTCGCCATAAAGCGTGCAGTAACCCACCGCCATCTCCGATTTGTTTCCGGTCGTCAGCACCAGCGCGGAAAACTTGTTCGAGAGCGCCATCAGCAAACCGCCGCGGATCCGCGATTGGATATTTTCCTCGGTGGTGTCGGCGCTGGTTCCTGCAAACAGGGGCTCCAGCGCGCGCGTGTACTCCCCGAACAGCCCGCTGATGCCGATCAATTCAAACCTGATTCCTAGATTGGCCGCCAGATGCCGGCTGTCGTCAATGGAACCTGCGGAAGAGTAGGGGCTGGGCATGCCGACGGCGAGCACGTTCTCCGCGCCCAGCGCGTCTTTGGCAATGGCCGCAACCAGCGCGGAGTCGATGCCGCCGCTCAGGCCCACCAGCACCTTGCGAAATCCGCATTTGCGCACGTAATCGCGCGTGCCCAGCACCAGGGCGCGATAGGCTGCCGCGGTATCGTCCTCTTCCGGGGCAGGCAGCGCCGCGGCACTGAAAGGATCCACCACGACCAGGTCTTCTTCAAACGAAGCCGCCTGGGCAATCAGCTCTCCACGCGCATTCAGCGCCAGCGAGGAACCGTCGAAGATCAGGCTGTCGTTGCCGCCCACCTGGTTGCACATCAGCACCGGCACGCCGTCGCGCCGGGCAATGGCCGCCAGCATCTCGCGGCGGATGGCCCGCTTGCCGTGCCAGAATGGCGACGAAGACAGGTTGATGTGCACCGCCGGCTGCTGGCGCATCAGGTCTTCCATGGGATCCACCGCGTACAGGCGTCGCGGCCAGAAGTTCTTGTCGTTCCAGGCGTCCTCGCAAACGGTAATCGCCAGCCGTTCGCCGGCCAACTCCACCACCTGCTGCCCTCGCGACGGCGCAAAGTAACGCTGCTCGTCAAACACGTCGTAAAACGGTAGCAGCCGCTTGTGCTGTTCCAGCAACAGGCGGCCGCCATCCAGCAGTACGGCGGCGTTCACGGCGGGCTTCCCCGTTTCGGCAGCAGCCGGCAGTGCCACGCCTGCCAGCACGGCCGTTGGCAGCTCGCGCGTCGCCTCGGCCAGCTCGTCCACAGCCGTGCGGCAGCGTGCCAGGAAGCTGGGCTTTTCCAGAAAATCGGCGGGCGGATAGCCGCAGATCGCCAGCTCGGAGAACACGGCAAGACGCGCGCCCAGAGCGGCGGCGCGGCGGCTCGCCGCAACGATTTTTTCTATGTTCCCCGTGAAATCCCCAACGGTGGGATTGATCTGGGCGAGTGCGATCTTCACCTATCCAGTTTAATCCAATAAGGAAGGAGAAGCCGTCAGCTCCTAGCCGCTAGCTCTACCCTGCCGTCCGAGGCATTTCTGCCTCAATCGGGTCCTTCGTCTTGAAGTGGAAGCTGGAGGCTGAAAGCTGGAGGCTGGAAGCTGAATCAGGAGCCGGTCCCAGCCAGCACCACGCCGATCGTGCGCGCGATGATCTTGATATCCAGCCAGACGCTCCAATTTTCAATGTAGCTCACATCCAGCGAAATATAGTTATCGAAGGAAGGGTCCTGGCGCGCTTGAACCTGCCACAGACCGGTGATGCCCGGGGTCACGTCAAGACGCCGCAGGTGGCTGAGCTTGTACTCCTTCACCTCGCTGGCAATCGGCGGCCGCGGGCCCACAATGCTCATGTCCCCGCGCAGTACATTGAAGAACTGCGGCAGCTCGTCCAGCGAGTACTTGCGCAGAAAATGGCCCAGCTTGGTAATGCGGGGATCGTTGGTGATCTTGAACAGCACGCCATCGCGCTCGTTCATGTGCATCACGTCGGCACGCCGCTTTTCCGCATCGCGGACCATGGTGCGGAACTTGATGCACCTGAACACCCGGCCCTTTTTGCCGATGCGCTCCGAAAAGTAGAAAATCGGGCCGCGCGAATCCAGCTTGACGGCAATGGCGATAGCCAGCAACAACGGTGAAAAAACGATAAGAAAAACGCTTGAGAAAAGAATATCCGTCACGCGCTTGAACTGCAGGCCAAGTTCCGGCACCACTCCACAATGCAGCGGAATCGTCGGAAACTGGCCTATGTACTCGATGGGACTGTTCCAGGCCATTCCGTCGTACATGTCGGGCACCACGCGCAGGTCCACGCCATGAATGCGGGCTTGTTCAAGCACGCCTTTGACAATCCCGCGTTCGCAGGGCGTGGTAAAGAATATCTCATCCACAAACTGCTTGCGGGCGTGCTGGAACAGGTTGTCGAGGGTGCCCACCACGTCTCCCGAGGTAGACGCCATCTGCGAACCGGACCCGGGAATGTCTATGAAACCCTTGAACGTGTAGCCAAGATTCCGGATGCTCTCCAGGTGATGGCGAAGAGCGTGCGCCTCTGGCCCGGTGCCGATGATGAGGATGTTGCGGGTGCCCACGCCCTGTTCAAAGCGGCGATAGAGCATCATCCGGTAGACCAGCCGCCGCAGGCTCAATGAGATGGTCACCAGCGCCACCGTAATCAGCACGATGCTGCGGGGAATATCGTCGGCGTGCACCAGGTAGAGCATGCCGGTGAGCAGCAGGCCGGAAGTAAAGCAGGCCTGAACACTCAACCTCTGTTCATGCAGAAACCCGGTCAGGCGCGTCGGAGAGTACAAATGCAACCGCTTGCTGGTGAGCATCAGCGCAATGGCAAATCCGAACAAAAGCGCCAGCAGGATGCCTCTCGAACGGCCATGAATCAGCGTCCCGTGCCAGAACCCCCTGGCGCCTGCCAGCGGCCCGGTATGAAACTCGTAAAGCGTTGCAAGAACTGCTGCTCCCAGGATGGTAATTCCATCCAAAACCATCCACACCCTGGACGTGCCCCATGAGCCGCGCCCGGAATCTCCGGCCATGTCGTCCACCCATTCAGAGGGAGATGACATGGATGACGATACTCTTTCCCAGAAATCCGATGTCTCCATAATGTGCTCCGAATGACCTAAAGCAATCAAAAAGCCCGAAAAAAAGGCAGGGATATACTCCCCCAACGGGGAAAATCTCAAATTAGCAAATTAACTGCATTTGCTGGTTAGATACCCATTTCCTGGTTCGGGTTGCCTTTCTGTGTCCAAACTCATCCACGAAATGCGCAACCCGCCATAGCTTGGTATTCAGGGGACAGCACCTCTTCAGCTCTGGCTGTCGTTGTTGCCCGGCGATTCAAGCAAAAAATCCGGCCTTGGCAATCGCGAGTGAATCCTGCGATAAACGGTCAAGGCCCTGTAAACGGAAATATCTCCCGTCTCGATGACCAAAAACCCTACGGGAACGATGAAAACGATTGAAAACAAAACAATTATATCAGTTTCATCAAACGGAAACCAAACCGTCTCCAACCCCTGCTATCCCAATCTGTATCCACCACGCCACCAGGGGAGTTGACTTCACTAGCATCAATCCGTGCGACAACGAATAGCAAGAAAAAATGTTTGCCCTGCCATTACGAGATGACGCGGCTTTTATGCCGAAGGTAATAGGTAAGCGTCGAGGGTAAGAAACTGCTGTATATGCGGATCGGTGGATTCCACAAAATCCTTGAGCGGACCAAAGAACTGGGCACGGCCCTGATGGAGAAAGAGAACCAGATCGGCCAGCCGCTCCGCAAAACGCATATCGTGGGTGACCACAATACTGGTGAATCCAAGCTGCCGCTTGAGCCGCTGAATCAGGTCGCCCAGGCGCCGCGCGATGATCGGATCCACCATCGTAGTCGGTTCGTCGTAGAGCACCACCTCAGGCTGTGCGGCCAGCGCGCGGGCAATGGCCACCGCGCGTTTGCGCCCGGTGGAGAGACTTCCCGGAAAGGCGTCCGCCACGTCTTCAGCGCCCACCAGGCCGATCAAGCGCTCCACGATCTGGATCACCTGGTCCTCGGCAAGGCCGCCACGCTCGCGCAGGGGAAACGCCACGTTCTCGCGCACGCTCAGTGAATCGAAGAGAGCGCCGTTCTGAAAGACCATGGTGACGCGCTTGCGGATGGCCTGCAGGTCGTCTTCGCTGAGCCCTGTAATCTCCTGGCCCTCGACGCGGATGGAGCCCGCGTCCGGCTTGAGAAAACCCATCAGCATGCGCAGGGCCACGGACTTGCCCACACCGCTGCGGCCCAGGATGCAGAGAGTCTGGCCGCGATCGACAGAGAAGCTCACGTCCTCCAGAACCGCCCGGCCATCGAACGAGATGCTGACGTGGCTGAAGGCAATCATGGGCTCCGCGGGCGCCCCATTGGGGTTCTGCGCGGCTGGCTCCCGTTCGCTGTCCCAGTTCCCGCCAGACGGCTCGGCAAGCTCGGCAATCAGAGTCTCGGGAAGCTCCGGATTCGAGGGGGAATCAAACATGCTCGTGGAAACAGATTACGCGATGCGGGCGCGCCAGGCAGTATGCCACTACCTGACGCAGATCCGCCGCGGTGTCGATAGCCAGAGGCAAGAGAGCTGCGGGCAGACAATGAGGTACCGCAACTTCACCGGCCGGGGCATAGCTTCAATTCGCCGCCGGTCCGGCTCAACCCGCCGATTCCTCCAGGAAGCGCACGATGGATTCGATCCCCAGTTCAAAGTTCTTCAAGTGAAACTTCTCGTTGGGCGCGTGAATGTTGTCGTCGGGCAGACCAAAGCCCATCATCACGCTGGGCACGCCCAGATGGCGGTCAAAGTCGCCCACGATGGGAATGGAACCGCCGGAGCGGATAAAGACCGTGTCCTTGCCCCAGACCTCATGCAGCGCGCGCGTCGCCGCCTGAATATAGGGATTGTCCACGCGCACCAGGCAGGGGTCGCCGGCGTGAATCAGCCGCACTTCGATATCCACGCCCGCGGGCGCAATCTTCTCCACGTAGGCCTTGTATTGAGCAAATGCCTTGGCGGGGGTCATGCCCGGAACCAGGCGCATCGACACCTTGGCCAGCGCCTTGGCGGGAATCACCGTCTTGGCGCCCGCGCCGGTAAAGCCGCCGGGAATGCCGTGCACGTCCACCGTAGGCCGGGCCCAGGTGCGCTCCAGAACGCTGTAGCCGGCCTCGCCCACCAGCTCCCGCGATCCCACTTCCGTGATGCGGTAGTGCTCCTCGTCAAAGGGCAGGCTCTTCCATGCGGCCAACTCCTCCGGGCTGGGCGGAATAATGTCGTCGTAGAAACCGGGAATGAGAATGTGCCCATTCTCGTCCTTCAGCTTGGCCAGAATCTGCGCCAGCGCCACAAACGGATTGGGAGCCGCGCCGCCGTACATGCCGGAGTGCAGATCGGTCTTGGCGCCGCGCACCTCAAGCTCGGTGTAGATCATGCCGCGCAGGCCCACACACAGCGTCGGCAGGCCGGGCGCGAACAATTCCGTATCGGAGATCAGCGCGAAGTCCGACTTCAACTCCGGCGGCTTTGAAGCCACAAAGCTGGCAATGCCTTCGCCGCCCACTTCTTCGTCGCCCTCCAGCAGCACGCGCACATTCAAGGGCAGCTTGCCGTTGGCGGCCATCAGGCTCTCCAGAGCCTTCACCTGCGCCCACACCTGGCCCTTGTCGTCGGCCGAGCCGCGCGCGTAGAGATTGCCGTCGCGCTCCACCGGCTCAAAGGGCGGAGAAAGCCACTCGTCCAGCGGATCGGTCGGCTGCACGTCGTAGTGGCCGTAGCACAGCACGGTGGGCTTGCCCGCCGCATGAAGCCAGTCGGCATACACCAGCGGATGGCCAACGGTCTCGATCAGCCGCACGTTCTCCATGCCGATGCGCGTGAGTTCGGCGGCCAGCACCTCGGCGGCATGATGGCAGTCGCCGTTGTGTTCGGGCATTGTGGAGATTGAAGGAATCCGCAGCAGGGCCTTCAATTCATCCAGAAAACGAGGGTGGTTCTTGCGGGCAAAAGCAACGGCGGACGAAGACATGGGAATACTCCTTCTCCTGAAGAAATTCGACAATGGTGAGTATAGACCGTGCAGGCATTGTGCCGCGCTGACTGAAGCGGCGCGGGACTCAGTAGCGAGCCACCGCCGGATCGACCTCCGCCGACCAGGCGTCGATGCCGCCGCGTACTGACTGCGCCTGTTCAAACCCCTGGTTGCGCAGCCACACCGTCACGTTCATCGAACGGATTCCGTGGTGGCACATCACCACCAGCCGTTCCTCCGGGTTCAGTTCCTGGTGAGCCCGCGCCGGAACATCGCCCATGGGCATCGCCAGACTGCCGACCACATGCGCCGTGGCAAACTCCCACGGCTCACGCACATCGATCAGTTTTGCTCCATTTTCCTTCAGCAGCGCCGCGGCCTCGGCCGCGGAAATCTCGTAGTCAAGCATGGCTCCAGTTTAAATCGGATCCCTTCGCCGGTCAGCCGTTCTCCTTTGCTGCCCTGCAAGGCAGTAGTCTTAGTAGAGATGCCTCCCATTCTCAACGCGCAATCCCTCACCAAACAATTCGGCGCCACTCCCCTGTTTCGCGATATCTCCCTCACCGTCGAAGACGGCGACCGCATCGGCCTCATCGGTCCCAACGGCGCCGGCAAGTCCACTCTTCTTGCGGTTCTGGCCGGACAGGTTGAACCCGACTCCGGCGAGCTGGCGGTGCGCAAGCGGGCCCGCGCGGCCTACGTGCCCCAGGACTCGCGTTTTGCCCCAGGCCGTTCCATCCGCCAGGTGCTGGAGCGGGCGCTGGCCGCCGCGCACGTCAACGAGGCCGAACGCGAGGGCCGGTTGCGCGAGCTGGCAGGCCGCGCCGGCTTTGCCGATCTCGACGCCGAGGCCTTTGCGCTCTCCGGCGGCTGGCGCAAGCGGCTGGCCATTATTGAGGCCCTGGTCTCGGAGCCAGAGGTGATGCTGCTCGACGAGCCCACCAACCACCTTGACCTGGCCGGCATCGAGTGGCTTGAGGAACTGCTGACCTCCTCCTCCTTTGCCGCCGTCACCGTCAGCCACGACCGCTACTTCCTGGAATCCACTTCCAGCCAGATCATCGAACTCAATCGCATCTTTGCCGACGGCCTGCTGCGCGTCAAAGGCAACTTCAGCCGCTTCCTTGAAGAAAAGCAACTCTATCTCGAGTCGCAAAGCCGCCAGCAGGACAGCCTGCGCAACCAGGTGAAGACGGAAATCGAATGGCTGCGCCGCGGTCCCAAGGCGCGAACGACAAAATCCAAGGCGCGCATCGACACCGCCAACGCCATGATCGGCCAACTGGCCGCCATGGACGCGCGCACCACGGTCTCGACAGCAGGCATCGACTTCGAAGCCAGCATGCGCAAGACCAAGCGTCTGGTCGAGTTCAAAAACGTATCCTGCGCCGTGCCCGATTCCGATAAACCCGTTGAGGTCGATCCATCCACAGAAACGCGCCCACGGCTCCTGTTTTCCGGGCTCGATTTCATCCTCACCGCCGGCATGAAAGTCGGCCTGGTCGGTCCCAACGGAAGCGGCAAAACCACCTTCCTGCGCCTGCTGCGCGGCGAGCTTGAGCCGGCGGAAGGCGCCATTCGCCGCGCCGATGCGCTGCGCCTTGTCTACTTCAGCCAGATGCGCGAACTGGACGACAGCCTCACCCTCCGCCGCGCTCTGGCCCCGGAAGGCGACGGACTCGTCTACCAGGGACGCACCATCCACGTAGCCAGTTGGGCAGCGCGGTTCCTCTTCACCGGCGAGCAGCTCAACCAGCCGGTGCGCAATTTGAGCGGCGGCGAGCGCGCGCGCGTCCTCATCGCCCGGCTGATGCTGGAGCCCGCCGACGTTCTTCTTCTCGACGAGCCCACCAACGATCTCGACATTCCGACCTTGGAAATTCTCGAAGAAAATCTCCTCGACTTTCCCGGCGCGCTGGTGCTGGTCACGCACGACCGCTACCTGCTCAACCGCGTTGCCTCCACCGTGCTGGGCCTCGATGGACGCGGCCACACCGGCCGCTTTGCCGATTACGCACAGTGGGAAGACTGGATCGCGGAACAGGACGACGCCGCGCAGAACGGCGCCGAACAAGGCAAGTCCGGCCGCCGCGCGGATGGTTCAAGCGCCACGCAGCGCACCGGCGCAGAGACGGCTCCTGCCGCATCGGGCAAGAAGAAACTCTCTTATCTTGAAGCCCGCGAATTTGCGGCGATCGAGAAGCGCGTCGAGGTCTCCGACGCCCGCCTCGCCGCCGCACGCGACCGCATGGAGCAACCGGAAATCGCCTCCGATGCAACCGCGCTGCAGCAGGCGCTACTGGAGCTGGACGCGGCGCAGCATGAGAACGACGCCCTCTACGCGCGCTGGGCCGAGCTGACAGAAAAGGCCGGCTAGACGAGACAGCTTGCAGAAAAACTCATAGCTTTGAAAGGGGCGGCTTGATCCGCATCGCCTATGTTGAGGAATCGGCAGCTTTGAAAGGGCACGGCTTCAGCCGTGCCGCAAATGCCTCTAAATCAACATGGGCTTTAGCCCCCGAGGGATGCTTTTCTGGCTTTTTGCGAGAATACCTGGCTTTTTCCGTAGCCTCGAAAGTCATGCATTTATCATGCGTGGGGTTGCAGTTGCCGCATTCCCGCGTCATGAAATCGAGAGCATAAATTGAAAACTCCTGTGCCTGAAAAAATTGCGAACACTTCTGCCGTCTCCCGGCGGGGCTTTCTTCAGTCCTGCGCCGCGGCGGCTCTGGTCTCGACGCCCGTGTTGAAAAGCTGGGCAGAGGCAACCCATCGCGGTCCCGCCCAGCGCACGCTCTCCATGGACCGCAACTGGCTGTTCGGCGGCAAGCTGCAGCCCACGGCTCTCGAACCCGGCTTTGCCGATGCGGCGCTTCCCCGCGTCACGCTGCCGCATTGCGTCACTCCGCTCTCCTGGCAAAACTGGGACCCCGCTTCCTGGCAGGATGTCTGGCTCTACCGCCGCCATTTCACGGTCCCGCCGGAATTGAAAGATCTGCGCCTCTTTCTTCACTTCGACCGCGTCATGGCCGCCGCCACGCCGGTCGTCAACGGCCACTCCCTGCCCCAGCACCTCGGCGGTTTTCTTCCCTTCGAGCATGAAATAACCGGCCTGGTCAACGACCACGACAACGTGCTCGCGGTTGCGGTGGACTCCCGCTTCCTGCAGGTTCCGCCGGCAGGTTCGCCAAAAGGACCACCCGCGTGCGACTATCTGCTGCCCGGCGGCATCTCCGGCTCCGTCAGCCTGCGCGCCGTGCCGCGCGTGTTTCTCAGCGATGTCTTCGCCAAGCCTGTCGATGTGCTTCACGCCAATCGGCGCGTTGAAATCACCTGCCGCATCGATGCCGGCAGCGACAGCGCCGCCGCGGCCTACCCGCTGCCGGCCTCCGTTCGCATTGAGGCCACTCTCCGCCAGGGCGCACGTACGGTTGCCACAGTGACCAAAAGCGCGAAGCTCGAAAAGACCGGGCAGGAAGTCAATCTGACGCTTGCCGGTCTCGGCAATATCCAGCTCTGGAGCCCCGAAAACCCGCATCTCTACGGCCTGGTGGTCACACTGTTCGTCGGCAATCGGCCGCTGCATAACTATGCAACCCGCATCGGCTTTCGCGAGGCCCGCTTCGACGTTGACGGCTTCTTTCTCAACGGAAAACAAACGCGGCTCTTCGGGCTTGACCGTCACGAGCTATATCCCTACGTCGGCTTTTCGGCGCCTGACCGCCTGCTGCGCCGCGATGCTGAAATCCTGCGCCGCGACTTCAACTGCAACTCCGTGCGCTGCTCGCACTACCCGCAGTCTGAAGCTTTTCTGGACGCATGTGACGAACTCGGACTGATGGTGTGGGAAGAGCCGCCGGGCTGGCAGTACATCGGCGACGCAAGCTGGCAGGATCTCGCCATTCGCGATGTGGAGGCCATGGTGCGCCGCGACCGCAACCACGCGTCCATCGTCATCTGGGGCGTCCGCATCAACGAGTCGCACAACGACCCCGCACTCTACGAGCGCACCAGCGCCGTGGCCAAGTCGCTGGACGGCTCGCGGCCCACCTCCGGCTCCATGACCGTTCACTCCACTGACAATTGGCATGAGGACGTGTACGCGTACGACGAATATGTATCCGCGCCCGACGGCAGCGTGCGCATCAGCGAGCCTCTGCCCGGCGTGCCCTACATGCTTGCTGAAGTGGTGGGCCAGTTCCACTACGGAGGCAAGGGCTTCGGCAATAAATACCGCCGCGCCGCCGATCCCGCGCTGCAGTCGCAGCAGGCCTTGTTCCACGCTCAGGCGCATGACCGGGCCGCGGCCTTCCCGCGCTTTGCGGGCGTCATCGCCTGGTGCGCGTTCGACTACGCCAGCCTGATGAACGCCTATCAGGCGGTCAAGTGCCCCGGCATTGCCGATGTCTTCCGCATTCCCAAGCTGGGCGCAGCTTTTTATCTGTCTCAGGTCGAACCCTCCGTGCGGCCGGTGATCGAGCCCGATTTCTACTGGGACTTCGGTCCCCATACACCCAACGGTCCCGGCGAACACGCGGCCATCTTCTCCAACTGCGACCGGCTTGAGCTGTTCATCGACGGCAAGCCGCACGCCGTTCTCCATCCCGACCGCACCGGCTTTCCTCATCTCAAATTTCCGCCCTTCTTTGCCGATCTCAAGCTGGACGGCGCCGCCAAACCGGAACTGCGCATCGATGGATTTGTGGGCTCTGCGCGCGTGCTTGCGCGCTCCTTCTCTGCTGACAGCGCTGCCGACAGCCTCTGGCTTCATGCCGGCGACGCGGAGTTGCGCGCCGATGGCTCCGACGCCACGCGGCTGGCGTTTCGCGCCGTGGACAAGTTCGGCGCACCGCGGCCTTTCGTTGCAGGCGAGGTCTCGCTCACCCTCGAAGGCCCCGGCACGATCGTCGGCGACAATCCCTTTCAACTGGCAGACAGCGGCGGCGCAGGCGCGGTCTGGATCAGGACCGTTCCCGGCCGCGCGGGCGTGATTACCGTCGCGGCAAAACACTCTTCGCTGGGCAGCAAGCGCGCGCAAATCCTTGCCCGCCAGGACGCGTCCACACTGGAATTGCTTTAGAGCAGAATCGAAAATGCTGTAAGCCGATGTTTCTATGCGGTTGAACAATTGAATTGCGGAGCAAGTCGGTAAGATAGGTGTATGCAAAACGCCGTGAAAGTCCTGGTTGTCGAGGATGAACCCCACGCCCTGATGGGGCTCGCGGAGCTGATTTCCGGCTGGGGTTACCGCACCGAGACCGCGCGCGACGGCATCGAGGCATGGGAAAAGGCGCTGGCCTGGGACCCGGCCATCGTGGTCACCGACCTGAAAATGCCGCGCATGGACGGCATCGGCCTGCTCTCAAAACTGGCGGAAGAAGGCACCGGCCTCAACGCCAACCTGGCCGTGGTGGTGCTCACCGCCATGGGCTCCATCCAGTTGGCCGTGGACGCCATGAAGCTGGGCGCCTACGACTTTCTCCAGAAGCCGGTCGACGCCACCCGCCTGCGCACCATCCTGGCCAACGCCACCCGCCAGCGCGAAACCGAGATCGAACTGGAAATCGCCCGGCGGCGGCTGCGCGAGTCCGGCGTGCTCGGCGCGTTGGTCGGCCACTCCCGGCCCATGCGCGAAATCTTCGGGCTCATCGAGCAGATTGCGCCCTCCAACGTCTCGGTGCTCATCACCGGCGAGAGCGGCACCGGCAAGGAACTGGTGGCGCGCACCCTGCACGATCTGAGCCCGCGCAAGACGCGCCCCTTTGTGGCCGTCAACTGCGCGGCGATTCCTGAAACCCTCATCGAGAGCGAGCTCTTCGGCCACGAGAAAGGCGCCTTCACCGGCGCCGTCGAGCGCCGCGCCGGCTGCTTTGAACTGGCCTCCGGCGGCACGCTGCTGCTGGACGAACTGGCCGAGATGCCCATCGCCACCCAGGCCAAACTGCTGCGCGTGCTTGAGGAGCGCAAGCTCCGCCGCCTGGGAGCGCGCACGGAGCAGGAAGTGGACGTCCGCGTCCTGGCCGCCACCAACCGCGACCCATCCCTCGCCGTCGCCGAGGGGCATCTTCGCCCCGATCTCTTCTATCGGCTCAACGTCTTCAACATTGCCATGCCGCCCCTGCGCGATCATCTTGAGGACCTGGCTCCCATGGCTGAGGCCATGCTGGCAGAGATGAACCAGAAGCACGGCCGCCGCGTCTCCGGCATCGCTGCTTCCATGCTCGACCGCATGATGGCCTACGACTGGCCGGGCAACGCCCGCGAGCTGCGCAACACCATCGAGCGCGCCGTAATTCTCTGCCAGGATGGCGCGCCTCTGGATGCCGGTCATCTGCCCCCGGGCTTTGCCAAAACACAGCCGCCTTCCGCGCAAATCCTCGATGCCGGCCTGATCCCGGTGCGCGTCGGCACCACCGTGGACGAGGCCGAGCGGCTGCTGATCCTGCGCACCCTTGAAGCCACCGGGCAAAACAAAACGCGCGCCGCCGAGATCCTGGGCATAAGCATCAAAACCATGCACAACAAGCTCAACCAGTACGGCCGCCCGCGGGATGAAATGACAATCTGATCCATGCGCCTCAAGACCAAACTCGTTCTGGCCATCACCGCGCTGGTGTTTCTCATCGCCGGGGTGCTCTCGCTGGTCTACGTGAGCCAGCTCCTGCACGCCGCCGTACAGCAGTCTTACGACACCAACCACATGGTCGCCGAGCAGGTGCGCTTTGCCTTGCAGAACGCCCTGGAAACCGGCCTCAAGGACCGCGTAGTCGATCCCAATAATCCAGACCAGTTGCGCAGCCTGGTGGCAGAAACCGTGAGGAGCGACGCCGGTTTGCAGGGCGTGGTCCAGTCGGTCAACCTCTACTCGCTCACCGTGTTCGACATCAACATCGGAGACAGCCAGTCCAACACGCTGCTCAGCACCAATCCCGACAACGAAGACAAGCCGCTGCCCGTCCGCCCCAACTACAGCCAGCTTCTCGATGCCCGTCCCATTCAGTTGATGGCAGAGGTTTTCGGCCGGCCCAAAGTATTTGAAGTCGTGGTGCCGCTCAAGCGCAATGGCGAGCCGTTTGCCACCGTGCACGTGGGCGTGCGCACCACGCTGCTGCGCGCCGTCTATGCGCCCTGGCTGGCCGAGGCGCTCACCCTCATGGGCTTTGTGCTGGTAACCGCGCTGGTGGCGGCCTTTCTGCTCAGCAACCTCGCCCTCCGACCCATGGAAGAGATCAGCCGCCGGCTCGACTTCTGGACCCGGGCCAGCGAGCAGACCGGCGAGAAGCAAATTGCGCCCAAGCAGGACATGGCCGCCCAGGTCTCCACAAAAATCGAGATCATCGGCCAGCGCATGAAAAATGTGGAAGAAGTCTTCTCCGCCCTCAAGGAAAATCTCGATCAGATTCTCGGCAACCTGCAGGATGGAATCCTGCTGTTCACCGGCGACGGGCGCGCCGTCCTGGTCTCCGAGGCGGCGCGCCGCTTTCTCCAGATCGACCGCGAGTCCATCCTCGGCCTGCATGCAAACGACATCTTTGACCGCTCCACCATGCTGGGCCAGGCCCTGGGCGAGGCTTTCGACGCCGGCGTCACCCTGGTGCAGCAGGAGATTCGCACTGAAACCGGACGCCGCATTCAGGCCTCGCTGGACTTTATTCACGACCAGCACACGCGCCACGGGCTGGGCGCATTGGTCACTCTGCACGATCTGGAGTCGGTCGAGGAGATCGAGTCCGAGCTGGAGCTGTCGCGGCGCATGGCGGCCATCGGCAGGCTCACCTCAGGCGTAGGCCATGAAGTCAAAAACCCCATCAACGCCATCGTCGTGCACCTGGAACTGCTCAAGACCAAACTGGGCGGCGCCAGCGAGCCGGCGGTCCGTCACCTCGAGGTCATCGACGCCGAGATTCACCGCCTCGACCGCGTCGTGCAAATGCTGGTGGACTTTACCCGCCCCGTGGATCTCGAACTCACCGAGCAGGACCTGCGCCCGGTCATCGGCGACGTCCTGGCGCTGGCCACCGCCGAGTTGTCCACCCACAACGTGATCCTGACCAGCCGCATGACGGAAAAGCCGCTGATGGCCAATATCGACGCCGATCTGCTCAAGCAGGCGGTCCTCAACGTGATTCAAAACGGCGCACAGTCCATGCCGGATGGCGGCAAGCTGGAAGTGGTGCTCGAAGAAGACCTCAGGCCCGGCGCCAAATCCGCGGTCCTGCGCATTGCCGACGAAGGTTCCGGTATTCCCGAAGAGATTAAAGGGAAGATTTTCGACCTGTATTTCACCACCAAAGCCGGGGGCAGCGGCATCGGCCTGGCCATGACGTACCGAATTCTGCAATTGCACCACGGCAGCGTCGAAGTACAATCAAAGTCAGACCTCGGCACGGAGTTTCAATTAAGAATTCCTCTCTCCGCCGCGGAATGGGGACGCCGGCATCTGCAGCCGGCGAGCGTTGAAAGCGCGAAAGGGTTTGCGGGATGAAGCTTCCTGCCAGGAGTGTTGCGTGGCTGCTGCCGTTGATGCTGACGGCGTGCTTTCACAAGACCCAGAAGACCAAGGCCCCGCCGCTTGCGCCCCCCGTGGTGGTAACGCCCGCGCCCGCGCCAGAGTCCTTGCCGACCCTGCCTCCGCCGCCCGTAGAGACCATTCCCACCCAGCCCACCGCGCCTGTAACCACCCCCACTGCGCCGCCGCAGGAGAAGCCCAAGCCGCAGGTTAAACACAAAAAGCCCGTAAATAAAAATACCCAGGTAGCCTCGAACGGGAATCCCGGCGTCAGCGCCATCGGCCAGCTTTCTTCCGGCGATCCCTCTGACCTGCGCTGGCAGACGGAAAGCTCGATCACCGCCACCGAACACGGGCTCAATACCATCGGCCGCAAGCTGAACGACCAGGAAATGAAGACCGCTGCGCAGATCCGCGAGTTCCTCAAGCAGGCCCGCGCCGCACTGGCCGCAGGCGACGTGGATGGAGCCCACACCGTGGCTCTCAAGGCCAAAGTCCTGCTCGGCGAACTCAGCCGCTAGCTATTCCGTTGCTCCGCCCACAGACTTAGGCATCCATAGAAAAACAACGCGCAACGACCGGCCAACGAACCTGTCTTAGTCCCTGGCCCCTCAGTCCCTTAGTCCCTGCCTTTACTGTTCTCCCCAGCTCAACTTGCTGCGCAAAGCCTCAAAGAATCCGCTCTCGCTCAGCCGGACCAGCTTGACAGTGTGGCTGGAGCGCCGGCAGCGCACCTCGTCGCCCCGCTGCAGCTCCACCGCCAGTTGGCCGTCCACGGTCAGCAGCGCCAGGTTCGGAACCAGCTCCACGCGTACGGTGAGCGCAGCGTCGCCGCGCACCACAATGGGCCGCAGCGTAAGCAGGTGCGGGCAGATGGGCGTCACCACCATCGCATCCACGTCCGGGGTGAGGATGGGGCCGTTGGCGGCCAGCGTGTAGGCCGTCGAGCCGGTGGGAGTGGAGACAATTACGCCGTCGGCGCGGAAGCGGGCCACGCTTTTGCCGTCCAGTTCCACCGCAAACTCGCCCATGCGGGCAATATCGCCCTTCGAGATCACAACCTCGTTGAGCGCGTCGTAGCTGGAGCGCTGCGTGCCCTCGCGCCACAGTTCGGCGTGCAGCATGGCCCGCTCGTCCAGGCCGTGGCAGCCGGCGCACCAGCTCTCCAGGGTTGAATAGAGGTCGGCCAGGCGAACCTCGGTCAAGAAGCCCAGATAGCCCAGGTTCACGCTGAGAATCGGCGTGCCGGTAGCCGCAAAGGTGCGCGCCGCCGCCAGCAGCGTGCCGTCTCCGCCCAGAACGATCACCAGCTCTGGCGCCCAGGCAGGCATCTCCTTGCAGTCCATGGCCGGCGCAGCCGTCGTGTACTTGCCGCCTTCGCGGTCCAGCGCCGGCTCATAGCCGTGCTGGCGCAGCCAGCCGATCAGCTCCGGCAGAATCCTGCCCAGTTCTTCCTTGTGCGGCTTGCAAACGATGGCGACGCGTGTCATGCGCTCCAGTGTAACGGATTGGGCCACGGGCAAGGCCAAATCCATACCTGGAACCCCTTCCCTCGTCAGGCCTGAACGCCGCCCCGCCGCGCGTAGAGCAGGAACTCCTTGTTCCCTTCCATGCCGGTAATGGGCGACGGAATGATCTCCACCACCTGCCAGCCCAGCGCCCGCACGCAATCGGCCACTTTGTCGATCGCCAGTTGGTGCGCCTCAGGATCGCGGACAATGCCGCCCTTGCCCACGTGCACGCGCCCGGCTTCAAACTGCGGCTTGACCAGAATCACGGCCTCCACCAGCCCCGGCGCCGCGTCCAGCACCGGCTCCAGCAGCAGCGTGGCCGAGATGAACGACACGTCCATCACCAGCAGCGTCAGCTCGTCGTTTCCCTTCCCGGCAGCCAGTGCTCCGGCCTCAAGAAAGCGGGCGTTGGTCCGCTCCATCAGCCGCACGCGCTCGTCGTTGCGCAACTTCATGGCAATCTGGCCAAAGCCCGTATCGACACAGGTGACGCTCACCGCGCCGTGCTGCAACAGGCAATCGGTAAATCCCCCGGTCGATGTGCCCACGTCCAGGCAGGCGCGCCCGGTCACGGCAATCTGCCAGTGTTCCAGCGCCCCGGCCAGCTTCAGTCCGCCGCGGCTCACGTAGGGCAGTTCCTCGCCCAGCAGGCGCACCGGCGCATCGCTGGCAACCATGGTGCCCGCCTTGTCCACTTTTTGTTCGCTGACCAGGACCCGGCCCTCAAGAATGTACGCGCGCGCCCGTTCGCGGCTGGGAACCAGCCCCCGCTCCACAAGAAGAAGATCCACGCGCGTTTTTGCCACTGTGGCCGTCATGCCTTGCACTCCCCTATCAGAGGATATAAGGCGCAGCCCCGCCGGCACCCAAAGGCAATAAACATCCCCCCCAACCAATGCGCTCCCGAGTCCCTTAGTCCCTGGTCCCTTAGTCCCTGGTCCCTTAGTCCCTGGTCCCTTAGTCCCTAGTCCCTGGTCCCTGCTCGGAACGTCCCCCGCCTTTACCCGTCCATCCCCGGCGTGGTCGGCAACTTCGCTTTGACTGCCGCTGCCGTCTTCGCCTTCGGGATGCCGTGCTGATGGCAATCTGCGCATTTGACCCAGTGGATGTTGTGCGCGCTGGACGCGCTGGCATAGGTCGTATCCATCTTCTCCACGTCGAGCCCGCAGTTGGACATCTGCGGATGGCAGGTCTTGCATGAGGCCCTTGCGTTCTCGTTGTGCCCGTTGTGGCATGCAACGCAGCTCAGCCCCTCATGCACGCCCATGGGCGTGCGGTCGTCGCCGGAGCCCACCTGCGGCCCCCAGCCGTGAACCGCCGCCGCTGAGCCCGCTTCCGGCTCGCGCGGCGCATGGCACTGGGTGCAGAGCGCCTGCCGCGGGTCCTGGCTCATCAGCACCGCGCGGGCGCCGTCGTGCAGTTGCGGCGTGGCCAGCGCCGTCGCCGCAAAATGCAGGGTCTCCCGCCGGTCGTAGAAGGCCAGCGAATCGTGGACCGCCGCGCCCGCGACAGAAATGCGGCTGGCCGGCTTGGTTTCCTCCGGGCCTTCCTTGTGCACCTGGTGGCACGCCAGGCAGGGTACGGCCGCCGCATCGGCAAAGCCCGCGCGCTTGATATGCCACGGACCCCGCGTGCTCAGCGGCTGCACCAGGTCGCGCACCGAGCCGTCAAAGTGCATGCCGTGGCAGCGGAAGCAGTCCTCGTTCAGGGCGCGCTTTGCGTTGTGCGCCGGGTCGGTAAAGATCTGGCTATAGCTGACGCTGTGCGGGCCCGCATGCCAGTTGGCAAATTCCTGCCGGTGGCATTTTTCGCAGGCTGAAACCATCGCCAGCACGTCCACATCGCGCAGCCGTATGGCCTCCGGCAGCGTGCCGAACAGGTGCACGCGAATGTGCCGCAGTTTGGTGGCCATGCCCGCCGCGTGGCAATCCTCGCAGCCCACGTTGCGGTGCGGAGCGCCATGCACCTCGCTGACATACGCGGCCATCTCATGGCAGCTTGCGCACCCCTGGCCGTGCTGCGTGGTGTAGTAATACGTGGCGCCATAGGTGCCGCCCACGGCCAGCAGCACCGCCAGCCCCATCGCCATTGCCGCAAATTTCAACCAGCGCTTCATGACCGGAATCCCGTACCCTTCCAGTTGCGCACCAGCTCCCCGCTGGCGAAATAGGCAATGGCCATGATGGTCAGCGCCGGATTGAAGCCGCCATTGGTCACATGCACGCTGGAGTCGATCACGAACACATTGTCCACGTCGTGAATCTGGCAGTTGCGGTTCACCACCGATGCCTGCGGGTCGTTGCCCATGCGGCAGGTGCCGGCCTGGTGCTGCCCGGCTGATACCGTCTCCGGTGTGTGCGCCGTGGAGCGGGTACTGATCGCTCCCGCCTCTTTGAGCCACGCCTCTGCGCGTTTCGCCTGCACTTCGCCAATCTCAAAGGTGTGGGGATGTACGTTGCCGGAAATGCGCACAACCGGCATGCCCCACTTGTCCTTCACCGCGGGATCGAGCGTCACGCGCGCATCCGCCATGGGAATCTGCTGCGTTGGACCCATCACGGCAATGGTCCGCTTGAACACATCGCGCATTGCCTGCTTGTGTCCCAGGCCCCAGCGCGGCGCTGTCGCCGGCAGCCGGTCGATCATCTGAATCGGCAGCCGGATGAATTCATTGGCCAGTATGCCTCCGCCGCACAGGCCCGGAGTGCCGTGATTGTAGTCGGAGACGGCGATGCTGGCGCCGGGTCCCACGTCGTCGTAGGTATCAAAGTCGAAGTAGCCGATGGCGCCTGTGTAGTGGTGGCCCTGAAGGTTGCGGCCCACCTGGTCGTGGCGGTTTCCCAGCCCATCGGGAAACAGGCGGCTTTTGGAGTTCAGCAGCAGGCGGGCCGATTCGGTGGCGCAGCCGGAAACGATGACCATGTCGGAAAGCTGCTCCTGCAATCGCCCGTCCGCGTCAAAGTAAGCAACCCCAAGGGCGTGTCCGCGGTCGTCGGTGAGGATTTCCCGGGCCATGCACTCGGTGCGCAGCTCGCAGTTGCCCGTGGCCAGCGCGGTGGGCAGCACGGTGTTCTGCGAGCCGTTTTTCGCGTCCTCCTCGCAGGCAAAGCCCACGCACCAGCGGCAGCGCATGCACGGGCCGCGGCCGTTGTAGGGCACGCTGTTGCGCGCCATGGGAATATGAAACGGATGCAGCCCCAGCCGCTTGGCCGCCGGGGCCAGAATCTCAAACTCGCGATTGGGCGGCAGCGGCGGCATGGGCAGCGGACGCCGGCGCGGACCGTGAAACGGCGTGCCCGAGTAGTCGCCGGAGATGCCGATCTCGTATTCGGCCTTCTCGTAAAACGGCTCCAGGTCGTCGTAGGAGATGGGCCAGTCTTCCAGCGTGCTTCCCGCCGGCGCGCCATAGGTGGAGCGCATTCTGAAGTCCTGGGGCAGATAGCGCCAGGCCATGGCGCCATAACTCAGCGTTCCTCCGCCCACGCAGGCGGCGTTGTTGGAGTAGCTGCCCTCGCTGGGCAGAACGACGTGCGGCACGCCCTTGGCGGCGACCAGAACCCGCGGATTGCCTTCATCCTCGGGACCAAACGCATTGCCCAGCACCGTGGTGCGCTGGTTGCGCAGGTCGTCCTTGCGGCAATCGCTCGCCGTGTACCACTTGCCCCGCTCCAGCAGCACAACGGTCAGGCCCGCGGTCGCCAGTTCCTTGGCCACAATGCCGCCCGCCGCGCCGGCGCCCACCACCACCGCGTTCACACGCTTCATGAGGCCGCGCCCTTTCCCAGGTCGTACTGCGCCCGTCCGCGCACTGGCGGCTCATCCAGCCCCAGCATGAGCCAGCTCGCCGCATCGCGGTTGCCGCCGTGGCGCGGCGTGCCGTAATAGCCCTCCAGCGTGTGGCTGCGCACCAGTTCGAAAAATTTCTTGTTCTGTTGCTCGAGCGCGCTCACCACTTCAAACTGCTGCGGGGCGGCCAACGTCGCCAGATCCCGGCCAAAGCGCTTCATGCTCATGGCGTGCGCCTCTTCCAGCCCGTCCCGGTACGCGTCCCGGTGGCGCCGGTAGTGACGGCTGAGCTGACGGTCGATGTAGGTGAGCACTCCGGCCTGCGAGGCGCTGGGGTAAGCATCGGCGGGAACGATCTGATCGCAGATCGCGGCCAGCGTCCGCGCCTGGGCCTCGCTGAGGAACTCCCGGTTTCCCCACTTGTGCGCGCCGCAACCGATGGCGGCAGCCGCGGCGCCCATGGCTCCAGCCGCTACGAATTGCCGCCGCGTCAGGCGCGTGGCTTTTTTGCTCGATGGCATAGGCAAACCCTTCGCGAAGGACTCCACACCGCAAAGGGCTATCGGATGCAAGTCCCGGCAGACAGGTGAATTTCCGGTACGGTCCATCCTTGGCGTGTCGGGTTAACACGGTCTGTGCCGCAAGTCACAAGGCAAACTGCTGCCTAAACAGTCAAAGGGCCATTTCCGCTGCCGGAAATGGCCCTTTGCTTGTACCTTGCTTTCTTGCGTTTCCGCGATCTTTCTACGGCATCAACCGGCAGACCTGCCCCGCTGTCTGCGTGCCCGTGGGTGCGGGTTCCAGGCCCGGAGGCAGGTTGCAGGGCTGACCCATGCCGGGCATGCGGCTGGTGTCGTTGCTGTTGGATGAGCCGCCGTTCTGCGAACCCACGCGCACATCCACAACATTGCCCTCTACCAGGATGGTCGTAGCCACAAGATCGTTGATCGTGCTGATGATGGTCAGATAAGGGCTGTCCGGCGAGGCCACATACACCTTGCCATAGAGCGAATTCTGCGTGGAGACCACGGTGCGCGGATGCCCGACCACGGTAAGCGTCTTTTCCACAGAGTGGCTGGTCAGGTTGACGATGGATACGGTGCCGTCCGTCTGATTGGCGGTATAGGCGCGGCTGCCATCCGCCAGTACGGTTACGCTGGCCGGGTTGGTGCCCACCGGAATCGTATACGTGGTGCCGAAACCACCCGTGATCGCGCCGCAGTTGGCATAAGACGTAACACCGGCAACCGTGCAAGCGGGGTTGGCATAGGTGTTGTAGTCGTTGCCGTACTGGTCCAGGGTCACGTCGATCACACTGATGGTATTGCTGTCGTAGTTGGCCACCACCAGTTGCTGTGTGGCGGTGTTGAATTCCGCGTATACCGGACCCGCAGGCAGTGGAATCGAGGGATGGCAGGTGACCCATTGGCCGTTCTGGCTCTGATACGGAACGCAACTGTCGGGCGTATTCACCTGGCTGTTGATCACCGTCACGGACCCGCCCGGATTGGTGGCATCGCCTCCGCGGTTGATTACAAAAATGCGCTTGTTGTCGGTGCTCATCACGGCATAGACAGGGCAATAGCCCACCTGCATCGGCGTGTCCGCCGCAAAGCTGGCAGTCTCAACGGGAGTGATGACGCCCAGGGCCGGAGCCGTGGCGGGCGAGGTGTTGCAGGCCGCGCCTGTGGAATCCAGAAAGTTCTGGCTCACCACATAGTTGCGCTGTGCGGTGTAGTTGCCGGTACCGATAATGGCCACCGGCGAAACCGCCGGCACCGTCGCCGTCCCCACCGGAACAGCAACCTTGAAGGTCTCGGGATTCCCGGTAAAAACGTCGGCTACATTCCCATTCAGATCGGCAACCCAGAAAGAAGAGGTAGGCACGTAGAAGTTCACCGGCTCGGCAGTGCTGGGCAGCGTGGTCGTCGTCTCCTGCTTGGTCTGCAGCAGGTTGGTGATAGGGAAATTGGTAATGGTGTGGTCGCTGTTGTAGGTAAAGCCAAGCGTGCCGGTTGCGTCAAGAGCAAAGAAGATCGGGCCGCGGCCTATCGGCGCTTCTGCCAGCAGTGTATCTCCGGAGTAATCGATGATGGAGGCCACGCCGGGGGATGTGGACGAAGGGGACGAAATCACCGTTGTAAACGACTCGGGCTGCGACGCCGGTCCGGTGGGAGTGACCGGCGTAACCACCGGCCGGTTGTTGTTGCCGCAACCGGCAATCAGGGCAACAGCCACAAGTACCGCGCCCGCCTTTACCAACCGCGCACGCGCGTGGCCTGCATTCATGGGAAAAAGCCTCATTCAGTTCTTTCCTGCTTACCTCGTGATTGTAAATCAGGAGGCTGGGAGAAAAGCATCTCCAAGCCGTCTCCCGGCTTCGCACCAGGGCCGCAAGACGCATTCCCCTCGAAAATAACAATAACTTCCCTGCCGTCAACAGCCTTGACCCGGCTCCTTCATCGCTCCAACTGCTTCCACGGTTCGACGCAGCCGGGCGCCGCCGGGAAGCGCGGCAGGGGGAAGGGATACGATGAAAACGTGGCTGCGAAACAGATGAATTGGCAATCGAAGTTCGTGCTCCTTGTGGTTCTGCCCTTTGCGGCTGCGGACGTGGTGCTCCAGGCCCACTGGTGGGCAACGCAATCGCCTCAGGTGGCCATCTGGACGATGGGGCTGAGCCTGATGCTGGGCCTGGTGACCTGGAAGCTGCGCGCCGCCACGCCTGCAGCCGCATTTGCCGGCGCGGTCATCACCGCCAGCCTCATGTTTTCCACCGCCATGTTTCCCTATCGGCCCTGGCGCACCGCCCTGGCGCCGGTCCTGGCGGTCTCCCTGCTTGCGTTTGCCACCACCCGGCTGGGAAAGGAAGAAAAACAGCGCCTGGGAACAGCCGAGCGGCATTCCGGACGAACCGCAGCCCAGGTGGCCGCCAATCTGGGCGTGGCCGCCCTGGTGTCCTGTGAATTCTTTCAGTCCTGGATGACCGACAGCGAGATCTTCACGCGCTCCACTTCAGTGCCGATGCCCTTGTTTGCCGTGGGTCTGGCGGCGCTGGCCGAGGCCGCGGCAGACACGGTTTCCTCTGAGTTCGGCCAGGTATACGGCGGACGGCCGCGCATGATCACCACCCTGCGCCCGGCCGACCCGGGCGCCGACGGCGCCATCAGCGTCACCGGCACGCTGGCCGGAGTGGTTGCCGCGGGCATCGTCGCCGTTGCCGGCGCCGTGGCGCTCAACGGCGACCGGACCATGTTCGCCGTCAGTTGCGCGGGCGGCGTCTTCGGCCTGCTGTTCGACAGCCTGCTGGGAGCGACACTGGAACGGCGCGGCTGGCTGAACAACGACGCCGTGAATTTCCTCTCCACCGCCAGCGCCGCCGGCTTTGCTCTGGCCGTGCTGGCCCTGCTGCCTCACCCCGGATTGGGCTGATTAATCCGTCTCCGGCCAGTTCCGCATCAATGCAGGTGCAGCCGCCACGCCATATAACTGAGAATTTCGTGCTCGACGCGTTCGAACTCCTGCGCGCCGCCCTCGATGGCCACCCGGGGCCGCGGCGAGGTCAGCACATCCAGCCCTTCGGCGGCGCAGATTTCATGAATCCTGAACAGGTGCGTGCCGTCGCTGACGATCACCAGCCGCCGCAGTCCGTTGGCGCGGGCAATCACGGCAATGCGGCGGGCCGACTCCTCGGTGTCGCGGCTCTCGGTCTCGGCGATGATGGCGCCTTCCGGGACGCCCATGCCCATCAGGTACTCGCGGCCCACCGCGCCCTCGTTGTACTGGTCGCCGCCGTTTCCCCCCAGGGTGATGAGGAGCGGGGCAATGCCGCGATGATAAAGAGCCAGGGCGTGGTCCAGACGCGCGCGGTACACCGGGGAGGGCCGGCCGTCGTACTCCGCCGCGCCAAAAACCACGATTGCGTCTGCCGGAGCGGCCTGGTCCCGGCCGGCGTAGCTCTCAATCTGTACATAGACCCAGCGGCCCCAGCAGACAGATCCCACGGCCAGCGCCAGCAGCAGCAACAGCGCCGCGTAGAGAACCATGTTGCGGCGTTTTGGCCTACGCGGTCTCGGGTTTGCTCGACGCATGATCCGCACTCTTCGGTACAGGGACTAGGTAATAGGGACTAGGGTCTGATTTGTTAGCAGTCTACGATCTGTGTGGCATTCCATTAAGCACTCTGTTCCCTGGTCCCTTAGTCCCTGGTCCCTTAGTCCCTGGTCCCTTTATCTCTGCAAAACCATCACGATTTCGTGCGTCGGAATGGCGCCCTCGCGCAAGATCTCCCAGCGCCCGGGGCCCAGCGAGAGATCCACAATCGTCGTCGGCAGCGCGTGGCCGGTGGGGCCGCCGTCGATAATCAGCGGAATGCGCTCGCCGATCTGGTCGCGCACACACGCCGCGTTGGTACACTCCGACGCTCCGTGCAGGTTGGCCGAGGTTGCCGTAATGGGCAGCCCGAAGCGCTCCACCACCGCGCGCGGAATGGCCGCGTCCGGCACGCGCAGCGCCACGTTCCCGGTATTGGCCGTCGAGCGCAGCGGCAGCTTGGTGCCGGCGCGGACAATGATGGTCAGCGGGCCCGGCCAGAAGCGGTCCGCCAGCTTGTCCAGTTGCGGGTCCGTGTCGCGCGCCAGCTCGTAGGCCTGGGCCAGCCCGGAGATCAGCAGCGACAGCGGCTTGTGCTTTTGCCGGGTCTTGATCTGGTAAATCCGCTCCACTGCCTGCAGATTCACCGGGTCCACGGCCAGGCCGTAGAAGGTGTCGGTCGGCAACGCAATGACATCGCCCTTGCGCAAACAGGAGACGATGTAGTCAATCCGGTCCGGCTGGGGTTCATCGGGATGGACGCGCAATATCTCCGCGGACAAAAAGGTCTACCTCGGTTCCCGAATTGAAGACGCCATAAAGACGGAAACTATCACAGCACCAGCCTTGGTGCAAGCCGGGCCTCTGTAACTCGCCCGCTCGCCCCCTGGCAAAACAGCTTAGAATCGGCTTGAGCGGTTCTGCAGTGACTCTATATCGAAACCGCTCCCGCTGCATGTACTCAAAGGTTTTAAGCCGATGCCTGTTCGCATTGTACAGAGTAAACAGAACGCCCGCCTCAAGGAACTGCGCCGCGCGCTGGCTACACCCGGCCGCGAGGTGCGCGCCCTGGCCGGCATCGAGGGGCCAAACCTGATTGAGGAAGCGCTCCACGCCGCCCTGCGCATCGATTGCGTCTTTGTGGCGCAAGGCTCCGAGCAGTTGCTGAACGCCCTGCCGCTGGCGCCGGAGACTGAGATTCTGCTCGTGCCCAGGGAGTTGCTCAACCAGGCGCTGACCACGGAAACACCCCAGCCCCTTGCCGCCCTGGTTTCCACGCCCGCCTGGACCTGGGAGCACCTGCTTCACCCTCCGGACCAGGCGCCGCCGCTGCTCGTGGTGCTGGCCGGCCTGCAGGACCCCGGCAACCTCGGCGCCGTCCTGCGCTCCGCTGAGGCCTTCGGCGTCCATGGCGTCCTCAGCCTGCCCGGAACCGTCAGCGCCTGGAACCCCAAGGCGGTGCGCGCCTCGGCCGGCAGCGTCTTCCGGGTTCCGTTGCTCGCCGTCAGCGCCAAAGAGTGCTTTGCGCGGCTGCGCAAGGCCGGCGTCAAGATCTATTCCACCGCCGTGCGCGGAGCCGAGCCTGCCTGCCAAATCGACATGACTTCGCCGGTTGCCCTGCTCATCGGCAATGAGGGCAACGGCGTGCCTGAGGAACTGGCCGCACAGGCCGATGGAGCGGTCACCATTCCCTGCCCCGGCCCCGTCGAGAGCCTGAACGCCGCCGTAGCTGCCGGTGTGCTGCTGTATGAAGCCTCCCGGCAGCGGGGAGCGGCACGATGAGCCTCTTCGACGGCGAACCCGAAGGCCCCAAAGGCACGCTCCGCACCGCGCCCCTGGCCGAGCGCATGAGGCCGCACACCCTCGAAGAAATGAGCGGCCAGGAGCATCTGCTCGGCCCCGGCAAGCCGCTCCGCGTCCAGATCGAGCACGACGGGCCCGGCTCCACCAATACCAGCTCCATGATCCTCTGGGGCCCGCCCGGCGTGGGCAAAACCACCCTCGCAAAAATCATCGCTGAAACCACCCGCGCCAACTTCATTGAGTTCTCCGCCGTCATGAGCGGCATCAAGGAGATCAAGCAGGTAATGGCCGCCGCCGCGCAGGCTTCGGAGATGCATTCCCGCACTATCCTTTTCGTCGATGAGATTCACCGCTTCAACAAGGCCCAGCAGGACGCCTTTTTGCCCTACGTCGAGCGCGGGACCATCCGGTTGATCGGCGCAACCACCGAGAATCCCTCTTTTGAAATCATCTCCGCGCTGCTCTCCCGCTGCCGTGTTTACGTGCTGGAGCCGCTAAGTGACGATCGCGTTGCAGCGCTCCTGCGCAAGGCTCTGGAAGACAAGGAACGCGGACTCGGCGCGCTCAACCTCACCGCCGACGACGAGGCCCTGGAACTCATCGCCAGCTACTCCAGCGGCGACTGCCGCAACGCCTACAACACCCTGGAAGTGGCCGCGCAACTGGCTCAATCGGGCGACGCGGCAAATCACATTGACCGCGCTCTGGCGGCCTCTGCCGTGCAGCAGCGCGTCCTGCAGTACGACAAGTCCGGCGAGGAGCACTACAACCTCATCTCCGCCCTGCACAAGAGCGTGCGCAACAGCGATCCCGACGCCGCGCTCTACTGGCTGGCGCGCATGTTCGCCGCCGGAGAAGACCCGCTCTACCTGGCCCGCCGCGTGGTCCGCATGGCTGTCGAAGACATCGGCCTGGCCGCGCCCGAGGCCATGAATCTCTGCCTCTCCGCCAAGCAGACCATGGAGTTTCTGGGCTCTCCGGAAGGCGACCTGGCGCTGGCTGAGGCCGTGGTCTATCTCGCCCTCGCGCCCAAGTCCAATTCGGTGTACGTGGCCTACGGTGCGGTCCAGGGCGAAATCGAGCACACACGCCAGGAGCCGGTTCCCCTCCACCTGCGCAACGCGCCCACCCGCCTGATGAAGGAGCTGGACTACGGCAAGGGTTATGTCTACGCCCACGACGAAGAAGGCAAAGTCGCCGACATGGATTGCCTGCCCGATTCGTTAAAAGGCCGCAGTTACTACAAGCCCACCCAGGAAGGCCGCGAAAAACTCCTCGCCCAGCGCATGGAAGAGATTCGCCGCATCCGCGCCGGTAAGCACGGCGGAGCGTGAACGCAGCTTTTTCTGCGCACTTGCAGAGATCCTGCGGCGCTCAACGCCGCTGTTTCATTTGGATGGCGGCGCCAGCGGAAGATTCAGCCACGCCAGCCCGATGCTGCGCCGCATGTGCGACACTTTATCCCCGCCCGGCGCGTCGTAAAAAATGGCCAGACGGTTGCCATAGCGCACCACCGACGGCAGCCCGATGCATCTCCGCGACCACTTGCTGTTTTTGCCGTCCAGCACCACCGCCTTATCCGCGGCGTTCCAGTGGTTCAGGTCCTTCGTCCAATACACCCAGATCGCATCCGTGTACTCGCCGTCCTGGTCCAGACCCACGTGATTCGTAAACAGAAACCACGTGTTGCTCGACTGCTCCAGGTAAAGCGAGGCGTTCTCAACCTGCTCGCTCTGCGGCAAAATCGGCGCAGGGTCCACAGTCCACGCGCCCTCCAAATCGGTTGCGCGCGCAATGCTCAGCGTGCGCAGCACCGGATGGTTCGTCGATGCGCTGAAGAACTGCAAATACTGGTTGCCGTCGCGGATGATCTGCCCCGGGCTTGCCGTGGTCGAGTAGTACGTCCCCGCCTGCGGCCGGAACGGAACCACTGCGGGCTCTTTCTCCCACGGCCCCGTAGGCGAAGCCGACTTCGCCTTCATGGTGAGATAAGGAAAGTTGGGAATGCGATTTGGAGGCGGCGAGGTATGCGGCGTGCCCATGTAAAACATGTGCCAGGTGCTTCCGTCGAAGTACGTCGTCCCATAGGAAGCGCTGGCCGAATCGTCTTCGCCGGGCTTGCCAAGCGACAGCACCGTGCCCTTGTTTTTCCAGTGGATCAGGTCCCGGCTGGTGGCCAGATCCGTCAGCCATCCGGTCGGCCCCGCCGCATCGTAGTGCATATAGTACTGCCCTTTGTCCGCAAAAACCCACACATCGCGCGCGCCGTACTTGTCGCAGCCGTGAGGGCCGTGGCCATACGCCAGAACAATCCCCTGGTCCTCTGCGTCGTAGCGCAGCGTGGCCACCGCCCGCCCATCCGGATAGACCGCCGCGCCGTACAGGCTGGCCCCGGCCACCAGGAAATTCAAAGCCGCATACAGCAATCCCCGCCCCATCCGCTTCATGCCTGCGTCCCCATCCATCTTCCGCAAAAATGCAAAACTCAATGCGCCAGCTTTCCCACCGCATCTGTGACAATGCCCGGCGTCAGCACCTCAGGCAGCATTTGCGGCTCGCTCTGCCCCGGCGCATAAAGCGCGTAAGCAGGAACCCCGCTGCGCCCCAGCGCCGTCAGCGCCTGCGTAATGGCCTCATCGTGCCGCGTCCAGTCGGCCTTCAGCAGCGCCACGTTGCCCGCCTTGAATGCCTTCTGCACCGACGGCTGCCCCAGCGCCACGCGCTCGTTCACCTGGCAGCTCAGGCACCAGGTCGCGGTAAAGTCCACAAACACCGGCCGCCCCTGTGCCTGGTAGCGGCTCACCGCCGCCTCCGACCACGGCTCCCATTGCCCCTGTGCCTGCGGTCCAGCCTTCTGGCTCTCCGGCGCGGCCGCCAGCTTGCCCGGCGCCAGCGCGCTCAGCGCAATCACTGCCAGCACAATCACACCGGCCACCACCTCTGCCCAGCGTTGCGCAGGCCAGTGGCCCAGGAACCAACCGGCTATTGCCAGCAACGCAAAGCTCACCAGCAGCGCACCCAGAAGTCCGGTCCCGTAGCTCCCTTCAAGCACCCACGCCAGCCCGATCACGGTGAGAAAGATTGGCACGGAAATAATCTTCCGCAGCACATCCATCCACGCCCCCGGCCGGGGCAGCCACCGCGTCCATGCCGGCTGCAGCGTCAGCGCGCAATACGGCGCGGCCAGCCCCAGCGCCAGCGCTGTAAACACCGCAAAGGTGACTCCGGCAGTCTGCGCCAGCGCGTAGCCGATGGCCGCTCCCATAAACGGCGCCGTGCACGGCGTCGCCACCACCACGGCCAGCACGCCGGTGAAGAAGCTGCCCGTGTAGCCCTCTTTTGCGGCCAGCGAGCCGCCTGCGCTGGTCAGCGTCAGACCAATCTCGAACAGGCCCGCCAGCGACAGCCCCATGAAGAACAGCAGCCCGGCCATCAGCGCCAGAAACACCGGCGACTGGAACTGGAATCCCCAGCCCAGCGTCGCGCCCGCCGCGCGCAGCGCAAGCAGCGCGCCCACCAGCACCCAGAACGAAACCAGAATGCCCGCCGCATACACAAACCCATGCGCCCGCATGGCCTGCCGCTCCTTATTGCCGGAGTTGACCAGCGCCAGCCCCTTCAAAAACAGCACCGGAAACACGCACGGCATCAGGTTCAGCAGCAGCCCGCCCAGAAAGGCCAGCCCCACCGCCTGCAGCAGTTCCACTCCTAGCCAGCCAACCTTGACCGTTCCCGGCACAGCCGCCAGCTCATACGACCGCCCGCCGGCGAGCTCCAGCACGCCGGTCAGTTGCGCGGGATTCGCGGCGAGATTCGCGTCCTTTTTCAGGTCCAGCACAAAGCCCTTGGCCGTGGGCGTAACCTTTTGCGCCGAGGGGTTGTCCAGAATGTTCTGGTCCGCCGGGAAAAACACCGCGGCCCGCTCGCGCCTTCCGGTCTCCACGCCCAGCCGGAATCCATCTTTCGTCGGCTGGAAAACAGCCTTGAAACCCGTGGGCAACGGCTGCGGCAGTGTGCGCGCCAGGCGGTGAATCAGCTCCGCGTCCAGCGCGCCGCCGACAAGCGCCGGGGGCGCCACCGGGAGCATTTCATCCGTGGTTTCCAGCTCCGCCCTGCCGGGAATGCACACCTCGCGGCAAACCAGCCAATCCACGTGGGCATGAAGAATCGCTTTGCCCTGCTTGACGTTTTCCGCCACCTGGAACTGGAACGGGAACAGCACTTCGTCTTCGTAGCCGAAATCCATCAGCGGCCCAAGCGGCAGCCGCTTCGGCGCGGGAAACTGCATCGCGCTGGCGGTTACGCCGTCCGGCAGCGTCCAGCGGATGCGAGGCGGCTCGCCGGAGTCCCCGGCATTCTTCCAGTAAATATGCCAGCCCGGCTCCAGCTTGAAATAGAGGCCGGCAGCGTTGTTCCCCGCCGGATAGATCTGGTCTTCAGGCGCCACCAGTTGCACGTGCACGTGCGGCGCATCGGCGGAGCTGGAGTCTTTCGGCGCGGGCAGAGCCGCAACCGGCACAATCAACAACGCGCAAAGCAAAGGGGAAAGTCGCATGGATGGGGAACACCGGCTCCTTCTCGTTGGACTCAGTGTAGCGGACGCAGGTCGCAATTCGTTGCCGGCTTCATTGCGCCGAATGCAGTTCCGGCCGCGCCGCGTGCTCTCTGAAGATGCAATCGTTCTCTACGCATTTCACCCCCGCTGCCCGCGCCCGCTCCACCGCTTCCTCGTGGATCACATCGTCCTGCAGCCACAGATACGGAATGCCCAGCCGGATCACATCGTCCACAATCGCCGGTACAAACTCCGAGGCGCGAAACACATCCACCAGGTCAATGCCCGCGCCGGCCTGCTCGCGCGCCGCGGCCTCGGCCGCGTCCAGATCCGGATAGCACGTCATGCCCAGCACTTCCTTGAGCGCCGGATTCACCGGAATCACACGATAGCCCTCATCGGCCAGGTATTTCCCGATGTGGTTGCTCGCCCGCCAGGTCTTGTCGCTCATGCCCACCACGGCGATGGTCTTTGCCGTGCGCAGCATCTCGTCGATCACAGCAGGATCGTTGCTCATCGCTCGAATCTCCGCAAAGAATGCGCAGTGCCCACTGATTCTCTAGCCCCAGGTACCTGGTCCCTGGTCCCTCAGTCCCTGGTCTTAAACGTCCAGATCGTCGTCCGCCTCGGCAACCACGGCCGTTCCCCGCCGCTTGGCCAGCAGGTAGCCGCGCAGAAACGGCTCCAGGTACCCGTCCAGCACCTTGTCCACGTCGCCCACTTCCACCTTGGTGCGGTGGTCCTTGGCGATGCGGTAGGGCTGCAACACATACGAGCGGATCTGCGAACCGAAGTTGATCTCCAGCTTGGAGTCTTCCACTTTCTTGCTGACCGCGCGCTTCTTTTCCAGCTCGTGTTCATACAGCCGCGAGCGCAGCATCTTCATCGCCTTTTCGCGGTTCTTGTGCTGCGAGCGTTCGTTCTGGCAGCAGACCACGATGCCCGTCGGAAGATGCGTCATGCGCACTGCCGAGTCGGTGGTGTTCACGTGCTGGCCGCCCTTGCCGCCGGAGCGGTAGGTGTCAATCCGCAAATCCTCCACCTTCAAATCCACCTGGATCGTGTCGTCGATCTCCGGCGAAACATAGACCGAGGCAAACGACGTGTGCCGCCGCTTGGCCTGGTCGAAGGGCGAGATGCGCACCAGCCGGTGCACGCCGCTCTCGCCGGCCAACTGCCCAAAGGCGTACTCGCCGATGATGGTGAACGTGGCCGATTTGATGCCCGCCTCTTCGCCGTCCTGGTAGTCGTTGATCTCGGTCTTGAAGCCCTGCTGCTCGGCCCAGCGCAGGTACATGCGCATCAGCATCTCGGCCCAGTCCTGGCTTTCCGTGCCGCCGGCGCCGGGATGCACGGTCACAATGGCGTTCAGCGGGTCGGCCTCGCCATTCAACATGGTGCGCGCTTCCAGAGCCTCGTTGAAGGCTGCCAGCTCCTTGATGGAGCGCTCCAGGTCTTCCAGCACGTCTTCGCCCTCGCGGCCCAGCTCAAAGTAAGCCTCGATGTCGCCCGCGCGGCGCACCAGTTCCTCATCGTCTGAGACGAGGTTCTCCAGCCGCTTCTTGTCGCGCATCAGCGGCTTGGTGGCGTTGGGATTGGACCAGAGCGCCGGATCGGCCAGTTTGGTTTCTATTTCGGCGAGTTCCCTGCGGATACGGGCAGGGTCAAAGATACTCCCGCAGGTCGCGGACTTGATCGCGCACGGGAGCATAAGCGAATTCGAGATCGTTCAAGGACATGCTTTGCTCAGGACCTGACTTTGGATTGGACTGTAAGACTACTTCTTCTTGACTGTATCTAGCATATCACTGCGCTAGTTTTGACCTTGTTGGTAAGGTCAATCACCACTTTAGTCACGTAACCGCAATAGAACGTCTTTGTGAAGGTGCTGGATACCGAATCTAGCGGGAAGTCAGGTGCGACGGAAAACATTTGCGAGGGTCGTGTGCAGTCAGCAACGATCAAAAGCCAAATTTCTTCTGCTTTTTTTTGTAGCCATTGATCTTTTTGGCTTTCTTGTCGATCACCTCTTGGAGGTGCTTGGGGGTTAGTGTAGCAACCAGTCCAGGTCTTGCGACGGTCCATCGAGCAAAACGGAGTTCAGGCACTCTGTAGGTATGAATGATAGCGACCGACTCAGATAAAGAGCGTTCTTCGTTCTCATCATCGCTCGATCTCCATGCGACTGCCTGCGAATTCTGGAGGCTCATAATCTGAATCTGATGTGCAATCAGCTCGGCGATCTGATCGCCCTTCTTCTTGTCGAGTGTGATCCGGTCTTGGAACCAGATTGTTGACAGGACGGGAGGATTGCCGGCATCGAAATAAATTTTCCATGCCTTAGACACAATCAGGTTGGTAATTGACTCTACTGCTTGGAGAAGGGGTTCTTCCTCCGGTTGGGGATGTGCCTCCGGTTTATTACTCCGAATGAAAAGCTCTGTCACCTCGATACCGACCTTACGCCCTTCAATGTCGATTAGGAAATCAGGCGGATCTAATGGTTCGATGGATATAGGCGATATTCCTTGAAGTTCAAGAAATCGGTCAAGTAAGAATCGTTCGTGCTGTTTCTTAGCAGAATCCATCAAGCCCTCCTTCGGGAGTCATGGCGATTGGCTCACATCTCGATCTAGCGCCAATACTGGGGAGCAACTTCACCCGACTATCCGTCTCTACGCCACCTTGATCTCATGGAGCAGTTCGGGGTGACGGTCCAGCACTTTGAGCAGCTTGACCAGGGCCAACGGCGGCTTGGTCTTGCCGTTCTCGTAGCGCGAAAACGCATTGTCGCCGCCGCCGAAGATCTCGGCTGCTTCGTGTGGGTCAAGCGTAAAAGCTCAGATCGGACATCGGGTAATGCCTGCGGTTGCGCGTCCAAAGGGCAGCTTGATGTTGCGCGGCCGAGGCGGCGATGAGTGCGTCGGCAATCTTGACGTTGTGGCTCTTGCTGTACCGGCGCAGATACTCACCCGCCGTAAAACCGATCTTCTCGTCGATGTCAGCGCATGTGAGCGGCGCAAAGAATCGTGCAATCGCCGCCATTTCGCCGGCAAGCGCGCCCGCGCCGACCTCCGCGAAGGTAATTGGCGATATCAGGATCGGCACAGTCGAAGCCGCCAGGGCGCTCCATTGCGAGAGGATGCCTTGATCCCGTCCGCGCAGGACCTCGATGACAATGTCGGAGTCGATCAGGACGCTCACTCTGCCGCCAACCGATCCGGTTCTTCCAGGCGTTCCAGCCGGTCGTCGTCGCGCAGATTACGGACGAACGCTTCCGCATCCTTCATACCGGCGCGATCCTTCCAAAGCCCCACGATGCCCAGCATGGCGGCGCTGCGTTCTTCAAGGCTCCCCATGTAGCGCTCACGCACGGCAACCCGGACAAGTTCCGAGATCGTTGCTCCATCCAGCAGCGCCTTGGCATGAAGCGCCGCCCAGAGGTCATCTTCGAGATAGAGTTGAGTCCTTCGCATGATGTATAGTATACATCGCTACGCGAAAAATGGCTCGAAATTCATCCGCGGGCAGCGGGAGACGCAATCCACGCACGCAGCAGTTTTCTTCCCGACCATCCGGCCAGCACCAACGAAAAAAAGGCACACACCCAACCAAACACGTCGCCGTGCGCGGTATAGAAGGTGACATCGTCGCGGAAGCCGAACTGCGCCGGCAGCGCGTCCACCTGGTGGCGGGGAAGGCTCTGCCGCACCCGGCCGTAGGGGTCGATGACCGCGGTGACGCCGGTGTTGGTGTCGCGCAGAATCCAGCGGCGGTTTTCAATGGCCCTCATGCGCGCCATGTTCAAGTGCTGCCAGGGCGCGCTGGTGTCGCCGTACCAGCCGTCGTCGCTGATGTTGACCAGCACCTCGGCGCCGAGCTGGGAAAACATCCGCACCTCGTCGGCAAACACCGACTCGTAGCAGATGAAAATCCCGTACCTGTGCCCGTTGAGCCGGAAGACCTTGGGCTCGTCTCCGCGCGTGAACGTGGAAACCCGGCCGGTGAGCTTGTGGGCAAACTTGATCCAATTCTGGAAGGGAATGTACTCGCCGAACGGCACCAGGTGGATCTTGTCGTAGCGGCCCACGCGCGCCCCGTCCGCGCCCACCACCAGCGCGGAGTTGTAGGCGCGCCAGGCCTGTTCCTCGGCTGAAAAATCCGTTCCGATGTTGCCCACCACCAGCGGCGCCTGCATCTGCCGCGCGAGTTTCACCAGGGCGTTTTGAAAACGGGCATCGTCCTCTTCAAATGGCGCCGGCGACTCCGGCCAGGCCACCAGGTCGGGATGCGTCGCATACGGCGGGCAGACGATCTCCCCGGTCGGCGCGCCGGTCTGTGGAATGCCCGCAATATAGGTCTTGCACTGCTCGCCGGCCAGCCGCGTGAACTCCGCCATGTGGCTGTCCCATTCGCCGGGCCCCGCCCAGCGGTTGTCGCCAGCCACGTCCAGATTCGGCTGGATCAGCACGGCCGAGGCCGTGGCCGCGGGCCGGGGCGGCGCAATCAGAACGCCGGCGCCTCCCGCCATCAGTAAGAGCGCTCCGGCCATGCCCCACACCCGCCGTCCCGAGCGCCGGTCCAGCAACACGCCGCCGGCAATCAGCGCGTTGACGGCAACCAGCACAAAGCTGATGCCATAGACTCCGGTCCACGGCGCAAGCTGGTTCACCAAGGCGTTGTCCACCTGCGAGTAGCCGAGCTGATCCCAGGGAACTGAAGTAATGCGCGCGGCCGCCAGTTCCAGCCCGGCCCACAAAACCGGCGCGGCGGCCAGCGCCAGCCGCGCATCGCCGGTGGCCCGGCGCACCAGCGCCACGCCCAGGCCGAAGAGCCCGAAGTAAAGCCCCAGCACCAGGCTGTAGCCAATAAGAAGCAGCGTCGGCGCTCCCAGCGGCATATCGCCGTAGTGCATCATCGTGTCGCGAATCCAGTAGCAGTTGCCCGCGTACCAAAGGAAGCCGCAGAGATAGGCAAGCAGGAAGGCGCGGCGCAGCGGCCGCGGCTGGCCTTTCCCCGCCGCCGCGAGAACCGCCCACAGCAGCGGAACCAGCCCAAACCACGCAATGGCCGTGCGCCAGGCGGGAAGCGGCCCGGCCAGCGGAAACGGCAACTCCAGCAAAACGGCGGAGAGCGCCGCGGCGGACCAACGCTTCCAGGCCCCGGCATTCCATATGGATGGCTGCATACAGGGCCGAGTTTATCGCATCCGGCTCGAGCGGCGCAGCGGAACAGTGCAATTCCACGGCGTTGTTCACTGTGAAGAAATAGACTGGCTGGCGCGCAACCGCTCCCAGCTCATTCCAGGGTGCGAGTTATCGCAACAGAAGCGGTTCTTTGAGCCATCGCAAGTAATATCGCTCCCGCCAGGCTAAAAAACACGCTACAATCTGCATTATGTTCCTGGCGATTTTTGCAATGCGGCTGCTGGAAGTGATGTTTTTTGCCGGCCTCGTCGGCTCAGCCGTAGTGGTTCTCATCAGCTTCGTCGAAGACGGTAAAGAGTTATTTGGCAAGGACTAGCCCGGCCTTCTCTCAGTAGCCGGCATCCCCGCCTGCGCTTTCTTATTGACTCCACCCTGATTCGGAAATAAACTCACCGCAGGGCGGGCGATAATTCAGATCTCTCGACTTCAGAACGCAGGCAGTCAGCCGGCACCTACACGATGGCATCCAGCAGAACGACCGTAGCCCCTATCTCAAACCGCGTCCGGCTTATCGTGGCATCCTCCGTGATGCTCACGTTCATCTCTTTTTGGCGCGCGGCCGCCATCGTTCTCTGCGATCTCGGTTCTTCAGCCTTCTATGCCGGGGGCATTGCCGAGCAGGCCGTCGGCGCTGCGGCGCCGTGGTTCATTCTCGGCATCATGCTGTTCAGCTTCGCGGTCCGGGCGGTCTACGTCGAAAGCTGTTCCATGTTCACCCGCGGCGGCGTTTACCGCGTCGTCAAGGAAGCCCTGGGCGGAACCTTCGCCAAACTCAGCGTCTCCGCCCTGATGTTCGATTACATTCTCACCGGCCCGATCTCGGGCGTTTCCGCCGGACAATACATTACAGGCTTGATGAACGAGCTGATGGTGGTGGCAAACAACAGCCACTGGCTGCCGCCGGCTCTGATGGACTCCACCGGAAATCCCTTCCAGTTCGATATGAATCACACCTCGGCCGTATTCGCCGCGGTCGTCACCATCTACTATTGGTGGCAGAACATCAAGGGCATCGAGGAGTCCAGCGGCAAGGCATTGCGGGTTATGCAGATCACCACGGTGATGGTGATTATTCTCTTGCTCTGGGGCGTTTTCTCCGTGGTCTTTACGCCGGGCATCCACCTGCCGCCGGCGCCCACCGCGTCCAACCTCAAGTTCAGCGACGATGCGCTCGGCTTCCTCAGGGGAACCAGGCTGGTGCCGTTGTTCGGCCTGTTTGGCATTCTCATGGCCTTCGGCCACTCCGTGCTGGCCATGAGCGGCGAGGAAAGCCTGGCCCAGGTCAACCGCGAAATCGAGCATCCCAAGCTCAAGAATCTCAAGCGCGCGGCCATCGTCATCGCCATTTACAGCCTGATCTTCACCGGCGGCGCAACGCTGCTGGCCTCCATGCTCATCCCCACCTGGGAGCGCACCCACATCTACCAGGACAACCTGATCGCCGGCCTGGCCATGTACATGGTCGGACCCATGTTCTGGCGCATCGCCTTCCGCATTTTTGTGGTGCTGGTCGGCTTCCTGATTCTCTCCGGCGCCATCAACACCTCCATGATCGGCTCCACCGGCGTGTTGATGCGCGTGGCCGAGGACGGCGTGCTCACCGACTGGTTCCGCAAGCCGCACGCCAAATTCGGCACCAGTTCCCGCATTATCAACCTGGTCTTCATCCTCCAGATGTTCACCATCATCGCCACCCGGGGCAACATCATCACCCTGGGCGAGGCGTACGCTTTCGGCGTCATCTGGTCGTTCACCTTCAACAGCCTGGCCATGCTGGTGCTGCGCTGGAAGTACCACGGCGAACGCGGCTGGAAGGTTCCACCCAACATACGCATCGGCAAGACTGAAATCCCCATCGGCCTGCTCTCGGTGTTTTTCGTCCTGCTCTCCGTGGCCGTCGTCAACCTGTTCACCAAGTCCGTGGCCACGGTAAGCGGCATCATCTTTGCCGCCGCTTTCTTTGTCATCTTCAGCATCTCGGAGCGCAGCAACCTGCGCAAGCATGCGCTGACCGCGCGCCAGATGAGGGACCAGTTCCAGCTCGAGCACCAGGACACCATCAGCAATGAGTCGGCGGCAATCCGCCCCGGCGGCGTGATGGTGACCATGCGCGACATCGCCAATCCCCTGGCCCTCAAGTGGACCCTGTCGCGCACCAGCACTGAAGATCAGGATGTGGTCGTCATCAGCGTCCGCATCATGGGCGTTGGCGGACCGGAGTATCTCAGCGCCGAGCAGCAGAGTTTCAGCGAGCACGAGCAGATGCTCTTTACCAAGGCTGTCTCCGTGGCCGAAAGCTTTGGCAAGAAAGTATCGCTGCTGGTGGTTCCGGCCGGCGATGTCTTCGCCGCGCTGGTGCAGGGCGCCAGTTCGCTTGAGATTGACTCCGTGGTCTCCGGCGCTTCCAGTAAAATGACCGCAGAGGACCAGGCCTTCCACATGGGCCAGGCCTGGGAGGCGCTGCCCGAGCCCAAGCGCCAGTTCAATTTCTATGTCATCAGTCCCAGCGGCGAGGTCAAGGTCTTTTACATAGGACCGCACGCGCCCAGCCTGGGCCCCGACGACGTGCAGTTAGTGCACCGCTTGTGGCTGAACATGCGCCGCGATCCCACCGTGCAGGACCTGCACCACAGCGACATCATCACCTATGCCCTCACCCGGCTGGCGGGCCAGTATGCCCGCGAGAAGCAGGAGATCCTGCGCGACCTGCGCAACTATCGCGCCGCCGATGCCCCGGCCAACCTGCGCCTCGGCAGCCACGATCTTTCCAGCGTCCCCTCCGCGTCTCCCGCATCCCAGTTGCCGCCGCCCCAGATCAAGCCCCCGCGCTGATTGATCCGCATCGCTTATAAGTGAAACCCATACCATAGAGGCTGGATTTTTTCTTTACAATTAATTCAGCCTCCGCGCATATGTCCGTCAACGCAATTCCAACTCATCCCCTAACTTGAATATCCCGGCCTGCTAACCTCTCCGCGCCGGGATAAACTCCGCGCCGGCGATCACTTATGCCCTTGCGTGGCCGGCGTGTGGATAGATACGCTCTGCGCTTGTCTGCTGCGGCATGTACTACAACCGGAGAGATGAATGCTTATAGGTGAGCCTTACTTGCGAATGTTGATTCCGCGCTCTATCACCATTTTTTGTTTGTAAAAGAGAGTGCAGGTGCGTATTGTGTTGGACAGGACAGTGGCTTTTCCCTTTACCGTCGTCTACTTAGTCACAACGGAAATCCTGCCACTTAGATGTACCTAACAGGAGGAACCATGGGAGTCTCGGAAATTCTGGCACAGATCGATCATGAGATCGCGCAATTGCAACGGGCGCGCACCCTTCTTGGCGGCGGCTCCAGCGTAGCTCCCAAAAAGGCAACGGCGGCCCCCGCCGCCCAAAAAACCTCCAGGAAAAAGAGAAATCTTACTCCTGAAGGGCGGAAGCGTATTGCCGAGGCCGTCAGGCGGCGCTGGGCTGAGCAGAAGAAATCGGCCGCAAAGTAACTAGTGTCCTGAGTCTAAAGTTCATATCAAAAATACGGTGTCATCCTGAGCGTAGTTTGGCGCGTTTTTTGCGCCAAACGCAGTCGAAGGATCTGCCCTAAAGATTCGGCTAAGTCCTTTAGATTTGGATCAGCAAGAACCGTCGAATCTTTATGGTCTTGGGTGGCCTGTAGGGCCATGTATGACTGCGGTTCGGAACCTCAACTTATGCTACGAACTTTGGATTCACCACACTAGGGTGTATCGACAGATAGGTATGTTGTAAGTGATTGATAAATAATATGACTGTCATCCTGAGCGACCGTAGCGCAGCGCAGGGAGTCGAAGGATCTGCCCTAAAGATTCGGCTAAGTCCTTTAGATTTGGATCAGCAAGAACCGTCGAATCTTTATGGTCTTGGGTGGCCTGTAGGGCCATGTATGACTGCGGTTGTTTTTCTCCTGCAATTGCCTTCAATTCCTTTTGGGCTGCTATTTTGGGCCGTTCCGCCGTCCCTATATGTCGATACGGCCTAGTGCTGAATCATGGGCTGGTAGAGAAACCGGCCCGTAAATATCCTCCGGCAGAGCCGGTGGCTTTAGGGTTGGTGGCCCCTCAAAGGGGCCTGTGCCCAAGCGCTCCATGCCGGCTGAAACCAGCCGCACCGCGCAGGCAGAATCCAGTCGCCCCGCGCCGGCAGAAACCAGTCGCCTCGCGCCCTAGGCGCAGTGATTGTTAGCCCCGCGCTTCAGCGTGGGGTGGGGTTGGCGTAACCAAACAGGTATGAGGAGTCCCGTAGGGACGGCGCTGCTCGAACGCACCCATCCTTTTCGCGCGCATGCGAAAGGAATGGAATATCCAAACCTGGGGCGACTCCAGCAATCGTCAAACTGCGGCTGTCTCCCCGGCAGGGTTTCCCCTGTTGTATGATTCCTTTGCCGGCCCGTCAGATACTGTAGTCTTCCCCCGGCGTCCACCGCACAATCTCGATGCCGGCACTGATAAGTACTGCTAATTCGTCCGGCGTGCCTTTGAGCGGCGGAAAGGTCCCGAAGTGCAGCGGGAGAATAACTCGCGGCGCAAGCAGGCGTGCTGCCAGCGCGGCTTCCTTCGGCCCCATTGTGTAATGCCCTCCAATGGGCAGCATGACTACCTCCGGCCCATAGAGTTCGCGGATCAACTGCATATCTCCAAAGACCGCCGTATCTCCTGCATGGTAGAGCACGGGTCCGTCCGCAAGCGTCAATACAAATCCCGCCGCAACGCCCACATAATGGGTTCCCTGTTCGTCCTGTGCCGCTGAGGAGTGTTTGGCTTCCACCATCGTGGCCGCAACGTCATCCAGTTGCACGGTGCCGCCCAGGTTCATCCCGATGGTTTGGGCCACTCCCTTGCCGGCCACATAGTCCGCCAGTTCGTAGATAGCCACAACCGTGGAACCGTGCTTGGCGGCCACCGGAACCGTGTCGGAGATATGGTCCCCATGGCCGTGGGTCAGCAGGATGTAGTGAATCTTCGATGGCAGAACAAAATCCCTGGGGTATTTGGGATTCTGGGCAATGTAAGGATCGATAAGGATGTTTGTGCCCCGCGCGGTCTGGATAAGCACCGTTGCATGGCCCAGCCAGGTAATGCGCACTTTCTTGAATGAACTCACGATTCCTCCCTGCAACCGTCTCCGGCCGCCAACCAGTTATAGCAGTTCTCCAGTTGCTATAGAGGGAAACCATGCCGCTTAGTGGCTTTTTCCTTAAGAAAAAGCCACCTTCTATTTGGCCAATAGCACTACATAAACTGGAGAACTGCTCTACCGTGTGATCAGCACTTCAGAGACGCTGTCCTTGGCCAGAAACTGCCGGTGGCCTGACCAGCCGGCAAACAGGCGCTCGATGCTGCGGTTGGTAAAGGCGCGCTGAATGGGGAACTGTTGCGTCAGTTGCACTTCCACGTCGTCCCCGTCTGTCAGGTGAAAACGGCAGCGCACCGTCTCCTCGCCCTGAAGCCGGGTGTGGAACAGGGCCAGCACCTGGCCTCCGGGATTCATCGATGCATACAGATGCGCAACCACCGGGGCCACCAGCGGCTCGGGCAGGTAATCCAGCGCGGTCCAAAGCAGCGCCACATCGTACATGCGCCCGGAAAAATTGAAGGCCTGCTCAAGAAACCGCTCGACGTCCCAGGCCGGGTTGCCGTCCTCGTCGACGGCCGTTTGCCAGTTCCCTGTCCAGGCATCGCTGACCAGGTCGGCCTGGAAGACGCTGTGGCCCTGCCCGGTGAGGAAGTTGATATTGGCCGGCGAGGTGTACCCGGTATCGATCACGCGCAGGCCCGGCTCAGCCAGAAGACGCTTGCGCAGCGCCGCCCACGCGCCAGAGTGGCGCGGCACCCGCTCCCCCGTAAGTCCTGACGCGGTTACCAGGGGAGCACTGTCCTTCTTTTTGTCGAACCAACGGCTAAACAACCTGTAGTCCCCTTGCGGTGAAGCCAGTGGTTGTCCGGCGTACCGGTGTAAAACTTGCTCTTAAAAAATGCCGCCGGCATGTGGCGCGTTGGCGCCGTCCGGCCCTTTGGCAACGGCCTGGGTCAGGTCCACCTTGCCGCGAAAAACAGCGTTATCCTCGACCGCCAGCCTGAGCGCGCGAATATCGCCTTCCACAATGCACCCGGCGCGCAGTTCCACGCGTCCGCTGGCCACCACGTTGCCCTGTACATGGCCCAGAATCAGCACGTCTTTTGCGGAGAGATCTGCTGTAACGTGCGCATTGGGCCCGATCGTCAACCGGCTCTCTGAAAGGCTGACCGTACCCTCGACGCGCCCATCCACAATCAGGTCTTCACTACCCTTCACTTCGCCGCAAATCACAACGCTTTTACCGATCCGCGCGGGAGTATTCTCCACTGCCATGGCTTTCGTTCCTTCCGTGGGCCGAAACAAGCCCCTGCCGGAACTATACGCAACCCAGCCGCATTGCTTCAATCTAAGAAACTCCGCAGGGAGTTGGGCGTCTAATCAATCATGAGGTACCGCAACGCTCGACTGGTGGCCCATGCCCGTTAAACTTGTACTCGTGCGCCGCCTCCTGCCATTTTTCTTATCCATCCCGCTCTTACTCCAGTGGCCCGTTCCTGCCCCGGCGCAGTCCCTCACCGCGCCCCAGGCCCAGGCTCTGGTGGAGCGCGCGCTGGCTGACGAGTTGCGCACCGCTCAGGACACGCGCCACCCCATGCGCTACCGCCTGCGCAAATCCAGTCCGCGCCTGGCCACCACCAAGGAAATCGTTGAAACCAACGACGGCTTTGTGGCCCGCCTGGTCGCCATCAACGACCAGCCGCTCAGCCCGTTCGACGAGCGGCAGGAACAGGCGCGCCTGGATGCCCTGCTCGCCAATCCCAGCCTCCAGAGGCACCGCAAGCAGGGCGAGAGCGAGGATGCCGGCATCGTCTTCAAGCTGCTGCGCATGTTGCCCAAGGCTTTCGTTTACCAGTACGCGGGCGACGCCGCCGGGCCGGCAGGGGCTGTGCACAAGTTCACCTTCAAGCCCAACCCGTATTTCAGCCCGCCTGACCTCGAAACCCAGGCTCTGACCGCCATGACCGGCGAACTCTGGATCGACTCCGCACAGGAGCGCGTAGTGCGCCTGGAGGGCCATCTCCAGCAGGACACCAACTACGGATGGGGCATCCTCGGCAAGCTCAACAAGGGCGGTTGGCTGGTCATCGAACAGGCGGACGTAGGCGACCGCCAGTGGCGCATCGTCCATGTCCAGTTGCAGATGAACCTGCGCGTGCTGTTCAAAAACAAAAGCTTCGATACCGTGGAGCAGATGACCCGCTATGCGCCGGTCCCCGCCGGAATCGACTACCGCCAGGCCATCCAGATGCTGCGCAGCGGCTCGACAAACATAGCGCAAGCCCGCCGGTAAATTTGAGCAAACGCAAAACGGCCCTACCCGTTCGGGCAGGGCCGTTTTACTGTCTTGAATCCGCCGTTACATCTTGGCGAAAACGATGACCATGGTGAACAGGGTGAGGGACTCGATGAAAGCCAGGCCGAGAACCAGGAACAGCATGATGCCGGCGCGTGTGCCGGGGTTGCGGGCCAATGCTTCCACGGCCGAGCCAACTGCCTTGCCCTGACCCAGACCGCACAGACCGGCGGCCAGACCCATCGCTAAACCGGCGCCGATCGGCACCAGACTGACAGCGGCCGTGCCGCCATCCGCAAAGGCCGGTACGGCGAAACAAAGTGCCGCCAGCGCCATGAACACATATTGAAGTTTACGCATATTTCTCCTGCTTCCCTTTGGATTGACCGCCAGTGGGTGGTTGAAGCTCACCGTGCTGGCTCCCTCACGCTTGCGGCCGCCCGTTGCTCCGGAGCGGATGCGCTCTCCGGCGGAATCTTGTCTTCAGTGGTCCCTGAACAGTGGTCAGTGGACAGTGGTCAGTGGTCAGTTTTTTCTCAGCCCGTACAAGCCAATCCTGCTAACCCGCCGATGCCCTGCCTTAGTCCCTCAGTCCCTTAGTCCCTCAGTCCCTGTTCCCTGTCTTTAGTGCTCGTGCGCGACCGCCATGGACAGATAAATCATGGTCAGCAGCATGAAAACGAACGCCTGAATCAGCGAAACAAAAAAGTGCAGGCCCAGAAACACGGCCGGAACCGCCAAAGGCACAATCGAGAACCACACCAGGGTCAACAGATCGCTGGCAAACATGTTGGCGTAAAGACGGATGGTGAGAGACATGATGCGCGCCAGGTGGGAAACGATCTCGATCGGGAACATCAGCGGCGTCAGCCACCACAGCGGGCCCGCGAAGTGCTTCAAATAGCCGATTGGCCCCTGCACGCGAAGACCGTGGAAGTTGTAATAAAGAAAAGTCAGCACCGCGATGCCCAGCGGAACTTCCGGCCGGCTGGTGGGGGTCACAATCCCCGGAATCAGCCCCAGCAGGTTATTCAGAACCACAAACAGGGCAATGCAGGTGACGAAAGCCTGAAAACGCTCATATCCATGGCCGATGATCTGGTCCGACAGGTCGCCGACGCCCTCGTGAATCATCTCGGCAATCTGCTGCGCGGGATTGGGCTTCTCCACCGACAAGGTGAGCCGGACAAGCAGGAAAAAAGCGATTAGTCCGCCGGCAACCAGCAGCTCCAGCGCCAGCGCGCCGTTCACCTTGGCGGCTCTCTCGGCCGCGTCTGCGCCGCCGATGCCCACCAACTGGTACAGCTTGACCTCGACGCCCCCCAGGAGCAGGTCCAGAAAACGCGTAAATGCAAATGTTTCAGGCATGAAAACTGGAATCTTTCTGCTTCCGGGCGGGCTGCGCCTTGCTCACTCTCAGTCTCGCAGCAGGCGTATCGCTTCCCAGGCCATGACCAGTACCGCCAGGCCAAGACCGCAAAGAAGAGCTATCAACGAGCCCTGGAAACACTTTAGGCTAACATAAATGACCGCGGCAAAGACGGTGAGCCTCAGCACAAAGAAGATGGCCACCACCACGGCGCCCCGCGGCGCCTGCTTCCTGTCCAGACGGGCATTGACCAGCCGCACCATCCGCTGCCACTCCAGAATGCTGGCCGCTGAAATCGCCGCGCCCACCGCCAGCATGGCCGCGTTGCGCCAGCCCGAGGCAATCAGCACCACCAGCGCCGCAACCAGTCCCAGAATCAGCGTGATGCGCATCGCCCGCCGCAGCAGAGCCTCCAGCCCCGCATCGGTAAGGTCGGCAAGAGGGTGGGTTTCTTCACTCATGGCTGTCGCCGCCGCTTCCCGTTCCGGTCCCGCTTCCTGTATCGGAATCATTGCTCGTGTCTTTCCCCGCGGACAGCGCCATCCGCACCGCGCAAACCAGCCCCGAGATGCCGCCAAACACGATCCCCACCGGGCCCAGCCACCGGGTGTGCAGGTGCATGTCTGCCCAGGCGCCGGCCAGCCAGCCAATCACCGCCGCCGAAGGCAGCAGCAGCGCAATCTGCATCATCTTTTCAGCCTGCGCCCACAGCGCAACGCCGCTCATGATTTTGTGGTTCGATTTGGCGTTCGGATTGGGGCGGATAAAGGGCATGGAGGCTCCCTCCCAGCATACAGCGCCAACCGGCGAGCGGGTATACTTCCCTTTTGGGCCTTTGCCCGTGAAATGGAAGGAATCAGCGTGTTCGATTCGGAATTTGAGCGCGGCCTCTTCGACCTGCGCAAGTCTAAGCTTGAAGAAATCCAGAAGCTCGGCCAGCCGGCCTATCCCAACCAGTTCCCGGCCTCGCACACCGTGCCGGAAGTGCGCGCCAAGTGGGGCGAAACGCAGGCTGAAGAGCTTGAGGCCAACCGCGTAACCGTGGCCGTCGCCGGGCGCATCATGGCCATCCGCGCCCAGGGCAAGGCCGGCTTCGCCACCCTGCAGCAGGGCGGCCAGCGGCTGCAGATTTACGTCCGCCTCGACGCCGTCGGCGAGCAGGGATTCGCGCTCTACAAGCTGCTCGACATGGGCGACCACATCGGCGCAGCGGGCTATCTGTTCCGCACCCGCACCGGCGAGCTCACCATCCACGTCGAGCGCCTCACCTTCCTCTCCAAGGCCATGCTGGCGCTGCCGGAGAAGTTTCACGGCCTGGCCGACGTCGAACTGCGCTACCGCCAGCGCTATGTGGACCTGTTTGCCAACCTCGACGCCCGCGAAGTCTTCGTCAAGCGCGCCAAGGCGCTCCAGGCGCTGCGCCGCTTCTTTGACGAGCGCGGCTATCTTGAAGTGGAAACGCCGATGATGCAGCAGATTGCCGGCGGCGCGGCTGCCCGTCCCTTCAAGACCCACCACAACGCGCTCGATCAGGACCTGTTTCTGCGTATCGCGCCCGAGCTCTACCTGAAGCGCCTGGTCGTCGGCGGCTTCGACCGCGTCTACGAGATCAACCGCAGCTTCCGCAACGAGGGCGTCAGCACCCAGCACAATCCCGAGTTCACCATGCTGGAGTTCTACCAGGCCTACGCCAACTACCACGACCTGATGCAGATCACCGAGGAGCTGGTCGAGTTTGTCGCCCGCGAAGTGAACGGAACCACGCTGACCACGTTCAACGGAGTGGAGATCGATCTGGGCAAGTGGACGCGGCTGAGCATGAATGAGGCCATCGTCGAGTACTGGCCCACGGAAGCCGGCGCAAAGCCCGCGTTCACGGCCTTTGAATCGGTTGAAGTGCTGCATGCGCGGCTGCAGGCCGCGCTCAGTTCGCTGGAGGCCGCGCTAGCCCTTCCGGCCGCGCCAGACGCCGCTGAAGGCGATCCACAGGCGGAACGCGCAGCCGATTTGAAGACCATCCGCGGGGCCTTGACCGCGATTGTCTATGACCTGAAAAAAGGCGCGCCGCTGGGCAAGCTGGTATACAACCTCTTTGAAGCCGTGGTCGAGCCGTTCCTCATTCAGCCCACCATCATCTACGACTACCCCACGGTCGTTTCGCCGCTCTCCAAGGCCAAGCCCGACGATCCCGAGCACGTCGAGCGCTTCGAGTTCTTCGCCGGCGGCTTCGAGCTGGGCAACGCCTTCAGCGAGCTCAACGATCCCGTCGAGCAGCACAAGCGCTTTGCCCAGCAGCTTGCCGAGCGCGACCGCGGCGACGACGAGGCCCACCAGATGGACGAGGACTACGTGCGGGCGCTGGCCTACGGGCTGCCTCCCACCGGCGGCGAAGGCATGGGCGTGGACCGCCTCATCATGCTGCTCACCGGCTCCAAATCCATCCGCGACGTCATTCTCTTCCCGCTGATGAGAAAAGAGCAGGGACTAAGGGACTGAGGGACTAGTGTCCTGAGTCTAATGTTCTTAACATAATTGCCGCTGTCATTCTGAGCGCACGGGGCCCCAAACGTTCTTCAGTTTGGGGGTGGTAAGCGAAGAATCTGCGGTTGCTTCTCCTTTATTTTTGACGCGGACTTTAGACTCAGGACACTAGGGACTGAGGGACTAAGGGGAACATTGATGGGACAATCGTTCAAAGATCTCGTAGTTTGGCAGCGGTCTGTCGAATTGACTGTTGAGGTATATCGATTGACCTCAAAGTTTCCAGAATCCGAGCGATTTGGCCTTACCAGCCAGATGCGCAGAGCTTCCGTTTCGATTGCGAGCAATGTCGCGGAAGGGTACGGCCGCTCTACTAAGGGCGAATATGTTCTATTCCTGGGCCATGCTCGCGGTTAGTGTTCGGAGCTTGAAACACAGATTGTTATTGCAAGAAAGCTGGATTTCGGAGCACCTCCGAGTCTCCAGACGTCCGAGTCACTGTGCAACGATGTGGGCCGGCTTCTTGGGGCGTTGATAAAGTCGATAAGATTGAAGCAGTCGTCGCCCCCTCAGTCCCTCAGTCCCTTAGTCCCTTAGCCCCTTAGTCCCTGGAGTTCTTGTGAACATTCTTTTCGTCGGCGACATCTTCGGCAGCGCGGGACGCAAAATCGTGCGCGAACACATCGGCCACGTCCGCCAGGCCAACAACGTCGAACTCACCGTCATCAACGCTGAAAACGCCGCCGGCGGCTTCGGCCTGACCCCGCAGATTGCCGAGGAACTCTTCGACCTGGGCGCCGACGTGCTGACCACCGGCAACCACATCTGGGACAAGCGCGAGCTGATCGACTATCTGAACTCCGCGCCCGCCGCCAGCCAGGAACGCCCCCGCCGCGTCCTGCGCCCGTCCAATCTGCAGCCCGGGCTTCCTGGCCACGGCGTCTTTGAGGGAACCACGGAGAGCGGCGTGGACTATGCCGTGGTCAATCTGCAGGGCTGCGTCTTCATGAACACCACCAACGATCCCTTCTATGCCGCCGACGCTCTGCTGGCCGGAATCCGGGCCAAGGTGATCGTGGTCGACTTCCACGCCGAAGCCACCAGCGAGAAGGTAGCGATGGGCTGGTATCTGGATGGCCGCACCACGGCTGTCCTGGGCACGCATACGCATGTGCCCACCGCCGACCAGCGCGTGCTGCCGGGCGGAACCGCCTATCAGACCGACGTGGGCATGAGCGGCCCTTATGACAGCGTAATCGGCGTCGAAAAAGACCTTGTGCTGCGCAAGTTTCTAACCGGAATGCCGGGAAAGTTCGAAGCCGCCAAGGGAAACCCCAAGATGTGCGCCGCCGTGGTCACCTGCGATCCGCTCACCGGCCACGCCTCCGCCATTCAGCGCATCATGCTGGGCGAGTAGCGCGGGGCCGGCCTACCACCTGGACGGAGGAACCGCTTTGGCCCCGGGCTCGATCGGCTGGCCTTGTCCATCGGCCGGCGCGGGAGGAGTCACCTTCGTAGCGCCAATCTGGGCCGCGGGCACATGCGTGGCCTTCAGCAGTTTTCCCTTGCCGTTGAAGGTCAGGGTCCAAGCCATCGGCTTCCGCGGCGCTGCCACATCGGTGAGCCGGATGATGGCGCCCCCCCGGTTCGGGATATCCATGATCGCCTGCGGGCCTGCCAGGTAATCCTTGCTGTTCGGGCTGTCGGCCGGAATCTCAACCGCGGGATGCGCACCCGCCAGCGCCGCGTAGCACAGGGCGGTTCCAACCCAGTCCGGAGCCTGATCCGGATGTTCTTCCGTACGAATGTGATTGAAGGCCGAGATGGTCAGCGCATTGATGGGCGCGGGCGAGAAAAACGAGTAGCCGCGGCGCTGAATGGGAATGATGCGCACCCGGCCCTCGCCGTTGCGCGGAATCGATGCCGAAAACAGGCTCACGTCGCCCACCCCGTTGTTGCGCGTGAAGCTGAGAAACAGGTGGTTCGGCAGCGCCGGGCAAACAATCTGCTGGTAGTTCCATTTCCCCACATTGAATTCCAGGTCGGCGAATCCCGCCTTTTCGCCAATGGCGGACTCCGCATCCGCCTCCAGCAGGCGATCCTTCTCCGTCATCTGCTCCGCCGGGCGGAACGACACGGCTAATACGCTCCCGGGCGCAGAGGAATCGATGGGAAACGGCATGGGGCGCAACCCCTCGTGCACCGGCTTGCCCGCTTGCGTGTGCGCGGAATCGCCCGGGCCGGCCTGGGCCCGAACACCGGCGCAAACACAGGCAAAGAAGGCAAGGATCAGGACAAGGGCGAGGCGTTTGTGTCGTTCCATACTGCCCATAGCCTATCACTCCTGCAAACATAAAAAGGGCAGCCCGGTAAAAGGCTGCCCTTCACAATCCCAGGAACGGATGGTTGCGCGGCGGACTCAGTTCGAGTTCGCCGCGATCCTGCATGGGTGCAGCTGTTTACTCGCCAGCCGCGTGATGCCCTGCCGTCGGCTTGTGCTTCACTACCGGCTTCACGGGCTTCTTCTTCTCCGGTGTCAGCGTTCCGTCGCGGAGCACGATCTGCGCGCTCTGTGCCGTGGTGGCTGAGGCCGGTATCTGCGTGTACGTGTCGTAGCTTCCATCCAGCTCGGCTTCGCCCTTGGACTGGTAGCCAAGCACGGCGCCTGCCGCGGGAATATCCTTGTCGGCCAGCGGCGCCTTCAGATTGACGATGAAGTCCGGAATCTTGGCATCCTTGGCGTCCTGCGTCACGGCCACCTTGATCACAGAAGCAGTCGCTTCGATCACGATTCCAGGAACCGGCGTCGCCTTGTTCTGCATCAGCGCCCACAGCTTGTCGGCGTCATCCTTGGTGCCCAGCGCCAGTACCGTCTCCTTGTCGCCAAGTCCCAATGAGTTCAGGTCGGGAGTGGAAGTGATCAGATCGTGAATCTGCTCGGCCGGACTCTTGGCCTTGTCGATCTTGAAGGTTCCAGGAGGAAAGGTCGTAGCCGCCGCCTGGGTCTTGATGTCGTCCAGACCCTTCAGGTCGCCGTGATACTTCTTGTAGTAATACTCAAGCTTCGGTTCGATCTGCGCCTTGTACGCCGGAGGGGCAAAATCCCAAACCCGCGCAAAGAACCAGCTCGCCTGCACCAGGTCCTGGCCGGCGCCGGGCATCGAGTAAGACGTGGCAAGCTGAAGCATGTCCACCAAACCGGCGGTCTTCGTCTGGTCGTCGGTATACAGCATCAGTTCTGCCTTGTACTCATCCTCGGCAGCCTTGAAGTCCTTCTTTGACACGGCGTCATCCAAAGCGATGGCCGAGTGAAAAATCGGGAAAGCGGCCGCGGTCAGCGTCTTCCAGTCGGCGTCGGCGGTATCGGCCGGCTTGGCAACCGTCAGGCCCTTTTGCGCCAGCGCCGCGGCATCGTCGCAGGTCTGCGCATCGCTGGTCTTGCCGCACTGGCTCTTCTTGATCAGCACGGAGTAGAGAATGGCCTTCAGGTTGGCGGGATCCACCTGCAGCAAGCGGCCGGCAGCGCTGACCGTCTTGTCGGGATCTTTCAGTCCCGAGTAGTAGATATCCACCAACTGGTCCAGAACGGCCTTCTTGACCACGCTCTGGGGATAGGTTTGCAGAAAGTTCTCCAGGTACCCGGCCTTGGCCGTCGGATCGCTTTGCGTGGTTGCGTTCTGATACGCATTGAACTCGGCGGGATCCTTGATGGTGATCGAATCCTGGGCAAGCAGGGAGGGCGGAAGAACGAGGCTGATGCTCGCCAATGCCATCACAGATGCAAAGACTAACTTCTTCATTCAGTGCTCCTGGGAAATGCCGAAATGGAGATCAATATTCAAGTACTCACTCGCTTAAAATGCAACCTTGCGGTTGGCGTTTGAGTACCGGGGTGACGGGTAAACGATACCACAAATGCCTAATCGATATCTCAAGGATTATAAAAACCCTTGCTCTCCGTGACAAGCAAGGCCTTGCGGGAATTTTCGCTTCCCCTCCGGCCAGGCCCGCCGTCAGGCTCCGCTGTGTGGTTCCCGCCCGTGCCCAAATCGCATTCTTACGCTCCCGGCCGCTCCATACAAGAAGAAAATTACCTGTCAGGTCAGGAAAACGCATTCCCGCCTTTTCCTGGCAAATCTGAACGCATGACAGCGGCTTCACGCGGTTCCGTTCCGACCTATTGCAGCAGGCGGACCAGCTCCGTCTGTTCGGCCAGAAAAGCATCGTGGCCGTGATCGCTGATCATCTCGCGGTAATCGGCCTGCACCCCAGATGCCTGTATGGCCTCGGCAAAGCGGCGCACCGACTCGGCCGGAAACAGCCAGTCCGAGCTGATGCCCACAAAACTGAGGTGGGCGCGGATGCGGCCGAATGCCTCTTTCGCCGAGGCATGGCCCTTCAGCGGATCCCAGGTGTCCATGGTGCGCAGAATAGCCAGGTAGGAGTTGGGATCGAAGCGTCCGTTAAACCGCTGCCCCTGGTAGTCCAGGTAGCCGGCAATGTCGAAACGGCCGCCGATCAGCCCGCCGCCCTGGTCGTCCAGGCTCCACGGGTCCTCGCCGTTGCGGTTCACATTGCGGCCGTAGCGCTCGTCAAACAGCACCGCGGATTTGTAGCTGAGCATCCCGATCTGGCGGGCCAGCGACAGCCCATTCTGCGGTGGACGCTGCGGCAGGTAGCGGCCGTCCTCCCATTCCGGGTCGTTCTGGATGGCAAGCCGCTGCAGATGGTTCAGCGCCAGCCCCATGGCGGAAAGCGGCGCCACGGCAATCACCAGCGCCCGCCCCACGCGCTCCGGATCGTAGATGGCCCAATCCAGCGCCTGCATGCCCCCTATGGAGCCGCCCAGAACCAGACGCAGCCTGCGGATGCCCATCGAGTCCAGCAGCCGCGCCTGGGCCCTTACATTGTCACGGATTGAAATCAGGGGAAAGTCCGGCCCGTACACCTGGCCTGTCTCGGGATCCACCGAGCCCGGGCCCGTCGAGCCGTAACACGAGCCCAGCAGGTTGATACAGATCGCATAGTCGTGCTCCAGAGAAAGCACGGCGCCCGGGCCGAAGATCTCCGGCCACCATTCGCCCACCAGCGCGGAGCCGGACAGAGCATGGCACACCAGTACGGCGTTGTCGCGCGCCGCATTCAGCCGCCCGTACACCGCGTAATGCAGCGTCACGCCAGCCAAAGTGCGGCCGCACTCCAGCACCAGGTGCTCGTCGAGCACGAAATCGCCTTCGTACGTGGGTACCGGCCTTTGCGTTCCGGCGCCCGGTACGGAAGGCCCGGCTTCCGCCGGGATGCGAGCTTCGGTCATATCACTTATTGTGCAGCATGACCCGCGGTTTCGGCTGCACCCGCAAAGGCCTGGCCGTTGGCGCCCTCGATTGCCTGGTCCAGATCGGCCAGAATATCGCGAATATCCTCAATGCCCACCGACAGCCGAACCAGTTCGGGAGTCACGCCGGTCGCCGCCTGCTCCTCCACGGTCAGTTGCTGATGGGTCGTCGAAGCCGGGTGGATCACCAGCGATTTGGCGTCGCCGATATTGGCCAGCAGCGAAAACAGCTTCAGCCCGTCGATCAGCTTCTTTCCCGCCTCGTAGCCGCCCTTGATGCCGAAGGTCACCAGCGCTCCCTCGCCGTTGGGCAAATACTTTTTTGCGCGCGCATGGTACGGGCTCGACTCCAGGCCGGGATAGTTGACCCACTCCACGCCCGGATGCTTCTCCAGGTGCCGCGCCACGGCCAGCGCGTTCGTTGAGTGCCGCTCCAGCCGCAGGTGCAGCGTCTCAATGCCCTGTAACAGCAGGAAGGCGCTGTGCGGCGAGAGCGCCGCGCCGGTGTCGCGCAGCCCCTGCACGCGCGCCTTCAAAATAAACGCCAGCGGCCCAAAGGCCTCGGTGTACGAGAGGCCGTGATACGACGGGTCCGGCTCGGTAAAGTTCTTGAAGCGGCCTGAAGCCGCCCAGTCAAACTTGCCCGCGTCCACAATCACGCCGGCAATGGTGGTGCCGTGGCCGCCCAGAAACTTGGTGGCCGAGTTGATCACGATGTCCGCGCCCCACTCGATCGGCCGCACCAGCGCCGCCGAGGCCGCGGTGTTGTCGATCACCAGCGGCAGCCCGTGTTCGTGCGCAATGGCGGCGAACTGCTCAATGTCCACCACGTCCAGCTTGGGATTGCCCAGCGTCTCGGCGTAGATGGCCCGCGTCTTTTCGTTGATCGCCGCCCGCAGACCGGCAAAGTCGTCCGGGTCCACAAACCGCACCGTGATGCCCAGCCGCTCAAATGTGTAGCGGAGCAGCGTGTAGGTGCCGCCGTACAGCGAGGTGGTGGAAACAATCTCGTCTCCGGCTGAAGCCAGCGTGGTCAGCGCCAGCGTCTCCGCCGCCATGCCGGAGGCCGTCGCCAGTCCCGCCACTCCGCCTTCCAGCGCCGCAACCCGCTTTTCAAAAACGTCGTTGGTGGGGTTCATGATGCGCGTGTAAATGTTGCCGAACTCCTGCAGCCCAAAAAGCCTTCCCGCATGGTCGGCGTTCTGAAACACGTAGGAAGCGGTCTGGTAAATCGGCACGGCGCACGCGCCCGTCGTCGGGTCCGGCGTTTGTCCGGCATGAACGGCAAGGGTGGCAAACTGCTGCTTCGGTTCCGGCATTCAAAAGCTCCTTCTGATTTCTGGGGTTTGGCTGGGTTTGCGCGGGCAACTGGCGCCCGCTCTGAAAATGCAAAAAACGGCCCGAATCCTGTCTGGACCCGGGCCGCCTGACTTCAAGATCGGTTGCGTCTAGCGCATCTGCCTCTCAAGAGCCGAACGGACGGGTCCGCACGCCATACACATGCACATGCCCATGGCCGCAATTCCGTACTTCCTTGAGTTCCGCATTGAAGGCAGTATCGACTCTCGCCGCCGGATATGTCAACTCCTCAGCGCGTGCGGCTGCACTGGCGAACGCCGTGCAGCCCGCACTTGGACCAATCAAACAATAAGTTCACGCATCGCGTTCGTAGAACTCTCTGCGTCCTATTCCCTAGTCCCTAGTCCCTGGTCCCTAGTCCCTAGTCCCTAGTCCCTAGTCCCTAGTCCCTGGTCCCTGGTCCCTAGTCCCTGGTCCCTGGTCCCTGTTCCCTGCCTTTTCACTCTTCCGCCTTCCACACATAAGCCCCCGGCTGCGTGAGCCCGATGTGCGCCAGCACCCGGTCCACAAACTGCCGCGCCATCTCCGTCGAATCGACGGGCCGGTTATAGAACGCCGGAATGCACGGAAAAATCACCGCGCCCGCCTCGGCGGCCAGCGTCATATTCCGCAGATGAATGCGGTTGAACGGCGTTTCCCGCACGCAGAGCAGCAGCGGACGCCGCTCCTTGAGAGTGACGTCCGCCGCGCGCGCAATCAGCGAGTTGGCCAACCCGTTGGCGATGGCCGCCAATGTCCCCATCGAGCACGGCAGCACAATCATCCCGCCCGACGGATGGCTGCCGCTGGCGATTGAAGCGCCGATGTCCGCATCCGAGAGCTGCACCGTCTTCACCGGCGCGGCGTCCAGCAGCTTTTCCAGCAATCCCGTTCGCCCGCTCAGCCCCAGTTCCTCGGCCAGCACGCGCAGCGAGTTTTCCGAGGCCACAAAGTGGACGCGCCCCACGCGCTCGTCCGCCTCCAGCGCGCGCAGCATCTCGCGCCCAAACACCGCGCCCGATGCGCCGGTCAGTGCAACTGTGAGGTGCATGGCTTCCACGTAAATAACTCCTTGATCGACGAGATCCACTTCGAGGCATCCCAAGTCTCAGAATCGAGACCTGGGCACCCAGCCACATTACGGAGCGTTGGTGTACCCGCGCCGGAGACGCAGTGTTTGGCAGCCCGCAGCTTTCTGCCACTCTTAAGCGCTCGCGCCGGAGACGCAGTGTTTGGCAGCCCGCAGCTTTCTGCCACTCTTAAGCGCTCGCGCCGGAGGCGCAGTGTTTGGCAGCCCGCAGCTTTCTGCCACTCTTAAGCACTCGCGCCGGAGACGCAGTGTTTGGCAGCCCGCAGCTTTCTGCCACTCTTAAGCGCTCGCGCCGGAGACGCAGTGTTTGGCAGCCCGCAGCTTTCTGCCACTCTTAAGCGCTCGCGCCGGAGGCGCAGTGTTTGTTAGCCCCGCGCTTCAGCGTGGGGAAAGGTCAGCCAATCAAATCCAACAGAGTCCCGTAGGGACGCCGCCATCTCCAATCACCCGAACACATAACGCTCGTCGTATTCGATCCCACAACTCCGCAGGAGAGTGACAAATTCCTGCTCAAAATCGCGTTTCCGGTGGTGCTCTTCCTGGTTCTGAATGTACCCCTTCACGACATCAACCTGCGAGGAACTTACGCTGAACGCACCGTATCCTTCCTGCCAGGAAAAGCCATTCCCCATCCACCGGGATGAGCTTCCCTTGAGCTTCTGAACGGCTTGCGCAAGGGAACAAGATGCCGGCAATACAAACAGCAAGTGGACGTGATTTGCCGTTCCGCCCGCAGCGATCAGCGAGAAGCCCTCGCCGCGGGCAATGCCGCCCAGGTAGGCATAAAGCTCGGCTGTACGAGCTGCGGGTATGTGAGCGCAGCGATCTTTCGTGCTGAAAACACAATGGATGAAATTGTTCGCATACGTGTGCGCCATCTTGCACCGTTCCTACGGAACTCACATTCTACAATCGCAATTTCCGTCCCCCACCCCACCCCACGCTGAAGCGCGGGGCTAACTAACATTGCGCCTACGGCGCGCGGTGTGCCGATTTCCCAGATCTCGATTTTGAGATCTGGGAAACCACACATCCATCAAACCTACTCGCCCAGCACCCGCCTGAAGATCGCATCCACGTTCCCCAACTGCCGCATGTAATCAAACGTCCGCTCCAGCTTCTCCGGGCTCAGCAACTTGGTGATCGCCGCATCCCGCGCCACTTCCTCGCGAAACACCAAATCCTCTTTCCACGAACGCATCGCATGACTCTGCACCAGCCGGTAGGCGTCTTCGCGCATCATCCCGGCCTCGGCCAAATCCAGCAGCAACTGCCCGCTGAAAATCAGCCCGCCCGTCGATTCCAGGTTCTTCTTCATCCGCTCCGGATACACCAGCAGCCGGTCGATCAGGTCCGTGGTTTTCGCCAGCAGATAATCCACCAGAATCGTCGAGTCGGGAAAGATCACCCGCTCCACCGACGAGTGCGAAATATCGCGCTCGTGCCACAGCGCAATGTCTTCAAACGCCGCCTGCGCATTGCCGCGCAGCACGCGCGCCAGGCCGCTGATCTGCTCGCTGGTAATGGGATTCTTTTTGTGCGGCATGGCCGAGGAGCCCTTCTGCTTTTCGCTGAAGTACTCCTGCGCCTCGCGCACCTCGGTCCGCTGCAAATGCCTGACCTCGATCGCAATCTTGTCCAGCGTGCTGCCGATAATCGCCAGCGTTGAAATATACGCCGCGTGCCGGTCGCGCTGAATCACCTGCGTCGCCACCGGCGCCGGCTTCAGCCCCAGCCGCGCGCAGATGCGCTCCTCGTGCTCCGGCTTCAAGTGGCCAAACGTGCCCACCGCGCCGGACAGCTTGCCCACGCGCATATCCTCAGCCGCCGCGTTGAAGCGGACCAGGTTGCGCTCCATCTCCGCGAACCAGTTCAGCAGCTTCAGTCCAAAGGTCGTCGGCTCGGCATGAATCCCGTGCGTCCGCCCGATGGTCGGCGTGTGCTTGAACTCCACGGCCCGCCGCCGGAGCACCGCCAGCAGCGCTGCCAGCCCCGTTTGAATCAGTCCTGAAGCTTCCGCCACCTGCAGCGCCTGCGCCGTGTCCACCACGTCGTTCGAGGTCAGCCCGTAGTGCAGCCACCGGGACTGGCCGTCCAGGCCTTGGCTTTTGAGGGATTCAGCAACAGCAGTGGTGAAGGCGATCACGTCGTGCTTCACCTCCGCCTCGATCTCCTGAATGCGCTCGACGGTAAAGCCGGCCTTGGTGGCGATGGCCTCGGCCGCTGCTGCCGGAATCACCCCGTCCTCGGCCAGCACGGTGCTTGCCGCCGACTCCACCTTCAGCCAGCAGCGGTATTTGCTCTCTTCGGTCCAGATGCGGCCCATCGCCGCGCGCGTATAGCGTTCAATCAACGGAGAACTCCTTCGGCAGGCCCGCATTTGCGCCCTGCGTCCCCTTCGATTGTACGAGTTGAACACCCTCAGGCGCGAGGAATCCCCAGCCGCCGATGCAGTTCCTCAATCAGCAGCCCGCGGCCCGGCGTGTACGGCTGAAACCACTCCCCGTCGATCACCAGTTGAGGAATCGCCCGCTTGCCCACGTGGCGCATCACCTCGTCCGAGGCGGCCGGATCGTCGTCCACATCGATCTCGCTGTACTCAATGCCGTGCGCATCCAGAAACTGCTTGGCCATCCGGCAGTCCCGGCACCACGAGGTCGTATAAACCTGCACTTTCATGCGGACATTCTACTGCGCCCGCGCTGTTACCATCGGTGATCATGACCGCCGCTGAAATCAAGGCCCTGCTCCGCCTCGAACCGCATCCGATTGAAGGCGGTTCCTTCCGCCAGACCTACATCTGCGCCGATTCGCTCCAACTCCCGCGCGGGCCGCGCTCCGCCGGCACCGCCATCTACTACCTGCTCGAGGCCGGCAGCTTCTCTGAGATGCATCGGCTCGACTCCGACGAGATATTTCACTTCTATTACGGCGACCCGGTCGAAATGCTGCAACTTCATCCCGACGGGCGCTCTGATGTCTTCACTCTTGGACAGGATTTAGAAGCCGGCCAGCATGTACAGCTCGTGGTTCCAGCCGGCGTGTGGCAGGGAACGCGTCTCCTCGGCAGCGGCAAGCTCGCCCTTCTCGGCTGCACAGTCTCCCCCGGCTTCGACTACGCCGATTACCGCAGCGCAACCTATGCCGAGTTAGCCGCACAATGGCCGTCAGAAGCCGAACGCATCAGAAAGCTGACCAGAAGCTAGGAACTTCTCCGCTCACGAAAAAAGCTGCGCAGCAGCTCTCCCGCCTCATCGGCCAGGATTCCCTGCTCCACCAGCATCTGGTGGTTCAGTTGCTCGTGGTTCAGCACCGCCAGCACCGAGCCCGCCGCGCCCGACTTGGGATCGCTGGCCGCAAACACCAGCCGCTCCAGACGCGCATGAATCATGGCGCCTGCGCACATCGCGCACGGCTCCAGCGTCACATACAGAGTGCAGCCGTTCAGCCGGTAGTTGCCCACCGCCGCGGCAGCCGCCCGCAACGCCACCATCTCCGCATGCGCCGTCGGGTCCACATCACGCAGCACGCGGTTCTGTCCCCGCGCCACAATCTCTCCGTCGCGCACCACCACCGCGCCAATCGGCACCTCGCCGCCCTCCGCCGCCAGCCGCGCCTCGCTGAGCGCCTCCTGCATGGCTTCCAGATCGGCAATCATGCCCGCACCGCCGCCGGAAGATTCGCGTCTTTGGAGTGAGCCGCCGGCTGCTGCTGCGTCATGCAGTGCAGCGTCCCCAGCCCCCACACCAGGTCCACGCTGTGAATGCCGATCACCGCGCGGTCCGGAAACACCTCCGCCAGCGTGTTCAGCGCTACTCGGTCGTTGGCATCGTGAAACGTGGGAACCAGCACCAGCTCATTCGCGATATAAAAATTTGCATAACTCGCCGGCAGCCGCTGGCCGCGGAACACCACCGGCCGCGGCATGGGCAGCTCAATCACCGTGAACTGCTTGCCCTCGCGCGTGCGCGCAGCCTTCAGCCGCTCCAGATTCTCCGCCAGCGGCGCATGGTTCGCGTCGCGCACATCCGGCTCAACCGCGGTCACAATCGTCCCCGGCCCAACAAACCGGCTGATGTCGTCCACGTGCCCATGCGTGTCGTCCCCAGCAATTCCGCGTCCCAGCCAGATCACCTGGTCGATCCCCAAATAATCCTGAAACGCCTGCTCCAGCTTTTCCCGGCTCACCCCGGGATTGCGCTGCTGCACTTCGCTCAGCAGGCACTCTTCGGTAGTCAGCAGAATCCCTGCGCCATTCGTGTCGATCGACCCGCCCTCAAGCACAAGCCGGTGCGCGCGGCCATCCTCAAGCTCAATTGCAGGCTTCCACTCCGGCACTCCCAGCAGCTCCGCCGCGCGTCCCGGAACCTGTTCGTCCAAATGCCAATTGTCGTATTTGGCCCACGCGTTGAAACCCCAGTTGGTCAGGCCCACACGGCCCGCGCCATTGCGCACAAAGATCGGTCCCGAGTCGCGCAGCCAGCCCCGGTCCGTCGCCCACGCATGAAAGCTCACGCGCTCCAGGTTCGCTCCCGCCCGCTCCAGCGTCTTCCGCGCGCGATGCTCTGCCTTGGCGTCCTGCACCAGCAGATGCACCCGCTCCCGCGCCGCCAGCAGCCGCACAATCTCCGCATACACCCACGGAATCGCCTGAAACTTTCCCGGCCAGTCTTCGGGATTATGCGGCCACGCCAGCCAGGTGGCTTCGTGCCATTCCCATTCGGCGGGCATGAGGTAGCCCAGTGCGCGCGGCGTTGCGCCGGCCTCAGCAGTTGCCGTCATGGCTAGCTCGCGTCTCCGTCGCTCGTCCACGAGTTCACGGGATCGATAAACCGCTTGGTAATCGCTCCATACGCATCGATCCGCCGGTCGCGCAAAAACGGCCAGTTGCGGCGCGTCTCTTCCATCAGCGCGAGATCGATTTCGCCGATCAGAATCTCTTCCTTGTCGTGCGAGGCCTTGGCGATCACGCGCCCGAACGGATCGGCCAGGAAACTGCCGCCCCAGAACTCGATTCCCTGCCCGGTAGCACGATTTCCCAAAACGTCGCCGTCTTCAGCGCCCACGCGGTTCACCCCGGCCACGTACACGCCGTTGGCAATCGCATGAGCCCGCTGAATGGTCTGCCAGGCGTCGTACTGCGCCGCGCCAAACTCCTCTTTCTCTGCCGGGTGCCAGCCAATCGCCGTCGGATAGAACAGCACCTCGGCGCCTTGCAGCGCGGTCAGCCGCGCCCCTTCCGGGTACCACTGGTCCCAGCACACCAGCGTGCCCACGCGCCCAAAGGCCGTGTCCACAGCCTGAAAACCCAGGTCCCCCGGCGTGAAGTAATACTTTTCGTAGTAGAGCGGATCGTCCGGTATGTGCATCTTGCGATAGACGCCGGCAATGCCGCCATCCTCGTTCAGAGTGACCGCCGTGTTGTGATAAAGCCCCGGCGCGCGCCGTTCAAACAGCGAGGCGACAATGGCAACCCGCTCCTCGCGCGCCACCTCGGACAGCATCTCCGTCGTGGGCCCGGGAATCGGCTCGGCCAGATCGAACAGCCGCAGATCTTCGCGCTGGCAAAAATACTGCGTGCGGAAAAGCTCCGGCAGGCACACAATGTTCGCGCCCCGCCCCGCCGCCGCGCGAATGTGCCCCACCGCCGCGGCAAAGTTCGCCGCCGGGTCCGCGCCCATGCGCATCTGCACCAGTCCCACACTGTATTTGCGTGTTTCCGTCATCGTCTTCCGCCCACACTCCGCAACAATCCTCTTGCCATGCAGCAAGGCCAACCCCGCCGCGCGGGATTGGCCTCTCCACTCATCTCAGCGCCGCTCTAGTCTTCCGGAAGAATCAGCACCGCGGCCGCAATCGTCGTGGTCCACAAGCCGCGCTTGTCGCCCACCGCGGACTGCGTAATGTTGCTGGTGCGCACAATCTTGTTGGAGATGCGGTAGATTTCCTTCTTCTCGTCCCAGCTCGTATCCGGATCGAAATCCACGTCCAGCGTTGTGGCCAGCATCTCCGCGGCCAGTTCCTCGGCATACTCGCCGGCCTGTTCCTCGGTCTCGCCAAAGCTGTGGTGCTCGCTCAGGTAGCCGTACGTGTTGCGGTCGGCGGGAATCGCCACCCCGATGCTGGATACAATCAGCCGGTGCGGCTCGCGCGTCGAGTTCTCCGCGATCACGGAAAAAACCACCTCGCCGTGATTCAGGTAGGTAAGGCCTTCCTTGCGCGGAATCACCTTGCACCGCGGCGGAAAAATGGAAGAAACGCGTACCAGATTCTGCGAGGCGATCCCCGCATCCCGAAGGGCCAGCTCAAAGGAGGTCAAGCGCTCCTTGTGTTTGCCTACGCCCTTGGTGAAGAAAAGCTTCTTCGGGACCATGCTTTTTCCCAATTTCTATGTAGCCTCCGTGGGTTTTGAAATCGTGTTTTCCGTCGAATGTTGCCAACTGAGTTTATCGCATCCAGCCGGGTCAAAACCGAACTTCCCGCGAATTCATCCCCGTTTCACGTCTCCGCAGCCCCGCACTGCACGATTCCTGTTGCAACCCGGCCTTCATCCGGGCCTCCGCAAGCGCTTTCCGTTCACTCGTTCCCGGGCCTCGCCACCGAAACTTTTTGCCCGGAACCGCGTTTAACAATGCATGAAGCGGATCGTTCTTCCTGGAATCCTGTTTTTGTGCGCCGGCCTGGCTTGCGGCCCTGCGTTGTGCCAGTCGCCCGTGGAGCCGCCATTCATCGCCCCTGCCGCCTCTGCGCCCGTTGTCCATCCCGATGCCGGCCCGGTCAATCTGAACTGGGTTCCTCCCGCGCTCGAGCAATTGCGCGCGCACGCCGCCGTCCAATCCAGCTTTACCCTGGACCGCAACCTGCTCGCCGCCGCCGCCGGCATCCTGCCCGACGAGGACAGCGACGTGAAACAGACCATCGCCAAGCTCGACGGCCTCAGCTTCCATCTGCTCCGCTTCGGCTCCGTCGGCATTCCCGATGAAGCGCCCGTGAACGCCATCCGCGACGCCTACCACGCGCGCGGCTGGAAGCACCTGGTCTCCACCACCAGCAACGCGGGCCCGCTGCACAACGAAACCACCGATGTATGGATCGTGGCGGACGGCGTCAACCTGCGCGGCGCGGTCATCTTGTCTGAAACCCCCAGGAGCCTCACGCTGGTAACCGTGGCCGGCAACCTCAATCCCCTCGACCTGCTCCGTCTCCGCGGACGCTTTGGCATTCCCCGTTTCGACGGCGACCAATTAAATGGCGGCAAAGACAAGCCCTAGCCGCTCCCGCCCGCCATCTCTCATCGCGCGCACAAACCGCAGTAATCTACTCCTGCCTGCGCCGCGTGGACACGTAGAGCAGCTGGTGGCATAATTGCTGCGGTAAATTTACGTCTTCATTCTCCGAAAGGAAACGATCATGCGATACAGCGTTCGCTGTTCCCTCGGCAGCGTGTGCCTTTTTGCGGCATGCGTCCTGAACCTGGGCGGCTGCGGCGGCGGCAGCGGTAGCGGTAGCGGCGGCGGTTTTACAACTCCCATAACCACAACGCCGCAGACTACAGAGATTCTTTACGCCAAAAACGACATGGCTGTCACGGCGTTCACCATCAACGCCTCCACGGGCGGGCTCACTGTTCTTCAAACTGTCAACCGGTCGAGCAGTGGTTATGTCGCAGGCTGGAAAGGAGGCATGATCGTAGCCCCCTCGAACGCCAACTACTTGTACGCGATCGACAATGAGGACTCTGGTGTCGATGCCTATTCGGTAGCCTCGGACGGCGCCCTCTCGCTCGTCAGCGGATCGCCTTTCGCCATGCCTGCCAGCATTTCACCCTTGCCTGACATTTCAGGGCTGGCAGTCAACCCGGCCGGCACTGCCGTGTACGCCATTGACGGGGGCGCATCCTCTATTGCGGAGTTTCAGGTCAACACCACCACCGGGGTGATGACTCCCGTATCGAATGGCTTTGCGCCCGTTCCAGGATTAGCGGCCTCATCGCCGGAACAAGCGGTTGTCGATCCCAGCGGCCAATTTTTGTATGTCACCGACTCCTATCTTCCCGGCTCCAGCATGCCGGCGGGAATTTCGGCCATGACCATCGATCCCGCGTCAGGAAATCTTGGCCAGGCGGTCAGCTCGCCATTTTCTCTCCCATCCAACAGTCAGCCGATAGACATCGTCACCGATCCCTCCGGGAATTTCGTTTACGCCGCACTCTCAAATGCTCCTGCCGCGGGCGGCGCCATTGCGGGTTTTACGCGGAATTCCACTACGGGAAACCTGACCCAAATCTCCGGCTCGCCCTTCGCCAGCACGTCTTCTGCCTACACGCAGACCTACTCGATGGTCGTGCATCCCTCAGGGAAGTTTCTTTATGCAATGAATCTGAACGGCGGCACGGTCTCGGCATTCACTATCGATGCTGGCACCGGCGCATTAACGCCCATTACCGGTTCGCCATTCCCGCCCCAGAAGGACCAATATGGCGGCATTGTCACGCAGGGCCCCATCGCGGTGGAACCAGCCGGAGCATACCTCTATGTAGGCTGCAATTTCCCGGGCATGGCGATCTACCAGATCAATCAATCCACCGGAGCGCTTACGATCGCCAGCGGATCACCCGAGACAGTACCTCAGAGCATTCAAGCGTTCACCGTCATCAAGAAGCCATAGCGGCCCTTTGCGCGCGCCCGCCCCGCCCGCCATTGCCACTCCTGATTTGCAGATGGTAGCCTCTTCCTTGACGACGCACGGAAAGGATTCCCCCAAATCACCATGCAAACCACCTATAACGGGCTGGAACTCCCCAAGGACGGCCAGCCCATCCAATATGCCAACGGCAAGTTTGAAGTCCCCAACCATCCCATCATCCCTTTCATTGAAGGCGACGGCACCGGCCGCGACATCTGGAAGGCCGCGCAGCGCGTCTTTGACGGCGCCGTCGAAAAGGCCTACGGCGGCAAGCGCGCCATCCGGTGGTTTGAAATCTTCGCCGGCGAAAAAGCCTTCCGCCAGTTCTCCACCTGGCTCCCGGACGACTCCGTGGCCGCCGCGCGCGACCTCCGCGTCTCCATCAAGGGACCGCTCACCACTCCGGTCGGCGGCGGCATCCGCTCGCTCAACGTGGCCCTGCGCCAGCTTCTCGACCTCTACGCCTGCGTCCGCCCCGTCCGCTACTACCAGGGCGTACCCAGCCCGGTAAAGCACCCCGAGCAGGTCGATATCGTCATCTTCCGCGAGAACACTGAGGACGTCTACGCCGGCATCGAGTTCAAAGAGGGTTCGGCCGACGCCGCCCGCCTCATCTCGTTCCTCAATGACGACCTGCTCAAGGGCGGCAAGAAAAAAGTCCGCGCCGACTCCGGCGTCGGCATCAAGCCCATCTCCATCTACGGCACCAAGCGCCTGGTCCGCTACGCCATTCGCCACGCCCTCGAGTCCGGCCGCAAGACCGTCACCCTGGTTCACAAGGGCAACATCCAGAAGTTCACTGAGGGCGCATTCCGCGAGTGGGGCTACGAAGTCGCCACGCAGGAGTTCCGCGCCGAGACCGTCACCGAGCGCGAAAGCTGGATTCTCGGCAACGTCGACGCCCACCCCGGCATCACCATTGAAGAAAACGCCGCGCTCATTGAGCCGGGCCTCGAATTCGGCAACCAGGCCTTCCGCGACTCCGTCTACGCTGAGATCAAGTCCGTCCTCGACTCCATCGGCCAGAGCCACGGCAAAGGCGCATGGAAGAACAAAATCCTCGTCAACGACCGCATCGCCGACTCCATCTTCCAGCAGATCATCATCCGCCCTTCCGACTACAGCATCCTGGCCACCACCAACCTCAACGGCGACTACATCTCCGACGCCGCGGCAGCCCAGGTCGGCGGTCTCGGCATCGCTCCCGGCGCCAACATCGGCGACGGCTACGCGGTCTTTGAAGCCACCCACGGCACCGCGCCCAAGTATGCTGACAAGGACATGATCAATCCCGGCTCGGTCATCTTGTCGGGCGTCATGCTGCTCGATTTCATCGGCTGGAAAGAAGCCGCCAAGCTCATCGAGGATTCTCTGGAAAAAACCATCCTGCAAAAATTCGTCACCTACGACTTCGAGCGCCAGACCGCCGGCGCAACCAAGGTCGGCACCAGCGAGTTCGCCACCCGCATCATCGGCAACCTGTAAAGGCAGGGACTAAGGGACCAGGGACTTAGGGACTAAGAAAATTTTGGCCTGCAACCAGCTTTGAAAGGGCATGGCTTTAGCCGTGCCGCAGAAAGCTCCCAGCCGACCCGTTTTTGAAGGGTACGGGCTTTAGCCCGTACCCTTCACCCAATTCAAAGTATGCATTCGCACAGATTTTAAGTCCGAAGGAGAAAAACATGCGTAAAAAAGTAAGCATCGTCGGGGCCGGCAATGTCGGCGCCACCGCCGCCCACTGGATCGCCGCCAAGGAACTGGCCGATGTAGTGTTGATCGACGTGGTCGAAGGCGTTCCCCAGGGCAAGGCGCTCGACCTGCTTGAAGCCCTCCCCATCGAGAAGCGCGACGTCAGCGTCGTCGGCTCCAACGACTACTCCGCCACCGCCAACTCCGACATCGTGGTCATCACCGCCGGCCTGCCCCGCAAGCCCGGCATGAGCCGCGACGACCTGCTCCACACCAACTTCAAAATCATGTCCGACGTGGTCGCCAAGGTCGTCGCGCAGTCGCCCGAGTCCATCCTCATCATCGTCTCCAACCCGCTCGACGCCATGGCCCAGGCCGCTTATCGCCAGGCCGGTTTCAACCGCGAGCGCGTCATCGGCATGGCCGGCGTTCTCGACTCGGCGCGCTTCCGCACCTTCATCGCTGCCGAATTGAACGTGAGCGTTGAAAACGTCACCGCCTTCGTCCTCGGCGGGCACGGCGACACCATGGTCCCGCTCCCCCGCTACTCCACCGTCGCCGGCATTCCCATTACCGAACTCATCGCCCCAGACCGCCTTGAAGCCATCGTGCAGCGCACCCGCGACGGCGGCGCTGAGATCGTCAAGCACCTCAAAACCGGCAGCGCCTACTACGCGCCCTCCGCTGCCGCGGTCGAGATGGTCGAAGCCATTCTCAAGGACAAGAAGAAAATTCTCCCCTGCGCCGCTTATCTCGAGGGCGAGTACGGCATCCAGGGCTTCTACATCGGCGTTCCCTGCAAGCTGGGCGCGGCCGGTCTAGAACAGATCATCGAGATCAAGCTCACTCCCGAGGAAGACGCGGCCCTCAAAAACAGCGCCGCCGCCGTCAAGGAGCTCTGCGCCGTCATCGGCGTTTAACCCGCTGCAAGTAAAAGCGGTGGATTGCAGGTCTCCGTCAGGAGCCCTGCAATCCACCGCTTTTTTATTCCGCCAACTTTTCTTGTGCCGCCTGCAACCCCGTGCGGCCAAGCTCAATCCATTGACATGCTCAACTGATGCCGCACATCGGCGCCGCGTATCCAGAAAATCACGTCCGTCGCAATGTTCGACGCGTGGTCCGCAATGCGCTCCAGGTTCTTCGCCACCAGAATCCCGTGCATGGCCTGCTGCGTATACTGCGGCTTCTCCTCGATCATCCTCAGCAAATCCGCGTGCGCCCGCCGGTTCATGCGGTCGATCTCGTCGTCCATCTCCCGCACCGAGTCGGCCAGCCGCGCGTCGCCTTCCAGCAGCGCCTGCACCGCACTGCGGATCATGCGCCCGGCAAACTCGCCCATCGCCGCAAAATCCACCGGCAGGTCCACCTCCGCCATGGGAAGAATTTCCTTGGTCCGGCGCGCAATCCCCATCGACTGGTCGCCAATCCGCTCCAGGTCGCCGTTGATCTTGATCACCGCCAGGATGAAGCGCAGGTCGATGGCCATGGGCTGCTCCTTGGCCAGCAGATCGTAGGCCATCTCGTCCAGATCCCGCTGCGCCGAGTTGATGGCCGCCTCGGTCTGCTTCACATACTTGCACAGCCCCTTGTCGCGCTGCAGATACGCGTCCACCCCGGCCTCCACGGCCTGCTGCGCCAGCGCAGCCATGGCCATCAGCTTGTCCTTGAGTTCGGCGAGTTGCAGTTGAAAGTGGATGCGCGGCAAAACAGTATTCTCCCTGATCAACTATTGTGCATCATGCAGTGTTACAGCACGACAAATATCGGGGCGCGCACCAGAATTGTCACACCCCGCCAGCAGAATCCCGTCGCCCCGCGCCGGAGGCGCAGCGTTTGTTCACTCTTGTCCAAAATAGCTTTTGAGCAAATGGGTCTGGCTGCCCTCCTTTGCGGTGTATCAGAATGACTTTGTCGAGAAGTCGCTGAAAACCGCTTGGGAGGGCGT
>Ga0316217_10000129_pt1 | contig 114509 bp, 43 predicted proteins | sample 1anoAmetaG_FD_203633 | JGI IMG/M metagenome (GOLD analysis project Ga0316217, IMG submission 203633) | Freshwater microbial communities from Trout Bog Lake, Wisconsin, USA - 1anoA | ecosystem: Environmental > Aquatic > Freshwater > Lake > Hypolimnion/Profundal zone | place: USA: Wisconsin... | reverse complement strand
GGGCGTTTTTTTACATTTCACGCCGCGGAAGGTAAAAAGTTGGCGGGGGTTTGTCCCGCCAAAACTGCATTAACCCCGTTTTTCCGGCCTGCCGCCACTCTCATGCATACGCGCTGTTCGCCGGGCCACCAAGACGTGGTCGTCCCAATGGGCCGCCATAAAGGTGCGGTCTTCACCCCAGTGGGATCGCCGTTCCACAACAGCAACTGTAACTGATGGGCTTCCAGGCGCAGGCTGGCGCCTTGGCCCGCTTTGGGCCACCAACCAAACCGGCCCGCCGACAAACGTTTTTGGCAGAGCAAGAATCCTTGGCCGTCGTAGACCAACAGTTTGATGGATTTTCGATTGCGGCTGCCGAATATGAACACCGCGCCGCTCATCGGGTCGGCTTGGAGCCGCTGGCGGCACACCGCCACCAATCCATCGATCCCTTTGCGAAAGTCCACCGGTTCCACCGCCACCAACAGTCGCATCTGCGGCATCACCGCGATCACGCCTCGGGCCTCCAGAACGCTTGCGCCAGCGGGAGCACCTCCGCCAAGTGGCCCGCAGCCACCTTCAGACTGAGCTTTCGCCCCGTGCCATCCTCCAACTCCACCAGATGCTCCGCCCGTCGTGGGGACAAAGACGGCAACTCGATAAAACCCTGAGGCGCGGCCGGTTGACGCACCACCGGCCGCGCTTTAGCCGGCGGCTTTAAAATCCCCAAGGCCCGACGTTCCAACCCCCAATAGTCTATCCGCAAGATCCGTTGCACCGGGGATACCCCGTAGATCTTGGCTAAGCCGATGGCTCCCGCCCATAATGCTTCGGGCATATGTTCGTTGCCCGCCTTGTGCTGGCGCCAGGTCGCCACCCGCTGACAAAGTGGTTCGATGCGGATTTTGAGTTCCGCATGTTGTTGCCGTGTAATCGCATTCATCTGCCGTGAAGGCTAGGCCTCCATCCCCTGCCGGTTCACGCACTCTTGCCGAAGCAACACGGATCACCCGCTACGCCCAGCGGATGCTCATCGAGAACCATCTGGCCGACGCGGTGGACTTTTTCCACTTGGATGCTTTGAGCTCGGCCGTGGCACTCAAAGTCGATTTCGATGTGGTGCTCACCGAGATCGCCACCGGTCTGTATCGCCTGATGGCCCGCCAACTCGGAGGTTACGAAAGCGCCAAGGCCCGACAGATTTACCGCCACTTCCTGGACACGCCAGCTCAGATCGAAATCCGAGAGCAGCGCGTCGAGGTCCAACTGCCCAAGCGGGCGCACAATCCGCTGCCGCCACGACCGCGCTATGGCCCTGCCGGGGATAAACAGGAATTGATCTCCGTCATCCGCTCGACCGTCGAACAAGGCGTCACGTTCTTCGATACCGCCGAAGTCTACGGCCCTTTCACCAACGAGGAACTCGTCGGCGAAGCCCTCGCTCCCTTCCGGGACAAAGTGGTCATCGCCACCAAATTCGGATTCGATTGTGACGCCGGGAAGCAGGGCGGCCTCAACAGCCAACCCCAGCACATCCGGCAGGTCGTGGAAGCCCCCCTGAAACGGCTCAAAGTCCGGACCATCGACTTGCTTTACCAGCACCGGGTCGACCCCAATATGCCCATCAAGGACGTGGCCGGGACGGTGAAAGACCTGATCCGCCAGGGCAAAGTAAAGCACTTCAGCCTGTCCAAAGCGGGCGCGCAAACCATCCGCCGCGCAAACGTGGTTCGGCCCGTGACGGCGCTCCAGAGCGAGTAATCCCTCTGGTGGAGGGAGTCCGAAGCCGAAGTGTTGCCGAGCTTGGACGAGCTTGGAATCGGCTTCGTTCCCTTCAGCCCCTTGGGCAAAGGCTTTCTCACCGGCAAATTGCCGGACGACAGCATTTTGACTGTGGATATCTACACGGGAGGGACCGCTTCGGAACGTTACATCCCCTGCTTCAACACGGACGCCTGGGTGCCGGACGCCGGATTGCCCGTGTCAATGACGGGTGGAAAAAGCGAGGTGGGCGGGGGCGTTCATGCTGGCCGATGGTCGCGCGTTCTGGCTCGGTGGATCCGGGTACGCCGCGTTTTACACGCCGAGTGGGAACTCGAACAACGGCCATTGGACGCAAGGCTCGAACATGCCGTTCTACAGCGGACCGACCGTGTACACGGACACTAATAACGTGTATCACACCACCAACTACACCGGATTGTCGACGGCTCGCGATACCCCGGCGGCGATGATGAACAACGGAAAAATCCTGTGCCGACTTTGCGCCGGCTCTTGGCACAACCAGGCCTGGTTCTATGAGTTCGACCCCTCTGGTCCGAGTTTTGCGGTGGCGCCTTCTCCAACCAGCACGAGACCGGGCTCGCCATTCCGCCCCGGAACGGGCGGAGCGCCCGCATTGTCAAACGCAACCTCAATGCTGGACCTCCCGGACGGAACGGTGCTCTATAGCGACACCGTCAATCTCTACATCTATACCCAGGATGGGTCTCCTTTGGCGGCCGGCAAGCCGTCTATCCGCACGGTCACTTGGAACACCGACGGTTCGCTGCGCCTCACGGGCACGTTGTTTAACGGGATTTCCCAAGCCGCTTCCTTCGGGGATGACGCGCAGCAGGACAGCAATTACCCGCTGGCGCGCTTCACGGACGGCAGCGGCAACGTTTCTTACGCTCATACCTACAACTGGAGCAGCACCGGCGTCCAAACGGGCGGGAAGATCGTCAGCACCGAATCCTGGGTGGCCTCGGAGGCGTATTACAGCAGTCCCGGCCTTTATCGACTTCAAGTTGTGGCCAACGACATCGCCTCGGATTCGGTCCCCTTTTATGGGCCGGTATGGGTGGATTTTACTGATGGCGCCGGCGTGTTGTTTGGGCCCGGCATCTATTCCAATCCCTACGGCCTTCGGGCCCAAGGCACTGATGCGGCGGTGTCCGGCGGAACCGTCGCCCTCAAGGGCCCCGGCATCGACTCCGCCTCGGGTCCCGCCGTCAGCCATGAGACCATGACCATCAATCAACCCATGACGATCATCGCGATCGGCGGTCCGGTTACCGTCGGCCAGTGACCGAATGTACACACATCTGCTCGCCCCTCGTCCGCGCTATGAAAACCTTGATTCTCTACACCTTGGCGCTCCTGTTGTTCGCTCATCGCGTTGGCGCCCAGAGTCTTACGATTCACTGGTACAAAATCGCAAACGGCGGCGGCACCGCCACCGCCGGTAACTATTCCGTCACGGCGACCATTGGTCAACACGATGCGAAAGGCCTCAGCGCGGACGGGAGTTTTTCGCTATTCGGCGGATTCTGGGCCCTCTCCGCCGTGCAACGAACGGGCGCCCCAACGCTTGGCCTCTGGCTCACGTCCACCAACACGCCGCTGGTCTATTGGCCCTCGCCATCCACCGGTTTCAATCCGGCGGTGAGCGCCAACCTGGGCGGGACCAACTGGACCGGCGTCTCCGAAACCGTCGATGACAACGGCACGATCCGCTACTTCCTCGTCCGTCCGCCCACCGGCAATCGCGCTTATCGGCTGCAGAATCCCTGAGGACAGGGCCTGAACCTGCGCTCCGCAAGCAGGCCTTCCCCGCCTCGGTGCGGGCTTTTACACGTCCAACGTTACGTTCGGACACGTGACTGTTCGGACGTGACTGTTCGGACCTTGCTTGGACCAGCGGTGGGGGCTAGACTCCGCCGCATTGATCGAAAAAAGCGCTCAACCTAAGCGCTGGCCTAAGGTTCTGGGCTTAAGCGCCGCGCTCGTGGCAGTGGTATGCTTGCTGCGGCTGACGGTCTTTCGTCCCGTGGTGATTCCCGTGACGGTGCTTCCGGTGGAGGTCGGCCGCGTCGAGCACACGGTGGTTAACTCGAGGGCGGGGACCGTCCAGTCCCGTCGCCGCGCCGGGATGAGTCCGGGCTTGGCCGGATTGGTGAGTGAGAAGGCGGTCGAGAAGGGCTCGCAGGTGAAGCGAGGCGACGTTTTGCTGCGGTTGGATGACAGCGAACATAAGGCGCAAGTGCAACTCTCACTGCGCTCGCTGGAGGCGGCCAAGGCAGTGGCGGAGCAGGCCCGGCTGGACGCGGAATTCGCGCAGCAGGTCTGGAAGCGAACGCAGATGCTGGCCCGGGATGACGTGCTCTCGGCCACCGCCCAGGATCAGGACCGGAATCGAGCCTTCGGCGCCGCGGCGGGCGCTCTGGCGGCGCAGGCGCGCATCCATGAGGCGGAGGCCTCCCTCGAACTGGCGCGGGCCACGCTCGCCAAGACGGTGATGACCGCCCCCTTTAGCGGTGTGGTGCTGGACATCACCGCCGAGGTGGGCGAATGGATTAGCCCTTCGCCGCCTGGAGTGTTCATTCCTCCGGTGGTGGATTTGATCGATGCGCGGGCCTTGTATGTGAGCGCCCCGATTGATGAGGCCGACGTGGCACGGATCGCCGTGGGGTTGCCGGTGAGGATGACTTTGGATGCTTTTCGCGGCCAATCGTTTGCCGCCACGGTGTCTTTCGTTTCCTCGTTTGTGGAAACGCGCCAGGAACAGAACCGGACTCTCAGGGTCGAAGCGGATTTCAAGGATTCGACTCTGCCACCCAATCTACTGGCCGGGCTTTCCGCAGACGTTGAGGTGCTCCTGGAGGCGCGAGATAATGTGCTCCGTATCCCGACTTATGCCTTGCTCGAGGGCAACCGGGTCCTCGTGGTGGAAGCCGGCCGGTTGGTGGAGAAAAAGGTGGCCACCGGTTTGCACAACTGGAATTTCACCGAGGTCACCTCCGGACTTGCCGCCGGCCAAAAGCTCGTCGTGTCGCTCGACCGGCCGGAGGTGAAGGCCGGCGCCCGCGTCGTCATCGCCGGGGAGGCGGAAAAGTGATTGAGCTAGCCGGGATTCATCGCACCTACTTCGTGGGCGGGAGCCCAGTGTACGCGCTCAAGGAAGTCAACCTGAGGATCGAGCGGGGCGAGTATGTCTCGGTCATGGGCTCGTCCGGCTCGGGCAAATCGACCCTTCTGCACCTGCTGGGGTGCCTGGATCGGCCAACCGCGGGCTCCTACCGGTTTGCGGGCCAGGAGACGGCGCGGTTGAAGGAGTTGGAGTTGTCCCGCCTGCGCCGCCACCAGATCGGGTTTGTCTTTCAGTTTTTCCACCTGGTGCCGCGGCTGACGGCGGCGGGAAACGTGGAACTGCCGATGGTGTTTGCTGGGATTCTCCCCGAGGAACGGCGGGAGCGGGTGCGAAACGCGCTCGCGGGGGTGGGCTTGACCGCGCGAGCCGAGCACCGCCCCGACCAACTCTCGGGCGGGGAGCAGCAGCGGGTGGCGATCGCGCGCGCGGTGGTGATGAGTCCCGGGCTGCTGCTTGCCGACGAACCCACGGGCAATCTCGACAGCGCGTCGGGCCGGGAAATCGTCCAACTCATCGAAGAGATGAACCGGCAAGGCTTGACACTCATCGTGGTGACGCATGATCCGCGAGTCGGGGAACGGGCGCGGCGCCGAATCCATTTGGCCGACGGCGAAGTCGTTTCCGATGAGCGGGCGGGGGGCGCCGCCGTCCCGTCCGGCGCGCAAGCAGGCTCACGGGAGGCGGAATGAGGTTTCTCGATCTGTTGCGGTTTGCCAGCGGCGGTTTGCGGGGGCATCGCCTGCGGACCTCGCTCTCGTTGCTGGGCGTGGCGATTGGGGTCGCTTCGGTGGTGCTGTTGACGAGCCTGGGTGAAGGGGCCCGTCGCTACGTGACCGGGGAGTTCGCTTCGCTGGGCGCGAACCTGCTCATTCTCATTCCGGGCAAGACGGAGACCAAAGGCTTGGCGCCACTGGTCAGCACGGCGCCCCACGACCTGACAATGCAGGACGCGGCGGCGCTGCTCCAGCGCGTGCCAACCATTCGGCGGGTGGCGCCGCTGGCGGTCGGAACGGCTACGCTGCTGGCCGGGGACCGCAGCCGGGAAGCGGCAGTAATCGGCGCCACGCGCGACATCCTCGAGATTCGGCGCCTCCAGATGGCTGGCGGGCGGTTTCTGCCCCCGGACATGCCCGAGGCCGCGCTCTGTGTCATTGGCGCGAAGCTCCAGCGGGAGTTGTTTCCCGATCAGAATCCGCTGGGCCAGTGGGTGCGGATTGGCGAATGGCGGTTTCGCATCATCGGCGTGATCGCCCCGCGGGGCACCTCGCTGGGGATGGATATGGATGACGTCGTCGAGATCCCGGTGCAGACCGCCCTCCGCTTGTTCAACCGGACTGGCCTGTATCGGATCCTGGCGGAGGTGGGCTCTCATTACGAGGTGCCCAAGGCGGAGCAAGCGGCGTTGGCGGTCCTGCGCGACCGACATGCGGGGCAGGAAGACGTCACCGTCCTGACGGAGGATGCGGTGCTGAGCACGTTCGATGAAATCCTGCGCGCGCTGACGGCGGCCTTGGTTGGTATCGCCGCCATTTCGCTGGCGGTGGCCGGTCTGGGCATTATGAACCTGATGTTGGTTTCGGTCTCCGAGCGGACGCGCGAAGTCGGTCTGCTCAAAGCCATCGGGGCGACGCAGGCGCAAGTGGTGGCGGTCTTCCTGGTTGAAGCCGCCGTCCTTTCAACCGTCGGCGGGGCCCTCGGGTTGGTGATAGGCCTGGGGGCGGGAGGCGGCCTGCAGCGGCTCTATCCGGATTTCCCCATCCACCCGCCGGGCTGGGCGATTGGGACGGCCCTGATTGTGTCCTGCAGCGTGGGACTGCTCTTCGGCATCCTGCCGGCCCGCAACGCGGCGCGCCTGAATCCGGTTGAGGCCTTGATGAGGCGCAAGGCATGAGCTTCAAGGACTTGCTCCGGCTGGCCTGGCAGTCCCTCTGGTTCCACCGCCAGCGGTCCCTGCTGACCATGCTGGGGATTGTGATCGGGATCGCGTCGGTAATTCTCTTGACCTCGATTGGGGAGGGGGCGCGTGATTATGTGATGTCCGAATTCACCCAGTTTGGCACGACGCTGGCGAAGGTAAACCCCGGGAGGGTCGAAACCACGGGCGCCCCCGGCGCCCTGGGGATCACCGTGCATCCTCTGACGCTCGAGGACGCCGTGGCGCTCGAGCGGGTCCCCGGGGTGGAGCGCGTGGTGCCGGTGGTGTTCGGGGCGGCGCCGGTGGAGCGGGACGGCAAAACCCGCAATGTGATTATTTATGGCGTCACCGCGGCGGCCCCATCCGTATGGCGGTGGCGCGTCCGGGGCGGCCGGTTTCTGCCCGAGATGGAATGGCGGCGTGGCGCGCCCTTGGCCGTCTTGGGTCCCAAACTGAAGCGCGAGCTCTTCGGGGACGAGACTTCGCTGGGCCAGCACGTGCGCATCTCCGGCGAGCGCTTCCTGGTGCTCGGGGTGATGGAACCTAAAGGGCAGTTTCTCGGGTTCGACTTCGACGACACCGTCTTCATCCCGGTGGCGGAAGCTCGGCGGCTGTTCAATCACCTGGGCCTGAACGAGATCGACGTGTCGCTGGGCAACGCGTCGCTTATTGAGCCCGTGGTGGCACGTGTCCGGAGTCTGCTCATCGCCCGGCACAATAAGGAGCAGGACTTCACGATCACCACCCAAACCGGCATGTTGGATAGCCTGGGGCGCATCATCCGGATCGTGAGCCTGGCGGTGGTCGGGATCGGAGCCATCTCTCTGCTCGTGGGCTCGATTGGCATTCTTACCATGATGTGGATTTCGGTCAACGAGCGCACGTCGGAGATCGGGTTGGCCCGGGCCATCGGCGCCACCCCCATGCAGATCCTGCTCCTCTTCCTCAGCGAGGCGGCGCTGCTCTCCACCCTCGGCGGCGCGCTGGGTCTGGGTCTAGGCATCGGGCTGGCCCAACTGCTGCATTTGTACGTGCCTGCCCTCCCGGTGAAGACGCCGATGGAGTTTGTGCTTTTGGCCCTGGCGGTCAGCCTGGTGGTGGGACTCGTCAGCGGCTTGCTGCCAGCGCGGCGCGCCGCCTCGCTCGACCCGCTCGTCGCGCTGACGGCGGAATAGGAACCGCGGTTTTTGAATAGCCTACCGAATAGTAATCCAGCGATTCACCAAATTCCTGCGGCGCTTGTCTTAGAAGCGGCGCGAAAAACACGGTTTAGAACTCCCCTGGTGTTGTCTTGCCGTGCAAGGAAGAAGCCGACGGGATCTTCCGCCGGCTTTCGCGTGCGGGCAGGCTGATGGCCGCATCCCAAAGCGACTATTGAAGGCAAGACTGAACAGGCCGACGTGATTTTAGCCGCATTGCTTGGCGACCTCCACGACCTTCGCGGCGGGGTTTCGGAGCAGCCTCAGAGGGCCAAAGAGACAGGTGAACGCTGTCGTGTCCAGTGCTCTGATCTGCCCTTCTGAGAAGATATAATTTATGGGGGTCATAATGGGTTTGGCGCACGGACCGATAATCGGATCTCGTTCTGAGGATCTGTGAGACGGTTCTGTTTTCGTCGCCCGCCCGCCAGGGCAGGGGATGGGCTAAATGGCGGGATACGGTTCTGAGCCTCTGGGCCCGCGCTCCTTGAGGACCAGCGCAATCTGACCCTGGATTTCCAATTGCCGCGCCACGATTCGTCGGAAGGGCAGGCGGGCGCGCGCGCCGAGATGCCTGAGGCCAAGGAGCAGTTGTTTTTGGAAGAGGCTGAGCTGGATTTGATTGTTGAGCTCGATTCTTCGCAAGCCCGTGCGATCGTTCGCGAGGAGGGTGACATCGCTCACGCATAACCCAAGGGCGAGAAACGGGTGCCGTCCCAAGGAGCAGGGCGAGCCAAACGGCCGATCATGACGCGGAATGAAGCCAAGCCACTGAAAGCTCTGATGACACGCGCGCATTAACCGCCTCGTCTCGAGAACCATGAAGGGATCCACAGCCCGCTCATCCCAGTTCAACTCCGAGGAGTCGCGCCCGAAGCGGTACCGCAACTGGTTGTCACTGAGCGCCGCCGGATCATAACGCCTTACGAAATCCGTCACGTCGCCCGCCAGGATTTGCTCCCGGTCGAAAACGTAATGATGTTGATCCTCTCCCGAAATATTCTTCCTCTGACTCATTGCTGCCCCCCGCGTACCATCCGACGCCGGGCGACCCTGCGGAGCAGGTCGGCCCACCCTTTCCCCTGGACCGAGCACCACGCCACGAACCCAAAACCCAGGCACGGAACGGAGAAGGCAACAACAAAGCGATCCCGAATATCCCGCAATCAGAGCGCCGCAGCTCCTCATAAATGCCCCCCTTTGGTCCCGCCTGCCAGGACCGGACCCGCCGACCCCGGGGCGGTCGTAACCCAGGGGCTTTCCGATGGCGTCGCGCGTCTAGATCCCTCGGCCTCGGCGCCCCTGATATTGTGAATACATGGCGGACAATTCTCGGTTGCCAGACCCTCGCGGACGCGCTATTGGTCCGCACAGTATGAGCAAAATCCTCTGTTCGAAAGTCGGAGCCCAACCGCAATCACGACCAGTCTGCCCCAACGCCTCCGAGCTAGCGTTGCCCGCAGGCATTGTTCAGATGCGCGCCCAGCAAAAGCTGCTGGTTCATTCCGGCCGGATTATCGGGGTTGGATTATCACCGGAGCTTTACCTGGTGGCCCGGCCACGCCTGGGGACCACGGATAATGTCGCGGTGGTGGAACAAATGGTCGGCTTTCTCCATGCCCAAGGCGCGGCGATTGTACGGGTAAGCCTGCGCTGCCCGCTGAGGCGATTTTTGGGACGCCGGGGATATCCGGTAGTCTTGTGGCGCCAGTGCCTGGTTTATTGGGTGCGCAGTTTTCTTGCCCAAGGGTATCGGACGTGCGGGCTGGGCTTGCCTTTCAACGTCCTCGTGTCTGACTCGGCCAGGACTGCCTTGCGGGCTGGGGCGAGCTACTGGTCCGAGGTGGCGATGATGGTACGCGCGCTCAAACAGACCGAAACGGAACTGCTCCTCGAGATCTCGCCAGATCTTTTCAGGATTGCCAAGTGGTGGGAGTTTCAAACGCTCAAATTACTCTGGCGATCCAAGTTGGAGGGCGACGAGATGACTCGTGACGCCATCGAGCTGGTTGCGGCATGCGACCGGCACTGGAAAAACTGCGCCTGGCTCTTTCCAAGCTACGAACCGTTGGCTGAAACCACCGCGCGTCTCCTTTGACGAAGTACCCCAAGGCAGCAGCAACGGACCCGTGTCCAACCTAGAGCCTGTCCCCAAGGGCCGTGGTATTTGATAATACTGGCGGCGGTGCAGATTCTGCCGGACCGAAGCGGGGACGATTTAGCGATTTTGGGCAAAATCGTGTCGTTATGATGGGGGGCGGCGCTTATTTGTCAGCTCTAGCCTTGGTTGTGGGGTGCGGGGTTAGGACGGCGTAGATGGAGTTCTCCACGCTCCAACAGTTCCCATTGCACTTCCTCTCCGGCCTCCAGGCCGATAGCGGCGGCCAGGGCCATCGGGAAGCTCACGTAAAGCCGGAGGTTCTGTCCGCGCGAACGGATCGCCTGGACGCGCAATGGATAGGAGATTGTCATTTTTTTCTGTCCGATTAACACGGTTTTGCTTGGCATCTTGTGTGGTAGCCTATAGGCTAGCGTCATGGTTTGCCAGATTATTCCGTTCCCTCAGGAGCTGCAGCTGCGCCTGCCGACCATCGTCGGGAACGTCGACTACTTGACCTTACGCCAGCGCCTGGAGCAAATCGACGCGCTTCTGCGCCAGGGCGTCGAACGCGACTTTGTCGAACGCTCGCTGGCCGTCTGGAAGCGCGCCAGCTCAGGCGCGCCGACCGTCCAGGAGCAGCTCAAGTTCCAGCAACGTTCCCGCCGCGCTCTCCGCTGCACAGTGCTGCGAACCCTCCTGCAAGAGGACTATCGCGGGTTCAGTTGCCAGTTGGCCGGCAATCCGCTCTACCACTGGTTCTGCCTGGTGGATGCGATGGACCCGGTGCGCGTGCCCTCCAAGAGCGAACTCCAGCGCTTCACCGGCTGGCTGCCCGCCAAAGAGATGCGGGCGGTCCTCGACGGCTTGCTCAGAACCGCGGTGGACCAGCCCGAAAAGCTGGGCCTGGCCGAAGCCCTGGACCTGGAGGCTTACTTCCTGGACAGCACCTGCCTGAAGGCCCACATCCATTTCCCCACCGACTGGGTGCTTTTGCGCGATGGCGTCCGCACCCTGATGAAGGCGACCCTGCTGATCCGCAAGGCGGGTCTGCGGCAACGCATGCAGACCCCGGAAGAGTTTCTGCGGCAGATGAACCGGCTGAGCATCGCCATGACGCAGCAGGCGCGGCGGGCCGGACGCAAGCAAGGACGCAAGCAAGGACGCAAGCGGGTGCTGCGCCAAATGAAGCGGCTGACCCGAGTGGCGCGCGCTCACGCGCGACGGCATCGAGACCTGCTGGAAGAGCACTGGGAACAAACCGAGTTAACTCAGGGCCAGGCCGACCAGATCCTCAGGCGCATTGATGGGGTATTGGAGCTGCCGCCCAAAGCGGTCGAGCAGGCGCATGAGCGGATTATTGGGGTGCGCCCAGTGGCCAACGCCGACAAGATCCTCAGTCTGCATGACACCGACGTACGGGTCATCGTGCGGGGCAATCCGGGCCGCAATGACCCTCGTCCATGCGGCAGCGGAAAGAAATTTAAAAAATGCTGCGGCAGGTGATCGGCTGTTGATAAACTAGCCAGCAATTGAATGCATGGAAGCTGTCGCTTCCAAGAACCGCTGCATCGTGCTGGCCGCTCCGAACGGCGCCGAAAAGACCACGTTTGCCCGCGACTGTCTGCCCAAGGACGCTGGCATCATCCGATTCGGAAGTGGCTCCGGTGCTCATTGAACGAACAACATGAAACCGGCAAAAGAATGAGATCGAAACAAGGAGTTTGCGTTGAGTGTGGGCCGAGCGCTGAGGCGGTCGGCGCGCGCGGCTCGCAAAACCGCCTGGATGTTTGGTACGCGGCTCTATTTCTGGAAGGACGGGAAGGTCGTTGCCGAGAAGCCCTGAATGCCCCGAGGCCGGCATGGGGGACTCCACGGGGGAAGAGCCACGGTGCGGGCCGCCCGAGTTTAATGACAATTAATGACAGAAAACTGGCGGAAATTGGCGGACACCGGCGGAAATGCCAGAAAACGCTTCCGACATAAGCGGTTGTTGTCCGCCAACTTCCGACAATGAACGACTATAAGCTCAGCTTTCGACTCCCTTCGCTCGCTCCATGTTCTCCCCCAATGGCTTACGTAAGATGGTGTTGGTGCGCTTAACGCCAGCGCGTAACAAGGGAAGGGTTCTCCGAGATCTTTCGAAGCCAGCAAGATCGCCAAAGTGTCTTTAGCCTTCATCCGCGAGATTGGCTGTGAACGGGCATTCTGCTGTTCGGATTTGAGAATGTTGGCACCGAAAGATCCGATGGTCCGCTACGTGTCCAGCCGGTTCCTGAAAGCGATTTTGGACCTGACGCCAAGTCGAGATCACCCAACTCCAGTCCGTTGCCTCAATACACGATCGATGACCACCGCATTCCGGCGGGTGCAGCGGGTCGGGATAAAGACGTGCTGATTCTCCAGGCGGGCCGTTGCTGGTCTCCCTTCGGCTAAGCGATGTGGTTCACCTCTGCTTCGGTCACGCCAAAACGGACTCCATGAGGCGTCAGATTTACCACGCCGCGACGTGGTTTACGTCGCAACTCGAGATAGACCGTGTTCGGAGTTTGCTCTGGACTTGCCGGCCAGACTTCGATCTCCCAGGTGCGGTCGAGGACGGTCAAATTCATGATGATGCGTTTTACCGCTCGGCCAGCACAAATGACTGGTTTATTGAACAACCACGGCGGAGCCGACAGGACCGACGAACTGATTCCCAGCGCGGTTCGGCGCCTTTAGCAACCGCAGCACTTCTTGAATTTCCTCCCGCGGCCGCATGGGCAAGGGTCGTTACGTCCAACTCTTGGATGAGCGCGCTTGACCGGAGTTGGGCCGGCGCCGGCCTGGGGTTTTCCTAAAACGGCTCTTATTCTCATTGCAGCCTCAGTCGAATCTGGTGGGGCTACTTTCGCGCCGCCTGGTCTGCGGCTCGCGGCAAGCCCTCCGCCCATTCCGGAGCGCACTCGGCCAGAATCGTCGCGAGGCTTCTCCGGGCCTCCTTGCGGCTTGGCGATGAGCAGGCTTGAATGAACTCCCCTACCACGTAGCTCGCATGTTCCGCAGGGAAATCGGGCGCCCAGCCCAGGGTTCCGTCTGAATTGGTGTCCCGCGCCCCGTAAAGTCCCTGAACGATCCCGGCGCAAACGACTTGGGCCGCGGCCAGGAGCCCCAACTCGGCCTTTCGCTTCATGTCTTCCTGGAGGTCCTCGATAGATTCCACCAGGAGTTCGACCGCCGCATCCCCCGGCCCAACGTAACCCCAGGAGTGTTTACCGGCACGGTCGTTCAGGTCATCGAGGTCGATGCCCGTAATTCGGGCTTCAACATCCTCCGCAATGTCTTCAATGGAAGTTGAAGACACGGATTTGGTGGCGAATTGCTCGGCTTCCGGGCGCAACTCCGGGCGTTTGTCGAGCAGTCGCCTCAATACCTCCACCGCTTCTTGAGGGTTGAGTCGCTCAAGGAGTCCGGCAGGAGCCGATTTGGCGGGAGCTTTCCGACGCGTCATAGGTAATGTCTTCCGATAGGGTGCTCGCTGATTCCCTTGCGCGCAATGGGAAATCCTTCATCAGATAGCCACCGAGGTTCACCTCCCGAAGCTTGTCAGCGGCGTGCGCCTGCGTTGAGGGGCCGCTCGCTGCGGCCCGCCGTTCCCATAGCACGGCTTAAGACGACAAGGATGATCGCGCCGCGTTTCTTCAACCGTTTCATCGCTGGTCTTTTCCTTGGGCTTTCAGGCAACTCGCCGTCGCCTCGGCGAGGGCCTTTCCGATTGGCGCCATGATCTTCGCGGCGCCCAGATAATGATAGCCCCCGTTGGAGGCGCCTTTCAGACGTTTCTGCTCTTCCGGCGTGAAGTTCTCAGCCACGACCTGCATCTTGGCCGCCTCAACTTCCGCCGCAGTCAGCTTCGGATCCGCCTTGACCGCCTCCGCGGCCCTCGCGTCCATCTTCGGCCAGAGCGCCTCCAACCGCGCTCGCAGAAGTTCCAGATCATTATCCCAATAGGGCGCCGTCCGCACCGCCACCACGTTGCCTTGGAACTCAGGAAGCAACGCCGGCGCGGCCTGGGCCTGGCGGAAGTACTTCTGGCTTCCCGGCTTCTCATCTTCCTTCACGCCGCCAATCCCCATAACTCCAATCACGAAGGGCATCTTCGGCGCATTGAGATCCTTGCGCATATCGCGGATGAACTGTGCCAGCAGGTGGCGGTACAGGTCGTACCCGCCGGGTTGGTTGCATTTGTCATAGGTCCAAGTGCTGACCAGATCGTTGAACCCTTGGAACCAGACGAAACCGGCCAATTCGTAGCCCTGCTTCGGATCGTAATCCGGCGCCACCCGCTTGATGTTCGCCAGCACCTTGCGCGCATGCTCGATCACCAGGCGGTAGTACAGACCCGTGGCTTTGGTCTTTTCGGCTTTGTCCTTTTCCATGTCGTCGCCTCGATTCTTGCGCGCGTTAAACTCAAAGTCGCTCCACACGAACGGCCCGGCGCCGGGTGGACGGAAATCCGTGTGCAGATCCTTGCCGCCCCAAGAGGTCTTGATGATCAAGAGGGGCTCGCCCAACAGTTTCTCCATGTAAATGCCGAATGTGAATTCAGGACCGATCTCCTCGGTCGAGGCGCCAAAGCCCGCGGTCATTTTGCCGTTCTGCTCGGTCATGTCGTCGCCAGCGCATCCAATCGACGAAATCCAGACCTTCTCGCACACGCGCGGCGCGCCGTCGGCACGGCGCATCTCCTTGAGGATCGGCGCCGTGTTGGGATCGTCGGCCATGGAATCAAACGTCGAAACGTTCGCATGCCCCTGCATGTTCGACTGCCCAGCCAGGATGAACACCTTCAGCGGCTTGGCCGCCGCCTGGCGGGCGATTCCCGGCATCAGGCCGAGAACCGCCGCGATCATTATAGACTTCATGTTATGTGTTGTGTTTTTCATGGGATTCCTGTCACTCGCACTGGGTACGTCCCGCCGGCTTCAGTTGCCACCGGTCACGGGTCCTTCACTAGCCGAGGCATCAGTGAGGGCGCGTGTGAGAGCCGCGATGAATGCAGGGAGTGGCTTCACTGGATCGCGTTTTTCGTTTCGGAGTGGAGATTCCAGAGCTTCTCCAGCAGCGCAAACATCTCTGGGTCGAGTCGCTTCAGCTCGTCACGGGTGAACGGGAAGAAATCGTTCGTTCCAAAATACGACTCGGTCGATTCCGCGAAATACTCCTCGGGATTGGTCATGGCGTAGGCCCGGGCAATGGAGACCCGCCCGCGGGCGTCACGACGCTCCACCTGGTCGTACTTCCCGCTGGCTTGGGCGTTTTCGTAGGCCGCTTTGATGCCGGCGTGATTATTGCCCAGCACGCGATCGTGGTAGGCGTGGGCCAGTTCGTGCAGCACGAACACAGGCATGCGCTTCGCTTCCGACTCGAAGATGCGGATATTGGTGAACTCCACCCCTTTCGCCATCGCCGGATCGCGCCCGTGCTCACGCAACCAGCCGGCGTTGGGATGGTATTCGGCGCGCGGTTCCACGCCGGGGTATTCCGGCGAAAGCCACAGCGAGACCTTGCGCAACTCGGCGACGGCTACTACGGGCACAGCGCGCGCGATGCCTTCAAGTTGTATTTTGAGCAATTCAAGCGCTTGTTCGGTAGTGGCAGCGTTGGTCGCGAGCAGCGCCCGGTTTACATGCACAGTCCAACCGGAGATGTCCCTGGTCTCACGCTGAATCCCGCCGTTGGCTGCCTTGTCCCGCGCCTCCGCCGCCGCGCGGATTTGCGCCTTGGCCTGCATCAGCCGCTCCGGCCAGACAAATGTTGGCGCTTTCGTGGGGTCATAGCCGGTCAGGTGGCCGTTAAGGCGGGTGGCGGGCTTGGTGTATGGCGGGGCCGTGTCCCCAAACACTTCGCGGCACAACGCGGCGAGCCCGGGATCGTAGGCGATTAACTGCGCGCGCGAATGGACATGATTGTGGTCAAAGTCGTTGAAGCGGTTGTGCCCAAACCATCCCGCCGCGCCGACGGCGAAATACTCGTGGTGGTTCACGGATGCGTACTTGCCCTCCCAGAGCCCGGCCTTCATCGCAGCCTCGTAGGCGGCCTTGAGCCGAGGGTCGAAAGTCGGATCCACATTCACCAGCCCACGGAGGTGGATGTTATGGGCAAACTCGTGGATGAGGATGGATTCCTTGTCATAAGGGTCGCCCGGGTAACCGAGCAGGTTCTCCTCGCCGACGGAGCAATAGGGGTCGGTTTCGCTGCCACCCAAGCCCCGGGCGCGCGCGTCCCAGTAGTCTTTAGCGGACACTGCCTTGAAATCCGGCATTTTCTCCCCGCTCAGGCGGACGAACTCCGGCAGATCGGTGGTGAATTCGTTGCGGGCCATGATGCACAAGCGCGCCCCGCTTTTGATCATCGCCTCGCGCACCTCGGGGCGCCTCGCAAGCATCCCATTCACAAGGAACGCGGCTTCCTTGAGCGCGTAGGGATTCACCTGGGCGGAGGCGACAATGGGAAAGCCGTTCGCGCTGACGGATTGGGTGTAGAACGCCGGCGCGCCATCGCGGGCTCGCAGGTCGAAACGAAAAGCTTGCACGGGAACCTCGTTGGTTACCGTGGTGGTCGTCTTGTCATCTCGGCCTACGACCGCGAAACGATGTCCTAGGGTCGTGGTAATGAGGGTATCCTTCCCCGGGGCGACGGAACCGTTCGGCACTCGCTCGGCGTCGGACTTGAGCCAAAAGACGTCGATGGCTTGGCTGCTGCCGTTGATGATTTGGAGCGTTGGCCGCATTTCCGCGGCGGCAAGCGGTCGGGGGACTCCGACGCTCAAGCTCAGGAGGGTCAAGGGTAGGATTAGTCTGGCGGGGTACATTTCATCACTTCCAGTTGGACTGCTCTTTCCGGCGCGCTTTCAATAGCTTGAGGGGCGGCTCAAGAGCCTCCGTCTGGTATGGGCCGTTCATCCCGGCGCGCGTTTGGTGGATCTTTTTCACGCTATCCATGCCCGTTACGACCCGGCCAAAACCGCGCATCCCAGCCCATCCGGGTTTCACCGGCCGCCGAAGTCCATCTCCGGTTGATTGTCGATCACCATCGAGAAGGGCGGCGCGCATGGGTCCCATGGTATGGGAACTGTCGGGCCCGAGGCCAGTCGTGAACATGTCGAGCGCGCTGATCGCCATAAAATCAAAGCCGCACAAATTCTGTTTGCATTTCCCCAGTGACCCGAGCGCCGCGTTCCTCCACAAACACATTAACCTCCGTGCGCACGCCGAAGTCCGGCAGGTAGAGCGCCGGCTCGATCGAGAAGCAGGTCCAGGGAATGACGGGCCGCTCATCGTGCGTCTCGAAGTTGTCCATGTTGGCGCCCACGCCGTGGACTTCGCGCCCGATGGAATGGCCGGTTCGGTGACGGATGCGCGCGCCCATGCCGCGCGCCTCGATATGGCCGCGCACCGCGTCGTCCACCTCGAAACCGCGCAGCGCGCGGCCGGTGGTCATCGCCTCCCGGACCAGGCTTATGCCGGCATCCCGCGCTCCCACGACGACGCCGAACGCCTCGCGCATCCGGGCGGGCGCTTCGTCTCCACAAAACGCCATCCAGGTGATGTCGTAATATACGGCTTCCGGTTCGTCCCTCAGTTTGGCCCAGAGATCCAGCAATACCAGGTCGCCGCGGCGAATGGGGGCGCTGCCCGTTTCGGGCGGCGCGTAGTGCGAGTCCGCCGCGTTCGCGTTGCAACCGACAATGGGCGGGAAGTTCGTCACCAGTCCGCGCTCCTGAAAGCCACGCATAACGAATTGTTGGACGCCGTATTCGTTTAGCGGTTGCCCGGCCCGCGTGGCCTGCCGAATAAACTCGAACGCTTCGTGCCGGATTCGGTCCACGCGCCGGCCCGCCTCCAGGTGCATCTCCAACTGGGCGGGCGTCCATTTCGCTTCGAAGACCTGAATCAGTTCGGCCGAACTGACCACCTCCACGCCGAGGGCGCGGATTAATTCCACCGTGCCCGCGTCCACGTTGGCCACGTACGGCACGGCGCACCGAGGCGAGTACTGCATGGCGACTCTGGTTGCTCCTTCCAGAAGCTGACGCAGCCCGGTTTCCTGCTCCTGCCAGCGGGCATACGCGATTTTGGCTCCTGGCAAGGCATCGAGCGCATGCGGCTCGACCTGATGCGCCAATCCGCGCGGTTCGCCGCAGGCAGGGATGAAGTAGTACCAGCGCCGCGTCACATGGCTGGGCTTCAGGCCCAGCACCCGGTAGGCGAGCGGATCGCGCTCGTGATGGTCGAAGAACAACCAGCCGTCGAGGCCGGCCTTTTGCAGTTCCCGCTGAATGGATTCGAGATTCATGGTTTGTTCCTGGAAATGCATTTGGCTATGGTGGCGCGCATCCTCAATGGCAGTGGCAGCGAGCGCCGCAAGCCGCCGCTTTTTTGGCCGCCAAACGCTGTTCAATGGCCTGTGATGTCGGCGTAATCGAAAGCCCGCCCAGCGCCGTGCAGCGCAACTCGCGCGGCATCTGGTCCGCGACCCGCCGGGCCGTCTCGATGACTTCATCCAGCGGTATGACCGGGTCGTAGCCGGCCAGGGCCATGTTCGCGCAGGCCAGAGCGTTGCTCGCCGCCATCACGTTTTTGCCCAGGCAGGGCGCCTCCACGCGGCTGGCGATGGGGTCGCAGATCAGCCCCAGCATGCTCTGAAACGCCATCGAAGCGGCCGCCACCGATTGCGCCAGCGCGCCGTTGGCCAGCGTCACCAGCGCCGCGGCCGCCATGCAGGCCGCCGAACCCCCTTCGGCCTGGCAGCCACCGACCTCCGCCGCGAAAGTCCAGCGCGTGGCGATGAAGACGCCGATGAGACCGCTGGCCAGCATCGCCTTTGCCATCTCCTCCTCGCCCAGGTTCAGCGTTTCCGCGATCGCGATCACCGCCCCGGGCAGCGCCGCGCAGGCGCCTGCCGTGGGCGCCGCCACGATGACGCCCATGGAACTCTTCACCTCCATCAGCGAAGTGACGTAAAGGATGATACGGTTCAAAGCGCCTCCGTCCAGCAGCCGGCCGGCTTTCATCAGCGCGTGGAATTGGCCGCACTGATGGCCCAGCACGCGATCGTCGTAACTGGTGCCGGCAATGCCCTGGGCGATGGACCGCCGCAGGATACGTACGATGTCCACCATGCGAGCGATCACCTCCGCCTCGCTCAGGCCGCCCCGCGCCATTTCGTATTCCACTGCCAGCTTCCACAGCGGCGTGTCGCGCCCCTGGTCGTGGCGCTGCATTTCCGCGCAGGTCGTGAAAGGCGCGCGCGCGTCTTTGCGCGCGAGTACCGGCAGCACGGGGGACAATCGCCGAACGGCGCGAATCGCGTAAGTCCCGCTCAACTGGGCGATCGTTTGCGCGCTCACGAATTCGCCTCCTTTCACCTCCACCAGTTGTTCATCGGCGGCTTCATGCACGAGGATGACGTCGGCGAATGCGAGCGTCGCCAGTTCCTGGGCCAGTTTGCGGCCCTCGCGGGGCGCCCATATCAGGGTCTCAAAACAGTCGCCGCGCATGGAAACCGTAAAGCCGTCCACGTTGAGCACCTCCATCATGCCGCCACCGGTGGAGATCGCGCGCGTGAAATGATGTTCCTGTCCGTGGCGCAACGTGAGCCGATACGTGCTCGGGTGCGGATCCGCGGCGTCCACCGATTCGATGCGGACTTGCACTCCCATGTCGCGCAGGACCTTAGGCGAATCGGGCAGTCGCTCATCGGCGGCGTCCCAACCCATCAGCCCGCCGAACAACCCCATGTCTGAACCCTGCGAATCGTGGGTGGTCGGAAGCGAGCCATGGCGGTCAAATTCGACCAGCACCTCGGTGAACCGCCCCTCCATGAGATCCCGGGCCAGGCGTCCGATGCGCAACGCCGCGGCGCAATGGGAACTCGACGGCCCGCGCATCACGGGGCCGATGATGTCATTGAAAATGCTGACCGGCAACTGGGCGCTCATGCGTGGCGAGGTTTTATCCGCCGATCACTGCCGGGCTTGGCGGGTGACGATGGGAACGTAGCCAACCTCCAGTCCGGCGGGGGGCGTCACCAGCAAGGCCGGATCGAGCGAAACGAGCTTCCCGCGCGTTGGCGGGGCCATGTAGTCCCGGTCGGTCGGCCAATCTGCGTGCAGTTTCTCCACCAGGGCTTGCAGCTTCGCCTTCTTCTCGGCGCTCCAGGCGTATTGCTGGAATGATGGCTGATCCACAAAACGATACCACGAATAAGTCACCACGGAGCCATCCACGAGTTTGGCGGTGAAGGGACCGCGCTTGGGACCAGGCTTGGCCCAAGCGCCAATGGTTGGCGACGTGTACGGCACGCCCATCGTGGCCAGCTTGAATTCCTGAGCGAGCAATTTCGTTTCCGCCGGCACTTCCATGGCCGGAACGGCCACGCGCTCTTCGCCGACGTGTTTGTAGTACTGCGGAAACAGGCCGTTCGTCGCGACGCTGTTGGTGAACCACTGCAAGCCCCAGACATTCCCCTCGAAAATGCGGGTGTCGAAGGCGCGTTCCACACCGACGAGTTTCTTGCCCGCTTGATCGTAATGGGTGGTGTGGGTGTTGAGCCTGGGTTTGAAAGCGCCTTTTTCATCAAAGCGACCGGAGCAGGCCGCGCCGCCGTCGCGCCAGGATTTGAAGGTGTCGTAGAGGGCCGTCTTCGTATAGTAAGTGACGTCCTGGACCAGATAAGCGCGCCCTGCGGCGTCCACCGGGAACTGCAGGTGGGGCAGCTTCGAATAGGTCGCGCCCTGCGCGTCCTTGCTGTCGAAGCGCGGGACGGTGTTGATCTCCATGGCTCCGCCCCCCATAACGCCGGGGCGCGCGTCGAGGCCGCGGCCGTAGAGGAATGGGTAATTGAAGAGCTTGCCGATTTTGCTCCATGTCTCCGGGATGTAGTAGGCGATGGGGCCTTTGAAGTTGGCCGCGCTGAGAAAGCAGGTCCAGCTCTGGTCCCCCGTCGGCGGGTCATCGACGCCGGGATCAGTAAAGGGCAGAGCCATCCAGGAGTAGCCGAGAAACTCGCCGTTGGGATTGCCTTGGAAGGGCAGCGCGTCTGGAGGGATGAGCAGGCGGTTGCTGAGTTGCGCGACCCCGAGGCGATGGTCGGGCAAGGCCTCATTGTCGTAGAAGAACGACCAACCTGGCGAACCGACCTCGTAGTCGTAGCATTGGGGAGTGGCGTTCATGCTGAACTTGGGCGGGCCGTAGCGGAAGTGGTTGCCCGCCCAGTAACCCAATCCGCCTTCCACGGTTTGGAAGACGCTGTCCCAGGTTGGCCCGCGTTCTTTCCAGGTGCGAGCCAGCGTGCCTTCGGGGGCGAGTGGTTTGTCCTTATTATCCGAGTTGTCGGGCTGGATCCAAGAGCTTGGCAAACCGATTTGCAAATCAGCCAACGGCTGGTTCACCAGCGGCCAAACGGCGGCGTAAAAACCCATGCCGGCTCGGTAGCCGCCCTGGGGCGGCAGACTCTCGTGGCCGAAGCCGATGTAACCGTGCAATCCTTCGGAATGCGAGGTGATGAGGCCGGTGTCGTCCGCCGCGCTTGCCGTCGTGGCTCGGAGAGCTGTCGCGGCTAGCAACCACCAGAGTGTTTTGTTTATGGGGTGTTTCATGGTTCTGTCTTTCCTTGATTGCGCCAGGTTGCTCCGGAGTGATCATCGGCCAGGGGGACGACTCGCTGCGCCGCCCCACTCCTGACGGGTCGCGATGGGCACGTAGCCGGTTTCCTTGCCCTTGGGCGGGGTGACTAGAAGCGCGGGGTCAAGTTCGCAGAGGGTTCCCGCGGTGGGCGGGGCGAGGTAGTCGCGATTCTTTGGCCAGGCGCGATGCATCTTTTCCGCGCGTTGCTGAAGCTGTTCGCGCTCTTCGTCGGCGAGACCGGCATTGAGCAGGGCCGGTTGGTCGGCGAAGCGATACCAGTAATAAGTGACCACGCTGCCGTCGCCAAGCCGCGCCTGGAACGGGCCGGCAACGGGCCCCGGCTTCTTCCAGCAGCCGTCCGGTTCATCAGGCGTCGTGTAAGGCTCGGACGCCGGCTCGGCGGGACGATCAAAACGCAAGCTCGCGAGCTTCGTTTCCGCGGGCACGGCCTTCGGTGAAACCGGGGCCCACTCGGGTTTTTGGCTGGCGTTGGTGGTGAGCTGATAATACTCCGGAAGCTTGACGACCGAACCGTTGGCGGTCTTGGCGCGCGTCAGTTGATCGCTCCACCGGTAACCGAAGGTCAGCGGGTCGGGCGTGCACGGGGTGGCAAAGGTCCTCCACGCCAGCGGCACCGGCTCCTCCCCCTTCTTCGGCGGCCAAATCTTCCATCCCGCGCCGCCGTCGCTGATTGTCTGCATCACCGCGCCTTGGGCAGAGATCGAGCCACTGGGCGCTGCGCCGCCGTCGAACCATTGTTTCACATCGTTCCAGAGCGCGTCCTTGCTGTACACGGTGGCGCGATGCAAGACCACGGTGGTGCCATCCGCATCCACGGGGAACAAGGTGGATGCGGCGCGCAAGTACGCCCCCGCTTTTGCGTCCTCGAAGACCGCGGCGGGCACATAAGCTGTCTCCATCGATACCGGCTTGTTCGGTTGGCCCGGGCGCGAGTCCAGCAGTTTGCCGGTCCACTCCGGTTTCTTCACCGTCGTGTGCGACCAGAAGTAAGGCGTGAAGAAAGCGACGGGCCCTTTGAAGTTCTTCGTGCTCAGGAACAACGTCCAGCACTGTTCGCCGGTGGGGACGTTGGCGCCCTTTGCGGTAGCCTTCGCCGGCGTGAGCGGCAGCGCGAGATAGCCGTAGCCGAAAAGCTGACCGCACGCGCCTTGGCGCACATTCAGTCCGTCAATGGGGAAAAGCAGCCACGGACTGAGCTGGGCCACGCCATAGAGACCGTTATCCCCCCAACCGTGCGAGGGGCCGTTTGCGATCGCGCTGAAATTCGGCCCCACCCCACCCATGATGAACTTCGGCGTCTCGGTGGGAAAACGCGTATCCGACCACCAGCCAAGACCGCCTTCGATGTCGGAATACAGCTCCTTCGGCGCCGGTCCGTCATGTTGCGCATGCATCCAAGTGCCGAAGAGCCCGCTCTGGAACTTATGACCCTGGTAACTCTCAACCAACGGCCACGCCGCCGTATAAAAAGAATAGCCAGCATTGAACGACGCTGGCGCCTGACTTGGGGACACGCTCAGGTAACCCCCCACATTGTTCTCCTGAATCCTGTCTGGGGTTTGCGCCGGCGTTGCGAGGACGCTTGCCGCAAGCGTGATTGCCACTGCGTTCCTAAGGCTGTGTGCCATGGCCATTCCCATTGATTTGTTACCTAAAACATCGAACCTAGACGATCTCTTCTTTCACGGGATCCCAGCGCGCCATGCGCCGCTCCTGTTGCGCCTTCAGCGACATGAGGAACGTGGCCGTTTCGATGAACGCCTCGTTCGCGGAGCACTTCGGTATGCCGCGGGTACGGATGCAATTCAGCCAATCCATCATGTGATTGGGCTGAGCTGGTGTTTGGCCGCGCGCGAAGCCCTTGGGTAGCGCCGCTTTCTGGTTGTGGTCGGCGGCGACGATCTCAAAAGTGCCCGCATTGTGGGCAATATCATCAAAACGCAGCGTGGCGTCGCGCCCGCAGATCGTCACCGGCTGGCTGTCGGTGGTGTTCATGCTCCCTTCGAAGGTGACGGTGCGGCCCAGCTTTTCGAACTGGTAGGTGGCGACCCAAGTGTCGGGTACTTCGCGATCATCGTGGAGCAGGGCGATCTGCCCGGAGCAAACGCAATTGTCGGGAATGCCGTGGCCAAGCAGGTATTGCACGAAGTCCATCTCGTGGGAGAGCAGGTCCCCGGCGTAGCCCGTGCCGTAGGCATAATAACAGCGCCAGTGCCAGAAGTGCCGTTCATTCCACGGGATCTTCGGCGCGGGGCCGAGCCAGCGTTCCCAGTCCACGTCCTTTTTGACTTGCTCGGGATCAGGGCGGTTCCATTGGTCGTAGTAGCCATACCAGCGCCAGTTTGGGTGGGCCGGGTCCAGGGACTTGAAGCGCCCCGTTCGCACCAGCGTGATGGGGCCCAGGATGCCCTGCGCGATGAGCTCTTTCGCCTGCAAAGCGCAAGTGGCCTGGCGCGCATGGTGCCCTAGTTGAAATACGACCTTGCTCCGCTTGAGCGCGTCGCGCATGAGCTTCGCCTCCGCCAAGGTCCGTGAAAAGCCCTTCTCGCAGTAGATGTCTTTGCCGGCTTGCACGGCGTCGAGCACCATCTGGCAGTGCCAGTGGTCCGGCGTCGCAATGGCTACCGCGTCCACCTTCGGATTCGCCAGCAGTTCTCGGTAATCCACGTAGGCTTTCACTTCCGGGTTGCGGCTGCGCTCGACGCCCTTCTGGCGGTGCGGTCCGTAAACGTCGCTTACGGCCACGACCTTTACGCCGGGCGCGCCGGCCAAAAAGTCAAGCAGATCCCCGCCTCGCGTCCCCAATCCGATGCAGCCCACGCCGATCGTTTTCGCGGGGGATTCGGCCGAGAGAATCGCAGGCGCAAAGGCGGAAGCGGCGGCCAGCGTGGTAGCCGCCTGGCCGGCGTTGCGCAGAAACTGGCGGCGGTTCAGGTGGAGTTGGTTGTTCATAGATTTGGCACTTAGTCTCAGCGGTCATTCTACGCGATTGCCGCCAGGGGGTGTCTTGGTCTAGTTTCACGTCCCAGCGTGAATCTGAGCACAATTAAGCTTCTTGCCGCTAGACGGCGCGCAAGCGTCCTGGCGGTGGAACCGCAGGTGCTGGCCGAGCTTTTCGACCATGCGCCCGACACGGCCTTCTTTGTCAAGGATGCGGCCGGTCGCTACGTGGCGGTGAATGAATCGCTGGTCAAGCGCCATGGCTTGCGCCATAAGGCTCAGGTCATCGGTCGCCGCCCCTGCGAGTTTTGCGCCGGGGATTTTGGACGGATTCCATCCGAGCAGGACGCGGAAGTGCTGCGGACGGGACGGGCGCTGCTCGACCATCTTGAACAGCAGTGGTATGTGCCGCGGAAACCGGTTTGGTGCCTGACGACCAAGCTGCCGCTGCACGATGCCGAGGGTAAGATTGTTGGGCTGGTTGGCTTCTCACGCGACGTGCGCGCCCCGGTTAATCTGGAGGACATTCCGCCGGGCCTGGCCGACGCGCTGGAATCTTTTGAAAAAAACCTCGCCGACCCGATAACCCCGTCGGGCCTGGCCCGACGGGCGAATCTGACTCCGTCGAAAGCGGCCCGACTCCTCCGGCGGTTCTTCGATCTCACCCCCAGCCAGTTCATCACCCGGACCCGACTGGAGGTTGCCTCGCATCTTCTGCGCGAATCGGATCGTCCGGTGGCCGACATTGCCCAGGAATGCGGCTTCTATGACCACAGCGCCTTCAGCCGCGCCTTTCGCGCGGCTATGGGCGTGACCCCCAGCGAATTCCGGCGCGCTAAACCACAAGCGTGAAATCCGCTGCGTTGCGCTGAACGAGTAGTCGAAGAGCAGCTTCCGCCCCGCGACTTTAGTGTGGCCGTCAAAGAGGATTTGTTCACAGTAGGCGGCAAGAGCGGCTATAACAGCGGCATCTACGTCCGTAACTCCAAGGACGGCGCCCTCTGGCATCAGGCGCAAATCCTGGACGCCGCCGTTGGCTACCTGTTTGGTGAAACCCCGAGAGCGGAAGCGCAGAAGAAGTTCTTCAGCTTTGACAAGCAGATGACGGGCCAACGGGTGAGACCTGCGGGCGAGTGGAATACGGTGGAAATCACCGCGCGCGGCAAGGTGCTGACGCTTTGGGTCAACGGCGCGGTCACCTGTCAATTCGAGGATTGCGGTTTGGAGAAGGGCCGTTTGGCTTTGGAAGCGGAAGGCTTTCGCATTGAGTTCCGTAACCTGAAGGTAAAAGAGTTGCGCTGAGCCGCGCACTGCCCAAGGCGAAGTCGTGTGAGCGCTGGAAGCAGCCAGACAAGTATTTTGCTGATCCTAGCCTTAGCCAGCCCGCCGAAGGGCGGAAGCCGAGCCCCGGCAAGTGGTATGAAAAAAATAGTCGCTTGCAAATGTTGCACTCTGTTGGATAATGGATTGACTTAGCCGGACGTATAATTATGAACTCAGCCTCAGCAGACGAAAATGCCGCCGCGAACGCAGCCGTTCCTCCTCCCGTCATCATCGACCTCGGGAAGGTCAGCCGGAAGCAGGCCAAACAATTGAAAAAGGGCAAGGGCCTCTATCTCACCGAAGTCCAGCCCGCTATTGCCGAGGCGACGGCCAAGTTGGGCGATCGAGCCGCCGGGAAGGAAATCGTGCCTGTGGTGGTACTGTATCGAAAGAAGCCCAACAAACTGAAATTCCCCGGACTCAATCTGCTCTCGTAACCAAGCTCACAAACCTATAAAACCTGTTTATGTCTAAATCATCCGCCTCGCCTGAGGTCAATCCGGTCGACGCCGCCGAGACTTCGGCTAACACTCCCAAAACGCCGGTTGCGGCGGAGTCCAAAGAGAAGAAAAAGAAGAAGTATTCCAGCAGTTTGGCGCGCACCGCCCAGGAGCTGGAATCGGGCTTGACCAAGAGCGCCCGCAAGGTGGCTAAGGCCGTTCGCGAAGGCCTCGATGAATATGCCGTGCGGAGCGAGGAGTCGGCTGGAGAGAAGAAGGATGGGGTGCTGCGCGACCACCTTCGCAACCAGAGCAAGGCCTTGCGCAAGGCCCTGCCGATTGCCGCCGAAGTCCCGGCGGACATCCTTGATACGGTCGCGGATTTGAAGGTCGTGCGGAAAATGTTCCGCAAATAATTATTCGCTGCGGGCCAACGGGCCGCCGTTGAATGTCACGTCATGCCACCGGGTGGCGGAGGCAAAGGGGTGTGCAGTACTGGCAGCGGTTTACGGTATGAGCCTTATTTATCTTTTCCCGGGACAGGGTTCGCAGCACAAAGGGATGGGGAGCGGACTCTTTGAACGCTTCCCAGAGCTGACGCGTGAGGCAGAGGGGCAGCTCGGGTATTCGCTCGTCCGGCTCTGCCTGGAGGATCCAGAAAACCAGCTCCGTCAGACGCGGTTCACCCAGCCAGCCCTTTACGTGGTCAATGCACTCAGCTACTTGGCCAAGGTGGAGGATGGGGGCCGAGAGCCCGGTTTTCTCGCCGGCCATTCCCTGGGGGAGTACGACGCGCTCTTCGCGGCGCGGGTGTTTGATTTCCTCACCGGGCTCAAGCTGGTCCAGAAGCGGGGGGAACTCATGGCGCAGGCTGACGGCGGGGCGATGGCTGCCATTGCCGCCTTTCCGCCGCAGCAGGTGGGGGAACTGCTGGAGAATTTTGGCTTTGATACCATTGACGTCGCCAACTATAACAGCGATAACCAGACCGTCATTGCCGGTCCGGCAGCGGAGATCGAAGAAGCGCTGCCAATCTTCAAGGAAGCTGGCGCCACCGTCGTCCCCCTTAAGGTCAGCGGCGCCTTTCACTCCCGAATGATGCGGCCGTTTCAGGATCAATTCCGGGATTATGTCGCGGGGTTTGTCTTCGCGCCGCCCGCGCGACCCGTGATCGCCAACCTGTCCGCGCAGCCTTACACGTTGGAAGCGGTATCGGAGTTGCTCGTCGGCCAACTGGCGAGCCCGGTGCGTTGGAGCGACAGCATGCGGTACCTGCTGCGGGAGCCGGAGGCTACATTCGAGGAGGTGGGCCCGGGCAAGGTGTTGACGGGGCTTATCCAGCAAATTCAGAACCATCGCGCCCCGCCCGCTTGAGTGTTTCCTTTCCCCATGCCTTACAGGGAACCAGCCAATGCCGCGGCCCGGTCGAAACGCCTCTCGAGGGCGGTGGCGATCACCGGCGTGAGCTGCCGTTTTCCCGGCGCCGCCCATTACACGGAGTTCTGGCGCAACCTGAAGAGGGGCGTTAATTCGGTGGTCGAGGTTCCCCCTGACCGGTGGGATGCCGCGGCTTTCTACTCTTCCGACCCGTCCGCGCCGAACAAGAGTCTGAGCAAGTGGGGAGGGTTCCTCGACCGGATCGACCAATTCGACCATCGTTTTTTCAAGATCTCACCCCGCGAAGCCGAGGCTATGGACCCCCAGCAAAGGCTCCTGCTCGAAGAAGCCTGGCATTGTCTGGAGGACGCCGGGTTGCCGGCGGGGCATGGGGCCGGCCGCCGGTTGGCGGTGTTTGTCGGCATTATGACCATGGACCATTACCAGGATGTGCTGGCGCCGGGCGCCGGCGCGGACGCACACGCCTGCTCGGGCGCGTTCGGCAGCATCCTGGCGAACCGGGTCTCGCACTTTCTGGGGTGGCGCGGGCCGAGCGCTACCGTCGACGCGGCCTGCGCGTCATCATTGGTGGCGCTGCATTTAGCCCGGCGATCCATTCTTGCCGGGGAGAGCGAAGCGGCTTTGGTGGCCGCCGTTAACTTGAATTTCAATCCCTGGAAGTACGTTTCGTTTTCCAAGGCGCGGATGCTGAGCCCGACGGGCCAGTGTCGGACGTTCGATCAAGCGGCGGACGGTTACGTTCCGGGGGAGGGGGTGGCGGCGCTTTTCTTGCAACCGCTGGATCGGGCGTTAGCCAATGGCAGTCCGATCTATGGCTTGGTCAGGGGTTCCGCGATTAATCACGGGGGCGACGCCCTTTCGCTGACGGCCCCTCAGGTCGGGGCGCAGGTGGAAGTCCTTCAAGCCGCGTACGCCGATGCCGGCATCGATCCGCGAACGCTCGGCTATGTCGAGGCGCACGGCACCGGGACCTCGTTGGGTGATCCCATCGAGTTGGAAGCGCTCACTCGCGCTTTCCGGGCGCATACGCCGGACTGCGGCTTTTGCCGGATCGGGTCGGTCAAGACCAACCTGGGGCACCTCGAGGCCGCCGCCGGGTTGGCCGGTGTGATCAAGGTTCTGCTGATGATGCGACACGGCGTTCTGGCTCCATCGCTGAACCTCAGCGTCCGCAACCCGCTGATTGATTTTGAGCGCTCTCCTTTTGCGCCGGTGCCGCAAGTTATGCCCTGGGAAACTGCGAACGGAGTGCCGCGGCGCGCGGGCGTGAGTTCGTTCGGGTTCGGGGGAGCCAACGCCCATGTCGTCCTGGAGGAGCCGCCCTCGGTGCGATCGGGTCGTAACCTCTCTCTCGCGCGCTCGGTTGGCCGCGCCGTGGGTCGGTACGCGTTTATTCTTTCCGCGAAATCGCCCGCCAGCCTTGCAGGTTTGATTGGCGCCTGGCAGGAACACTGCGCCGGGGACGAGTTCCAACGCCAGGAGTTGAGCGATATCTGTGGCACTTTGCAGGAAGGCCGAGCGGTCTTCGAGCATCGCTTCGGCTGCTGCTTGGCCAGCAAAAACGAGCTTCAGCGGCAGCTCGCGAACTACCTGGGCGTTGGCCTGCCGCGGGGTGATGCCTCCACGGAACCGACGCGCCCAAGCGCGAGCGGCGGCAAGAACGGTTGGATTTGGCGTTTGGGAACGCCCTGGAGAACTGACCTCGGCGCCGCCCTCCGTTTCCTGAAGCGGACCCCCGTATTCGCGCCGCTGGCGCAGGCCTGGTCCCGCCTCACCGAGGAGCGATTGGGGAAACCTCCCGGCAAACGCTCCCTCGATCCCGCGGTATGGGATCCTCGTTTCATCCGCTTCGGGCTCCAGTATAGCTTGGGGCGGCGGCTGATTGAGGTCTCGGGGCTGCCGGAGCTAATCACCGGTGAAGGCCCAGGCGAATGGGCCGCGCTCGCCTTGAGCGGAGCGCTTTCCCTCGAGGACGGTCTGCGGGGAGTTATGGGCTTCCGTTCAGCTCCCCGAGACGGCCTGCGCCGCGGGCTGACGTGGGTCAGCATCCCGGGGTTGGCGCAGACCCTTGCGCCGTTGTCGGCCGACGACAACCTCCTGCGCCAATTGGGCGCGCGTATTTCATTAACCGGCGATTTTTGGTCGCAACTAGTCCAGAAGAGCGGCCATTTGGCGCAGAGTCAGCGTACCTTCCAACGATTCCTTGAGGAGTGGAATCCGGTTCTGGCAAGCGAGGGCATTGAGCCCAGGAAATTGTTGGCTGAAGGCGCCATCCAGCCGGCGGAAGTTTCGTTGAACAACCCGAGGACTAGACTTCTGGCCCTGGTTTTGCTCACCGCATTGCGCAAGCTTGATCGGAAGTGGAATCTCGCCGAACAGCTTCCCGCGCCAGATCCCGTGTTGGGCGACTTGGCCGATTTGCTGGTTCACGGAGCGTTAGATCCCGAAGACGCGCTGGCCCTGATCCTGAACCGCACCGCGCCGGCGGGTAACCTCGCCGAGCGCCTGGCGGTTCGGACCTTACGCAGGAGCGAATTAGCCGGTAACGAGTTTTTGCGAGTTCTCCGGGAGGGGGCGCCCGATCTGCCTCCGATCGATGCCTGGTTTGCCCGCATCGGCTCGGCCCGCCTCGGGCCCGAGATGGGGAGCGGCAAGCATGTGCTTGATCTGGGCATTGTCTCCAGCGCGATCGCCGGTCCGATCGATGTGGTTTGCGCTCCCGATCCGGCGACGGAGCCAGAGGCCACGCTGGACGTCGCGCTACGCTTCTTTCTCAGCGGCCTGCCCGTGCGGTGGGATCTGTTGCCCCGCCAAAAACCCTTCCGACGGGTCTGCCTGCCGGGTTACCACTTTGATCGCCATGCCATTCCGCGCCGGCGACCCGGTTTCGAGGGCAGCCAGCCGCCCCATGGGGGACCTCCCGGCCCCACGGGTGCCGCGACCGACGCGTCGGCGCCGCTCTTCCATACGGTGGGGCAGGACGGCCGCTTTGGCGTCAAGCTTACGGCCGTCCAAACCCCTTGTTTGCGGGACCATGTTATTGCGGGTCGGCGATTGGCCCCAGCGGCGATTTACTTGGCGTTGATTGACGCCGCTGTCGAACCGGGGTCGGCGGGCTTGCGAGAATGGACGGAGGTCGAGTTTCCTCACGCCAGCGAGGTTGGGGAGGCGATTGAGGTCCAGTTATTAATGGACCGGAGCCGGCGTCGTTTCGAGTTCCGGGACGAGCGTAAATTGTTGTGCGCCGGTTCCTGGCAAGAGCGCGTGCCGGCGAATCCGCCAGGCCGCCCGCTTCCTTCGGCCTCGGCGGCTCCAGTGGCGGACCCGACGGCGATTTACCGACAACTGGCCGAGCGCGGTTACCAGTACGGCCCCGCGCTGCGTCTTCTCCAAGATGTGCGCGAGGATGAAGCCGGTTGGCGGGCCGTTTTACGGGCCGACCCGTTCGAGGGGCGCGCTGAGTTTCAGTTCGCCGCCGCCATCGACAGCGCGCTGCAGATGGCCCTGGTCGCGGCGGAGCGCGCTGGATTTATGCCCTCGGCACGGCACCTCGCGCTGCCTTGCGCCATCGCCCGGGCCGAGTTGTCCAACCGGCAGTGGCCAGGCGCGGTGGTCCATGTCTCTCGCGCCGGATTGCAGCGCCGTGCGGACGGTTTTTGCGCCTCGGTTGGGATCTTGGACGAATTGGGAAATGCGCGGGTTTGGTTGGAAGGCGTCCGCTTCAAGATGGTCCCGCGCCAGTATCTGGAGGGGGGCGCCGCGACCAAGGCCGCCGCCGAGGCTAGCCAGTGGAAGTTCCTTCGTCCGATCTGGCATGAAGCCAGCGCTCCCGTTGCAACCTCACTGCCGAAGTTTGGGACCATGATTTTGGCTGGCCCTGACACGGCGCTGCTTCGGGATGCTAGGACCGCGCTCGTGGCGCAGGGGGCGCGGGTCTTGGTGGCTTGCCCGGGATCGAAGGTTCATGGCGACGATGCCCAGCCGAGCCAATTTGACTGGGCCGACGAGCGGGCGTGGGCCGGCTTTATCGGAGAAGTCACTGCGGTTGCGGGCGGGGATTCCGGGGTGGTTACGGTGGTCTTTTGCGGGCCAGGCCTGCCGAGTGCGAGCGAGGAATCGCTGGGTGCGGACATGATACTCGGTCCGTTGGCCCTCTTGAAATATCTTGAGCGAGGCTTGGGCGGACGCGCGGTACACTTTGTAGGGCTGGGTGAACAAGTTTTCGCCCTCGGTCCTCATGAGTCTGCGCCCGGGTTTGCCTGTGCTAGCTGGGGCGGGCTGCTGTCCAGCGTCCAGGCGGAATACCTGAGGCTGACTTACCACTTGATCGACTTGGATGTCGCGACCCGGCAGCGCGGCGGATTGGACCGTCTCCTCGAGCAGGAGTTGGCGGCCGTCACTGGAGACTGGGTGGCTTACCGGGAAGGGCGGAGATGGGTTCGTCGCTATGAACCGATCGCCCAGCCCGAACCCCATCGGAGTCGCGCTCTGGGGCTAGCCGGTCCAACGCTGATCACGGGCGGGTTGGGTGGGATCGGTTTCCAATTGGCCCATTGGTTGGCGGCCACGGGCGCCCCCTCGCTGGCGCTATTAGGGCGGTCGGCTTTGACGCTAGCCGGCGAGATCCAACTCGCGGAATTGCGACAGACCGGCTGCGACATTCGTTATCTGCAAGCGGATGTGAGCAACCGTGAGGAACTGGGCTCGGCCTTGGAACGGATTCGCCGCGAACTCGGCCCGCTCCAGTTGGTGGTTCATGCGGCCGGGTTGATCGACGATCATTTGTTGGCCAATAAACCTCTGGCTGGCATCCGTTCGGTGCTCGGCCCGAAACTCGCGGGGAGTTGGTGGTTGAGCGAGTTGACGCAGGGTGACCCGCTGGAGGCCTTTGTCATCTGCTCGTCAGTGGTTAGCCTGGCGGGAAATCTTGGCCAGGCGGATTACGCGGCCGCGAATGGGTGGGTGGACGGCTTCGCGGCGTTCCGTCAAAACAGCGGCGGCCCAGGCCGGACGTTGGTGATCAATTGGCCGCTTTGGGAGGACGCCGGGATGGGCCGCGAAAAAGCGGTGCGGCAAAGGTTCAAGTCCCGCGGCATGCCGCCGCTCCCGCCGGGACTGGGGCTGCTACTGTTCCGCGAACTCCTTTCGTGGGCTGATGGGCAGGTGGTCGTGCATCGGGGCCTAGTGTTACCGGGAGCCACGCATGGGAACATCGAGCCGCCTTCCGACGAGGCCGTCCGCGGCCCCGCGGGGGAGACTGGGGAATGGTCCGCATTCCGGCGATCTGACGTCGAGGAGTTCGTGGTTGAACTCGTCGCCGCGAAGACCCGCATGGCCGCTGACTCCATCCAGGTAGAAGAGTCTTTTTTTGCGTTGGGGATCGAGTCCATTGTTTTGGGGGAAATCCAGGAGGCGCTCGAAGGCAAGTGGGCGCATCTTCCCCCGACTTTGTTGTTCGAGCAGCCTAACGTGCGAGCGTTAGTGGATTATCTGGCCAACCGGTCTTTGCGCGAGCCGCTCGGATTGGACCCGCCGCTTCCTTTGCCGGATCAAGCCCGCGCGCAGGCCAAGAGCGAAGTGGAAAGCACGCTGGTTCTGCCACGAGTCATCCACGCCCCCCGAAGCTCCTCGACCGCGCCTCCCGTTGCGATCATTGGAATGCATGGCCGTTTTCCTATGGCGCCGGATCTGGCCCGTTTTTGGGAAAATCTCAAAGCGGGCCGCAACTGCGTTGAGGAGATTCCGGCGGAGCGATGGTCGCTCGCGGGTTTCTTCGACCCCGAACTCGGCCACCCGAAGGCCAGCTTTGGCAAATGGGGCGGCTTTATTGAGGACGTCGACAAGTTCGACGCGTTGTTTTTCAACCTGTCGCCACAGGAGGCGGAACTCATGGACCCGCAGCAACGCCTGTTGCTGGAGAGCACTTGGGCCACCCTGGAGGACGCTGGGTATGCCGCCGCCGCCCGACGGAAGGACCGCAAGATCGGGTTGTTTCTCGGGAGCATGTGGAGTGAGTACTCCCTGGTCTGCCACGAGCGCGGCTATCTCCAGGATCAATATGGCGGTCCCGGCTCCCAGGGGTGGGCCATGACCAACCGGATCTCCTATTACCTCGACTTTCGCGGTCCGAGTCTTGCCCTTGATACCGCCTGTTCTTCTTCGCTCGTGGCCGTGCATCTGGCCTGCCAGAGCCTCGCGAGCCAGGAATGCGAATTGGCGGTAGCGGGCGGCGTGAACCTGAGTCTGCACCCGTCCAAGTATGTCTATCTGAGCCGGGCGCAGTTTTTATCGCGCGACGGGTTGTGCCGCAGCTTTGGCGAGGGGGGCACAGGCTACGTTCCGGGCGAAGGCGTAGGCACCGTCTTGCTTAAACCTCTAGCCGCGGCGATGCGGGACGGTGACCGGATCTATGGGGTGGTTCGCGGCTCCTCCACCAACCACGGCGGTCGGGCCACCGGTTTTTCCGTGCCCAACCCCGAAGCGCAGGCGGAATTGGTTCGGGAGGCACTGGCGCGCGCCGGAGTAAACCCGCGGGAGATTAGCTACGTGGAATGTCATGGTACGGGGACGGCCCTGGGCGACCCGATCGAGGTCGCGGGACTGAGCAAGGCCTTTCGCCACTCTACCGAAGACCGCGGCTTTTGCCGGATCGGGTCGGTCAAATCGAATATCGGGCATCTCGAAGCCGCGGCGGGCATCGCTGGGTTGATCAAGGTGCTGCTCTGTTTTCGCAATGAGCTGCTGCCCGGCACGCTGCACTGCGATAAGCTCAATCCGAAGATCCAATTCGACGAAACGCCTTTCGAGGTCGTTAGAGCCCTGACCCCGTGGAAACGCCTCGCGGGAACGGCGCGGTTGGCGGGTTTGAGTTCGTTCGGGGCGGGGGGGGCCAACGCGCACTTGGTCCTGGAGGAATGCCCGGCTGAGCAACCAACCCTGGCTTTCGGAGAAACTCCGGTTGAAGGTGAACAGTTGGTCTGTTTATCCGCCAAGTCGGAGGACCGCCTCAAGGTGTTGACAGCGAATCTGGTCGCCTTTTTGACGCCACTGGGCGCGGGCGCGCCCGCGGAGGTGGACTTGGCCGATTTGGCGTATTCGCTGAACACGGGGCGCGAGGCGTTCGATGTCCGCCTCGCGGCGTTGGCGAGATCGGTGGCGGACCTTCGGTCGGCGCTTGCCCGTTTTCTCAGCGGCGAGGCGAATCCGCCGATTTGGTTCGGTCGGAGTCGAGACCGAGCCAACCCACACCGGAAAGCGACGGAACCGTTGTTGGATGCGAGCCCTGCCAACCTTCGTCGGTGGGCGGTGGCGTGGGCCGCGGGCGAGAACCTCGACTGGGGGCGATACTATCAGGGCCTGCGTTACCGACGCCTGGGGCTGCCTCCCTATCCCTTTAAGCGCGAGCGGCATTGGATCGGTGATGAACTTCCGGAATGCAACCGGCTCGCTAGTGGCGGCGCGTCGGCGAAACTCGAGGGAACAGGAGGGCGGGGAGACGGTTCCGCTGGCGGTCCGGTTTCGCTCGATTCGGTTCTGAGGGTCCGTCCGCAATGGGTGACCCGATTTGCCGTGGACCATCGGGTGGGCGGCCGGGAACTGCTGCCCGGGGCTTGCCTGATCGAATTAGCCCGATCGGTGATCCAGCGACTCCTAGGCCGCGTTCCGTCCAAACTGACCCAATTGACTTGGTTGCATCCGGTGGCGGGCGAAGCGCTGGCGGCCGAGTTCACGGTGAGGTTGTCACCCGCCGATGCTCCCGACCAGTTCGAAGTTCGCACCCTCCGGCAGGGTGTTTCTACCACGCATTTGCAAGGGCGTTTCGAGATGAGCGACGCCGCTATGCCGGAGCGGGGCGAGACCTCTTTGGGCGTTTGGCCCGGACTCGCGGTGGGGAGCGGGACCACGGTCTGGTCGAACGCGGAAGCTTATCGCCATTTCCAACAACTGGGGCTCGAATATGGTCTTGGCCTGAGGAGTGTCGAACGGATGACCTTTGGCGGCGCCACTACCGAGGTCGATGTGGTCCTTCCGGTCGCCTGGTCTGAGAACCCCGATGCCTTTGCGTGGCATCCTGCCCTTTTGGATGGAGTGTTGCAGTCGTGCTTGGCTCTCGTACCCGCTGAGGAACAGCCCGCGCCGACCGTCTCTGTGATGCCGTTTGCTGTGGGCTCGATGTGGGGTCGCGAGGTTTGGCCGCCGCGGTTGCGCGTCCGGGTTTCGAAATTGCCCGGCAACAGCGCTGCTGTCCTCCGCTTCAATGTGACGGCCTGGGACGAGTCGGGGCGGACAATCCTGGAGTTGCGCGACTTCAGCCTGCGGCTGCCGCACGCCGAAAGCATCCCATCGACTGACGAGGCGCTCGACCGCTGCTTCATCTTCCATCGTGTCGCTCTGCGCTCGGACAAACGGACACTCATGGATCCTGAACCGCTTCGGCAGGCCGGGGCATGGCTCGCCGCAGCCGGCCGGAGTCTGGTCCTTTTCGATTCGGATCCCGGAATGTACGGAGCATTGCGGCGCCTCCTCACCTCGGAGTCCGGCCTGGCCTCGGCAAAACTGGCCTGGGCAAGGCCTGGGGACTCGTTCCGCGAAATTGGGGAGAGCGTTTTTGAGATGCGCCCGCATTCGGCGGAAGACTATGATCTCCTTCTGGAACGGTTGCGGCTGTCGGGTCGTGGTTCCCCCGCAGCCGCCTTTCTTTGGCCCTATCGTCTGTCGACTGCCGATCGGGCCGAGGACGGCGCTCCCTTTGGCGATGCCCTCGAGCAGCGTCTAGACTGCGGAGTACGGGCCCTGTTTCACTGGTCCAAGGCCCTGCTGGCTGTCCGGCTGGAAAGTCCCCCGTTGGGGGTTATGGTTCTCCCGGAGGACGCCGACGGTTTGCCGCCCGAGGGCGCGGCGGTGTCGGGTTTCTGCCGCAGTCTCGCGTTGGAGGCGCCCGCGATGGTTTGGAAGACCCTGGCCCTGCCCGCCGGCGCGGAGGATGAGGAGCTTGCCCGCGCGGTCCTCGCGGAGCTCTTTGCCTCGCCGAAGGAGGAGGTCGAGGTTCGCTCGACCGGTTCGGAGCGCTCCCTGTTGGGATGGAAACCGTTGCTCGCGTCCGAGGGCGTAGCCCCCTCGCGGGCTTTGGGGAAACAGAGTCTGCGCCGCGGGGGAGTTTATTGGATCACGGGCGGAGTTGGGGGCTTGGGTTGGGTGTTTGCGCGCTATCTTGCCCGGGAGTTTCAGGCCCGATTGCTCCTCTCGGGGCGCAGCCCGATCTCGGACCGTATTCGCGCCCAACTCCAGGAGTTGGAGAGATTGGGCGGCGCGGCGTTTTACGTGCAAGCGGACATCACCCGGCGGGCCATAACCAGCCGTGCGGCCTACCTGGCGCGTCGGCGGTATGGACGTCTTGATGGCGTGGTGCATGCGGCCGGGGTCCTCCATGACTCTCTGCTCCGCAACAAGTCCATTGAAGCGTTCAACCAGGTCCTCGCCCCCAAGATTCAGGGGACCTTGAACCTGGATCACGCGACGCGCGATGACCGCCTGGGTGTGTTCGTTCTTTTCTCCTCGTTGGTTTCAGGGACGGGCAATCTCGGCCAAACGGATTATGCGGCCGCGAACCGGTTTCTGGACGCCTTTGCGGAACTTCGCGCGCGTTGGGTCAAACGAGGAAAACGATCCGGTCTCACGCTTTCGTTGGGCTGGCCGTTGTGGCGGGAAGGCGGGATGCGGGTCAGCGCTGACCAGGAAGAAATGTTGCGCGCAGTTCTGGGGCTGGAGCCGCTCGAAACGGCCGCCGGTCTGGCCCTCTTTGAAGCGTCTTTGGGGTTGGCCGCGGACCGTGAGTTGGCGCATCTGCTGCTCGCCAAGGGCGATGGAGCGCGCGTCACGGAATTGCTCGGCGGTAAGATGGAGCGCGTCAGCAACGTCCCAGCCATGGTCGGCGTCCCCGTTAGCCCATCGGCGCCGGGGTTGGATTCGCTCGTGTTGACCGAACTCAAAGGCCTCATCGCCGGGTTGCTCAAGGTCCCGCTCCAGGAGATCGACGCGGAAGCGCCGTTGGGCGAATACGGCTTTGACTCCGTGACGTTCACCCAGTTTGCCTCCCTCCTGAACAAGACCTACCAAACGCTGTTGACGCCGGCCCTGTTCTTTGAGTACTCGACCCTCAGCGCCGTGACGGAGTATCTGCTCCAGCAGCATCATCTCGAGCTCCTTCGAAAGCACGGAGCCGAACACCAAAAGCCGCAGCCGCCCCCTCTCGTCGCTGTGCCGACTCCAGGCGCCAATGAAGCCCAGGCGGCACAACGGGCCCGCGTCGCTGCCGCAGCGGCAGTTCCTTCGGCGCCGGGGGTGCCCGAGCCCATCGCCGTGGTGGGCATGGCTGGGGTGTTTCCGAAGTCCGGATCCCCCGAGGCTCTCTGGCGTAACATCATGGCTGGGCAAGAGCTAATTTCCGAAGTGCCGCCCGAGCGTTGGGATTGGCAGGCCGTCAACGGCGATCCCCATAGCGGACCCAACCGAACCCGGTGTAAATGGGGCGGATTCTGGACGGAGATGGACCAGTTCGACCCGCTGTTCTTTGGGCTCTCGCCGAAGGAAGCCGAGCACATGGACCCGCAGCAGCGGGTGTTCCTGGAGACCGTATGGCATGCCCTCGAGGACGCGGGCTATCGGCCCTCCGCCCTCGCCGGGACGAAGACGGGCGTGTTCGTGGGCGTCTCCACGCACGACTACGAGCAAATGGTCAACGAGCGCGCGGCGGCGCTGGAAGGGTTCAGCGCCACCGGCACGCTCCACTCGATCCTGGCCAACCGGATCTCGTACCTGTTGGACCTGCGCGGCCCCAGCGAGGTTGTGGACACCGCTTGTTCGAGTTCGTTGGTGGCGGTCCACCACGCCGTGCGGTCACTGCGCCAGGGAGAGTGCGAGGTCGCAGTGGCTGGCGGGGTCAATGCCTTGCTGCGACCGCAGCTCTTTTTCGCGTTCGATAAGGCCGGGATGTTGGCGCCTGATGGGCGGTGCAAAACCTTTGATCGCGGCGCCAACGGCTACGTGCGCGCCGAGGGCGCCGGGGCGCTGGTGCTCAAGCCGCTCCGCCTGGCGCTTCGGGACGGCGACGCCATCTATGGGCTCATCCTCTCTTCGGCGGTCAATCACGGCGGGAAGGCGAACTCATTGACGGCCCCGCGCGTGGATGCGCAAGCCGAGGTGTTGATTGACGCCTACCAACGGGCGGGCATTGATCTCGCCACGGTGGGATATATCGAAACGCATGGCACAGGGACCGAATTGGGTGATCCCATCGAAGTGAACGCCCTCAAGAAAGCCTTCTCGAAGCTGGCGCGACAATGGGGATCGCCTCCTCGCGAGGCCCGCTCGTGCGGGTTGGGCTCGGTGAAGACGCACGTGGGGCATTTGGAAACCGCGGCGGGAATTACCGGCCTGATTCAGGCTTTGCTGGCCATGCGCCATCGGATGCTGCCTCCCTTGAGGAATTTTCAGGAACCCAACCCCTACCTCGAGTTGACGGGCAGCCCTTTTTTCCTGGTGACATCCGCGCAGCCCTGGGCGCAGCCAGTTGACGGCCGAGGTCAGCCGACGCCGCGACGGGCCGGGGTGAGTTCTTTCGGATTCGGCGGGGTCAATGCGCACGTGGTGCTCGAAGAATACACGCCCTCCACGAGCGTTTCCTCGGCTGCGAAGGACCTTTCGGGCCGGGCGTTGCTGGTCCTGTCCGCCAAGACCCCGGAAGCCCTCCATCGCAGCGCCGTGGAGTTGCGCGATTGGCTGCGCCGTCAGCGGGAAGCCCCGGAGGAAATGCGCCCCAAGCTGAGTGATGTTGCTGGAACGCTGCAAACTGGGCGTGAAGCCTTCACCGAACGACTTGCTTGGTTGGCGGGTTCTCTTGAAGAGGCCATCACCAAGCTCGACGGCTGGATTGAGGGCGCTTCGGACAGTACCGGGATGTGGCGGGGCGCCTCCGGGGCGGCTTCTGCGGCTATCTTCAAGCTGGCCGAGAGGGAAGACAGGGAATTCCTGGGGAGTTTATTCGCCCGCGGCCATTGGGAGCGTCTTGGCGAGCTGTGGGCCCGGGGCGTTGATTTGCCCTGGGGAGAGTTCGGGACCACGAGCGCTGGGTCAAAGGTTCGCCTGCCGGGTTATCCATTCGCGCGCCAGCGGTACTGGGTTGGTGCGCCGGGAGGGAAAGCGGTCGGCGCCAATCCAGGGCCAGAACCAGGGCGGGAAGGGGCGAGCGCTGTGGAGTCGGTTCGCGCTTCCGGACCTTTGGTCGCCGAAGCCACCAACCCGATTCCCGCTCTGGCTTTGACGGCGCTCCGCTGGGTTGAGTCGGATTCCTTGTCGCTTTCGGCGACGAGCGAAGCTGAGACCGGGACGGTTATCGTCTTTCGGACGCGGCGGGACGGAGGGCTCGCGTCCTCGCTGGTCGAGGCGCAACCCAAAGGCCGGAGCATTACCGTTCACTTGGCGCGTAGGTGGCATAAGGCCAGCGAGGAGTTGTACGCCATCAATCCGGGCCGCCGGGCGGATTACGAATGCATTCTTCGCGCCGCCCAAGGTCCGCTCGACCTTTACTTTCTGGGCGCGTTCACCACGGAGCCTTCGGATGCGGTGAATGCCGCGGCCTATACGGCGGCTCAGGAAACCGGGGTTTTCGCCCTCTTCAATCTCCTGCAAGCGGTCACCGGTTTGGCCTCGACGGTCCAGGTGCGGAAGTTTTGCGTGGTTACCCGGAACGTGTATCCGGTCACGGGCGCGGAGATGGAATTAGATCCCGCTCCGGGCGGGATCACCGGTTTGCTGCGTGTGGCGCGTCGAGAGCAACTCGGTTTCCCGCTGCTCTACACGGATATCGATGAGCCCGGATCGGCTGAGTCTGGAGGGATTGGTTCGCGGGAGGTCGCTCGTCGGTTGCGTGAAACCAGTCCGGAGACGGGCGGAGGGATCCTGGCTCTCAGGCAGGGGAAGCTGTTCTACCAAGCCCTGAGCGCTTGCCCGGACCGGCCCGCAGGCGACCTCGAGGTGGCTTTGCGCCGGCAAGGCGTTTACGTGATCCTGGGCGGCGCCGGGGGGGTGGGCGCTCACATCGCTCGTTTTCTCGCCGCCCGATTCCAAGCGCGCCTGGTCCTGGTAGGGCGCGGCGCCTCGGCTCCGCGCCATCGGAGCCTCCTCCAGGAAATCGAAACCTTGGGCGGTCAGGCCTTCTACCTGGGAGGGGATCTCGCTCGGAAAGGATTTGTCGAGGAGGTCTTGCGCGAGGCCGAGACGCGGTTCGGTGGCGCGCATGGCATCATCCATTCCGTCGCTACGACGGCCGACGCGCCCCTGTCGACCATGGATGAAGCCGCCTTTCGGGGCGTTGTGGGCGTTCAAGCGATGAGCATGGCCCTCTTGATTGAAGCGTGTCGGGAGCGCCGCCTGGATTTCCTGTGTGTTTTTTCGTCGGCGGCTCCCCTCCTCGGCCTTCCGGGAACGGCCAATTACTCGGCGGGTTGTTCAGCGCGAGATGCGCTGGGGTTGGCTTGGGCGCGAAGAACGGGTTGTCCGCTTAGAATTATTAATTGGGGGTTTTGGCAAAACACAGGATTGGGAGCTGTCCCGGGTTTGGAGGGCGACTTGCGCCAGCGTGGGGTCCGCCCGATCACGCCTCAGCAAGGTGTCGAGGCGTTTGTTCGGGTGTTGGCGGGCGGAGAAGCCCAAGTCACTGCAGCGCGGGTTGAACCCGGTTCCTTTGAGGCCGCCGGTCTGTGGCCGGCGCCCGCGCCGGGAAATCCGTCGCGGGGCTTTGACCTTGGATTGGCGGGGGCGAGGAGCATCGCTGGGGCGCAGCGGGTGAAGTGGGGGAACCTCGAGGAAGGCTATGCGCTTCTGCGACACTGCACGCGGCAGCTTTTGCTCAAGCGGCTTATCGAATTGGGGGCGGTTACGAGCCCCAATGACCCGGTTGGGGTCAAGGAACTTCAGGAGACCCTGAAGGCCCTGCCGGAATTCACTCCGTTGCTTGCAGGCTTGCTGGATCTGCTTCAACAGGCCGGGTTTGTCACTGGATCGAATGGGCATTATGCCTGGGCGGTTACGGTTGGGGCGGAGCTCACTCGGCAGGCGATGGATGGGGTCGAAGCCGCCGTCGATTCCGCCTCGGGACGGCACCCGGATTTTGCGGCTCATTTTCGGCTGCTGCGCCATTGTTTGGCGGGCTACGGCGAGGTTTTGCGCGGGGAAAAGAGCCCGCTCGAACTGCTCTTCCCGAAAGCCTCATTTGAACTCATGGCCCCCATTTATCGGGGTAACCGCCCTGCGGACCAATTCAATGCCATGACCGCGGCGGCCGTCTGCGATTATGTTCGCGCGCGGCGTGGAAAAGAGGTGGTGCGGATCCTTGAGGTGGGCGCTGGCACCGGTAGCACGACCGCCGTGGTGCTCGAGGCGCTCGATGGCCTGGAGATGCCTCTGGAGTATCACATTACGGACGTCTCCGCGCAGTTCACGGAACACTTGCGGGATACCTTGGGACGCTGTTTCAGCTTTTGTCGCTTTGGCGCGCTCAATATCGAGAATCCAATTCAGCCGCAAGGTTACGCCCCGAATTCGTTTGATGTCGTCCTGGCTACGAACGTGTTCCATGCGACGCTGCGCTTGGACGCCTCGCTGGGTCAGGCGCGGAAGTTATTGAAACCCGGAGGCCTGTTGGCGCTGAATGAGGTGACCCGGACGGATGACTATCTCACGGTGCTGTTCGGAATCCTGCCCGGTTGGTGGAGGGGCGAGGATCGCGAGGCGCGTTTGCCTCATTCTCCGTTGGCTGACTGTCGGGCTTGGGAGCGCCTGCTCCGTGGAGCGGGTTTCGCCCGGGTGGAATCCGTCGGTCCCGACGCGGATAGGCCGCCGGAGGGCAATCGACAAAGTCTCGTGTTGGGTTTGGCCGATACCCAGGAGTTACCTGAGGCGGTCGGCCAAGCGGTGAGCGGTTTATCGAGAACCCCCATGAACGGGGCCGCGGCCGCCGGTCTGCCCGCGAACGCCGCGCCCGTTTCGCCGAGGATTACCGACGCGCAACTGGAACAGCGGATCCTGCGGGTCCTGGCCGGGGCATTACGCATCGAGGAGACGGCGCTTGATCGGGATACGCCTTTCGTGCAATACGGCGTGGATTCGCTGGTGGCGATCCAGATAGCGCATAAGCTGAGCGCGGAACTGCGGATTGAACTCCGCAAGACCGACCTTTATAACTTTGCCACCGTTCGCAGCCTCAGCGCCCATATTGCCAAAAACTATCCGAACGCCTCGATCTCGCCCTTGGCGTCGCTCTCGTTACCGTCTGGGGACAGGCCGGTTCAGGCGATGGGGGGGGAGCGTTCCGAGGCGACCCCGGTCGCGGCGACGCCGCGGGCGGAGGCGCGCGCCGGTTCGGTGGCAGTTACGGCGCTCGGAGACGAGGCGGCGGATTCAGGCTCGGTGGCTATTATCGGGATGGCCTGCCGATTTCCAGACGCGGACTCCCTGGATGCTCTCTGGTCGAACCTGGCGGCGGGGCGGAACTCGGTGCGGGAAGTGCCTTTGGAGCGCTGGGATCTCGAGGCGCATTACGATCCCGATCCACTGGCGCCGCGCAAGACCCACCTGCGCTGCGGAGGCTTTCTCCCGGATTTGGACTGTTTCGATTCGCTGTTTTTCAACATTTCCCCGGATGAAGCGCGAGTGATGGATCCCCAGCAACGCCTCGTTCTGGAAGAGGCCTGGAAAGCGTTGGAAGACGCGGGCTATCCCGCGGCGGCCCTCAGCGACAAGCGGTGTGGCGTATTCGTTGGCGTGGCGCACGGCGACTTCGAGCGGCGGCTCGAACCGGTCGGGTTGGCCAATGGCAGTTATGCTTCCATTGGTAATTCCTGCGCTATTCTGCCGGCGCGCGTCGCTTACTTTTTCAATCTCAAAGGGCCGTGTTTCGCTATCGACACCGGTTGCTCCTCTTCGCTTGTGGCTTTGCATCAGGCCTGCCAGAGCCTATTGGCGGGCGAGAGTGAATTGGCGATCGCGGCAGGATCGAACGCGTTGAACACGCCGGATCGCTTCGTGTTTTTCTCCAAGGCGGGCATGGCCTCGCCCACCGGTCGCTGCTGGGCTTTCGATCAAAGGGCCGACGGATTTGTGCCGGCGGAAGGGGTGGCGGTGGTGGTCCTAAAGAAGCTGGGCGCGGCCATCCGGGATGGCGACCGGATCTATGCGGTGATCAAGGCCTCGGGGATCAACCAGGACGGCAAGACTAACGGCATCACCGCGCCGAGCGCCACCTCGCAGACCGCGCTGGAACTCGAAGTGTACCGTCGGGCGGGTATCAGCCCGGATACGCTCGACTATGTCGAGGCCCACGGCACCGGCACTAAACTGGGCGACCCCATCGAGGTCCACGCGCTCACCGACGCATTCCGCGTCTTTACGAAGCGGCGCCAGTTTTGCGCGCTGGGCTCGGTAAAGACGAATATCGGCCATACCATGGCTTGCGCGGGCCTGGCGGGATTGCTCAAGGTGGCGCTCGCCCTTCAGGCGCGCCAGATCCCGCCGTCGTTGAATTTCGGCGAGCCCAACGAGCATATCGATTTTGCCGACAGCCCTTTCTATGTGCCGACCGCGCTTCGGGATTGGACCGCGCCCGCCGACCGCCCGCGCCGCGCCGCCGTCAGTTCCTTTGGGTTCAGTGGAACAAATGCGCATATCGTACTGGAAGAGTGGAGTGGAGCCGCCAGAATCCTGGAGGCGCCGCAGCCCGAACCGGTTTGGTGTCTAGCCACTCTCTCTGCCCGGACTCCGGAGGCATTGAGGGAACGAGCCGCCCGCCTGCTGGAATGGCTGGAGGGCCCGGGGCGCGCTTGTGCGCCGCACCAACTTTGCCACACCCTCAATGCGCGGCGTTCTCATCTTCCGGCGCGGGCCGTTTGGTTATTCCGCTCGCGGGCTGAATGCCTGGCCGGGGCGCGGAGTGTGCGCGATGGTTCGCGGGCTAACCCGCTGGCCTTTACCGGTCGTGCGGCGCCGCGTCCTGTCGACGCCAGCGCGGACGTTGCGCAGGGTCCGCCGCTCGCCGAAATTCTGGCCGGGGGAAGGCAGAACCCCGAACTGGCCCGAGCCGCGCTCGAAGACCTGGCTCGACTTTATGCTTCCGGTAAAGAGGTCGATTGGGCGGCCTTTTATGCCGGAGTCGAGGCTCTCCCGATCTCCCTGCCGGCCTATCCTTTTGCCCGCGAGCGCCACCGCCTGCCTAGCCCAGAGGAAGAGGGTCGGAATGGCCGGTTGCCGGCGGTGGTCACTGCGCCCCCCACTCGGTTTAAGATGGTTCCGGAGGAGACAACGGCCCCGGAGGTCTGCGCCCAATTGGAGCCGGAAGATCCGCTCTTGCGCGACCATGTGGCCGGGGACCGCGCGATCGCGCCGGCGGCTTTGCTGATCGAAATCGTTCGGGACGCGGCGGACCGGCGATTGGCGCCGCGGCGGGTCGTGGCTTTCCGGCGTGTTTATTGGCACACCCCCCTGATTCTCGAAGGCCAACCCGTCGAAACGGGCCTGCGCTTCGGTCCCGACGGATCCATGTCCTTCGAATTCATGTCACAGGGGAGCCAAGGCTGGAATGTTCATTTGGATGGCGATTATGTCGTCGTCGCTTCCGCGGGAGCGAATGGGACGCCCCTCGTCGAGTTGCCCGTACTGGACCGGTTCGCGATTGCCGGCCGTTGCCCGGAGCACTGGACCCGCGAGCAAGTCTATGAGACTTTTGCGCGCTCGGGGTGGCATTACGGTCCGGCCTATCAAACGATCCAGGGATTAAGGGTGGGATCAAACGAAGTGCTGGCTGAATTGGAGGTTCCCTCAATATTCACACCGCAACAGGTCGCCGGCTTTAAGTTATTCCCGCCCCTGCTGGACGGCGCCCTGCAGGCTGCCATCGGCTTATGCCCTCAAAGCGTCAGGCAAGGGGGGCGTTACCTGCCCGTTTCCGCAGATCGAGTGGAGTGGTTCGAGCCATTGACCAGCCATGTCTGGGCGCGGGTTGAGACGGCTACGGGTTATGGCAATGGGAGTCCGGTGAAGAAATTCGACGTCACGATGGTGCGGGAGGACGGCCGAGTGGTGGCTCGCGTGCTGGGGTTCACCCTGCGTTTGGCGGCGCCGCAGGCCGATACGGGCGTGGGCAAGAACGGACGGGCCGCGCTTTTGCGCGGTGTGTTCCGGAAGGTGCGAGAGCGGGAATTGAATCCAGAGGACGCCCGCCAGATGTTGGGGGCGTTGCTTGAATAGATCCTCCGCTATGTCAATTGAATTGGACAAATTGTTGCGTCGCCTCGAGGCCGGGCAAATCGAGGTTGAGGAGGCGGTCGCGCAATTCGAGCAACTGGCCGGCGGAGATTCGAACGCCGCCTCTGTGGAGGCGGGCCGCTCTCCCGAAGACCATGCGCCCCGCTCCGGCGCTCCCGCCGAGCAGGCCCCCAGTCGGTCCGCAAAGTGCCGATGCGAGGAGGCTTCAACCTCCATCATCGGCAACGGCGCGCTCTGTGAAGGCGTTGGGAATGGAGTTTCGTCCGATGACTTGCAGACCGTCGCGACTCGGTACTTGCAGCAGGTGATCGGCCGAGTGACCGGTCTCCGCCCGGAGCAAGTCGAGCCCAAAGAACCCTTCGAGCGTTTCGGAATCGATTCAATGATGGTTACGCGTCTGAATCGGGCGCTGGAGGCGGATTTTGGGGAGATCTCTAAGACCCTGTTTTTCGAGTTCCCGAACCTGGTCGAGTTGGCGCGGTTTTTTGTTCAGCAGCAAGCCCCCGGTCTCAAGCGTCTGGCGGGGCCAGCCGCCCCGTTGAAAGGCCCCGCTGCTTCCTCGGTTCGGCCGGGAGCGAGGCAAGATTGCCCGCTAGAGGTTGAGCCAGTGCTGGCAGAGGCTGAGGCGGGTTCGCCTCCGCCGAGCGCCGACGATGGGATTGCCATAATCGGCTTAGCGGGTCGCTACCCGATGGCCGAAAGCCTGGATGTTTTTTGGGAGAACCTCAAAGCGGGCAGAGACTGCGTTACCGAGATTCCGAAAGATCGCTGGGATCATGAGGCGTGGTACGATCCCGATAAGAACGCCAAAGGCAAGTGCTACTCGCGGTGGGGAGCGTTTCTGTTGGGGGCCGATCGATTTGATGCCCGATTCTTCAACATTTCGCCGCGCGAGGCGGAACTAATGGACCCGCAGGAACGGGTGTTTTTGGAAACCGCGTGGTCCGCCTTGGAGGATGCCGGCTATACCCGCGCCTCGTTGCCTGCCGGTTCGGGCCCCCACCCGGCGGCGAAGGTGGGCGTCTTCGTCGGGGCGATGTACGCTCATTACCACCTGTATGGGGCCGAGGAGATTCAGAAAGGCAACCCGGTCGCGCCTTTGTCCGCCTTCTGGTCGATCGCCAACCGAGTCTCTTATTTTCTGAACCTGAGCGGCCCGAGTTTGGCCGTCGATACGGCCTGTTCATCTTCCCTCACCGCTATTCACTTGGCGTGCGCTAGTTTGCGGCGAGGCGAATCCGGCATGGCCTTGGCGGGCGGGGTCAACTTAACTCTCCACCCGCTCAAGTACCTCATCCTCAGCCAGGGCAAGTTCGCGTCCAGCGACGGCCGCTGCCGGAGCTTTGGCGAGGGAGGCGACGGTTATGTTCCCGGGGAAGGAGCAGGCGCTGTGCTGTTGCGGCCTTTGGCCGACGCCTTGAGGAATGGCGATCACATCTACGGCGTGATTCGCGGCTCGGCGGTCAATCACGGGGGCAAGACCAACGGCTTCCTGGTGCCCAGCCCCAACGCGCAAGGCGCGGTCATCAGCGAGGCCCTGGAAGAAGCGCGTCTGCCGGCGGACTCGATTTCCTATCTTGAGGCCCATGGCACTGGCACCGCCTTGGGCGATCCGATTGAGATTAGCGGTTTGGCCGCCGCCTTTGGGCGGACGACGACCCGAAAGCAATTCTGCGCCTTGGGTTCGGTAAAATCGAACATTGGCCACTTGGAGTCCGCCGCGGGCGTGGCGGCCTTGACTAAGGTCCTGTTGCAGATGAAACACCGGACCTTGGTCCCTTCGCTGCACGCCACCGAGATCAACGCCAACCTGAACCTGGAGAAGACCCCGTTCCGGCTGCAGCGCTGCCTCGAGGACTGGAAGCAGCCGGCGCTTTCGCCGACCACTGATTCCGGTCCCAGTCCCTTGCGGGCGGGCATTAGTTCCTTTGGGGCTGGGGGCGCGAACGCCCACCTGATTGTTGAGGAGTATGTTCCGTTCAAAAGCACGATCGCAGAAAACCATGCGCTCGAGGCGACTCTGGCGATCGTGCCGTTGTCGGCCAAGAGTCGGCCAGCATTGATCGCCGGCGCGGAGCAATTAGCGCGGCATCTGGCAGAGAATCAGGCCGAGGTGGCGGACGTCGCGTTCACCTTGCAGGTGGGGCGGGAGGCTTTTGCCGAGCGCGTGTGTTTCCTGGCGGCTGATCGCAAGGAACTGGCCGATTTGATGCTGGCTTTCGCGCGGGGCGCCGCCAATTCCGAGCGGACCATCGGCGGCCGGGCGTCGTCGGATTCTGAAATCGCGCGCGTACTGGGCGATGGGGAAGAGACGCAAACCCTGGTGGATTCCCTGGCCCGGGCCGGCAAACTCAGCAAGCTCGCCGCCCTGTGGGTGAACGGGATGGATCTGGCTTGGACCCGTCTCCCGCGCAACCGAAGGGCCAAACGGATTTCGCTGCCCACTTACCCTTTCGAGCGTGAACGCTTTTGGTTGCCGATCCAGGACTCCACAAAGGACTCCGCGAGAAGGCCGGGGTTGGGCGCCAACGGCCCGTTGCACCCCCTGCTCGACCGCAATGTCACCACGGTGGACCAGATCCGGTTCGTCAAGCGATTCGAGGTTCGCGAATGGTTCCTCCGGGAACATCGCGTGGCTGGGAATCCGACTTTGCCGGGCGCGTGCTGCCTGGAGATGGTCCGGGCTGCGGCGGAGGCCTTCGCTGGGACGCGGGTGGCGACTTTCCGCAATGTAGTGTGGTCGCGGCCGGTGCGGTTTAGCGGAGAGTCATTGGATATCGCCGTTCATTTGGAGCGGCAGGATCGGGTTTGGAAATTCACCTTGAGGGGAGGGGATTTGTCGCCTCACGATTCTTATGCGCAGGGGCTATTGGAGTTGGCTTCGAGCACCGACGACCCGATTTTGCCCGCCCCGTTCGACCTGGACGAGTTGAAACGCAGGCTGGGCTCGCCGGCGGATGTTGATGGCCTTTATGCCCGCTTTCAGGCCCAGGGGCTGGAGTACGGAGCGCAGTTTCAGGTCGTGCGCGAGGCGCGCGCGTCCGCCACCGAGGCCTTGGTCCGCGTGAAGTTGGCGCCGGAGTCCGCAGGTTCGGCCGAACCGGGCTTCGGCCTGCATCCAGCGCTATTGGATGGCGCTTTCCAAAGCCTGGCTATTCTGGCCTGGCGACCCGACGCGGATTGCGCCCAGGGCCTGTGCCTGCCTTTCTCCCTGCGCCAAATGCGCTATTTCGGCGCCTTGCCGTCTGAGATCTATGTCCACCTCACCGCGGGTCCAAAAGCGTCAGCGGAGCCCGGGACGCAATACGACTTGACAATTCTGGACTTTCAGGGGCGGGTGCTCGCCAGCCTGACGGACCTGGCGCTCCGCCGCGCGGCTGTCGGTCTTGGTAGTCATGCTCCCAAGGGAGAAGCGGCGCGGAGCTCTCTCCACTATTTCAAACCGGTCTGGGGACCTTGGCCCGCACCGCTGAGTCCTTCGCCAGGAAATGGCCTGGTGTTGATCCTGGACCGTACGCCCGCGCGGGCGCAAGCGCTGCGGGAGGAATGGCTGCGACGCGGGCCGCAGTCATCGGGCAAGGCCGTGGTGGTACTGGCGAGTCAGTCGTGGCGCGAATTGGGTCCGGCTGAGTTTGAGATGCGCTTCGATTCGCGCGAGGATTGGCGCGAATTATTCAAGGCTTTGGACCAGCCGGACAATGTCCCCGTCGGGATTTTTGACTTGCGGGCTTTACCCCTCGGGACGGAAAGTAACAGCGACCAAGCTGGCTCCGGAGCGGTCCCGGCGGAGTCAGTGACCACTCCTGGAGCGGTCCTTGAGGAACTGCTGGCCTTCGCCCAGACCGCGATTCGGGCGCGATTTGGCGGTGAGATTCGCTACCTCCGAGCTTTCCCGGCGGGTCCTTCTTTGGATTATGCGGGTGAGGCGGCTCTGGCTGGATTCGCTCTCTCCCTTGCGCGTGAGCAACCGCGGCTTCGGGTGGTCACGGTGGAACTGCCGGCAGAACCTCAGTCCGCGAGTCGCTTGGCTGCGCTCTTTTCACAGGCATGGGGCATCGGAGGCTCGAACGTCTTCGAGATTCGGGGAGGGGACGATGCGCCCCTGGAGCCCGATCGCCTGAGCGAATCTGGCGGCAATGAACCCAGGCCGACTCATTTGACGTTCCATTCCGGGAACCCTCTCAAGTGTTCGCGGCGAACATTGGAGTGGCTTGACCCTGACAAACGGGCGGAGCGCAACGGCGCGATTCTGCGCCAGGGTGGAGTATGCCTGATCACTGGCGGCGCCGGCGGCATTGGCTTGCTGCTCGCCAAACACCTGGCTCGGAGTTATGGCGCCAAAGTCGCCTTGGTGGGACGCGCGGCGCTATCCGAGGCCAAAACGATGGAGTTGGAGGCGATCCGGGCCATGGGAGGAGAGGCGGCCTATTTCCAGGCGGATGTGGCGGATGCGCGTTCGCTTGCGGGGGCGGTGGCGGCCGTTCGGAACCGCTTTGGCGTTGTGCATGGAGTCATCCATAGCGCGGGGGTGGTCGAGGATGGCTTGGTCTTGAACAAGACGGCGGCTGCTTTGCTCCGGGTTCTTGCGCCCAAAGTCCAGGGCTCGGTGAACCTCGACCTGGCGACTCGGGATGAGCCGCTAGAGTTCTTCGTTCTCTGTTCTTCGCTGGCCTCGGTCGGTGGCAATCTCGGCCAAGCCGACTATGCGGCCGCCAATCGCTTTCTCGATGCCTTTGCCGAGGTGCGGGAGCAATGGCGAGCGCTGGGCCAAAGACGCGGTAAGACGCTCTCGATCAATTGGCCGTACTGGGCCGAAGGCGGTATGAGAATGGACGACGAAACGCTGGCGGGCCTCGAGCGCGCAAGCGGGCTGGCGCCCATGCCGTCGAACTTGGGTTGCGAGGCGCTGGAGGTTTGCCTCGGACTTGGCTGGCCCCAGGTAGTGGTCGTGTGCGGCGCGCGCGCGAGATTCGAGCGTTTTCTTGGCTTGTCCGAAACGGGTCAAGGGGTGGCCGATGCGCGGGCTCGAGACCGTTCGGTAACCGAGTTCGCAGGGCGAGGTGATAGTAGCGGCGATGGCTCGGTGCCGCGGTTGGAGAGCTTCCTGTCGTGCGCCATTTCCGCAGTCCTTAAGATTAAACCCGACCAAGTGGACTTCGCCGCCAAATGGGAGGAGTTCGGGTTCGACTCGATTACCCTCACTGAGCTTGCCAGCCACCTCGAAAGGGAACTGCGCATCGAGTTCACGCCCGCCGACCTTTTTGAGCACCCGTCGCCGCGGCAGTTGGCGGCGTTTCTTCTGCGCCGCCACGGCGCTCATTTGGCCGAGGTCTTTCGCCCGCCGCCGGCGGAAGCGCATCGCGGGGCCGAGGTTCCTCAACCCAGGCCGGCAGCCGTTGATGGGCGGGTCGGGGAAAGCGCGCAAAGATCGTCCCCGCTATCAACCTCCGCGTCCGTCGAGACCGCCGGCTCCGTCAGCGAGCCGCCCGATCAAGTCGTGGCCATCGTCGGCATGAGCGGGGCTTTCCCGGGGTCGCCCGACCTGGACAGTTTTTGGAACAACTTGGCGGCGGGTCGCGACCTGATCACCGAGATTCCGCCCGACCGATTTGATTGGCGAGCCTACTTCGGCGACCCCTTGATCGGGTCGGGCAAAACCAATTCACGGTGGGGCGGGTTTCTGGCGGATATGGACAAGTTTGACGCCGCTTTCTTCCGCATTTCACCGCAGGAGGCGGGGCTGATGGATCCCCGCCACCGGCTCTTGCTGGAGTGGAGTTGGGCGGCGATCGAGGATGCCGGTTGGCGGCCGACGGCTTTGGCCGGGACGCGCACGGGGGTTTTTGTCGGCGCGGGCAAGAGTGATTACGCCGAGGCCATGGAACGGGCGGGCGTGGAGGCGGCGGCCCAATATGCCACTGGCATCGCGCCCAACATGCTGCCCAACCGGCTGTCCCACTTGCTCGACCTGCGCGGGCCCAGCGAGCCGGTTGATACCGCGTGCTCCAGCTCCCTGGTAGCGATCCACCGGGCGGTTAAGGCTCTCCAATTAGGCGAGTGCGACCTGGCGCTGGCCGGCGGGGTGAGCGTGATCCTCACGCCGACGGCATACATTTCTTTTAGCCAGGGAGGGTTGCTGTCCCCGGACGGCCGCTGTAAGACCTTTGATCGCTCGGCCAACGGCTACGCGCGCGGGGAAGGTGGCGGAGTGGTCGTGCTGAAGCCTCTGGCTCGAGCCGTGGCGGACGGCGATCATATCTATGCCGTCATTCGCGCTACGGCAATCAACCACGGCGGGAAGGGCGGCTCGTTGACGGCGCCCAATCCCGACGCGCAGGCCGAGCTTTATGTGCGGGCTTTGAAAGCCGCCCGGCTGGACTTTTCCGACCTGGATTACATCGAGGCGCACGGAACGGGGACGGCGCTCGGAGATCCGGTTGAAGTTAATGGATTGAAGCTGGCCCTGTCCCGGCTGGAACCGTGCCACCGCAACGGGCGCACGCCCGCGTGCGGACTCGGGACCGTCAAGAGCAACATCGGCCACTTGGAGCCGGCGGCGGGAATGGCCGGCCTGATCAAAGTGCTGTTGGCGTTGCGCGAAGAACAGTTGCCCCCGACGCTTCACGTGCGGGAGCTTAACCCTTACATTCGTTTGGAGGGCACGCCGTTTCATATTGTGACGACCCGCCAGCCATGGCCGTCGGCGCTGAAAACCGGGACGGCGGCGCGACCGCGTCGGGCTGGCGTCAACTCGTTTGGATTTGGCGGCGTCAATGCGCACTTGATTGTTGAGGAGTTCCAACCCGGGCTGGAAGCGGCCTGCGCCGAGGCGCCAGGTCCGGAGTTAATCGCGCTTTCCGCCCGCGACCCTGAGGGATTGCGGGAATACGCTCGGCGGCTTGCGCAATGGCTGGCAAAGGTCATGTCCGGCTCAGGGGCGCCACCGCGTTTGCGCGACGTCGCCTTTACCTTGCAGGTCGGCAGGGACGCCCGGGAGGAGAGACTGGCTTTGGTGGTGATGAGTCTCGAAGACCTGGCGGCTCGTCTCAATCAGTATCTGGCGGAGCAGGGGCAACGGCCGCTCCAAGGAGCTGTCCCGACGCGCAAGCAGGCGGGAGCCGCTCTCGCCCCCGCAACCGACGGGGCGCTTTATGACGAGTGCTTTGCTGGGCGGCGCTGGGAGGAACTGGGGCGGTTGTGGGTGCAAGGGGCCGAGATCCCCTGGGAGCATCTTTACACGGGAGCCAAGGTTCGCCGGCTCTCACTGCCAACCTATCCCTTTGCGCGCGAGCGTCACTGGTTTACGCCGGGTAGTCCAGCCCCCGCTCCAATTCCGACTGAGGATTTCGTCGAGGTCAGGTCTTCCACGGCTGCGGCTTTGCTCCAGCCCATTGCCGGCTCGCGCACGGTTTCGGTGAAGGAATTCTGGCTGGATGAGCACCGGATTCTAGGCGTACCGGTTGTGCCCGGGGCGTTCCTGTTGGAGTTGGCTCTCGAGACCCTGGGAGAAGATAAGTCCGGGACCCTCCGGGCGGTCCAGGACATCTCCTGGAAGCGGCCTTTGCGTTGTACCGGAACGGAAGTCAAGGTGGAGGTTCAATGGCTTCCTCAGGATGGAGGGATGAGCTACGAGATTCGCTCCAGTCCGGGAAAAGACGTTCCGATTTGCTCGCGAGGAGAGTTGATGCTGCCGCAGACCGATCCGAGAGCGGTTCACGCCCCCGCGGATCTTGACCTCCTGGCTATTCAGGCTCGCTGCTCCCATCGCTGGACACGCAGCGGGTTGTATGAGGAGTTTAAGGCTCGGGGTTTGGCTTACGGGCCCGCTTTTCAGGTCGTTGAGGAAATCGCCGGGAATGCCACTGAAGCGCTCGCGCGGTTGCAGCTCTGCCAGCCCGTCAGCCCCCATCGATTGCCATTGCATCCCCTGCTTCTCGACGGCGCCATGCAATCGGTAGCGGGCTTGTTCGCTCGTGATGGCAATACGCTCCTCGTGCCGGTTGGAATTCGGCGGATAGAGTTCTTTGGCCGGTTCGCCGGCGCCGGCTTCGCCTGGGTGACGCAAGCGGCGCCGGAGGTTCGGGAGAAATCGGCCGACCAGTTGATGGTGGACGTGGTATTAGCTGATCCGGCGGGTCGAGTAAAAGCCATCCTGCGCGGGTTGTGCTTCCAAGTGGCGCCTGCCGCTCAGCGAGTTCGCTCGCTCGGAGCGCCTTCTCCGGAGTTGCCGCCGGAGCCGGTCTCTTGGTTTACCCTGGAATCGGCTCTTGTGCGGTCGCCGATCGTGGCAGGGCCGAAGCTCGGTCCGCTGGTGCTGGTATTTGAGGAGGAGGACGCCCAATTTGAAACTCTGGCGCGGCAGGTCCAGGCCTTCCGTGCGCCTGGTTCGGAGACGCGCTTGGCGCGCGTCCGACGCGGAAGGTCCTTTGTCCGGCTGGGAGCGGAGCGATACGAGGTGGACGGGACCGATCCGGCTCAGATGGATCAATTGCTGCGCGACGCGCGCGGAGTTGAGTTGAGCCCGATTCAGGTAATTTTCTTATGGACGCTGCCCGAGCGCTCGCGGTCGAGCGGACCGGGGCGGGACCTTTCCGCGAACCTGGAACTGGAACTTAGCCAGGGGATTCGGTCGTTGTCGGTACTGTGTGGCGCGATGCTTCGGTCGCCACGAAGCGCGGGTGCGCCCGGGCCAGGTTCGGTGGTTTGCGTCACCGGTGGGAGTGAGGCCGCCGGGCCGTTTCAAAAGGCCTTGGGTGGCTTCGCTCGCGCGCTCCGACGCGAGGCTCCGGAATTGGCGCTGAGGATCGTGGATCTGGGTTGCGCCTCGGGTGACACGGCGGGTCCGGTCGAGGTGGTTCTGCAAGAACTCAGCGACGCCGGCGGGGAGGCGGTCGAGGTCCAGTACCGGGGCGGACAACGCTACCTTTCGAAATACGAGGCGGCCGCGCTCGACTTGGTCGTGGATAGACCGCTTTCGGTTCCGCTGCGTGAAGGGGCCGTTTATGTTATCTCAGGCGGCTTTGGGGCTTTAGGCTTCGCATTGGCCGAGTGGCTCATTCGGAAGTACCGGGCGGCTTTGCTCCTGGTCGGACGCGCGCCGCTGGAGGCAAAACAGAGGGAGCTTCTCGGCCGGTTGGAGTCGGCGGGGGCGAGGGTGCGCTACGTGTCGGCGGATGTTACCCAGCGGACGATGATGGCGCGGGCGCTGAAACTCGCGCGGCAGAGCTTTGGCGCCATCCATGGCGTCTTTCACTTGGCCGGGATCACTCGCGACGCCTACCTGTTGCGGAAGCCGGCCGCGGATTTCGGTGCTGTCTTGGCGCCCAAGGTGAAGGGAGCCATCCTCCTTGATGAACTGACGGCGGCGGATCCTCTGGAGTGTTTCGTCCTTTTCTCCTCACTGGCGTCCATCTTGGGCAATCCCGGCCAGAGCGATTACGCTTACGCCAACGCGTTCCTGGACGCATTCGCCGAGGCGCGGGCGACGCGGGTTGCGGCGGGGGCGCGCCGCGGGCGCACCCGCTCGATCAACTGGCCCTACTGGGCTGGCGGCGGTATTTCGATGGCGCCGGAACTCCAAGCGTTGGCGCGCGCCGAATCGGGGCTGGAGCCTCTGGATTTGCCAAGCGGCTTGGGGGTGTTGGAGGCCGTTCTGGCCCAAGGGCGGGTGGGAGTTCCTGTGTTGCGCGGAAACCGTCGTCAATTCGAGCAGTGGTTTGCCTCAAGCCTGGCGTCGGCTGGGGCTGAACGCATTGAACCAACCCAGCGAACGTTTCCTCCCCGTGGTGTTCTCCCCGAGTCAGCGGGCTGGAGCGAGGGGCAACGGGGGACGGAGCTTCCGCCTGCGAGCCGAAATCGGTTGCGATTGGCGGCCTTGGAGTTCGTTCGGAACTTGCTGGTTGAAACGCTCCACGTTCGTGCTCGTGCTATTGAGCCAACGACTACATTCGAACAACTCGGTATCAGTTCGATTACGGTCCTGAAACTCAACGCGCTCTTGGAGCAGCGACTCGGTCCGACCTCCAAGACGCTCTTTTACGAATACGCGGATGCTGGAAGCCTGGCGGATTACCTGGCTGAGCGTTTTGCTTCTGTCCTGGGGGTTGGTTTGGCGTCCGAAGCCGCAGTCGACGAACCGGGTCTGGCGCTGTCCGCGCCCGACCCACGCTCGCCATCGGCAGCGTCGGAACTCGCCGAGCTCCCGGAGCTGCTGTCCGGCGGGGCGTCGGCCCGAAACATCGATGAGCCGATCGCCATCGTAGGCATCAGCGGCCGATACCCTGCGGCGCCCGACCTCGCGACCTTTTGGCGAAACCTCCTCGAAGGGCGCGATTGTATCACCGAGGTCCCAACCACACGCTGGAACCACCAGCAGTTTTATGATGCGGATAAGGCCGCGCCGGGCAAGAGTTACTTGAAATGGGGCGGTTTCCTGGATGACGTGGATAAATTCGATCCGTTGTTCTTCAATATCTCGCCGCACGAAGCCGATCAGATGGACCCGCAGGAGCGGCTTTTCCTCGAAACCGCCTGGGCCACCCTTGAGGATGCGGGCTACACTCGTTCCACCCTGGGCCGCGGGCCGGGCGGCGAGCGGTGCCGCGAGGTCGGCGTGTTTGTAGGGGTGATGTTTGGGACCTACCAATTGTATGGGCCGGAAGAGCAACTCAAGGGCAACCCGGTACTGCCCAATTCGTCCTATTGGTCGATCGCTAATCGCGTCTCCTATTGTTTTGATTTCCAAGGCCCCAGCCTGGCGGTCGATACCGCTTGCTCGTCTTCTCTTTACGCCATCCACTTGGCCTGTGAAAGCTTGCGCCGTGGCGAGTGCCGCGCCGCTCTTGCTGGCGGCGTGAACCTGAGTCTGCATCCGTACAAATACATTGGCCTAAGCAAGGGCCGTTTTGCCGCCACGGATGGACGCTGCCGGAGTTTTGGGGAGGGGGGCGATGGCTACGTCCCCGGCGAAGGAGTAGGGGCGGTCCTGCTGAAGCCCTTGAGCGCGGCCCTAACGGATCAGGACCACATCTCTGCGGTCATCCGTGGCTCGAGCGTGAATCACGGCGGCAAGACCAGTGGCTATACGGTGCCGAATCCTAACGCCCAAGCGGAGCTGATCCGGCGCGCGTTCCGGCGCTCAGGGTTGGAGCCGTCGGCGGTCAATTACGTCGAGGCGCACGGGACCGGCACCGTGCTGGGCGACCCCATCGAAATTGCCGGCCTGACGAAGGCTTGGGGACAGGGTTGGAAAGCGCAGTCCTGCGCGATTGGTTCGGTGAAATCAAATATTGGCCATTTGGAATCCGCCGCCGGCATTGCGGCTTTGACCAAGGTTTTGCTCCAACTCCAACACGCCACCATCGTCCCAACGCTTCATTGTGAACGTCCCAACCCCAACATCGATTTTAAACACAGTCCGTTCCGGTTGATCCGAGAACCAGTGGCTTGGACCACTCCGGAACTGGCTGGCAATTCGCCGACCAAGCGAGCGACTCGGGTGGCGGCCATTAGTTCCTTCGGGGCGGGCGGGTCTAACGCCCACCTGTTGATAGAGGAGTTTTCCCCGCCTTCGGGATCGAGGGTGCTCCAGCCCCCATCGATCGATCATCCGGAATTGATCGTGCTCTCGGCTAAGAACCAGGAGCGGTTAAAGGTGGTGGTGGAGGATTTCGCGCGTTTCCTTGCTGACGGAATGGCGTCCGTAGCAGTTGCCGGTTCGAGTGGTTCGGACGGGCAGCGGACGTCCCGAGGAGTTCCTGCGACGGAGTTCACGCTGGGCAACTTGGCTTTCACGCTCCAGCGGGGACGGGAGCCTATGTCCGCGCGCCTGGCGCTGGTGGCGCTCTCTCTCGCCGACCTGGAGCGGCAATTGCGAGGTTTTCTGGAAGGCTCTCCCGACGCGCAAGTCACTCCGCTGGGGCTGGAGACGAAAACCGCGGGCGACTTGCGAGCCTTGAGCCGCGCGGGCAAATTCGAGGAGATCGCGCGTCGATGGATGGGGGGCTTGGAGGTCGATTGGTCCGTGGTCAATCCCGCAGCCGGAAAGCGGCGCATTTCGTTACCGACCTATCCGTTCGCCCGGGAGCGGTGCTGGATTCATAACGGCGGTTCCGGTCCGGCCAGCGCCCATTTCAAAGCCGTGCGGAGCGGCAAGAATGGTACTGCTGATGACCAGCCAGTTGTGGGAGTTGCCCCAGGCTTGGACTTGGGCGATCGGTTCGGCGCGAAGATCTCCGGCCCGGCGCCAACACCTCCAACGACGGCGATTTCGGCGAGGGAGGACAACTCGGCGGCACCGGTGGTTGCTCGCTTGCGCGAGCCGGAGTTGTCGGCGCAATCATTGGTGGTTTCCAGCCCGGCAAAGGCCCCGGCCGCTGTTTCCGACGCGGCCTTCGTCCTGGACCGGCTCAAGGCCATTTTCTCTGAGCATCTCCGGATCGCGGTTGAGAAGTTGGACGACGATGCGCCATTCGATGAATTTGGCGTCGATTCGCTATTCCTCGCGGAATTGGTGGAAAGGATCGAGACAATGGTCGAAGATCACTTCGACCCATCGGTTTTTCTCGAATACTCGACGCTGGCTAAACTGGCGGACTACCTGGTGAACCGATTCGGCGCGAAGGCCTTTGACCGGACTCCGCCAGTGGCCGCTGCCCCTGTCCAGCCCCCTGCCATGGTGGTTGAACCGATGTTGTCGGCGAAAGTCATGGCGATGCCCATAGTCCCGAGGGAAAATGTCAAGGTCGCAGATGCGGGTGTGGCGCGCGTGTTGGGCCGGCTCAAGGCGGTTTTCTCCGAGCATCTCAGGATTGAGGCCGAGCGTTTGGACGACCACGCGCCATTCGACGAGTTTGGCGCTGATTCTCTCTTCCTGGCGGAATTGGTGGAACAAATCGAAGCGATGGTGGGTAGCCACGTGGACCCGTCGGTGTTCCTGGAATACTCCACCCTGGCAAGCTTAGCGGCCTATCTTGTGGAGCGTTTTGGAGCGCAAGCCTTCGGCCTGCCAGCCGCGGCTTCCAAACCCGCGATCGAGACGCCGGTGAGCCTCGCCGCGTCTCTGTCTTCTCCTCTTGTCATCGATCCGGAGCGGACGGTGGAGATCCCGATCGTTTCGGCCGCGCCCCGGGAGACGGTTGCGGCGAGCGCTCCATCGGGCTCGTTGGTGGCCGTCGTAGGCTATTGGTGTCATTTCCCGGGGGCGATGTCGCCGGAGGCCTTTTGGGATAATCTGAGTCGGGGTGTTTGCAGTATTCGAGAAGCGCCGCCGGAGCGGTGGGAGATCGGCCATTTCTTTAATCAAACCCCGCAGCCCGGGAGGACGTACAGCAAGTGGGGTGGTTTCCTGGAGGACATAGAGTGGTTTGACCCCGCCTTTTTCAAGATCCGCGAGCGCGAAGCGGCGGGAATTGATCCGCTGGTGAGGCAGTTCCTGGAAGTCGGCGCGCAGGCGTTCCGTCACGCCGGCTATCACCTGGAAGAGATTTCCGGGCGCCCGGTGGGCGTCTTCGTTGGTTCGCGCGCGGCCAATTTCGCCTCGAAGCTCGAGGGTTTCGAAAAAGGTAGCATCGCTGGTTTGGGTCAGAATTTTGTCGCCGCCTATCTCAGTCATTTCTGCAACCTGAAGGGACCCAGTCTGGTGCTGGATTCGGCCTGTTCCTCGTCGTTGGTGGCCGTCCATCTGGCCATCCAGAGCCTGCTTACCGAGGAAAGCGAAATGGCGCTGGCCGGCGGGGTGGATATCCTGCTTGATGAGCAGCCTTATCTTTTGCTCAGCGCGAGCAAGGCTTTGTCGCCTGACGGAAAGTGCCATACCTTCGATGCGAAGGCCAATGGCTTCGTCCCGGGGGAAGGCTGCGGGGCGGTCGTGCTTAAGCGCTTGGACAAGGCGCGGCGAGACGGAGATCATATCTACGCCGTGATCGAGGCGTCGGCGGTCAATAACGATGGGCACACCATGGGAGTGACTACGCCCGATCTTGAAGCGCAAAAGGAAGTCACGCGGGCGGCGCTGCGCCGGAGCGGTGTCGACCCTCGGACCATCACTTACATCGAGACGCATGGAACGGGGACGATGATCGGTGATCCGGTTGAACTCAAAGGACTAACGCAGGTTTTCAGCGCCTTTACTCCGGAGCGCCAATTCTGCGCGGTTGGCAGCGTGAAGACCAACCTGGGCCATCTCCTGAATGCGGCCGGCGCCGCGGGGCTGCTGAAGGTGCTCGTAGCCCTTGAACATCGCCAATTGCCCCCGACCTTGAATTGCGAAAATCCCAATCCGCGCTTCGATTTCGGGCAGTCACCCTTTTATCCCGTAACGCGGTTGGAACCTTGGGAGGGCGTCAACGGAGTGCTGCGGGCCGCGGTTACTTCGCTCGGCTTTGGCGGCACCAACGCGCATTTGATCCTCTCCCGCCCGGTAGAGCCGGCGGTCCCGTCCCGGCGTTCGCCGTTGCCACCCCTCAAGTTCAACCGCGCGCGCCTTTGGCCGCGCCCGGCAAAGACGCCGGCGCCGGTTGATCCCAAAGCGGCGGGTCTTGGCTCGCTGCTTGAGGAACGAGCTTCGGGCGCGGCCCTGGGATCCGCAGACGAGGCCCCGACCGTAATCATGAACAGTCAATCTCCCCGGTGGCAGGCGCCGGCGGCAGCGCGACGACCGCTGTTGAGTTTGGAAGAAGAGGTCGCCGGTGCTTAGCTGGCAAGCTTTCGCTCTTATGGCTCTCACTCGACGAGTATTTCGAACCCGGCTTCTGGCGGAAGATCCGGTGGCGCGCGACCACCGGATCCACGGGGTTCGAGTTCTGCCGGGGATGGCTTTCCTGGATCTGATCCTGCGCATGGCGCGGCAGTGCGGACTGGACCCCGCCCGTGTCAGGCTGCGACGGATTCGGTTTGCCAAACCGATCGCCGTGGACGAGGCGAAAGAGCTCCCGGTTCGGTTGGTTTTCGAGGAGCAGAACGGCGTGTGGGGTGTTCGACTGCTTACTCCCGGCGAGGCCGGTGAGTGCGCTAACGCGGGCGAATGGGAGGAGCATGCGCGGGCCGAATTAGTCCATGAGACATCGAATCCTCCTCCGAAGGCGGATTGCCATCCACTGGCGATCGATTGGGCGAACGCCCGCGACCTGGACGAAGCTTACGCCATGGCGCGCGCCGCCGGAATCCAGCACTGGGACTTCATGAAATCGGGCGGTCGTTTCGCGCTGGACCAGGGAGGGGTTTGGGCCGAGTTGATCCTGGCCGCTTCCGCGGTCGAATACGCGGACCAATTCTGGCTGCACCCCGCGCTGCTGGACGCGGCAACGGTGGCGGCGGCAGCTCCCTTGGCCAACGTGGAGACGGCGGACGCCCAAGCGCCCTGCCTGCCGTTTCTTATCGAAGAATTCCGCGCCGTGTCCGCGCTTCCAGCGCGCTGCCTGGCGCGAGCGGAAGCCCCGCGCCCTTCGGGGAACAGCCGGGACATGTATTCCCAGGACATCGACCTCTTCGATCTGGAAGGACATTGGCTGGCAGGTTTTACGCGCCTCACCGGCAAACGAGTCCGATCCTCCGACGCTATTCTTCGGCTCGAAGCGCAAGATTTCGCCTTGGAGAGTTCTCCCTCGGAAACCGCAGCGGTATTTGCAGGACCTACAGGACCTACTGGAGCCGTTCCCGACCGGAAAACGCCGGATCTTAATGCCGAACTCCCTCCCCCTTCGGAGGCTGGCCCCGGCACGGTGTCAAATGCGGTACCTAATCCGCGCGAGCCACTGGTTGCAGCCCTCTATTCGCTGATCGCGGGTTATCGACACGGCCAACTCGATGGTGTAGGGGAGGAAGTACGCTTTTACGACCAGGGGTTGGAGTCCATGGATCTGCTGAAGATCGTAGAGTTGTTAGAGACGAAGTTGGGTCGGCAGCTTTATCCCACGCTGCTGTTCGAACATCCGAGCATCGGCCAACTGGCTGATTACCTGCTCGAGCAAATGCCCGAGAGCGTGGGTCGCCTGCTCCCCGCGCTGGCAGATGCTGACCCACTTCTCGCCTCGGTCCTGGCGGCCGCCCCGTCGAAGATTCCCGAGAGCCCCGCCATCGCTCCCATCAGCGCTCCGGCTTCGTCCAAAGCCGGCGAAGATCCGCCCAGGGCTCACCCCGGCCAGGACGGCGACAGCGTCGCCGTCATTGGGATGAGCGGGCGCTTCCCGCTGTCGCCGGACCTCGCTGCCCTCTGGTCTAACTTGCGCGCCGGTCGCGATTGCATCCGCGAAGTCCCCGCCGACCGTTGGGACGCCTCGGCTTACTACGCCCCGGAAAAGGGGCAGCCGGGCAAGTCCTGTGGCAAGTGGGGTGGATGGTTGGAGGACCATGACTGTTTTGACCATCGGTTTTTCCGCATCTCACCCCGCGACGCGGAGAAGATGGACCCGCAAGAGCGACTCTTCCTGGAGACGGTGTGGGCGGTGATCGAAGATGCCGGTTACACGCCGGACGGGCTCGGTCGAGCGGCCAACGGAGTGGAGCAACGCCAAGTGGGTGTATTTGTGGGCTCCATGTGGACCGAGTATCAGTTGTTCCACAACCTCACGGCGGCGCCCGAGCCGGTCTATTGCCAGTCAAGCCTGGCGTCGGTTGCGAACCGCGTGTCGTACTGCTTCGACTTCCATGGACCTAGCCTGGGAGTGGACACGATGTGTTCGTCGTCGTTGCTGGCCGTTCATTTGGCCTGTCGCAGCCTGTTGAGCGGCGAATGCCGGGTCGCGGTGGCCGGCGGAGTCAACCTCTCCCTGCATCCCGCCAAGTATCTGAGCCTCAGCGAACACGAAGCCTTGTCGACTGACGGACGTTGCCGCAGTTTCGGCGAGGGCGGCGATGGTTATGTCCCGTCCGAAGGGGTAGGGGCGGTGTTGCTCAAGCCGCTGCGCCAAGCGGTGGCCGACCACGATGTCATTTACGGCGTTATCCGCGGCTCCGCCGCCAATCATGGGGGGGCGACCAGCGGTTTCACGGTTCCGAGCCCGAAGGCCCAAGCCGAGGTCATCGCGCGGGCGCTGGAAGTCGCGCGGGTTCATCCCCGCACGCTGAGTTATCTCGAAGCTCATGGGACGGGAACCGCATTGGGCGATCCCATCGAGATTCAAGGCCTCGCGCAAGCGTTCCGCCGCTGGACCTCCGACACGGAGTTTTGCGCGCTCGGTTCCATCAAGTCAAACCTCGGACACCTCGAAGCGGCGGCGGGCGTCGCTTCGCTCATTAAGGTCCTGCTGCAAATGCGTTTCGGGCAATGGGTCCCTTCGCTGCACAGCGAAACTCCGAATGCGAAGATCCCCTGGGCCGAGACCCCGTTCCGGCTGCAGCGCGAACCGGCGGACTGGCCGCGACCCATTGTGGATTTGGGCCAAGGCCGGCAATCATGGCCCCGGCGCGCCGCGATTAGTTCCTTTGGCGCCGGCGGCACGAATGTCCATATCGTGGTTGAGGAGCCTATGGAGTCTGGCGCCGGGATTGCGGCCGCCTCGCCCGCCGGCCCGGAGTTGATACTCCTTTCGGCCAAAGGCCCGGATCAGCTCTTCGAACGGGCCCGACAACTTTCGCGATACCTGGCTGATGTCGGCGAGGATCTCCCCCGGGCTTCCCTTCCGGATATTGCCTATACGTTGCGCGTCGGCCGCGTGGAGATGGAACATCGTCTCGCCATCCTCGCGGTGGACTGCTTCGACCTTGGAGATAAGCTTGGCAAATTCCTGGCCTCAAAAACGGCGCTACCTGGAATACTTGTCGGCCGCGCTTTGCCGCAACGGTTGGGCGCGCCCGCGCGCGGGGGCGTTCCGGGCGGGTTGACCGCTGGCGCGACCGACCCGAGCGCTGAGCCGCTCGAGGGAATTGCGCTCGCCTGGATCCAGGGCGCTTCGGTGGATTGGCCGACCGTCTTCCCTCGGTCCTCTGTACGGCGTGCTTCGTTGCCGACCTACCCGTTTGTTCGCGAGCGCCATTGGGTTCCCGCCCCCGTTCCACCGGGAGCGGCGATAGCGACCGCGGCTGGGAATGGCAAACCGGCTCGCGCCGATTTGCAGGTTGAGGCGGAAGTGGCGCCACGATCCTTGCCTGGTCCGGTTCAGAGCGACGGCCGGGCGCTGGCTTCGGTTCCCGTGGCTGACAATTCGGCTCTGGCTGAGCGCGTTCAAACGGCCATCGTCGCCCTGACCTCCGAGTTGCTCAAAGTAAAGCCCTCCGACCTCAACCCGGAGGCGGAGGTCGCCGAGTTTGGATTCGATTCCGTTACGATTACTCGTTTGGCCGACCGTTTGAGCGGGCTTTACGGGGTTTCGGTGAACTCGTCGCGTTTTTTCGACCATCCTACGATTGCGGGTTTTGCCCGGTACTTATGCGAGGCATTTGGTCCAGCGCTCCGACAGCACTATGGAATCACCCTGCCGGAAGAGAGCGTCGGAGCGCCGGTTGCGCCGACGCCCTCGGCGGTCGAGGTCCAGGGCAACTCCGCAGTTACACTGCGCTCGCGGAAACCGCGCGTGAGCGACGAGCCGATCGCCATTATCGGCATGAGCGGGCGTTTCCCCCAGTCGCATGACCTGCGTGAATTCTGGCAAAACCTGGTGGCGGCGAAAGATCTCGTGACCGAGGTGCCGCTGGAGCGATGGGACTGGCGGGCTTATTACGGGGATCCTTGGACGGAAGGAAACCGCACGCTGTGCAAATGGGGCGGGTTTATGCCCGACGTGGATCGCTTTGACGCGTCGTTCTTTGGCATCTCACCGCGCGAGGCGGAGTTCATGGATCCGCAGCAGCGCCTCTTCCTTGAGGCGGCCTGGGCGGCGATCGAGTCCGCAGGCTATCGCCCGTCGCAACTTTCGGGCTCGCGGACCGGCGTCTTCGCGGGGGTTGGCACCCGCGATTATTCTGATCTGCTGACCCGGGATGGCGGGGAGATCGAAGCCCACCAGGCTACCGGCGCGGCGCACAGCCTGGTCCCCAATCGGGTGTCGTACCTGCTCAATTTACGCGGGCCGAGCGAGGCCATTGATACCGCCTGCTCGAGTTCGCTCATCGCGATTCATCGCGCGCTCCTGGCGCTGCGGCACGGAGATTGCGACGCGGCTTTGGTCGGCGGCGTAAACGTCCTGCTCTCCCCGGAGGTGTTCGTCGCCTTCAGCAAAGCCGGCATGCTCAGCCCGGATGGTCGCTGCCGCGCGTTCGATTCCGGGGCGAACGGGTACGTGCGTGGAGAAGGCGTGGGGGTAGTGATGCTCAAGCGCCTGAGCCAGGCGGAGGCGGATGGGGACCCCATCCATGCGTTGATCCTGGCATCCGCTGTAAATCATGGTGGTCGAGCCAACTCGCTCACCGCGCCCAACCCGAATGCCCAGGCGGAGGTGCTGGTCAGCGCCTACGAGCGGGCGGACATCGACCCCGACACGGTGGGATACATTGAGGCTCACGGCACGGGAACCCGACTGGGCGATCCGGTCGAGGTCAATGCGCTTAAGCAGGCGTTTGAGCGTCTGCGCCGCGGTCGCCCCGCGCCGCCGGAACCTTTTTGCGCCTTGGGTTCCGTGAAGACGAACGTTGGTCACCTGGAAACCGCCGCCGGCATCGCCGGACTGCTAAAAGTGGCGCTGTCGCTTGAACACCGAACGCTTCCGGCGAACTTGCATTTCAACCTGCTTAACCCGTTGGTCGAACTCCAAGCCTCGCCTTTCTACGTCCTCCCCGAAACCCGCCCGTGGCTCGCGCATAAGGACCGCGACCAACAGCCGGTCCCGCGGCGCGCCGGGGTGAGTTCTTTCGGTTTTGGCGGGGCGAATGCTCACGTCGTACTCGAAGAGTATGTGGCGCCGCAGATATTAGCCCCGGTCCTCAATCTCTCGCCCGGCGGGCGTCACTTAATCCTGCTTTCGGCTAACTCACAGGCGCAACTCGACCGGGCCGTCCGTGACTTGTCCACCTTTGTAGAAGAGGCGCTCCGAATTGGCATCGCCCCCGCCCTCGAGTCCATTGCCTATACCTTGCAGGTGGGGCGGGAGGCCCGCGAGGTCCGGTTGGCGATCACGGTGCGCGACATGAAAGACCTCTCCCGGAGGTTGACCGACATCGTTGCGGGACGGGAGCCGGTCGATGAGTGTCATCGTTCCTCTGGCGTAGCGTCGGTTGGTCGGATTCGGTTCGACGACGAAGAGGGCCGGGCTTACATCTCCGGCCTTTGGCAGAAGGGCAAATTCGAAAAACTAGCCCAGTTATGGCTGGGCGGGGCTGGCTTTAATTGGGATTCCCTGCCGCGAACGGGAGCTTGCCGGCGGGTGTCCTTGCCCACCTATCCTTTCTCGGGCGAGCGCTACTGGGCGCCCAAGTCCCGCCAAACGCCGCCGACCCCGGCGGCTGGCGAACCCGCGCCCCGCGAAGGGGCAGTCCTTCATCCGCTGCTCGATCAGGATTGTTCGACGGTCGATTCAGCGCGCTATCGGAAACAGATGCGGGCCGACGCGTTTTATTTGCGGGATCACCGCGTCCGGCAACGGCCTGTTTTGCCGGCTGCGGTGTATCTCGAAATGGCGAGAGCGGCAGGCGAACATCTCTTCAAGGCTCCGGTGACTATCCTCGAGGATGTGCTGTGGGTGCGGCCGATGGTCCTCGGAGATTCCAACTTGGATGTGTTCATCCATTTGACCGCGAAGGCGCCTGGGGCCGATTTCGAGGTTTGCACAGCGGAGCCCAATACGCGAACCGTATTCTGCCGCGGCCGGTTGGTGACCGACCCAGCCGCCGCGCCCTCCGCCGAAAGCGTCGCCAAGCTTGATCTGCCAGGCTTGCGGGGGAGACTTGGCCACAGCATCGCAGTCGGAGATCTCTATGCCGCTTTTGCCCAAGGCGGGATCCAATACGGACCGACGTTCCGCAGCATCCGCGAATTGCGCTTCGCGAACGGAGAAGCCCTGGCGCAGCTCGAGTTGGCTCCGGAACTCTTGGAGGGCCGCGCGGCTTTCGTGCTGCATCCGGCCCTGATGGACGGGGCGCTGCAGACCGTCTTGGGCGTAATCGGCGGGCCTGTTGATGGCTCAATAGACGATTCCCTCTATCTTCCCTTCGCCGTGGACCGCGTCGAGCTGGCGCGCCCGTTGACTTCTATTATCTATGTTCTTGCTCGTCAGGCGGACCGAGCGGGAAGGACGTCGTCGACTTTGGACCGTCTTGGCTTCCGCATGAATGCCGAGCTGGCGGATGAGCGGGGCGAAATCCTGGCGCGCCTGACGGGGATCAATTTCCGGCGCGTAAAGGAGAGCAAGCCCGCGGCAATGAACCCGCCCGCGCCGGCGCCTGCCGCCGCGCTATCCGGGTTGGGCTATTTCGAACCGCGGTGGACAAGCCTGCCGGCAATGCCATCTGGAATGGTTGGCGAGGTTGCGGCCGGTCCTGCCTCCTTGCTGCTGTTTGACGACTCCAGTGAGCGAGTCGCTTGCTGGAGACGGGTTGCCAGCCAGCGCGGCCAGGCGGCCTTGGAGTTGGTGCAGGTGCGATGGAGTGAGGCTTTCGCGGTTAAGAGTCCGAGCCTGGTGGAAATTCGCGCCGACTCTCCAGCCGACTACCTGCGATTGTTCGAGAGTTTGCGGAAAGAGGGCCGGATGCCTGCGGCGATCGTCTGGATCAATGACCGGGTCGCCTCCATCCGAGCCAGCCATGCAAAGAACGGGTCGGAGCTCGCTGGGGCTTCGTCGCGGAAGTTGCTGCCCTTTTTCAGGCTGGCCCAAGCTCTGGCTCGTTCTCCCTTGGCTGATCCGGTTCATCTTTTCAATCTCCATCGCGCTGCGGCGCCGGGTGAATACCCGCTTGCCGTGTGTCTCAACGGCGCCGGTCAAACGCTTTCCCAGGAAACGCCTCAGGTCCTTTATCGCGGAATCGAGTTGGCGGATCCAGCCATGGACTACGCGCGGGAATACGAATTGGTCGTCCGCGAATTCGCCGCCCCGAAGGAGAAGATCGCCGAAATCCGTTACACTTCCGGCGGCCGCTTGACCCGGGAGTTGGCGCGTGTGAATGCGGGTGAGTTCGTCGCGTCGCCCGCATCGCTCTTACGGGCGCAGGGTGTTTATCTATTGACCGGCGGCGCGGGAGGATTGGGGCTGATCGTGGCTGGTTTCCTGGCAAAAAACTTCAAGGCCCGATTGGTCCTGACGGGGCGTTCCCGACTCACGGATGCGCAAGCGCGGGCTCTCGAGGCTCTGCGCGCCGCTGGGGCCTGCGTCTTTTACGTCCGGGCGGACATTACGAAACCCGCGATGACGCGCCGGATCACCGCGTTGGCGGTCCGGCGTTTCGGGGCGCTTCATGGCGTCATCCACTGTGCCGGCGCGCTCCGCGATAGCCTGCTCGCCCGCAAGGAAACCGCCGCCATTCTTGAGGTGCTGGGACCGAAGATCGATGGCGCATTGAACCTGGACGAGGCGACTCGCGAACTGCCGCTGGATTTTTTTGTGGGGTTCTCCTCGCTCGCCAGCGTGTTCGGCAACCCCGGCCAGGGCGATTACGCGGCGGGGAATCGTTTCCTCGATGCGTTCGCCGAGCACCGCGATCACTTGCGCCAACAAGGCCTGCGGCAAGGCCGAAGCCTCTCCATCAACTGGCCCTGGTGGCAAGACGGGGGAATGCCGATGCCCGCATCCGTCCGAGAGGCGCTGCGGCAGGCGTTTGGACTGGAACCGCTTGATGTCGCCAATGGCCTCATCGCTTTCCAGGCGGCCCTGGACTCCTCGGCGACGCAATGGGTCGTGGCGAAAGGCAACCTTGAGCAGATCGAGCGAACTTTTTGCGCCGCCGTTCGGGGCGAGCCGTCACCGGCGCCTCAGCCTGACTCAGGTAACTCCAATGCCGGGCCACCTCCAGCCCTGAGCCTTTCGCCCGAACGCCGCCCCGGCGTCGCCGACCGGAGGGAGGCTAGCGAACGACTCCTGATCGCATGCATGGCGCCCATCTTTAAACTCCCGCCGGATCGGATGCGCCCGGAAGAGGGGTTGGAGAAGTACGGGATCGATTCTTTCCTGGCGCTCAGCGCCACTCGGGAATTGGAGAAACTCTTTGGCTCGCTGCCCAAGACCCTATTTTTTGAGCATTTGACCGTTCGCGACTTGGCGGCCTTTTTGCGGAACCACCACGGGCCGCGTCTCAACGAATTGCTGGCGGCGGGCGAGTACAAGGAAGGCGACCACTCGATCCTGGTAGGCGTCCAATCGGCCGAGGTGGACCGAAATGATCTCTCGCCGCACCCGCCGCTTTCGCCCTCTGCTAGTACCGTGGCGATCTTGGGCGATCCGGAATTGGCCGCCAACTCTGAAGTCCAAGCGCGGGTTAACGCCCTGTTGACCGAGTTTGGCCACGAAGGCGCCTGGGCGTTCAACCGTAAGATCCTGGCGCCGAGTGTGTTTCTGCCCAGCTCGCGGACGGGTCTTTTCCTCGTCCACAGCGGCGCCGATGCGGTTTTCGTTTGGGCGTTCGCGGGTCCGGAATCCGCTTTCGCCGGGTTGGTCGAGGAACTGCAGCGATCGGTTGGAAACCGCACATTGGATTTTCTGGCGGGCGAGGCTGAAGCCAAGATCTTGGCGGGGCTGGGATATTCCACCACGCCCATTGGGGTTCTGCAAGGGACCGACGACCTCAAGTCTTTTGGGCTGCAAGGGAAAGCCATGCAGCGCCTCCGTTATCAGCTTAATCATTACAGCAAGGGGGCGGAGTGTCGCACGGAAGAAGTTCGTCCGGGGATGAACGCGGCCAAGGATGAGGCCTTGCTCGAGCTGATCGACCAGTGGGTGAGCCTGAAAGGCAAGCGGGTGCCGCTGGTGGAAGCTTTCAAACGAGCCGTTCAGGCCGGAAAGCTCGACCCGCGTTACCGGGTGTTTCTGACTTCGCGCGAGGGCCGTTTTGACAATGCCATCGTCGTGACTCGAATCGAGAGCCGCGGCGGCTACCTGATGGACTTGGAGTTCTACCGACCGGAGATGCCCCTGGGCGGTCTGGAGTTCACGGTCTGTGCGATCATTGAAGTCCTTCGCCAGGAAGGCTGCCGCTACTTTAGTCTCGGAGCGACCCTTGGCGCTGGGCTGAATTCGCATGTCAACGCGGACCCCGCCGTCGCGCAGACCTTGCATGAAATTCACGATAGCGGGATGCTCAACGGCGACGCGAATTTCCAGTTCAAGAACAAGTTCCGTTTTGCCGTGAGTCCGCTCTTCATTTGTCGTTCGCGGTCTGCGGCGCCGGAGACTTTCCTGAACCTGTTAATGCACCTGGCCCGTCCCGAAGGGCAACCGGAAAGCCCAACCCTTGCTTCGCCAGTTCCAGACGTCCTCACTGCGGCGGCTCCGTTCGAACTTGACCGCATCCCAGCGGCTCGCCCCTTGGCGCCCGCTGTTGCGGGCGCGGGGTCAGCGGAGTTGGCCCGCGTAGCGGCCCTGCGGGCTGCCGAGTTTAACGTGCTGCGGCTTCCAGCCAAGGCGGTTGAATTCGATCTGAAAACCGACTCGTGGGCGGAGTTGGACCGACCGGAAATCCACCTCCGGGTGGAGCAATTGCGGATGGTGAAAAAGCCGCGGGGCAGCGTCGAAACCGCCCTGCGAGAATTATTTCCCTTGGCCCACATTTTGCTGGGGGCCCAAGGGCGCGCCCTTGAGGCGATTCTCTGTCGGCGCCTGGCTAAGCCGGAGGCGCGAGTGTTACAGAACCGTTTGTTCCCAACCCTGATTTACCACCAGATCACCAACGGGATGGTTCCGGAGGAGACGCCGCTCCTGGAACTGGGAGAAGCCGCGCCGGGTGCTGGCGGGTTTGGCGGCGGGCTCGACCTGGAGAAACTGGAAGCGCGCCTATCGAAGCCGGGTCTGGATCCAAAGGTCCACTTGGTTTGTGTCGAGTTGACCAACAACGCCGCGGGCGGTTACCCGGTCGCGCTTGAAAACCTCCGGCGCGCGCGCGAGTTGGCCCACCGCTATGGGGCGCGGCTCTGGTTGGATGCCACGCGCATCCTGGGTAATGCGCTCCGGGTGCTAGACCATGCGCCGGAGGGTCGTGGCCGGTCGCTGCCCGAGATCGTTCGGGAATTCGCCGGCCAGGCGGATTACATTACGGCCAGCCTGACTAAGGAATTTGGGGTTACAACGGGCGCGTTGATCGCCCTCAACGACGACGGCTTGGCCCAGGAGTTGCGCGAAGCGGTCGAGTCGCAGGGCGCCGGGCTGCGCGCCGAAGCGCGGGACCTGCTCGCGGCGGCCGCGTCGGACTTCGCCTCACTCGAGCGGTTGGGGCGCGCGAGGATGTTGCAGGTGGCCAAACTGGCGGACCAATTGCACCACGCCGGCGTGCCTGTCCTCCATCCCGCGGGCGTCCATTGTCTCCTTTTGAGCACGCTGAGGGTCAAAGCGGCACAGGAGTTGGAGCAGCCGTCCGCCGCTTTGTTGGCCTGGCTGTTCGCTCGGACGGGAATTCGTGGAGGGATGCACAGCACTGGGATCAAAACGGGAGGACCGCATCGCGGGTGGGTTCGCTTCGCGCTGCCCGTGGGCTTGTCGGATGATGCCTGCGCCGAAATCGGCCGTCGCTTGATTTCGTGCCTCGCGAGCGGTGAGCCAGTGCCTCCAGTGAGGATGACGGCCCGAGCTCCGGGTTCGTTTGGCGACTTATTAGCGGGCTTCGCCCCATCGCGGGAGGGGGATTATCCTATGACCCCCGAGACAGCCGTTGCTGAGCCCGCGCCCACGACGATGGGGTCCTTGGATGCGACCCCGATTACTGAGGCGGCCCGAACCTCAGTGGAGGCGCCAGCGCTTTCGCGCGGGGATGAAGGCGCGCGCGGTTCTTTCCCCATCGCGGTGATTGGCATGAGCGGAAGATATCCCTTAGCGGCGGATCTCCAGCAGTTTTGGACGAACCTCAGGGATGGCAGGGACTGTATTCGCGAAGTGCCGGCCGAGCGTTGGGACTACCGTCGGTATCTGAACCGGGAAGGCAAGCCGCATTCCCGCTTTGGTGGTTTCATATCGGATATTGATAAGTTTGATACCCTACTCTTCAACATTTCGCCGGCTGAAGCCGAGGTGATGGACCCCCAGGAACGGCTGTTCCTGGAGACCGCTTGGGCCACTTTGGAAGACGCGGGATATCCGCGTCAGCGGCTTCAGAGCGAGCCGTCGTCCCGCCGGATGGGGGTGTACGTGGGCGTGGTTTGGAGTCTCTACCAAATTTATGGCGCCGAAGAGGTGTTGAAGGGGAATCTGGTCGTGCCGAATTCCTTCCATTGGAGCATCCCCAACCGGGTCTCTTACTTTTTTGATCTGGAGGGTCCGAGCCTGGCGATCGATACGGCCTGCTCAGCTTCGTTGACCGCGCTGCACCTGGCCTGCGAAGGCATCCGTCGTGGAGAATGCGATTTGGCCCTGGCGGGCGGGGTGAACCTCGAGCTGCATCCTAACAAGGGCCTTAACATCGACGCCTCGAAGATGGTCTCCAGCGAGGGCAAATGCCGGAGCTTTGGCGAGGGTGGAGACGGATACGTGGCGGGTGAGGGCGTGGGCGCGGTGCTGCTAAAGCCGTTGCATCGCGCGTTGGAGGATGGGGATCGGATTGATGGCGTTATCCTGGGGACAGCCCTGAATCACGGCGGCAAAACCAACGGGTACACCGTTCCCAATCCCAAGGCGCAGAGCCGGCTCATTCTCGCCGCTCTGCGCGATGCCCGCGTCGACGCCCGGTCAATCACTTACGTCGAGGCCCATGGCACAGGCACGCCGCTGGGGGACCCGATCGAAGTGGCCGGCCTGGCCCACGCCTTTCAGACTCAAACCGCCGACCGTGGCTTTTGCGCGTTGGGCTCCGTGAAATCCAATATCGGACACTTGGAAGCCGCCGCCGGGATTGCCGGCTTGACCAAGATCCTCCTTCAATTCCGATTCGGGAAACTCGCCCCTTCGCTCCACGCCGAGAAGTTGAATGCCCATATCGAATTCAGCCTGACTCCCTTCCGGGTCCAAACCCGTCTGGAAACGTGGCAGGGGCGGGAACAGCCGACGCCCTCCGGGCGGATCGAGCTTCCCTTGAGGGCCGGCCTGAGTTCGTTGGGTGCAGGGGGCGCCAACGCCCACGTGATTCTCGAAGAACCTCCAACTCCCCCTTCGACCCAATCCGTCGCCGCCAACGCCCCCGGGCGAAACGGAGAGGTGGTGGTCATTTCCGCGCGGACCGAAGAGCGCCTTCGGGCTCAGGTCGAGCAGTTGCTGGTTTTTTTGCGCCACCGACTCAGCCCCGATTATGAGCCGTCGCGGTCCGAGCCCGCAGACGAAGGATCCTGGTTTCAAGCGTTGGGCTATACTCTCCAGCGCGGGCGTGAGGCGATGGATTTCCGGATGGGCTTCGTGGCGGATTCGCTCCAAGAGACCATCCGAAGACTTGAGTCCTACCTGGCCAACGAAGGGCAGGGCGCTATTTGGTTTTCCGGCCGGGCCTCGGCCAAAGGGTCGGCCACCGCGGCCGAAGAAGCGCAACTGAGCGACGAACTGCAATGCCTGGCCGTGGAGGGGCGGCGCGCTGAGTTGGCTCAAAAATGGGTGACTGGCGCGCGCGTCGATTGGATTTCTTTGCACCCCGGGACCCGGCCGAAGGTCCTCCCGCTGCCGACCTACCCATTCGCCCGGCGCCGTATCTGGATCACCCCGGCTTCCACGCCGGCAGCCGCCGCGCCGCTCACGCAAAGCCGCCATCCGTTTGCCGCGAAGATCGAGAGCCGCGATCAAGTTCACACGGTGACCGCGCGTTTGGAGGTTGAGGCCTTCTATCTGCGGGATCACGTGGTAGCCGGGAAACCAATGCTGCCAGCGGCCGCCATGCTCGAAATGGCCCGGGCTGCGGCTGCGGCTTGCCTATCGCCGGGTTCCGGTTTTGAACTGCAGGACGTGGTTTGGCTTACCCCCATACAACCCTCTGGAGGCATTTGTGAGGTGCGCATCGTGCTTCGCCCCGCCGGCAAGCCGGGCGGATGGGAGTTTGAGATTGGCGCCGGCGGAGCCGCGACGACCTGCCACGCGCGTGGCAGGTTAGTGATGAGCCCTGGAGCGGCTGAGTTTCCGTCCCCTCCCGACTTGGGCCTTCTGAGAAAACGCTGTTGGGCGCATTTCAAAGGCGGGGATCTTTACGCCGCGTTTCAGGGGCGAGGCTTGCGTTACGGCCCCGCGTTTCAGGTCATTGCCGAGCTCGACGCCAGCTCGGACGAGGCGATCGCTCGTCTGGCGTTGCCTCCGGGCGGTGAGGAGTCGGATGGATTCGTCCTGCACCCGAGTTGGGTGGATGGCGCATTGCAAACGGTGGTCGGTCTCATGAAAGAAGAAGGTGGAACGGCCAGCGACGAACCTTACGTGCCGTTCTCCGTGGGACGGGTGGTGGTGTCGCAGCCCTTGCGCGGCCCTTTGCTGGCCTACGCGACCCGCGCGCCAGGCGAGGCTGGCTCCGCCTTGAAGCGATTCAATGTGATGTTGATGACCCCGGAAGGGCAGCCCGTGGCCTACTTTGGCCATTTCGCTATTCGATTGCTCAAGACGCCGGCTCGGACGCAGTTGGTCACTGACGATGGTCGGGAGTTAGTGTTTTGCCGGCCGGGTTGGCGCCCGCAGCCCGCGGGGATGGAGCGGACCCAAGCAGCCACGTCCGGAATCGTGCTATTCCATTCGAGCCCCGCCGTCTTGGCCTTCTGGTTGAGTTGGCATCGCGCCGAGGGCAACACGCGCCCGTTGGTTGGGGTTCAACCGGGACCGGGACTTCAAGCCCTCAGTCGCGACCTTTACCAGATTCGGCCCGAGGCGGAGGAAGACTACCCGCGCTTAATCGAGACGATCCGCGCCGGTGGAGTGGAACCCTCCCTCATCATCTTTGCAGACTTTCAAGGGACCGCCGCGCTCAATGGCGAGTCGGGTCGCGCCGAGGTTGCCCTCGAAGCGGTGCATCGCGGCCTGGTCGCTTCGAATTACGTTTGCCGGGCATTGTTACGAGCGGACTTGCGCGAACCGCCCGGCGTGTTGTTCCTGGCGGTGGGTGACGAGGATATCGCCGAGTCTCTCGAGTTGACCCTCTCGGCTTTCGCCCGGACCCTCCAGGCCGAAACCCGCAAGCTGCGGTACCGCGTCCTGTCGATTGAACCGTACTCGGCCCATGGCGCCATCGATTGGAAGAGTTGGTGGGATCGCGTGGCGCGGGAAATAGACGCGCCCGTAGAAGATCGGGCGGTGTCGGTGCTTTACCGGGGCGGGGCCCGATTCTCACGCGCGCTGGAGGTGATCTCGCCAAGATCCCCTAGTGAGCTTGAGGTCGATGCGGGCTTTCGTCCGGGCGACTTGGCGGGGAAGAATTATCTGATCACCGGCGGATTGGGTGGCTTGGGACGGCTTTTTGCTCGCTATTTGCTCCAGCGAGGCGCCGCGCATGTCTGTCTGACGGGCCGTTCCAGATTGCGGACCGACCAGGTCTTGCGTGAATTGGACCCATCGGCAGAGCGCCTTTCCTATCAGCAAGCGGACGCGACCCATGAGCCCAGTATGCAAGCAGCCTTGGCGAGGTTTCGCGAGCGCTGGGGGCCGCTGCATGGCATCCTCCACGGCGCCGGCGTTCTCCGGGACGCCCTGATCCTCAAGAAGAACCCGGGAGCCCTTGAGGAAGTCTGGTTGCCGAAGGCGGCCGGCCTGGTTCACCTGGATGCCTTGACGGCGAGCGAACCTTTGGATTTCTTCTGCGCCTGGTCCTCGATTGCGGCCTTGCTCGGCAACTTGGGACAAACCGATTACAGCGCCGCCAACGCCTTCATGGACGGCTTTGTCCGGCGTCGCGAGAGATTGCGACGGGTCGGCCAGAGAAAAGGACGGACGCTCAGCATCAATTGGCCCCTCTGGCAAGAGGGCGGCATGCGTTTGCCGGTCGGGCAGGAAGCGCTCATGGAAAGAATGACCGGCCTGGCGCCTTTGCCCAGCGCCCAAGGATTTGAGGCGTTTGAGCAGGCATGGAACTTCGGCGAACCCCAAGTCGGAGTGTTCTATGGAAAGAAAGACTCGCTTGCGGCCAGCCTGGGACTGAGGATCAACGCAACCCGGCCCCCGCCTCCGCTGGAAACCAACGCGATGGCCGCGGCAACGCAACCCAGCCTGCCCGCGCCGGGCGCCCAGGCCTCCGGAGCCAGACCTTCCGCCATCCTGCGCGCCGCGGTTCTGAAGGCCGTCGTTGCCATGTTCATGGAGTCTCTCAAATTGGAGGAGCTTGATATCGATACGCAGGCCGACTTTTCGGAATTCGGCATCGATTCCATCATGATGATGAAGATGCTCGGACGGGTTGAGGAGCAGTATGGTCAAGCGGTCGATCCGAACGTGATGATGGAATATACGACCATTGATCGGTTAGTGGATTACTTGATCGAAAGCGGGATAGCGGCTCGGGGACTTGTTTCGGAAACGGCCAATCTCCCCGCACCGCCCGCGACCGATGCGGTTCGCCGTGGAGGTTTGCTCGTCTGCCAACACCCCGAACCCGTCGCCGCCCCCGTTCACCCCGAACCCTCGCCCGCCTTCGAAACTACCGGGCCCGCGACCCAAGCGGCCAAATTTATGGCTGGCGCCGCGGTCTCCGGCCGGCTTGGCGAGCCCACAAAATTCGCCGTGGTCGCCATGGCTTGCCGGTTCCCGGAATCACCGAGCCTCGAGCGGTATTGGGAGAATTTGCGGGACGCGCGCAACCTCATCACGGAGGTGCCCGCGTCGCGCTGGCGGGTGGCGGACTATTACGATCCCGATAAGAATGCCCGTAACAAGACTTATTCGAAGTGGGGCGGTTTCATCGAAGGGGTCGATCTCTTCGACGCGGGATTCTTCGCCGTTTCTCCGGACGACGCCTTGACCATGGACCCCCAGCAACGGATCATGCTCGAGTTGACCCAAGAACTCCTCGAACGAGCGGGCTATCAGACGCGCGAGTTGGCGCGCCAACGCATTGGCATCTTCCTGGGAGCTGGGATGAACTCCTATTGTGTGGCGGGCTGCGAGGATCTCAATGCGCGCCAGATGCAGCGCATCATCGTCAACCGTTGTCCCAACATGATCGCCGCCCGGTTGGCGGATTACTTCAACCTCACCGGGCCGGCGATGACGACCGATACGGCGTGTTCTTCCTCCCTGGTGGCGGTCCATCAGGGCTGCCAGAGCATTCTCCAGGGCGAGGCCGATGCCGCCATCGTTGGCGGCGTCGAGCTGTTGCTGGATCCTTTCTACCATGTCGGTTTCAGCAAGGCGATGGTACTTTCCGATGAACCCGCGTCTTACGTGTTCGATGAACGCGCCAAAGGTTTCGTTTTGGGCGAAGGCGCCGGTTTGGCGCTCATCAAGCCGCTGGCTAAGGCCATTGCCGACGGCGACCAGATCGCGGGGGTGATCTTAGGCTCCGCCATCAACAACGATGGCCGCACCATGGGTTTGACCGTGCCCAACCAGGAAGGGCAGAAGGCGGTGATTGAAGCGGCGCTGGAACAGGCGGGAGTTGATCCTGCCAGCATCAGCTACCTTGAAGCTCACGGCACTGGGACGCTGCTCGGGGACCCTATCGAGATCAAAGCGGCCACCCAGGTTTATGGGCGTTACACCCACGAGCGGCAATACTGCGGCGTGGGCTCCGTCAAATCCAACCTGGGGCACCTGTGCCGGGCGGCGGGCGCGGCGAGCTTCCTAAAGGTCGTTCTGGCCCTCGAACGCCGCTATCTTCCCGCAACCCTTCATTGCCATCGGCCACACCCGCGTTTCCATTTTGCGGAGTCTCCGTTCTTTCCGCTGACGCAGTCCATACCGTGGGCGGCCCGCCAGGGATTTTGGCGAGCGGCGATCTCCTCGTTCGGTTTTGGCGGGACTAACTGCCATATGATCCTCGAAAACTTTGACGCCGCCAAACTGAGTCCGCCCGCCCGCCGCCAAGCGTTGCCGCTGACGCAGTTCAAGCGACAGCGGTATTGGCTGGACACCGTGGGCGCGAAGCCCAGCCCCAAGCAGCCGGACGAAAGAACCGAGCGGCATCGAGAACTGCTCAAGCGCGTCCGTACGGGGCGCCTTCAGCCGCGCGAAGCGGCCCAGGAACTCCAAACCAAGACGGGCGCCGCATGAATGATTCCACCTCAAAGACCGAAGTGAACGGCTGGACCGCGGAGAAGGTGTTTGACGCTTTTGCCCAGGGGAAGCTCGAAGAGCAACGCGCTCTGGAGTTATTATCGCAGTTGGACGACGCTTCGGGCGAGGCGGGCGCGCTCCTGCGGGGCGAGCTTACCGCCGCGCCTTCCGATTATCGGTGGCAATTTCGTCACGGCCAATCATTCCTCGCGGACCACCAAGTTGGCGGACGCGACGTCTGCCTGGCTGCCCTGCACCTGACGCTCATCGCCGAAGCGCTCCGGTCGAGGGAGTGGCTTTCGGAGCCGCCTTTAGCCCTCTCGGGCTTCGAGGTGTCAAAGCTGGTTGATGCCGGTCCGGGAGAGACCGTCGAGGTCGCGGTCGGCCAGGAGATCCTCCCCTCCGGTAACATGGTTCAATGTCGCGCGCGCAAGGGTCCGGAGCAAGGCTGGACGACTGCGGCGCAATGCAAGATGGACGCGATTTCCGAAACGGAAGCCCCTCGTTACAATCTCGCGCAGTGGATGCAACGCGCCGAGTCCACGGTTTCCGGGGCCGCGCTCTACGAGTCATTACGGGGCCGCAGGGGCTTTTATCTGGGACCGGTAATGCAGACCGTGAAACGGCTTCACCTCGGGCCTGATGACAGTTTACTGGCGGAGCTCGAACCCAACGGTGACGCGCCCGACGCCCGAGCGCGATTGCTGGATCCGACGCTATTGTTCGGGGCTCATTTTTCGGCGCTCTATCTCCATCCCCTCACCCGCCGATTCATCTATTTGCCCGTTAGCATTCAACGCGTGGTGGTCTATGGTCCCCTTCGCGGGGCATGCTACGGACGGTCACGCCTGCTGCAAGTCGATGAAGACTCGGTGGTCCATGAAGTAGAAGCGCTCGACGCATCCGGCTGCGTCCGTGTGCGGTTGGAGGGCTTGCGCAGCCGGAACATCCGCATGCCCTTCATCGCCGAGAGGGCGACTCCAGACCCTGACCTTGGGGGGCACGCGCCGCAGCCGGCTCAAGGGTCGCCACCCGAAACCATTGCAGCCGCAGACCAGTCCGCCTCAGAACCGGGGAACGCCGGCCTGACCCGGGAGGTTGAGGATTACATCATCGGCAAGCTGAAAGCGTATCAGCCAGGGTTGGACGATGTTGAAACCTGTCGCACCTCTAACTTCATGGAGTTGGGGCTCGATTCCACGTCTTTGATAGCCGTCGCCAAGCAGATTGAGGAAGAGATTGGCATGGAGCTCTATCCAACGCTCTTTTTCGAATACCAGAATCTGCGGGACTTGTCAGGCTACCTGGCCCGGGAGCGCGCGGAAAGCTTTAGGCGGTTCCTGCGGCGGCCCGATGAGAGACTCGGCGAGGATCTGGAGGTTGCCCCGCGTCCAGCCCTGCTAGAGACGATGCGTATCCCGGAACGGCCTTCAGAATTCAATGCTCCCGGAAAGGAAATGCCGGCCAGAATTCAGGGTGCTGCGAGCGAGTCGGAGGCGCGCCCTCCGGTGGATACCGTGGGCGCGCGGGCCAAGCCCGTAGGTCGCCCTGGGGCTCGGGAGGAGGATATTGCCATCATCGGGATGGCGGGACGATTTGCGCAGTCTCCGAACCTGGACGTCTTCTGGGCCAATCTCGTGGCGGGCAAACACTTGGTTGGACCGCTGCCCAAGGAGCGGCTCGAGTGGGAGTTTCTGGGCGTCGATGAGCAGGAGATCTATTGCCAGAGGGGCTCATTTCTGGAAGAGGTCGGTAGTTTTGATCCGCTCTTTTTTGGGATCTCGCCGCTTGAGGCCGAGTCCATGGACCCGCAATTGCGGCTACTCCTCGAAGTGCTCTACGAAACGGCGGAAGACGCCGGTTACGCCAGCCGCCTGCGCGGGAGTCGGACGGGCATGTACATCGGAGCCTGTTCGCAGGATTATTATCAGAACCTCCTGGTCCGGCGGGCCCTGGGGCGCGTGCGCTCGCAGGCGACGACCTTAAGCAGTCTGCCGTTCGTGCTTGCGAACCGGCCTTCCTTTATCTTCGACCTCCAAGGCCCGAGTTTCACGGTGGACACGGCCTGTTCCTCCTCCTTGGTCGCCCTGCACCTGGCCTGCCAGGCGTTGAGGAACCAAGAATGCGATTGGGCGTTCGCCGGGGGTGTCAATCTCATCCTTAATCCCTATTACCATGCCGGGCTCTGCTCGATGGGGGCCTTGACCCATTCCGGCGCTTGTCATTCGTTCGACCGTAAGGCTGACGGCTATGTGCGAGGCGAAGGCGTCGCCGCCGTGTTGTTGAAACCGCTCCGCCAGGCTATTGAGGACGGCGACAACATCCAGGCGGTAATCAAGGCCACGGGCCTCAACCATGGCGGCCATGCGAACTCCTTCACGGCGCCGCGTCCCGAGCTCCAAGCCCGTCTGCTGGCCGAGACGTGGAAGCGCGCCGGGATCGACCCGGAGACCATCACTTACCTCGATGCTCATGGGACGGGAACGCAATTGGGCGATCCTATAGAAATTCAAGCCGTTCACAGCGCCTTTCGGCAATTCACCCGGAAACAGGGTTTTTGCTCGCTGGGTTCGGTGAAGGCCCATATCGGCCACACCGAGGCTGCGGCTGGTTTGGCCGGACTTTTAAAGACGGTGCTTTGCCTCAAACACGGTCTTATCCCCAGAATGCCTCTTTTCGAAGCGCCAAACCCCTTCATCGATCTGGGTGATTCCCCTCTGGTGATCCACCGCGACAACATGGCCTGGAAGAGCGAAGGTTCCACCCCGCTCCGGGGATGTGTCAGCAGTTTCGGCATCGGCGGCGCCAATGTCCATGTGGTCGTCGAGGAATTCGTCCCCGCGCGCTATTCAGCTCCGGTCGCCCTCCGTGCTGAGCCCGGTCTGTTTTTCCCTTTCTCTGGAAAAACCAAGGCGCAACTCGAGGCGGTGCTATCTCGGATGCGGGATTGGTTGGACTGTCCCGCGGGGACCGGAGGGGCCGGAGTGCTCGTGGACGAGTTGGCCTTTACCCTCCAATCCGGTCGGGAATCCTTTCCCCATCGCGCGGGCTTCCTGGCGACGTCCACCACCGAGTTGCGTGAACTGATCAACACCTTCCTCGCTGGCCGGCCGGCGGACGAGCGGTCTGTATTCGCAGGGACGGCGCGACGAACCGAAGCGGCGGTTCAAACGCAGGGGATCGCGCCGGGACGCGAGCCGACGACCCTTGGTAATCCACCTGAGGCGCTGGTCCGGGTTGCCTCGGACTGGGTGCGTGGAAGCGAGATCCATTGGCGGGCGGTCTGGAGCGGAGTTCAGCCGCGATTGGTTTCTCTGCCAACCTATCCTTTCGCCAAGGAGCATTACTGGTATGCCCGCGAATTACCAGGACCCGCTCTGGCGCTAACCGCCCCTCCCACTTCGGTTCCCGAGCAGGCGACAAAGGGCGAATCCGCAACAACCCTCTTTTTCGCGCCGCGTTGGGAGGCGCAGGCGATTTCGTCTCTCGCGAACGGTCCGTGGGCGGAGCTCGAGAACCAGACCGTCCTGCTATTGGGTGCGACGCCTCGGCTTACCTCAACGCTGTTCCAGGCGTCTCCAGTCGGTTCCCGGCCGCGAAGCGTTTTCAGAATTACCGCGGCCAACCGCTTTCTCATCGGAAAGGGGGGTTGCCTGGACTTGGACCCCACTTCTCCCGCCGATTACGCGCAGTTAGGGAACTTGCTGGAACTGCAAGGATTGGAGGGGCCAGTTTGGTTTTTCTATGACGCCACTCCCTCCGCCAAAACGGAATCCTGGGCTGCTGAGCCGGCGCGGGCGCAGGTTTCGCATTTTTCCTCAGCCCTGTTTCAGTTGGGGAAATTCCTTTGCCGCATCGCCACGCGAATGCCCGTGCGGCTCACTTGTTTTTTCGAGGGTTCGGAAACGACTCCCTGCTACGGTTTGGCCGCGGGCGCGCTGAAGAGTCTTCGCCAGGAATGTCCCTTGTTGGATTATCGCTTGATTCAATGTCGTGATGAAATCGCATCGCCCCGGATCGAGTCTCTCTTGCAGAGCGAGTGGCGCGGGCAGGCGCCGTCCGGCAATGAGGTTCTTTACCTCGATGGCCAGCGCGAGGTCAAGCGGGTCGAAGAGATCCCGATGGCGTCCACCGGGGGGGAGGGATGGCGCCCCGGCGGCGTCTATTTGGTGACAGGCGGGTTGGGAGGGATCGGGCGTATTGTCGCCGCCCAGCTTTGTCGTGAGTTTGGGGCGCGAGTCATTTTGTTGGGGCGGTCGGACGTCGAAGACCATCCTCTCCTTGAGGAAGCGCGGAAGAACGGCTGGACCATGCGCTATCGCCGGGCGGATGTCACTCGGGTGGAGGACCTGCGCGCCACCGTGGCCTGGGCAAGAGCGCTATTCGGCCCCATCCAAGGGGTGATCCACGCGGCGGGAGTACTGCGGGACGGTTTGCTTTCGGACAAGTCCATCGAACACTTCGACGAAGTGTTGGCCCCCAAAGTCCAGGGATTGTTAAGTCTGGATGCCGCGACAGCGGCCGAGCCGCTCGATTGTTTTCTTCTCTGCTCCTCCTTATCCGCGATCGCGGGCAATGCCGGACAGACGGATTACGCTGGGGCCAATGCCTTCATGGACTCCTTCGCCGACCTCCGAAACCGTTGGGTCAAGCAGGGGTTGAGGCAAGGGAGGACGATCTCGGTCAATTGGCCGTTTTGGGAGGCCGGCGGCATGGTTTTGACGCCCCAGCAACGAATGGTATTGGCTCAGCGTGGCTTATACCCACTGCCCGCCAAGGAAGGGTTTGCGGCGCTCCAAGCCATCCTCAATCAACCTCATCCGCAAATTGCCGTTTTTTATGGGCGCCCGGGCAAAATCCGTCCTTTGGTTGCTGGAATTGCATTGTCGACGGCGGCTACGACGGCGCCCAAGGCGCTCTCGGCGCGGGGCCCGGATGGGGAAGCCGTGGCGCCGACGAGCCTTCCGCCTGGCAGCCAGGTTTCAAGCGCGGAAGTTTTGGATTATTTAACCGCGCTCTTGGCGCGTGAGCTCAAGGTTCCATCCGAGCGAATCGAAGCCGACGAGCCGTTCGAGAGCTACGGATTGGATTCTTTGCTCATCACGCGTCTTAACGCCGCTCTCGAAGCCGACCTTGGTCCGATCTCCAAGACGTTGTTTTTTGAATGCCGAACGCTCGGCGCCCTGGCGGAGCGGTTAGCCCGGAACGCATCCCTTAAATTGCCGGGACTTCCCGCCGTTATTCCCGATGGCGATGGCGCAAGCGCGGTGGGGTCGGGCGGTCGGAGTTCTGGGCAAGATGCGTCCCCGGGCGCGCAGCCTGCGGCTCGCGCCGGCGCCCTCACGGCTCCAGCCCGAGCTGAGATCAACTATGTTCCCGGCGCCGATCGACCGGAGGACATTGCGATCATTGGCTTGAGCGGCCGTTATCCCGAATCGGAGGATGTAGAAGCCTTTTGGGAGAATCTGTCCGCCGGACGGGACTGCATCCGGGAGGTCCCCCTGGAGCGTTGGGATTACCGCCCCTATTTTGACTCCAACCCCGAGGCTTCGGGCAAAATCTATTGCAAATGGGGAGGTTTCGTTAAGGATGCGGACAAGTTTGATCCCTGGTTCTTTAACCTCTCGCCCCGCGATGCCAAGTTCACGGATCCCCAGGAAAGGCTGTTCCTGGAAACCGTTTGGGCGGCCTTTGAAGACGCGGGTTATACCCGGAAGACGTTGATCGAGCGGTACGCAACCGCAGGCAAGGGAACTGAGGTTGGGGTCTTTGCAGGCGTGACTTGGAACGGATACCAGGCTTTGGGGGTGGACGCGTGGAGGGCTGAAGGCAACGGCTTTTTGCCCGCAGGTCATTGGTCAGTCGCAAACCGGGTCTCTTTCTTCTTTGATTTTTCCGGGCCGAGCCTCTCCATTGACACCGCCTGCTCTTCCTCTTTGGTCGCGATCCACCAGGCTTGCGAGAGTATCCGCGCCGGGCATTGCCGGCTGGCGATTGCGGGCGGGGTTAATCTCTACTTGCACCCGCTGCAGTTCCTCTCCCTCTGCCGCGGCCGCTTTCTCTCCACCACCGGTCAATGCCGCAGCTTTGGGGCGGGCGGTGATGGATTCGTGCCGGGCGATGGAGTGGGGGCGGTGGTGCTCAAACTCCTGGCGGAAGCTCGCGCTGACGGCGATCAAATCTATGCGGTAATCAAGGGATCGGCGGTCAACCACGGGGGGCGCATGCACGGTTATACCGTCCCTAATCCCAATGCCCAGGCTAGCCTCCTCCGAGAAGCTCTACTCCGTTCGGGCCTCGCGCCCAAGACCATTAACTACATCGAAGCGCACGGAACGGGGACCGCCTTGGGAGATCCGGTGGAGATCGCCGGCTTGACCAAGGCCTTTGAAGGCGTGTTCCATGGCCCGCGCTCTTGCGCCTTGGGTTCAGTGAAGTCCAATATTGGCCATCCCGAGTCCGCCGCAGGCATCGCCGGGTTGACCAAAGTGCTGCTCCAGATGCGCCATCGCCAACTCGTTCCGAGCCTGCGCGCCGATCCGCCCAATCCCAACATCGATTTCAACGCCACTCCCTTCTATGTAAACCAGCGCCTCTCGCCGTGGGAGCCAGTGACGGCGGACCCTGCCGGTAGGGAGGGCCAAGCGCCATTGCGGGCGGGAGTTAGCTCCTTCGGAGCCGGGGGGGTCAATGCGCATATCATCCTGGAAAGCGCGCCTCAGGCGGTTCAACTCCCCGTCGGTGCCGACGCCGCGGGGCCGGAGCTGATCCTCCTTTCGGCCCGAAATACGGAATCGCTGGCGGCCTATCGCGACAAGCTATGCGTGTGGCTGGAGCGGCACGAGGCGGAGACTCGGCTGGCGGATGTGGCGCGCACGTTGCGGGTTGGCCGCGAGCCGATGGACGCGCGCCTGGCGGTCGTAGCCGACACGATCGGCGAATTGCGGGCGCGTTTGCGGGACACGGTGATCTCCCCCAGCCGTCGGCAGTCCTTATTGAAGAAGCCCCGGATCGCGTTCTTGTTCACGGGGCAAGGCGCGCAATATGCGGGGATGGGGCGAGAGCTTTACGAAAGCCAACCCGTTTTTCGTGGAGCGATCGACCGTTGCGCGGAGGCGCTGCGCCGGAGCTTGGAGAAGCCCCTGCTCGACGTGCTTTGGCGGGAGCCGGCGCTGGCGCCTCTCCTGGATCAAACCGCCTACACGCAGCCCGCCCTCTTTTCCATCGAATTCGCGCTGGCGGAGCTTTGGAAATCCTGGGGCGTGTCGCCCGATGTGGTGATGGGGCATAGCGTTGGGGAATACGCGGCCGCTTGCGTGGCGGGGGTTTTCAGTCTCGAGGAGGGCCTGGGCTTGATTGCCAAGCGGGCCAGTCTGATGCAGTCGCTGCCGGCTGGCGGCGTCATGGCGGCGCTCCTTTGCTCCGAAGCCAAAGCCCTCGAGGCGATTCGCGATTTCAGCCGCGACGTTTCCATCGCCGCGATTAACGGACCCGAGAACACGGTGATTTCGGGCGCGGGACCTCAGGTCCAGACGATTTGCGGCTTGCTGGCCAAACAAGGCGTGCAGTCCATTCCGTTGAAGGTCTCCCACGCTTTCCATTCACCCTTGATGGAGCCCATGCGGGAGGCCTTCGGCAAGGCAACAGCGACGGTTTCTTATCACGCTCCGGCGTTGCCTTTGGTCTCCAACCTCAGCGGTGGGATGGGCGCGGGCGATGTCCTCGCGCCGGAGTATTGGCAGCGTCATGTGAGGGAGCCCGTGCGCTTTTCGGCGGGAATCCAAACTCTGCATGAGCAGGGATTTGCCGTGTTTGTGGAAATTGGCCCCAAACCCTTGCTGCTTAATATGGCCCAACGGTGTTTACCCGCGGGAGCGGCGGTCTGGCTGCCAAGCCTTCAACCCGGACAAGGAGAATTCCGCGTCTTGTTACGAACCCTGGGTGAGCTTTATTTGCGCGGGGCAGAGATACAATGGCAGTCGCTCCAAGCCGCGAGTAAGGGTCGCCGCATCTCGTTGCCCACATACCCGTTCCACCGCGACCGATGCTGGCTCGACGGTCAGGAGGTCAAGCCTGGGACTGGCGCGGTCAGCCCGTCCCCGGTTGCGTCGGTCGGGCAATCTCCCTTGCTGGGGCGGCGGATCGAGCCGTCTGATCCGCAGGAGATCCAGTTTGAAGCCGAGCTTCGAGCGGATCGACCGTCGTTCCTACGAGATCATCGTGTGTTCGATGCCACCGTGGCGCCCATGGCCGCCTTGGTTGAGATCATGTCTAAGGCAGGTCAAGCGCTTTTGGGATCGGACGTTCTTCTGATCGAAGATGTCGTGATCGAGCAACCGCTCGTGCTCCCGCCGGAGAACGCGAGCCTGGCTGTTCGGACCATCCTGACCCGGTCAGGGGAAGCGTGTTACCGGGTGAAGATACTCAGCGCCGCGGGCGATGCGCGGCAAGGGGCGCCTGCTTGGGCGCGTCATGCCACGGGAACTGTCCGTTTGGCGGGGAGCAGGCAGGGCTCTCCTTTCACTTCCACTCTACGCGCGCCGGCGCCTGAGCAACAGATTCCGCTAGGGGACTACTACCAGGCGTTTGCCGACCGGGGCGTCAATTACGGCAGCTCGTTTCGGGGCCTGCGGGAATTGTGGCGCGACGGCGCCAGGGCCAGGGCGCGCATCGCTCTACCCCATCACCTGGAGGCCGAAGCCCAGGACTACTTCCTCCATCCCGTTCTGTTAGACGCGGCGTTGCAGGCCATGGGCATCCTCTTCGTTGAGGGCGAACAGGGGAAAACCTGGTTACCGATTGGATTCGACCGGCTTATCTGTTTGCGCCCGCTGACTGGGATTTGCTTCGTGGAAGCCGAGCTTGCGACTGCCGTAGGGGGAGGACAACCCAACTTGACGGGGCGCCTGGAGTTGTTCGATGAGCACGGCGCCGGCATCGCGCGGTTGGAGGGGATTACGATTCGGCAGGCGAACCCGAAGACTTTGCTCACGCGGCCGTCAGACGCGGCCGGACCCTGGTTGGGGGAGGTAGCATGGGAGGCGCGAGCCCGGTGCGCGTCATCCGGCGGCGTGGCGGCGCAAGCGGGTTGGTGGCTGGTGCTGGGCGGCGCCGATCCGGTGATGGATCGCCTGGTCTGCGAACTCGGTCAACGAGGCGATCGTTGTATCCTGGTCCGGGCCGGGACCACATTCGAAAAACTGACGCCGGCGAGCTACGTGGTCGACCCATCGGTCGCCGATCATTTTTTACAACTGGCGCGCGATTGCAGCGACGGGGAGACGCCCTGCCGCGGCGTCATTCATGCCTGGGCCTTGGAAACGACACCGGGTCCGCAGATCACCCTGGAGGCCCTGCTCCATTCCCAGGTTCGGGATTGCGCCGGATTGTTGCACTGCTTCCAGGCGCTCCAGGAAAGCCGCCGATCGCCCGCCCCGCGGTACTGGGTGGTCACCCGCAACACTCAGTTGCTTGGGGGGGACCGCGAGGCGCTACAGTATCAGCACGCCCCGCTCTGGAGTTTGGGACGGGTGCTGAGCCTGGAGAGCCCGGGAACGCCCTGCGTTTGCATCGACCTTGACCATGTCAGCGGGCCCGCCGAGGTAGCCGACTTGGCGAAGGAGATCCTCTTTCCCGACGCGGAAGACCGAATCGCCTTGCGCTCCACCGGGCGGCATGTTGCCCGGTTGATCCGTCGAACAGCCGAGGAGTGGCGTCCGGAGCGGCGGACGCCCGTGGCCGACGGTCCGTGCCGCCTGGAGTCCACACGGACCGGACTGCTGGATAGCCTGAGCTGGAGGCCTTTGCGCTCCGCTCCTCCGGGGCCCGGAGAGGTCGAAATCGAGGTCCGCGCCGCGGGACTGAATTTCCGCGATGTATTGAACGCTCTCGGGCTTCTGAATCTTCCGGGTCAGGTGTCGGGCGGAACCGCCTCCCCGGCTTCCTTCTTCGGCGGCGAATGCGCCGGGACAGTGGTGGCGGTGGGGACCGGAGTTAAGGATCTGGAGCCGGGCGCCGACGTCATCGCCGCCATGGTTCCCGCTTGTTTGGGGAGCCGCATTACCGCGCCGGCCAGCGCCGTGGCGCTGAAGCCCGCGGCGGTGAGTTTTGTGGAGGCCGCTACGCTCCCGATTTGCTTCATGACGGCCCTTTATGCTTTGCGAGACCTGGCTAAGGTCCGCGTCGGGGACCGGGTCCTCATTCATGCGGCTGCCGGGGGCGTGGGGCAAGCCGCCGTGCAAGTTGCCTTGAGCGCGGGCGCCTTGATTTTTGCGACCGCCCATCCGTCGAAATGGAGCTTTCTGAAGGCGCAAGGGATTGAGCATGTCATGAATTCCCGCACCTTGGATTTTGCCCCTGAGATCTTGGCCGCTACGGGTGATAGGGGGGTGGATGTGGTGCTCAATTGTTTGAATGGCGAATTCATTCCCGCCAGTTTGAAGGCCTGCGCGCCCAACGCCAGGTTCGTCGAAATCGGGAAGATAGGAGCGTGGTCACTGGAGCAGGTGGGGGCGGCGCGGCCGGACGTGGCGTACCATCGGTTCGATCTGGCGGAGATGGTGGAGCGAGAATCCACGCTGCTGGCGAAGCTGCTGCGCGATGTGACGCGCCAAATCGAGGCGGGCGCTTTGCGGCCCTTGCATCACCGCGTGTTTACGGCGGACCAAGCCGAACGAGCTTTCCGCGAGATGGCGCAGGCCAAGCACACCGGGAAGATCGTCATCCAACCGCCGGCAACCTGGGCCGAAGTCGGGGCGAAGTCTCCGGTTGGGCCCTGGAAGGCCGATGCGGTCTATCTCATTACCGGCGGGTTGGGCGCTCTCGGCTTGAGGGTGGCCGGGCGCATGGTCGAGGGCGGAGCGCGGCGCCTGGTCCTGGTAGGCCGCCGCGCCGCTTCCGCGGCCGCTCAGGAAACCATTCGAGGTTGGGAGCAAATGGGCGCTCGCGTCCAGGCGCGCCAGGTGGACGTGGCGGACTTCGACCAGGTGGCCGGCCTGCTGCGGGAGTTGAATGTTTCCGAACCGCCGCTGCGCGGCATTGTTCATGCCGCGGGCGTCCTGGATGACGGTCTCCTGGCGCGACTTTCCTTGAACCGTTTTCTGCCGGTCCTGGCGCCCAAGGCGCAGGGCGCTTGGAACCTCCATCAACTCACGCGGGAGCAGCGGCTTGATTTCTTCGTTTGCTTCTCTTCCGCCGCTTCCCTGCTCGGATCGCCCGGTCAAGGGAGCTACGCGGCGGCGAACGGCTTTCTTGACGCGCTTTGCCAGGAGCGCGCCCGCGAAGGTTTGCCCGGACTGAGCATTAACTGGAGCGGGTGGGGCGAGGCTGGGATGGCGGCCCAGGTTGGAGAGCGGGAGCGAAGGCGCTGGGCTGCTTTAGGGGTGGGGCTGCTGGAGACCCGGGAAGCGCTGGACGTGTTTGAAAACTTGGTTGCTTCCGGGAAGGCCGGACAGGTGGCGGCGCTGGCCTTGGACTGGCCCCGGTTTCTCCAGCAGTTTCCGGCGGGAATGACGCCGCCGTTCCTGGACCGGATCGCCCATCAGCCTAGTCCGATTAAGGGGGCGACGGAGTCCGGGTTTCTGCCTCGCTGGCGCGCCTCTGCCCCGGCCGAGCGACGGAACTTGCTCGGGCGATATCTCCGCGAGACCTTGGCTGGCGTGCTGGGTGAGGAAGACTGCGAGAGGATCGACCCGGAGAGGAGTTTTTTTGACCTCGGCCTCGATTCACTCAAGGTGGTTGAGTTTAAGAACCTTCTGGAGTTCGGTCTGGGGCAAACGCTGCCTGGAACTCTGGCGTTCAATTACCCTACGGTGCAGGCGCTCGCAGGGTACCTGTGGAACCAGATGGAGCAGACGTCGTCGATGCTTGAAGGGTTCGGGTCGACGCCGGCTGAGGGGGCGCCGACCTCCTCGCCCGTTCAGGCAGCGCTTCCCCCGCTGTCTGCGTCCACGGCGTCCGACGAGAATCACCGTGCCATTGAAGCGCTCTCTGAGAGTGATGCCGAGGCGGCGCTCGCGGCTGAATTGGACCGGTTGGGACTCTAAATGGAAAAGCGAACGACAATCGAAACCAGCCCTCCGGAACCCTTGTCCCCGGTCAAGCGGGCCTTGGTGGCGCTCCAGAAGATGCAGGCCAAACTGGACGCGCAGGAGCGGGAGCGGGCCGAACCGATCGCCGTAGTTGGCATGGGGTGTCGCTTTCCCGGCGCGGCGGAGAGCCCAAGGCGGTTCTGGGAATTGCTCCGGCAAGGTGGAGACGCGATCACGGAAGTCCCGCCGGACCGCTGGGTTATGGACGACCTTTATGCGCCCAGCCCGGAAACGCCCGGCAAGATTTACTGCCGCCACGGAGGATTCCTCAAAGACCCATGGTCATTCGACGCGCGTTTTTTCGGCATTACCCCGCGCGAGGCCGGCCAGATGGATCCTCAGCACCGCCTGTTACTGGAGGTGGCTTGGGAGGCATTGGAAGACGCCGGGCAGGCCATGGACCAACTGCGGGGGAGCGCGACCGGAGTGTTTCTTGGCATTTCCTCCAGCGAGCATGCCTTGCAGCTAGCGCAGGAATTGCGTTTGGAGGATGTGGATGCTCATTTCGGGTCCGGCCATTCGCCCTGCGTGGCGGCCGGTCGCTTGTCCTATGTTTTCGGTTTCACCGGCCCGAGCTTGGCGGTGGACACGGCTTGTTCGTCTTCGTTGGCGGCGGTGCATTTGGCCTGCCGCAGCTTACGGAGCGGCGAGTGCGAAAGGGCGATTGCGGGTGGAGTCAACCTGCTCTTCGCGCCGGTTATGACGGTGGCTTTCTCGCGGGCCCGCATGTTGTCGCCGAGCGGCCGCTGCCATTCTTTCGACGCGGCCGCCGATGGGTATGTGCGGGCGGAGGGGTGCGGGGTGGTAGTGCTAAAACGTCTGAGCGATGCGATGCGCGAGGGGGACGCGATCTACGCGCTCCTGCGCGGGTCGGCGGTCAACCAGGATGGGCGGAGCGCAGGCCTGACGGTTCCCAATGGGCTAGCTCAGCAAGCCGTGATTCGCCAGGCGCTGGCGCAAGCGGGCGTGACGCCGGAGGAAGTTGATTACGTTGAGGCTCATGGCACCGGCACGCCCTTGGGGGATCCGATCGAAATCGAGGCTCTGGCCAACGTCTTTGCCGGGGGGCGCGAGGGCGGCCGGCCGCTCTGGGTCGGCGCGACCAAGTCCAACCTCGGTCACTTGGAGGCAGCCGCCGGCATCGCAGGGCTGATCAAGACGTTGCTGGCCTTCGAGCATGGTGAACTGCCGCCGAATCTGCATTTCCACCAGCCGAATCCGCGCATTCCGTGGGACCGGATTCCGCTGGCGGTGGTTCCCGACCGCGTCTCCTGGCCCACCAACGGCCGTCCGCGGATCGCGGGGGTGAGTTCTTTCGGGTTCGGCGGCACCAATGCCCATGTGGTGCTCGCCGACCCTCCCAAGCCAACGCCCCCGGTCCCGAGCGCGGCGCGGCCGTGGCGCCTCTTCACTCTCTCGGCCCACACGGAGGAGGCTTTGCGAGCCTATGCCGCGCGGATGGCCGAGCGCCTTGCGTCGGAAAGCGACATGGCACTGGAAGATATCTGTTTCACCACGGCCGTCAGTCGATCCCATTTCCCTTGGCGTCTCGCACTTCTCGCACGTTCCATCGACGATTTGCGAGTGCAATTGTCCTCGTTCCAGACCGGCTTGGCCCCGAGAGGAATCCTGGGCGTCCGACCGCCGGTCCGCGCGCGGCCGAGGGTGATCTTCCGGTTTCCGAGGGGCGGGTCTTGCTCCTCGGGAGTGGCAAGTTTTCTGTGCGACGCCCAGCCCGGATTCGCCCATGCATGGCAACGGTGTGATGCGGCCATGCGAGCTTTGGGGCGGGGACCGAGGAGGGAGGGCGCTCGTTCCGGCCCAGTGGACCTTCCATCGGCTGCGGATGCCGCCGCCAACCTCTTCGCCTTTGAGTACAGCCAAGCCTGCTTGTGGCAAGCCTGGGGCCTCGCGCCTCAGCACGCCGAGGGCTGGGGTGTGGGTGAGGCCGTCGCTTCGGTGATCGCGGGTCATTGGGGCGTGGAAGAAGGTCTGAAACTGGCCTTGGATTCCTTGGGTGCGGCGCAGGCCGCCGCCGAACCCTTCCGCCCAACTAATTCTGGCGGGAGACAGGAATCGGGAGGGCAGGGGGAGAGCCGGATCTTGCTCGAACTCGGCTGTCGGCCCCGTGTGGCAAATACTGACCTCGATTCTCCACCACCGGCTCCCGAGGAGATCCAAGGCTTGGAAATCTCCGTGGATGAGGTTTGGCGGGAGATCCTTCATTGCGCGGGGGAGGTTTATCTGCGCGGCGTCGAACTCAATCGGCGCGCCATGGCGGGCGCCCATCCCGTTCGTCGGCTCCATCTGCCCACCTATCCATTTGAGCGCCAGGTGTTCGGACGGAAGGGACGCGAACGCGTCAACGGCACCCATTCCGAAATCGGTCGCTCGTTGGCTGGGACGTCGCCGGCCAATCCCACTCTGGCGCTGGATTCCCGCGGGTCTCCCCTGCCTCCTTCTCCTGCGGAGAGCCTCGGCCATAGCGCTTTGCCAGCCCTGGCTCCCGCGGGTCATTCTCGTGGATCCGCCTTGCGGGAGTTCCTGGGAACCGCCCCGGCGGACCAGGAAGCCTGGCTGCAGCGGGTCTTGCTTGAACAACTCGCCCGGATTACTCGAAGTAAGTCCGAGGCCATCGGCCCCGAGGACTCTTTGCTGGATATGGGTTTGGACTCCCTGCTGATCATGGAGTGGGTGAACCAACTGCATAAGGACTTCGAGATCATGGTGTACCCGCGGGAAGTCTATGAGACGCCGACGCTGGCGGCTTTCAGCCGTTACCTGGCGGCAGAACTGAACCGGGCGCACGGCCGCACGGGGGTTGAATCATCCGCGCCGGCGCCGGTAACTTTGCCGGCAGCGACGATCGAATGGGTCCCGCCCGGCCCCTCACCGACGCCGGTTGGCGAGGCTTGGGCGGGAGCGCCGAAGTTGCCGGGCATCGCATTTATCCTCTCCAGCCCGCGCTCCGGTTCGACGCTGCTCCGAGTAATGTTGGCGGGGCACCCGCGGCTCTTCTCGCCGCCGGAGCTGCACCTCCTGGCTTTTGCCTCGATGGGCGCGCGGCGACAGCAATTGTCCGGCTCACACCTTGAGGAGGGTCTGCAGCGGGCGCTGATGGAATTGGCGGGAGTCGATGCTCTCGAAGCGGGGCGGATGATGGAAGAACTCGAGACGAGAGATGCCCCGGTGCGGGAGGTTTATGAGTTGTTGCAACGATTGGCCGGGAAACGCTTGCTGGTGGACAAGTCGCCTACCTACGGACTGAGTCCACACATCCTCGAGCAGGCCGAGGCCATCTTCGATCAGGCGAAGTATATCCACCTGGTTCGCCATCCTTACTCGGTTATTGAGTCCTACGTGCGAATGCGCCTGCAAAAGCTCTCCGGCCCAACGGCCGAGGATCCTCAGAAAATCGCGGAGCGAGTCTGGGCGGCCGCGAACCGAAATATCAGGGAGTTTGGCCGCCGGCTCGGCCCCGAACGTTACCTGCAAGTTCCTTATGAGGGTCTGGTAAGCGATCCCGAGCGCCAAACGCGCGCGCTTTGCCAGTTTCTCGCCATTCCTTTTGATCCGGCGATGCTGCACCCCTACGAGGGCCAACGGATGACCGACGGAGTGCATTCGGGATCGCTCCCGATCGGCGATCCGAATTTTGCCAAATACGGCGGGATTCAGGCTGACTTGGGGGAGGCCTGGAGGGAGGTGCGGCTGGCGGCCCCGCTCCAAGAGGAAAGCCGTAGGTTGGCGCATGAATTCGGATACAAGTTGCCCGACGCCGAGCCCGAGGCCGCGTCCGCGTTGGTACCTCCGCCCGAAAGGCCGGTGGTCTTGGCCGCTCCATCCGCGGAAATGACGGAGCGCTGGGTCACGGTTCGGGGGATGCGTATCTGTGTCTGCTGTTGGGGCTCTGATTTGGGACCAACCGTTTGGTTGCTCCACGGTTTGCTCGAACAGGGCGCGGCTTGGATGAGCGTGGCGACACGGCTGGCGATCTCCGGTTATCGGGTCCTTGCGCCGGACCTGCGCGGTCACGGACGCTCGGATCACGCCCCGCCGGGATGCGGGTATCATCTTGCGGATTTTCTCGGTGACTTCGAGGGGTTAACGCGCGCCTTAACCCCGGGACCGTTCGTGTTGGTGGGGCACTCTCTGGGTTCTGTAATAGCCGCCTTGTTTGCCAGCGCCCGGTCCGAGCAGGTTCGGCGCGTGCTCCTGGTGGAACCGGTGCTTCCCGTTGGGAGGGCGAAAACGCTGATCTCCGAGCAATTGACGGCGCACCTGGACCACGCCCTGGCGGCGCCGGCGCAGACCGCGCTGGCGGGTGCGGCCGCGGCCGCGGCGAGGCTGAGGCAAGGAATACCGGCGGCAAGCGAGGAGTTGTCCGCCATTCTGGCCGCGCGCGCGAGCGAACCCTGCGAGGGTGGGTTGCGGTGGCGATGGGATCCGCGGCTGCAACTGCGGAGCGCCCTCGGTTTCGCGGGAAACTGGCTCAGCCGGGCGGATTATGCGGACCTTCTCCGGGGGTTGGGGCCGCGCTTGACCGTGGTCTATGGCGACCGAGGGCTAAACCGGCCGGAAGATCGTTTGGACGCGGCGGAGGGGATTGATGCCGCCCGCTGTGTTTGCATCGTCGGCGGACATCACTTGCACCTGGAGGCCGCCGAAGCTCTCGCCGCGTTGGTCCATGAGGCGGCGCTCTCGACCGCGCCGCACGACCCATGACCCCCATGACGGCCCATCCCAACCCGCGACCGCCAACGGCATCCTGGCGGGACATTCCGCTGGCGCTGTGTTCCTTCTGTTTTTTCAAGGCGGTCAAACTGATTTTGACCCAATCGGTGAAATTGCAGGCGGCCCGGTTTAATCGGGGCGGCTACCGCTGGAGCATACTTACGGGAGAAACCGTGAAATCACCGTTGACCCTGGCCGTGCTCTTGACCAAGGGGCCCCGGTGGAACCCGCACGCGGTGATTGGCGCGGCGGGCCCTTTTCGGGTCACTCATTCCCTGGCGTTGAATCGCCTTCAGGCGGATGCCTCCTCCGGTTCCTGGACCGTGGTGATCTACCGCTATCCGGGCTTGAAAACCGTGGCATGCCTGGCTTCCTCCGGCGCGGCCGCGGACGGCGAATGGGAGGCGCAGTCGCTGCCCCCGGGGCGGTATTCGCTGGGGTTGCGCTATTATGATGTGGCGGGTCCAGTCGTCTTCCCGACGGTGCGCGTGGATGGGCAAGAGGCCTTGCCCGCGCGATCCGCGCCGCCGGACCCCAACGGCTTTTATCAAGACCTCCATCGCCGCGCCAACTGGTTTTATACCGCCCTGCATTACTACGTGTATCCGATGCTTCAATGGGAGGCGCGCCTGCCCGCGGCCTTCGTCCGTTCCGAGTACGTGCCGGTAGGCGACCCAGGCAATCTCTTTTATTATGGCCCATTGAGCGCCGGTCAAGCCCTCGAGTGCCTGCTGCCGGAGGGGGTGCTCGACCACTATCGGGTTTATTATACGCAGTACAACCGCTCGAGCTTGCCGGTATCCTGGTCGGAAATCCGCGTCGGATTCCATCGCACCCCTCCGGCGTCCGCGGCCGGTTTCTACCTGCTGCGACTGCGGGCGCGCGGGCCCGCAGCCGCTCCCGCCCAACCGCCCGTCATTCATCTGCGCGCCTGCGGCGGGGCGCCGGTTCAGCCCGAGGAGGCCCATGCAAATTAGGTCAACGAAAATAGTCTTGGTTGCTTTTGGGGAGAAGATATCCTCATAATTACTTTTTATGCCGTTGCCGACCAGTTCTGACCTTTCGCGACCTGTAGCAGAAGCAGGCGGCGAACCCGTCTCCAGCGTGGTGTTGTCGATGCCTCGCCGGAAGCAGGTGCGCGCCGATGTTCCCCTCGCGGGCGCCGAAGTGCCTTTCCGCCGGGCCTTGTTCCGGCCGTCTCCGCTGCTCATGGTCCGGCGGTTCCTGTTTTGGAACGCGCAGTTGCTTCGGTTGATCGCGGTTAATTTAGGCGAAAAGGTCCTGTTCCGCGGCACCGTTCAGAAGCGCGCCCGGCGTTTGCGCGAGATGCTCCAGCGCCTCGGACCGACGGCGATCAAATTTGGCCAGCAACTTTCCCAGCGAGCGGATGTGTTGGATCCCTCGTACTGCGCGGAATTGGAAAAACTCCTGGATAACGTTCCCCCCTTTCCGTGCGAACAGGCTTTGGCGATCCTCGAGGCGGCGTATCGCCGCCCGATCGCGGAGGTCTTTCGCCGGTTCGACTCCGAGCCGATCGGCTCGGCTTCGCTGGCGTGCGTTTATCAGGCGGAGCTGATTAACGGCGACAAAGTAGCGGTTAAGATCCGCCGCCCGGGGGTCGGCGAAATCATGGTGGCCGACCTTACGGTTATGTCCATCCAGGCGCGATTCCTGGAGGTGCTCGGCGTTGTCCGGAGCGGCGTGGCGACCAGTTTCACGATCGAGCTCAAGCGCATGCTCTCCGAGGAATTGGATTTCCAGGTCGAGGCCCGCTACACCGAGTTGTTTCGCAAAGAGGCCGAGCGTTGCGAGTTCGTCACCGCGCCGCGGCTTTATCATGAGTTCTGCACGGACGTCATCCTGGTCTCGGAGTTTGTTTCGGGCGCCTTTTTGCGCGAATTCATGGCCGCCTTGGGCAACAACGGAAACGGCGACCTGGAGAAGTTGCTGGCCCGCGGCTATGAGCCGAAGAAGATAGCGAATCGCCTGCTTTATGTTTTCTTCTGGGAGGTGTTCGAAAGCAACTTCTTCCATGCCGACCCGCATCCGGCCAACATTATCATCAAGCCGGACAATACCATTGTGATGATCGATTTCGGCTCTTGCGGCACCGTCTCTGGGAAATTCCGTCGGAATTTGATGGATTTCTACGATCTTCTCCTTAAGGAAGACCTCAACGGCGTGTGCCGGCGCATGCTGGCGATTTCCGAGCCCCTCCCGCCCATCAACACCGACCTCTGTCTGGAAGAACTTCTCAACCTGGTCCGCAACTGGTTCTTCGCCCTGCGCAGCGAGCACTCGAAATGGCAGGACAAGTGTTCCGGCTCGATGTTCCTGCGCATGATTTCCCTCTGCGGTCGCTACGGTATTACGAGCCGGCCCGAGGCGGTGCGCTTCTTCCGGGCGAATTTCCTCTACGACACGATGATCTACCGGCTCAATCCGGATCTCGACGGCCCGAAGCAATTCAAGAAGTACTTTCGCCGTTACGCCAAGCGCGCGCGCCAGCGCGTGCAGCGCGCCTTGCTCGCCCGCGCCTATGGTCCCATGAGTGTTGACTACGTCAACCTGGAACGGACGCATAAGGTTTCCTCCGCGCTCGTAGAACGGATCTCCGACTACTTGGACGCTCCGAAATTCACTTACAGCGAGGGTGTTGGCAAAGTGGCCTACGTCTTCTCGATTTCGCTGAAGAGCGCCATTAATTTGTTTGTCGTCACGCTCGTGTGGACGGGCGCCCGGCTGGGCTACGCGTTGGTCCACCGCAGCGGCGCCGCTGACGAGGTCCAGTTGACCCACTGCCTGCGTTGGGTTCTAAATTCCGAAGTGTACCACTTCACGGTCCTGCTTGTTCTCGTTGTCGTCGTCCGCAAACTTTTGATCCGCCTTGACAGTTTTGACGTCCATCATGATGAGTGACGGCGCGAAAATCCCCCAAGCCCTGGAGCAGTCTTGAGTAACCTTTTCATGAACCCACCAACCAGCGCGGAACCAACCCCAGGAAATCACACGCCGTCGCGGCGAGCGCCCCGGCAAATCGCAAGCTACCTGCTTTGCGGATGCTGGCTGGCCTCCGCGGCCTTGGGCGCGCCCGCCGGCGTTCCAGGACAAAGGGCCGACCCGCCCGCCGCAGTCACCTGCCTGGGGCGAATCGATCCGGACATCATTGAGGTCATGCCGCCCGCCTCCAGCTTTCCCGTGCCGCCTCCGGTGGCGGAAGTGCTGGTCACCGAGGGCAGCCGGGTCACCAACGGCCAGACGCTGGTGGTGCTCGAGAACCGGGAACGGCTCCAAGCCACCTGGCGCTCCGCTCGCGCCCAGGCGCATGTCGCCGAACTCCGCCTTGAACGAGTCAGCGGGCGGGTGCGGGAGACCGAAATCGCCAGCCAGACCGCTGAAACGGAGCGATCTCGAGCGGAGCTGGAATTGGCCCGCAAAGATTTTTCCCGCGCGCAGGATCTCCGCAAAGGCGGCGCGATGACTCAGGCTGAATTCGATCGCAACCGCTGGGCCCTCACCGCCCGCGAGAAGGAATTAGAATCGGCTCAGGCCAAATTGGAGAACTTGACCGAGGCGCGGTCCCTCGACCAGCGCATTGCTGAAGCCGAGTTGGAGAGCGCGCGAGCGCAGGGGGAGCATGCCGAGGCGGAAATGAACCAGGCGCTGGTGCGGTCGCCGATCGACGGCTTGGTGATCAAGCTGCACGCCAAACCCGGCGAACGGCCAGGCGCCGGCGGGGTGGCCGAGTTGGTGAAAACCGCGCCGATGTATGCGACCGCCGAGGTTTACGAGACCGACATCCGCTACGTGCGCGCCGGCCAGCGAGCGGAGCTAACCAGCCCGGCATCCCCGGAGCCGTTCAAGGGCGTGGTCGAGAGCGTGGGTTTCAAAGTGGGCCGAAATAGGGTGCTGGATACCGACCCTGTTAGCGTCTCCGACGCGCGGGTGGTGGAGGTCAAGATCCGGTTGGACGACAATCCGTGGGCGGTTCGCTTGATTGGCGCTCGGGTCCAGGTCCGGATCCTCCGTTGAGCGACGGCGGCCGATACAACCCAGCTTATGCCAAATCCGAACCTCAAGATCCCCTTGGCCTGGTTGCAGCTCAAGTGGGACAAATTCCGCTTGGCGGCGGCGGTTTCCGGCATCGTGTTTGCGGTGACGCTGATGCTGCTCCAATTGGGGTTCCGGGACGCGCTGTTTGTGGCGGCGGTCCAATTTCACGAGCGTCTGGATGCGGACCTGGTGATCATGAGTTCCCGATACGAGTTCATGGCCACCACCCGGAGCTTCACCGAGCGGCACCTTCAACGGCTCCTGGCATTAGAGGGCGTGGCTAGCGTGGCCCCGGTCTATATGGGCGTTGCCAAATGGAAGAACCCGGTCAACTTTCGTGAGATCCCCATTTTCCTCATCGGCATGGACCCGGCCGCGACGTATTTCAACCTGCCGGAGGTTCAAGCCAGTCTCGACCAACTCAAGCTGCCGGATGTCGTCCTGTTTGACCGCGGGTCCAAGCCTGATTTTGGACCCGTGCCAACCCTGTTGCAGGCGGGCCAGAAAGTCTCCACCGAAGTTGCTGGCCGCCGCGTGGACGTTGTCGGCTTGTTCTTCCTGGGGCTTTCCTACGGCGCGGATGGAAACCTGTTCATGAGCGACCTGAATTTTCTCCGGCTCATGCCCTATCGCCGCCAGGGACTGATCGACCTGGGGCTGATTCGGCTTAAACCCGGCGCCGACCCCGCGGGGATGCTGGCGGCGGTCCGCGCGGCGCTGCCCGGCGATATGCAAGCCATGAGCCGCGCCGAGTACAAGCGTTATGAAGTAAATTATTGGGGCAACCGCACCCCGGTGGGCTTTATTTTTAATCTCGGCGCGCTCGTCGGCTTCATCGTCGGCACGGTGATCGTTTACCAAATCCTGTACACGGATGTGATCGACCATCTGGGCGAGTACGCCACGCTCAAGGCCATGGGCTATTCGGATCGGTTCCTCTACGGCGTGGTGATCCAGGAAGCCCTGATCCTGGCGCTGATGGGCTTCGTGCCCGGGTGGCTGATTTCAACCGGCATGGCGATCCTCACGCGCAAGATGACCATGCTCCCTTCCTACATGACCTGGGAGCGGGCCTCGTTCGTCCTGGCGCTCACGATCCTGATGTGCGTCGGGTCCGCCATCATCGCCATGCGCAAACTTCGCGCCGCCGATCCGGCGGACATCTTCTGATTATGCCCCTGGAGCCGGTTATTACCGTAGATAAGCTCAGCCACTATTTCGGCGAGGGAGCGCTGCGCAAGCAGATCCTCCATGAAGTCTCCGCTCAGTTTTATCCCGGTGAGATTGTGATCCTGACCGGGCCCTCGGGCTCCGGCAAGACGACGGTCTTGAGTTTGGTGGGCGCGTTGCGCTCGGTGCAGGAGGGGAGCGTGAGCGTGTTGGGACTGGAGTTGCGAGGCGCCGCAAAAACCGCGATGGGACAAGTCCGGAAAAAAATCGGTTTCATCTTTCAGGCGCACAATCTCATCGACGCGCTGTCCGCCCGGCAGAACGTGCAAATGTCCGTGGCGCTACTCGGACCGGTGAGCCGGGAAGCCGCCGACGCCAAGGCCGAAGCCATGCTCAAGGCGGTCGGATTGGAGGCGCGCATGGATTATTATCCCGATCAACTCTCGGGCGGTCAGAAGCAGCGCGTGGCCATCGCCCGCGCCCTTGTCGGCCAGCCGCGGATCATCCTGGCCGACGAACCCACCGCCGCCCTGGACAAAAAGTCCGGCCGCGAAGTCGTTGAGATCCTCCGGTCCCTGGCCAAACAGCAAGGCACGGCAATCCTGCTGGTGACCCACGACAACCGGATTCTCGACATCGCGGATCGCATTCTGGCCCTCGAGGACGGGCGCATTTCGTCATTTGCCAGCGGCCTCACGGCCAACGCGGGACAGATGCTGCATAGTCTGGCCGGCCTGAATCGGCGCGGCATGTTGGTGCCTCATTTTCAGGGCTTGAACGGGGATGCTTTCGTGCATCTGCTGGACGAGACCACCCAGGAACTGGAGCGACTGCTGCGCACCCTTGAGGTCGCCAGTCAGGAGGTCAGCGACACCATGCTGGACCAGGTATTGGTGGCCTCCACGATCAAGATCGCCCAATTGCTGGACGCCGACCGCGCGACGATCTTCCTGGTGGACAAGCCGCGAGGGCAACTGCGCTCGAAAGTAGCGATGCATACCGGAGAGGAACCTCTGGAAATCGTGATCCCGCTCGCGCACGGAATCGCCGGCTACGTCGCTCGTACCGGCGAGTCGCTCAATCTGGCGGATGTCCGCTCCGATCCGAGATTCGAGGCCAACATCGATGAGCGTACCGGCTATCAAACTCACGATGTGCTCTGCGTCCCTGTGCTCAACCGTGGCGGTGAAGTCTTTGCCGTGGTTCAATTGCTCAATAAACGCGGCGGCCAGGGATTCACCGCCCAGGACGAGAAAGCCTTGCGCGAATTCGACCGGCCGTTGGCGCTCATCCTGGAGAGCTGTTTCGAGTTCGGACGTCGGGCGCAGGCGGCCGGAACCGGTAAAGGGTAACAGTCAGGCGATGCCAAAGGCGAACCCGTTCATGCAAATCAACCCAATTCCCAGCCTGTCTCAACCCACCCCACTGGCTTCCTCCTCCGGCATCACGGCCGTTTCGTTGGGCGATCCTGAATTCCGACGCGCGCACCGGGTTCGCCTGGCCTACGCAAGCGGCGCAATGTACAAGGGCATCGCCTCGGTCGAGTTGGTCGCGCGCATGGCCAAGGCGGGCCTGCTGGCCTTTTTTGGAACCGGCGGTCTGCGGTTGGAGCCGCTGGAAGCCGCAATCCTGCGCCTGAAGCAGGAGTTGAACGCCAACCAGGCCTTCGGGATGAACCTCCTGTGCAACCTCGCCAGCCCGGAGTTCGAAGACGCCACCGTGGATCTGTTTTTGCGCCATGGCATCGAGCGCGTGGAGGCGGCCGCCTACACGCAGGTCACGCCCAGCCTGGTCCGCTACCGCGCGCTGGGCTTGCGCCCCGGTCCGGCAGGACCGATCCTCCCGCGCATGCTCATGGCCAAGGTCTCGCGGCCGGAGGTCGCGATCCAATTTCTGAGCCCGCCACCGGAGCGGATTCTGCAAAAGCTCGTGGCGGCCCGGAAGATTTCCGAGCAGGAAGCCAGCCTGGCCCGACAGATTCCCATGGCAGACGATGTTTGCGTGGAAGCGGATTCGGGCGGCCATACGGACAATGGCGTGTCTCTGACGCTCATGCCGGTCATGCTCCGATTGCGCGATGACACGGCGCGCCAGCACGACTATCGCCCTCGAATTCGTATCGGCGCCGCCGGGGGGATCGGTACGCCTCATGCCGTCGCGGCCGCATTTGTGATGGGCGCCGATTTCGTGCTGACCGGTTCGATCAACCAATGCACGGTCGAGGGCGGTACCAGCGAATTGGCCAAAGACCTCCTGGCCGACCTGAACGTGCAGGATACCGCTATGGCCCCCGCCGGCGATATGTTTGAGATCGGCGCCCGGGTGCAAGTGATGAGCAAGGGAGTGTTCTTCCCGGCCCGCGCCAACCGGCTCTACGATCTGTACCGACAATATGATTCGCTCGACCAGATCGACCCGAAAACCCGGGAGCAGCTCGAGAAGCGCTATTTCAAACGCACCTTCGACGAAATCTACGCTGAAACCAAGGCCTATTATGCGAAAACCGCTCCGGAACAAATCGAGCGGGCGGAACGCAGTCCCAAGGCGAAGATGGCGCTGGTGTTTAGGTGGTATTTCGTGCAGACGGGCCGGCTGGCCGCCAAAGGGATAGCCGACAGCAAGGTCGATTTCCAAATTCATTGCGGCCCGGCTCTCGGGGCTTTCAATCAGTGGGTCAAAGGCACGCCCTACGAGAATTGGCGCCACCGTCACCCGGACGAGTTGGCCAGCCTGCTCATGAACGGCGCGGCGGCGTTGTTGCAGCAGAGATACTTGCAGTTCCAGGGCGGCCCGATGGCGAGCGAGACGGCCCCGCTTCTCACCGTGGCAGGCCAGGCGTTGGGGTAGGCTTCACTCCTTCGGCGCCGCGTTGGCGGCGAGCCCCGGCGCCATTTTTGCCGCGACTTCGCAGAGCTCCGCGAAGGCTCGCGGTGGAAGGAAGCTCAGGCTCGTGTTCTTGGGCAGGACCACGGCAAGCACGTAACCCCCGACGATCCACGCCCGCGCTTGATATTGCAGGAAATTCTCGAACTCCGCGCGGTAGCCGCAAGCCGGGTCCGAGGATTCCGGCAGAAAAACGCGCGGCCGGAGGATCTCAAAGGGCACGGTCAGACCGCAACGCAGGACCTTCGAAAGCGCTTCGCGGACAGCCCAAAGCAGGAACCCGGAGACAGGCGGAGCGATGCCCAGCGCGCTGAGCAGGGCGAGCTCTTCGCGCGGGAACATCTTCGGGAAGAGGTCCTGACGTTCTGGATCGATGAACTCCAGGTCGATCCCAATCGGATGCCCTGGCGTGGAGGCCGCGCCCACCGCCAAGCCCTGGGAGTGCGCCAGGGAGATCTCCGCTTGCGCCGGCCCCGGGTGCGAGAGCAAGGGTTGGCCGAAGACTCCCGCCAGGATCTCCAGCCGTTCCGTCCTTGGTTCCTTCAATAAAGCGCCCAGGGCCCGTTTGAGCGCAAGGCGTCCGAGGAAATAGCTGGTCCTTCGCAGCGGAAATTTCAATTGCTCGAATAACACCAATTCGCTGGGCCCGAGCACCGCTCCGGGGCAGAGGCTCCAGCGATCGTAATCCGCGCCGCCACTGGCACCCAGGAAGGCCGGAACCGGCGCTCCGTGGCGATGCAGTTCAAGGGATGCTACCATCAGAGCCTCACTGGTTCAGCGCCGCTTTCAATCGCGTCAGGCCGCGCAAGTCCTGGCCAAACGGGGTCAACACGGGCATGGCTTCGGAGTCGGGATGTTTGTTCGTCAGGTTCTTGATAAACCCCGCGAGCGTGCCGCTGGGCCCGACATCGACATAAAAGTGGGGTCCTGCGGAGGTCTCGAGCGCGCGCATCGCCTCCGAGAATTGGACCGGACGCCGTAAGACGTCCCACCAGTATTGAGGCCCCAGGTCGGTGGAGAGCAGGGCTCGCCCCGCCATGCAGGAAACGACCGGGAGTTGAGCCGTTCCTATCGTGAGCTGAGCGGCCAACGACCGAAGGCTCGGCTCGATCTCGTCCAGCAACGGCGAATGAAACCCCTGTTTGATCGGCAACGGCTGGCAGCAGACCCCTTGGGCTTTGAGCAATGCGCGCACGCGCCGCAGATTGGACTCCGGACCCGCAATGACAAAATGTTCCTCATAATTCAGGCCCGCCCGGGTGGCGCCCGCAAACACCTCGGGGTTGGTCTCCCACAAAGAAATCGGACCGAGGACTGCCAGCATGCCGCCCGGGGGAGTCCGCTGTTCGATCAGTCGCGCGGTTTGGATCACAAATCCCAGGGCCTGCTCCAAAGTGAGCGCGCCGGCGACCGTCCACGCGGCGGTTTCTCCCAGCGAATACCCGACCAGGCAAGCGGGTACCACGCCCTCCTCCTGCAATGCCTTGGCCAAACTGAAGTTGAGGAGGAAGACCGCCGGATGCGTGTAAATAACCCGATCAAAGGGTTCGAAACGGTTTTCCGGCTTTTCGTACAGGAGTCTGACCAGCGAATTTCCCAACAGCGGTTCCGCCATCGACGACCCTCGGTCCATCCACCAGCGGAAGCGGACGTGAGACTGGTACAGCTCCCGGCCCATGCAGTAATACTGCGAGCCTTGCCCGGCAAAGAGGAACACTATCTTTTTTGACATTCGCGCGATTGCGCTGGAAGCCCCGTCAGCAGCCGCCTCCGAGTCCGCCCGCCCTCGAGCGGGACCAGCGCGTGGACAAGTTCGTCCGCTCCGGGGGATGGGTCAATCCCAAAGCGGAACGGATTTTTCCGACTCCCGGGCGCCTCCGCGAAGGGGCGCCGGAGGCGCTTTTTCCTCGGACGTTAGAGGGCTTCACTTGTGTTCTCTCGGCAAGCCATTATAATGATCGCCATGATTTCCATACCGATCCCGAAGACCGGGAGGAAAGCCGGGGTGTTGGCTCGCGCGGCGAGATCTCTCCGCGCCGCCTCCGGAATGAACGGAGGCCTTCAGGGGCGAATCGCGAAGGGTTGCCGGCCTCTTTACCGAAAAGCGTCGCCAGCGCAACTCCGCCTCGAGCCGCGAGCCGCGCGGACTGATTCAACGCCGCTCCGCAGCGGGCTGATTCGAGGCTCTGGACCCTGGTTCTTGACGCTTGGCCTCGCCACCGGACTGGCTTTGCCCGCGGGAGCCCAAACGAACTGGGCCTCCACCAACGCCATGAGCCTGCCAGGGCAGCCTCTCTCCTTGGTCGAGTCTCTGAACCTGGCCATGGATCATAATCGCGCCCTGCGCGAGGCCAAACAGGACCTCGAAGTCGCGCGCGGTGTGGTGATGCAGACCCATGCCATCCTCATCCCGCATGTTAAAGCCAGGGGCTCCTATTCACGCGATGATGTCGCCGTTTTCAGCTCCACGACCAGCGGGCTCCCTGTCCCGGATCATCTTTGGAACGGCAGCGTTCGCGTGGTTCAGTCCATTTACGAAGGCGGCCGGATGGTGGCCGCCTATCGTTCCGCCAAATGGACCACCCAACAGGCTGTCGACCAGTACCGAAGCAGGTTGGCGGGCGTCTTGCGGGACGTGCGGTTAGCCTATTACAACGTGCTGCTGGCTCGCTCGCAGCGGGCGGTATTGGAAGAAACGGTGCGGTTGCTCGATAAGCAGGCCGCCGAGGAGCAAAGCCGGCTGGACGCGGGGACGAGTTTGAGCGTGGACGTGGCGCGGGCGGAATCGGAGTTGGCTCGTCTGCGCGCCAAATTGGTCATGGCGAAAAACCAACTGTGGGTCGCGGAGACGCGGCTGTTGGATCTCCTGGGCTCCAAATTGCCCACCGACGGCGCGCCGGAGGCGCCGCTACAACTCTCGGACGGGTTCCAGACGCCGCCCGCCGAGGTGGAACTGGCCTCCGCGGTCCGGCAGGCCCTGGCGAATCGGCCCGAGCTCAAGGTCCTGGAGAACACCATCAAGCTCAGCGGAGAGGAGGTGCGCACCGCGCGCGCGAACAGCCTGCCCAGCGCGCAGGTCTTCGGCGGTTACGGCGGCATGAACGACCCGATCGACCGCGACCTGAAGGGATGGTTCGCCGGAGTGCAGATGGATTGGGAAATCTTCGATGGCCTGGCGGCGCGCGGGAAGGTTCGGCAGGCGCGCGCGGTCCAGGAAAAGAACCGGATTAGCCTGGAGAACTTGCAACAGCAGGTGGAAATCGAAGTTCGCATCGCCGTCGCGGACCTGGGCGCCGCGCGAGAGGTGATTGAATCGCTGCGCAAAGCGCAGGCGCATGCCGAAGAGGCCCTGCGCCTGACGCGCTTGCGACTCCAAACGGGGACGGCGACGTCGCTGGACGCCCTGGCCGCCCAGGTCGCGCTTATGGAGACCCAGGCCTCCGCCATCGAAGCCTTGTACCGATACAATGCGGCGCTGACCCAATTGGAGTTTTCCACCGCCGCCAACCTGCCGCCGAATTGAACCGCCGGCGGCGCGGGCTTGGGCCGCTTGCGAGCCGGTCCGCGGCTCTGTTTGCGCCGCCGCACAATCTGCTTTCCGATCTCACGCTTTGGATTTGATTTGAGGCGAATTCCCTGCTTGGTTGGCGGACGCATGAACACGCTTTTCGCTTCGAGTCAGCGGCGCGCCCTGCGGATCCTGGTTTGGATGCTGACCGGATGGCTCGTTGCGTTGAACCCGGCTGTTTCGACGGCCGAGCTTAAGGTCGTTCTCGAGAGCGCCGACACGCGCTACACCATCGCGTCGGATGGCAGGAACCTGGAGTTCGTTGATCTGGCGACCGGGCTTGATTACCTGCGCCGGGAAACGGTCTCGGCCTGCGCCCTGGTCCGCCTGAACGGAAAGGAATATCCCGCGACCTCCGCCGCGCTCGCCGATGGTCGCCTCCGGCTGCGCTTCGGCGACGCTGGAGTCGAGGCCGCGCTGAAGGTCGAACCGCGCGCTTCCTGGATTCGGTTGACGGTGGAATCGGTCAAAGGCGCGGAGATAGAGTCCCTGGTCTTCCTCAATGTCCCGCTCACGCTCAAAGCCAAGCCTCAGGAGACTTTCGGGGCGTGCGCTCTCTCCCTTAACCTCATCACCCGGGTGGACGCCTTGCCCGCGCTCCAAAGCGATCTCCGGGCGGCCGCTTACCGGAAATTCGGCATCGTGGGGGCTAAAGTGGCCCTGATGGGGCTGCCGCCAGGCCGAATGCTAACTGGCCTCAAGGAGGCGCTCTCGCAAGCCGAAGAAATGCCGCTGTGCAAGGTCGCTGGGCCGTGGGCCCAGGAGGTCCCGTTCAACCACGGTTCTTACCTCTTTAATTTCGGCTCCTTAACGGAAACGAACGTGGACGACTGGATTGAAATGGCCCGGAGCCTTGGCTTCAACCAGATTGATAATCATGGCGGCGGCTCCGCCTTTTTCCGCTTCGGGGATTTCGAGCTCAACCGTGAGAAGTGGACCGACGGGTGGGAGAGCTATCGCCGAATCCTCGCGCGCCTCCATGCCGCCGGCATTGGTTCGATTTTTCACACCTACGCCTTTTTCATCGATAAGCGTTCCAAGTACGTGAGTCCCATCCCCGACCCGCGTCTCGACGCTTTCCGCACCTTGACGCTGGCGGCGGACGTGGACGCGGCTGCGGACACGTTACCTGTAAACGAGCCTACCACCGGCATGAGCGCAGTTACCGGTTTTTTCGAACACAACAGCGTGGTCCTGCACCTGGGCGACGAACTCGTCACCTTCGGCGGCGTCAGCCAGGAGCCGCCCTGGCGTTTCATCGGCGTCAAGCGCGGCGTGTTGGGCACCAAAGCCGAGCCCCACCAGAAAGGCGCGACGGCTCGCCACTTGAAAGAGTGCTTCGGGCTGTTCGTGCCTGACCCGGAGTCCTCGCTGTTCGTCGAGATCGCCGCCAATCATGCCGAGGTGGTAAACCGTTGTGATTTCGACGGCGTCTATTTGGACGCCATCGACGGAAGTTCCATCTTGCGCGGCGGGGACGAGTGTTGGTACTGGGCGGATAAGTTCGTCATGGAGATCCAAAAGCGTCTCCGCAAGCCCGTGGGCATGGAGATGAGCGCGATGTGGCACCACTCCTGGCAGTACCGGACGCGCTGGCAGGCCTGGGATTTTCCCCAGCGCGGTCATAAGCGTTTCATCGACTTGCACGCCGAGGCTGTCAATGGCGGCCTGATGCTGCCGCTCCACCTCGGCTGGTGGAACTTCCAGTCTTTTAATCCGCCGCAAATCGAGCCGACCTACCCCGACGTCATGGAGTGTCTCGGGGCCAGGTTGGTCGGCTGGGATGCCGGCATCTCCCTGACTGGAGGCGTGGATCGCGAGCAACTTCGGAACGTGCCCCTGTTTCGCCGAGCGGTGGACACGCTCCGGGCCTGCGAGGAAATCCGCCACGCCGGAACCCACGACGCGGCCGCTAAAGCCAAACTCCGGGAATCGGGCAGTGAATTCTCGTTGTTCACGGACGCCGGCGGCAGGCGACGCTTTCGCCGTTCCCATTCCGAGGCGCGCACCGCGGCCATGGCCGAGCCCTGGACGCTCGCATGGTCCGCAACGAACCCTTTCCCCGCGCAGCCCATGACGGCGCGCATTGAGGGGCTCATGTCCGCCGGTTCCGAGGACGATCCCGGAGCGGTCGTCCTCGGCAGTCTCGCGGGCGCGGATGCCGTTCACTGGAAGCGAAGCGCGGCCCCGGGCGTGGCGGTTTCGCTGTCCGGGGCGGGTTCCGACAGCGGTTCTCTTGGGGCGTTCATCACGGCCACCAACAGCGGCCAGGTGGAGCGCCGCGCCGCGTGGGCTTGTTATCGGAAGCCGCTCGACCCCGTCTTGAACTTGAAGGAGCGGCAGGCGCTGGGTCTGTGGATTGAAGGCGACAGCCTGGGCGAAGTCGTCGCGCTTCGCCTTGAAAGCCCGCGGCATCTGGCCTTCGGCGCGGTTGCCGATCGCTACATCACCATCGACTTCACGGGGAAACGCTGGTTTACCCTGGTCGAGACCGAATCAGCCCGCTGGAGCGATTACACGTGGGATGATGGGAAAGGGCCTTACAATCTCTATCGCGAGACCATCGATTTCGGCGTGGTCGACTCCGTGGCCCTCTGGTGCCAGAACCTCCCGCCGGGCAAGGAGGTTAAGTGCGGCATTGGTTCTGTCAAAGCGCTGCCGATGCTGCCTGGCGCGATAAAAGATCCGGCTATCACCATAGATGGGGTGACCGTCGTGTTTCCGGGCGAACTCGCCTCGGGGTGTTGGATCGAATGTAACGGCTCTGAGGACTGCGCGCTCTACGGTCCCAAGGGAGAGGTCCTCGGCAAGGTGACCCCTTCGGGCGCGCTGCCGACCCTGCGCGCCGGGCGGAACCAGGTCCAATTCTCTTGCGCGCCAAATAAGGGGCCTTCCCCGCGAGCAAAAATCACCTTGTTCGCGCGGGGCGAGGACCTTTAACCATGCTCGGAAGTAAGCCTGCCAGCGCGAAATCGCCCGGCGAAAGAGTAATCATGAAATCAAATTATTTGAAAACAGTCAGTGGCTGGGCGGCGACTCTCGGCGTGGCGGCCGTTGCCTGGGTGGGGGCGGCTGTCGGCGCGCCGGCGGGAGCGAAGCCGGACGAGTCCCGGGCGACGGGCCTTCAAGACAAGACCTTGGTGGCCTGGGTCGCGCCCGCCGATCTCGCGCAACGCGGCGGCAGCGTGTTGACGATTGAAGACGCTGAAGCTCATTTCGACGGCATCATCTTCGGCGAGATCGCTGCCGCAAAATGGATGCCCGGCAGCGATGGTTTCCGCCGCACGCTGAAAGAACAAGGGACCTGGGCGGAGGAAGCGGCCGATGACAGAACGTTCGTGCAAATGGCTATCGTTTACCGCGGCCGCGAGGTGGCCATTTACCGCGATGGGCGAGACTACGCCCGATACTCGATGTCCAATCCGCCGCAAGCCTTTGGCGCCGCCGCCGTCGTATTATTCGGACGGCGGCATCTGGAAGCGGGGGATCCAGACCACTCCTTTGCCGGCCGGATCAAGGACGCGCGCATTTATGACAAGGCGTTGGATCGCGAGACCATCGCCGCCTTGGAACCTGGAAAAGCGGGGGGCGACTCGAAGCCTTGGGCCTGGTGGTCCTTCGCCGACGAAGGACTCCGCGAGAAGACGGGGCGATTCACCGAGATCAAGCTGGTCGGCCAGGTTCGCCTCGAGGCCGGCTGCCTGGTTCTGGGCGGGAAGGGCGCGAGCGTTATCACCACTTGCTCCGGCGGCGAGGACGCAAAGTCCATTTCGATTCCAAAGACCTGGTCGTTCAACGGCGCGGTTCCCGACGAGGTCGTTCGTTCGACCCGGTTGCTGCGCGAGCGTTTCCTCGCCGATCCCTATCGTCCGACTTATCATTTCTGCGTTCCGGAGGACATGGGGATGCCCGGCGATCCCAATGGCGCGTTCTACTCCAACGGGCGCTACCATCTTATGTATTTGTATAACCGCAGCGGGTCGGGTTTTTGCTGGGGCCACGTCTCCAGCGGCGACCTGGTTCACTGGCGCCAGCATCCCGACGCGATCGGGCCGGGCCAGGGGGACGAAGGCTGTTTCAGCGGCGGCGCGTTCGTGGATGAGGATGGCGCCGCCTATCTGTCCTACTGGATGTTGTGGGGGGCCAAGGGCATCGGTTTGGCCGCTAGCCGCGGCCCCGATTTCGATTCCTGGACCAAACTGGAGGCTAACCCGGTGATCAAGTCCACCGAGTGGGGGATCACGGAGGCCAAGGACGCGGACGGGAAGATTTTCTTGTACGGTTCCGCCGACCCCTCAAACATCTGGAAGAAGGATGGACGCTACTACATCCTCACGGGCAGCCTGTTGGTGCTAAACAAAATTGGTCGCGCTCCCGATGCGCCGCTGTCAGAGCAGGGCGATCGCCTCTACCTCCTCGCCTCGACTGACCTTAGACAATGGAAGTACCTGCACGTCTTCTACGAGCGGAACCCGGACTGGACCGACCGCAGCGAAGACAACATGTGTCCGAGCTTTCTGCCGCTGCCCTCGAGTCCCTCTGGCGGGCCGCCGAGCGGGAAGCATTTGCTGCTGTTCATCAGCCATAACAAAGGCTGTCAGTATTATGTCGGCGACTACCGAAACGACCGCTTCACCCCGGACCACCACGGTCGCATGACTTGGGTGGACAACACCTACTTCGCCCCGGAGGCTCTGGTGGACGCGCGGGGACGACAGATCATGTGGGCCTGGTTGCTCGACAACCCGTCCGGCGAAAAGGAGAGAGGTTGGTCGGGGGTTTACGGTTTGCCCCGCTCGCTCTGGCTGGGGGAGGATGGCGCTTTGCGTCTGGCGCCGGTAAAGGAGTTGGAAACGCTCCGCTGCCAGGAACGTACCTGGAGCGATGTCGCGCTGACCGACGGCGGCGCCAAGGCGCTCGAAGGCGCGCCTGGGAATGCCTGCGAACTGGCGGTTGAAATCGAATCCGGCGCCGCCGAACACTGCGGCCTGAAAGTCCGCGCCTCTCCCGGCGGCGAAGAAGAAACGCTTCTCTATTACGACGCGGGAAAGCGGGAATTGGTCTTTGACTCCACCCGCAGCGGCGCGGAAGGTCGGAAAGTCGTGGAACGGGCGCCCTTGGCGCTGAAGCCGGGCGAACCGCTCAAACTGCGTGTTTTCGTGGATAAATCCGTGGTCGAAATCTTCGCCAACGATCGGCAGGCGATCGCCCGGCGCGTCTATCCTACGCGCGCCGACAGCCTGGGCATGGCGCTGTTCGTCAGCGGCGGTGGCGCGCGCTTCAAGCGGATCCAGGCGTGGGAAATGATGCCGTCCAACCCGTACTGAACATCGGGTTCATCAGAAGGTTGACTTGCCCAGACTTATCGCTATTCAGATTCGTATGTTAACCACTTTGAAGGTCTTGCCGTCGGCGACAAAGATGTTGGCCGGAGTAAGTCGCGCCGTTGCGATCGCGGCCGCGTTGGCCCTGACCGCCGGTTACGCCTCCGCCCAGTCCGAGAAGCCCCTGACTTACGTTGACGTCCTGCGCCAACTCACCGATTTGGATCGGCTGACCCACTTGCAGACCGGTTGCAAGGGCGGGCTCTTCTCCAGTTGGGACCGCAATTCACGGACTGTTTGGGGCGCCAACGGCGACTGCGGCCAGTATCTGCGCGTCGAACCCGATGGCGAGGCCGTCATGATGGACATCGACGGGCCGGGCGTCATCTATCGTACCTGGTCGGCCAACCCGATGGGCAAGATTCGTCTCTACCTGGACGGGGCGCCAACCTCCGCCTACGAGTGGAACTTCCCCGACCTCTTCGATGGCAAGCTGCCTCCGTTCATCCGGCCGCTGGTCTATCGCCGCGACGGTCCCCAATCGGCCTCCGATTGCTACCTCCCGATCCCGTTTGCCAAGCATATCAAGATTACCGCCGACAAGGCGCATGGCCAATACTATCATTTTAATTATGTCCTCTTCCCCAAGGATCGCCCCATGGCCAGCTTCCGCCTGCCATTGAGCGCCGTGGAGGGAGCCGCCCTCGCCGGCGCGGCCGACGCCTGGTCGCATCCCGGCCGCGACCCCAAACCGAAGCTTCCCGGGCAGGAGACGATCGTGAAGACCATCACCGTGGCGCCGGGCCAGACCGCGGAGCTCTGCGCGCTCAGTTCCACGGGCGTGATCCGGGCCGTTCGGGCTCGGGTCCAATCGGACCAGCGCTACGCCTGGCGCAAGCTCGTCCTCCAGGGACAGTGGGATGACGCCCAATGGCCCCAGGTCCTGACGCCCCTGGGGCCTTTCTTCGGTTTTGACTGGGACACCGCTGATTACGGTTCCGTCATCTCGGGATGCCGGGAGGGCAAGGCCTACCAGTACTTCGCGATGCCCTTCCGCAAGGCGGCCAGGCTCTCGATCAAGAGTTTCCTCGAGGCCCCGGCGACGGTTGAATTTGAAATCGAGTGGGCGCCCCTGGCCCCGTTGCCCGCCGACTCGGTTTACTTCTATGCGCGCTGGCGTCATGAGCCCGACTCGCGCACCTTCGATTATCCTTTTATCGAGACGGCCGGGCGCGGTCATTTCGTCGGCGTGTCCATGCCCATCGACCATCCGCTCGACGGCTGGTGGGGCGAAGGGGACGAAAAGGTGTGGGTGGATGACGACGGCTTCCCGCCCTACATCGGCACCGGTTCGGAGGATTACTTCGGCGACGCCTGGGGAATCCGCTATCTTTCGGGACCGAGCTTCGGCGCCTCATCCATGAAGGGGCATCGCACCTGCAATTACCGTTGGCATTTCATGGATTTTATCCCCTTCACCAAGCGGATGCGGATGACCATTGAGAACTACGGGCCCAACGGGCAGGAGCCTCGCGGCCAATACGACTACAGCTCGACCGCTTTTTGGTATCAGGCCGAGCTGACTCCGCCCTTCGAGGAGCTACGGGGCGTAAAGTACATCGGCGGCGATGATCCCGCCGGCAAACCCGGTCCGATGGAGTACAGCCCGGCGGCCTTTTCGGACCTCAACGCGGACAACCTGAGAACCTACGGCTTGGGCATTACTTTCTCCCAGCAGGCGGAAACGCTGCTGACCGACGCGCTCAAAGCGGGCAAGGGGAAGATCGTCACCGACGCTTTGCGCACCTACGAATTCGATCGGGAGCGGGCCGTCGACTTCGGCGCCGTTGCGGCCGGTCAGGAACTGGCCGAGGTCAAACTCAGCGTCAACTCCGACGGCGTTTATTATCCGCGGATTTATACGGCGCAGGAAGACGGCATTGCGGACCTTACTTTCGCGAATGACGGAAAGCCGCTCCCCATCGTGGCCAGGCCAAAACCCAATCTGCGCGAGCTTGGCGGCCTCTTTCTCGCCAAAGGCGAGCACCCGGTAAAACTCTTTGCCGCCAGCGGAGGGCGCGCGATCTTTGATGGCGCGCAACTCGAGCCCGCGCCCCGGTTTTCTGAGGCCATCGAAGCCGAGGAACTTACCGTCATTCGCGCCTCCGACGGGGCCGCCGAGCCGCGTCCCAGCGGGCCCATCCGCGGCGTGAGCGCGGGCCGGGTCCTCGAATTCCATGCCGGCCATGCCGGCCAGGGCTTTACGCTTCAGTTCGGCAAACGCCCCGCGCTACCCTATGTCCTGGGCGTTCGCCCGATGGTC